>Ga0137437_1000282_pt1 | contig 14772 bp, 15 predicted proteins | sample EasRivERMGT138_2_FD_102332 | JGI IMG/M metagenome (GOLD analysis project Ga0137437, IMG submission 102332) | Soil microbial communities from meander-bound floodplain in the East River, Colorado, USA - East River MetaG ERMGT138_2 | ecosystem: Environmental > Terrestrial > Soil > Floodplain ...
ATTGTCCGGCCTGACCGCTGTAGATGTGACCACCGCATTGGCCCCGCTGACATTGATATCGGCGTGGCCGATGTGTACTTTGGCTCCCAGATTTTTCAGGCGTACGGTGGCGGCACTTTCCGATATATCGGAGCCGCTGACCTCGAAACCCAGATTGAGCATGACTTCTGCAATCCCGCTCATGCCGGCGCCGCCGATACCGATGAAGTGGACATGTTTGACCTTGTGCTTCATGCCGCAACTGCCATGCAACGCTCGGCGACGATTCTCGCAGCGTCCGGTTTGCCCAATTTGCGCGCGCGACTGGCCATGTCCAGCAACTTGTCTCTGGTGAAACCAAGCAGCAAATCGGCAAGTCTGCGGGGGGTGAGATCTGCCTGTGGGAGCAGTACCGCCGCCGATCGATCCGAGAGATAGCGCGCGTTGAAGGTCTGGTGATCGTCAACCGCCGACGGGAAAGGTACAAGTACGCTGGCGATGCCCGCTGCGGAAAGTTCGGAGACGGTCAACGCACCTGCCCGGCAGATCACCACATCTGCCATTGCATAGGCACTCGCCATATCGCGAATGAACGCCAGCGTTGTCGCGGCCACGCCCGCCTCCCGATATTCGCTCTCGAGCATGGCGAGATGCTTCTCGCCTGCTTGATGAGTGACCTCTGGGCGATGCGATTCCGGAATCAACGCCAGAGCCCGCGGAACCGCCTCGTTAAGTGCCCGCGCGCCGAGACTTCCGCCGACAACCAATACCTTCAGATTGCCGGACCGATTGCGAAATCGTTGCTCGGGCACCGGCAATTGCGCGATCTCGCGACGCACCGGATTTCCGGTCCACTCGGAATTCTTCAACGCGTTGGGAAACGCAACCAGGATGCGGTCCGCCACTCGCGCCAGCACTTTGTTGGCGAGCCCCGCGATCGAGTTCTGCTCGTGCAGCACTAACGGACGCGCCAACAGGGCGGCCATAATTCCGCCAGGGAACGAGATATAGCCGCCCATGCCAAGCACGACGTCCGGCCGCACGCGAAAAATAGCGCGCGCACTTTGCCAGAATGCTATCAGCAGGTTCAGCGGCAACAGGACCAGGCGCAGAAAACCCTTGCCGCGCAATCCGGAGAAACGGACCCACTCTATTTCAAAACCGTATTGCGGCACCAACTGACTTTCCATTCCCGCCTTCGAACCAAGCCAAACTATTTTCCAGCCCTTGTCGCGCAACTGATCGGCAACAGCGAGCGCCGGAAAAATGTGACCCCCGGTGCCTCCTGCCATGACCAGGATTGTCCTCATGGTGTTTCTACTCCAACCGCAACGACGCTTACATCCTCAGTGCAGGTTGATGCGTGCGCTGCGCGGGTTATGTCGGAGCAAAAGATGTGACCACCCGTTGCGCCGGACATGACCAGTGGGGTCCGGCTCATGTTGATTGAACTCCTTGAACGGTCCGGGCCCCGCCGACGGTGCGGGCCGATGCGTAAGCCGTGCGCGATTGCCTGTAACCCAAAATGTGGCCTGCAATGATGAGCGGCCGGGTCACAGCGAATACCCCTTCATCATCTGTCTGTTCTCATAATCCACTCGAAGTAGGATTGCGAGGGCGCAGCAATTGGCGACGATTCCACTGCCGCCGAAAGAGAGCAGCGGCAAGGTTAAGCCCTTGGTCGGGAGTACGCCCATATTCACTCCCATGTTGGTAAACGCCTGGGCACCCAGCCACAGGGCAATTCCCTGCGCCACCAGTGCAGAGAAGCAGCGCTCCATGCGGGCGGCCTGATTACCGATTGCGAATGCCCTCCAGATCAGCCACGCGAACAAGGCAATCAGCGACAGCACGCCGAAGAAACCGAGTTCTTCGGCAATAACAGCAAGCAGAAAATCGGTATGCGCTTCCGGGAGATAGAAGAGTTTCTCGACGCTTGCGCCCAAACCGACGCCAAACCACTCTCCGCGCCCGAAGGCGATCAGCGCATGCGACAGTTGGTAGCCCTTGCCGAAAGGATCCGACCATGGATCCATGAATCCGATCACCCGTTGCAGGCGATACGGCGACGTCCAGATCAGCATGACGAAACCGAATAACAGCAACACGATGAGCGTCGCAAACAGCTTCCAGTTCATGCCGCCGAGGAACAGGATGCCCATGGCAACGACAGAAATCACAGCGAATGCGCCAAAATCCGGCTCACGCAGCAGCAATCCCCCGGTTAGCAGCATCACAACCAGCATCGGCAGGAAACCTTTTCGGAAGCTGTGCATCAGCGCCGCTTTGCGAACGGTGTAGTCGGCGGCATATAACACCGCGAACAATTTCATCAGCTCGGAGGGCTGCAAATTAAAAGGGCCAAGCGACAGCCAGCGTCGGCTGCCGTTGACTTCCCGTCCCACGCCGGGGATCAGCACAAGCATCAGGAGCAATACGCCTAGGCAGAAAAGATAAGGCGCGGCCTGTTCCCAGACCCGCAACGGAAACTGGAAGCAGATAAAACCGGCCATGAGCCCGACAAACAGAAATACGGCATGCCGGATGAGGAAATAAGTGGGTTGATTTCCGGTGAAGCGTCCGCCTTCCGCTATCGCGATCGAAGAGGAGTAGACCATGACCAACCCGAGTGCGAACAGAAGCCCCGCAACACTGACGACCGCGTAGTCGAACTCCGTAATCGGTGCCGGCCTGGTCGCTGCGCCGGCCCCTAGAACGCCGTTCACTGATCGGTCTCCAGCGCAAGCACTTCTTCGAAGAAAACTTCGGCGCGGTGCTCGTAGTTGCGGAACATGTCGAAGCTCGCACACGCGGGCGACAACATGACTGTGTCGCCGGGTTGTGCCAGCGAAAAACCCGCTCGTACTGCGTCGTGCATGCTGGCGGCGTGAACGATCTCGATGCCCGAGGCCTCTATGGCCGTGGCTATTTTGTCCGCGTCGCGGCCGATGACGACCACCCCTTTGGCTTTCTTCGCCACCGCGTCGCGCAATGGCGAGAAGTCCTGACCCTTGCCGTCTCCGCCGGCGATCAGCACAATTCTCGAAGTCATTCCCATGAGCGCGGCCACGGTAGCGCCAACATTGGTGCCTTTGGAGTCATCGTAGAAGGCCACGCCCCTGACCTCAGCTACTTTCTGCACCCGATGAGGCAAACCTTCGAATTTGAAGAGCGCATCGAGCAACGGCTCGTAAGGCAACCGGATCGCGCGGCATAAGGCCAGAGCCGCCAGCGCATTCGCGGCATTATGCAGGCCTGTGACTTTAAGCTCAGAAACCCTCATCAGGTTCGCGCGCCCCTCCGCAAGCCAGAGTTCGCTTTCGACGTCGCGCAAACCCCAGTTGCCGTCGCTCCAGGGCTCATCCAAACCAAAAGTGAATACCTTCCGTCCGGGGCCGATCATGCCGCGTGCCCAACCGTCTTGCCTGTTCACTACCTGAATGCCATTGCCGAGAAAAATCCGCGCCTTCGCATCCGCGTAATCCCGCATGCTTGAATAGCGATCCAGATGGTCTTCGCTCACGTTCAGAACTGCAGCCGCATCGGGATTCAGGCTGCGGGTCGATTCCAGCTGGAAACTGGACAGTTCGAGCACAAAGACGTCCGGACGACGTCTGTGTCCGGCTTCGACTTCCGTCAGGGCTTCCAGTATCGGCAAGCCAATGTTTCCCGCCACCAGGGTTCTTACCTTTGCGGCACGAACCATCGCGCCGACCATCTCCGTAACCGTGCTCTTGCCATTCGATCCGGTGATCGCGATGACCCTGTTGCCGGGAAACTCTTCCCGGATTCTGGCGAACAATTCGATATCGCCGACGACGTCGATTCCTCGCTCCACGCAAGCGCGAACCAGCGGCTCGGCCAGCGGCACGCCGGGACTGATGGCGATGAGGTCGACCCCCGTGAAACTCTCCGGGCGAAACGCGCCGGTATGCAACTCGGCCAGCGGAAGTTCTTTTTGCAATTGCGCGGCGAACGGTGGTGTGTCGCGGCTGTCTGCGACCCGCACCGACGCGCCGCGGTTGGCGAGCCAGCGCGCCATCGACAGTCCGCTTGCGCCAAGACCGAGCACGAGGGTGTGCTTACTCGTCAACTCGATCGGCACGCGTCTCCTTCATGGCAGCCTCGATTCGCGACAGGCGCACCGAACCGACATCCTCGGTTGCCTCGGAACGCACGCTGCCAACGACAAATTGGATGGGGCCTGCTTGGGATGCGCGCACGCGTAGTGCCTGCATGAACAATTCAAAGTGCAAATGGCTAGTCATGATCCACCTCGTTGTGACGACCTGATTCCCTCTTCGACATAGCGCTTCGCGACGCGAAACGGGTCTTTGCGCAAATCAAGTCGTTGTTCGTCTCCATGGCGCCTAGCGCAGCTTGAGTGTCGACAGGCCGACCAGCACGAGCATCATGGTGATGATCCAGAAACGGACTACGACTTGATTCTCCTTCCAGCCATTCAGTTCATAGTGGTGATGCAGCGGCGCCATCCGAAAAATGCGCTTCCCCGTCAATTTGAACGATGCAACCTGAAGCACAACCGATAGCGTTTCCACGACGAATACGCCGCCCATGATGAACAACACGATTTCCTGCCGAACGACCACGGCGATGGTGCCGAGGGCGCCACCAAGCGCGAGCGCGCCGACGTCACCCATGAACACTTCCGCCGGATAGGCGTTAAACCAGAGGAACGCGAGGCCCGCACCTGCAAGGGCCGCGCAAACCACGGTGAGTTCGCCGGCACCGGGGATTAAGGGAAAGCCCAGATAGCGTGAATAAATGGCATTGCCGGCCACGTAAGCGAATACACCGAGCGCGCTGCCGACCATGACCGTCGGAAGGATTGCCAGGCCATCGAGCCCATCCGTCAGATTCACGGCGTTGCTGGTGCCGACGATGACGAAGTAGCTCATCACCACGAACCCCACGATCCCCAACGGATAGGTGACCTGCTTGAATAGCGGTACGATCAGTTCCGTCTGCGCGGGCAGCGTCGCCGAAGTGGCGAGGTAGATGGCGGCGGCCAGGCCGATGACCGATTGCCAGAAGAATTTCTTGCGCGCCGATAACCCTTTCGGGTTGCGATGCACGACCTTGCGGTAGTCGTCGATCCACCCAATGATGCCGAAACCGAGCGTCACTACCAGGACAACCCAAACGTAACGATTGCGTAGGTCCGCCCACAGCAAAGTCGTAATCGCTATGGAGATCAGGATTAGCGCGCCGCCCATCGTCGGCGTGCCTGCTTTCGTCAGATGGCTTTTGGGACCATCGTCGCGTACTGACTGACCAATTTTGTAGACCATCAGCTTGCGAATCATTACCGGGCCGACAATGAAAGAAATCAGCAGCGCCGTCAGGGTGGCAAGCACTGCCCTCAACGTGATGTAGTTGAAGACATTGAAGGCCCGGATGTGAACATCCTCTGCCAGCCATTGGGTAAGCGCCAGCAGCATCAGGCACTGCCTTTCAATGCTGATTCCCCGTTAATCGCACCCAGCGCCTCGACGACGCGCTCCATGCGCATAAAGCGTGAACCCTTCACCAGCACCGTCGACCCATGATTCAGGCCATCCACCAGCGCATCGACCAATTCATCGACATTGGAAAAATGTCGCGCGCCTTTGCCGAAACTTCGCGTTGCTGCGGCACTCATCTCACCCAGCGCAAACAGGGCGTCCACGCCCGCCCGCTTGGCGAATTCACCGATTGATGCGTGCATCGCTTCTGCGTTGTCGCCAAGCTCACCCATGTCGCCCATGACGAAAATTGTGCGTCCCGAATGCGCCGCGAGCACCGCAATCGCGGCTTGCATGGATTCAGGATTGGCGTTGTAGGTATCGTCGATCACAAGGGCGCCGGAGCAGTGGCGCTTGCGTTGCAGACGCGACTTGACGCCCGTATAGGCAGCAAGACCGGTCGCCATTGCGGCTTCAGGGACATCCAGCGCATAGGCACAGGCCACCGCCGCCAACGCATTCTTGATGTTGTGCAATCCGGGCACGCCCAGCGTCGCGACGAACTGCTGTCTCGGCGTGCGAAACGTAACCAGGCTTGCAGATGCGGTCAGTTCGTAACGAGCGGATACCGCTGCCTTCTGGTCGAGGCCAAAATCCACGATGGGTCGGCCCCGCACCAGGCCGCGCCAGTAAGCGCAATAAGCATCGTCGCTGTTAATAATAGCCTTGCCGTTCTTTTCGAGACCTTCGAATATCTCTCCTTTGGCATGCGCAATCGCATCGGCAGAACCAAGTTCTCCGAAATGCGCGGTACCGGCGTTGTTGATCAACGCTACAGTGGGCCTCGCCAGGCGCGAAAGGTGGGCGATCTCTCCGAGATGATTCATACCCATCTCGACGACAGCATATCTATGGCGGACATCGAGACGCAGCAGCGTCAAGGGCATGCCGATGTCGTTGTTCATATTTCCTGCTGTCGCCAGGACACCTGATTCACCCACGACCTGGCGCAGGATCGAAGCGAGCATTTCCTTGACTGTAGTCTTGCCGTTGCTTCCGGTAACGGCAATCAACGGTAAGACAAACCGGCTTCGCCAGAAAGCAGCCAACCTGCCCAGAGCAAGCCGCGTATTGTCTACTTCGAGAACAGGCGCGTTCGGGGTAAGAATCTGCGCGCCGGCTTCCACCATCACCGCGGCCGCGCCCGCCAACAGGGCCTGATCCGCAAACGCCTGTCCGTCGAAGCGTTCGCCGCGTATTCCCACGAAGAGGTCACCGCGGCGCAGATCGCGGCTGTCGGTTGTTACCCGGTCAAACACGGTGTTGGCGCCGATATTTCGGGCTCCGATCGCCTGCGCGGCGGTGGCCAAATCAAGCATGGCGCTGACTTCCGGTCAGACGGCCCAGCAATTCACGCGCAATCTGCACATCATCGAAGGGCAAACGTTGCGTACCGATTTCTTGATAAGTTTCGTGGCCTTTGCCGGCGATCAGCACCACGTCCTGCGGCGCGGCCGATTGCAGCGCCTTGAATATCGCCCCGGCCCGGTCGATATCGATTTCGTAATTGGGATGCGCGCCCGCGACAATGTCCTCGATGATGGCGCGCGGCTTTTCGGAGCGCGGATTGTCGCTGGTGATGATCACGCGATCAGACAGGCGCGTCGCCACTTCCCCCATCAAAGGCCGCTTGCCCGGATCGCGATCGCCACCGCAACCAAACACGCAATGCAGTTTCGCGCCGACAGGCAGCAGGTCTCGCAATGTCTGCAAGACTTTTTCCAGGGCATCGGGCGTATGCGCGTAGTCGACGACGATCAGTGGCGCCGCCTGCAGCCTGACCATCTGCAGACGACCCGGAACGGGCTCGACGTGCGCAAGGGCGTCGACGGCATCCTTTAGCGAAACTTCGGCGGTCATCAGCACGCCAAGGGTGCCGAGCAGATTTGCCGCGTTGAATCCGCCGATGAGCTCGCTTGTCAGGCACGCGGACCCCCAAGGAGTGGTGATTTCTAGTTTCAGGCCGCGCGTGGAAAGATCCAAGCGATGACCGGCGATTTCTCCTTTGCCAAAACCGTACCCGAGCACATTGATGCGAGACCTGTCGATCGACTGCGCAAGTTCATGGCCGAACCGGTCATCGACGTTTACGACCGCGTGCTTCAGTTGCGGCCAACGGAAGAGCCTGGCCTTGGTGGCGCCATAGTCTTCCATGGTCTTGTGATAATCGAGATGATCGCGCGACAGGTTGGTGAACAGCGCCACATCGAACTCGACGCCGTTGATGCGACCCTGTTCGATCCCATGCGAAGAAACCTCCATTGCGCAGCCCGTAGCGCCACGCTTGCGCACTCCGGCCAGCTGCGACTGCAAGGTGATCGCATCCGGCGTGGTATTGCCCGCGACGTCGAGTTCTCCGGGAAATCCGCTTCCTAGCGTGCCTATCACGGCGGTCTTGCGCCCCAGATGCGTCAGCGATTGCGCTATCCAGTGCGAGCATGAAGTCTTGCCGTTTGTGCCGGTTACACCGGCGAGCCACATCTGGCGCGAAGGATTGCCGAAGAAACGACCGGCGATCTCGCCAAGATGCGAGCGCAGATCCGGCACGCCCAGGTTCGGCACGCGCCAGGCGGTATCCCATATGAAGCCTCTGCTTTCCCACAGTACGGCGCTGGCGCCTGCGGCAATCGCCTGGGGGATATGGGCTCGGCCGTCTGCCCGCTGGCCCGGATAGGCGAGAAACAGATCGCCGGCTCTTGTCCTGCGGCTGTCGATTGCGAGCCCACCGATGTGGACTCCTAGCGCATCGATTGCGCCGAGGTCGAACCCGGTACCATTTTCGCGCCTAGAACTCGCCCCGTCGGTCATACTTCCTCCCTTACGACGGGAGCGGAACCAGGAGAAATCACGTTGTCGAGCGCAGCGTCGGGCTCGATGCGCAGAAGCCGCAACGCACCGGCCATGACCGTGCTGAATACCGGAGCGGCAACTTCACCGCCGTAATAGGACCTGCCACCCGGCTCGTCCAGCATGACGGCGATGACCAAGCGCGGATGGGATGCCGGAGCAAACCCGACGAATGAAGAGGTATAACGATCGGGAGCATAAGCACCCCCCGCGAGTTTGTGCGCGGTGCCGGTCTTGCCTGCGACCCGAAAACCGGCCACCTGCGCCCGTATGGCCGTGCCTCCCGGCTGAGTCACCATTTCCAGCATCTTGCGCACCGCCATCGCGGTACGCGGCGAGATCACGGCCCTACCCTCAACCGGCTGATCGCGCTTGACCAGCGTAAGCGGTTTGAGTTTTCCATCGGTAGCGAATACCGAATAGGCCCTTGCCAACTGCAGGAGACTGACCGAAATGCCATGTCCATACGACATGGTTGCCTGTTCAATGGGCTTCCAGGTTTGGTAAGCGCGCAACCGGCCCGCCGCCTCGCCGGGGAAACCCACTTTCGTCTGGGTGCCGAACCCGACGTCGGAAAGAATGGTCCACAGTTTCTGCGGTGCCATTGCCAGCGCCATTTTCGCCGAGCCGACGTTCGATGACTTCTGGATGACCTGCGCAACCGTAAGCAATCCCTCCGGATGCGCGTCATGTATGGTCCGGCTGCCGATCGTGTAGTGGCCACCGTGCGTGTCAATCATGCTCCCGGGGTTGACTTGCCCGGATTCGAGTGCTGCGGCCACCGTGAACGGCTTTAAGGTAGAACCCGGCTCGAACAGATCGACCACGGCGCGATTGCGCGCACGTCCAACCTTTAACGTGTCCCGGTTGTTCGGGTTGTAGGTTGGCCAGTTAGCCAGCGCCAGCACTTCGCCGGTATTCACGTCAAGCACTACGAGGCATCCCGCCTTTGCTTCGTTCAGGGCAATTGCACTCTTGAGTTCGCGGAATGCCAGATATTGAATGCGCTGATCGATCGACAATGCCAGTTCCTGGCCTTGTTGTGGCGCGCGAATGCTTTCGATGTCCTCGACGACGTGCCCGAGCCGATCCTTGATGACGCGACGGCTACCCGCCTTGCCCGTCAACCAGTCCTGATAAGCGAGTTCGATGCCCTCCTGCCCATTATCGTCCACGCCGGTGACGCCCACCACGTGCGCGGTCACTTCGGCTGCCGGGTAATAGCGCCGATATTCGCGCTGGAGAAAAACGCCGGGAAGGTTCAACTGAACGACTTTCGCCGCCTGCTCAGGTGGCAGCTGGCGCTTAAGGTATACGAACTCGCGCTCAGACTCGGCGAGCTTTTTTTTCAGCTCCGCCGCATCCATGCCGAGGAGTCGGGCCAGCTTCGCGCGTTGCTCGGCGCTTAGATGAGCGTCCGCCGGAGCCGCCCATACCGATTCGACTGGTGTGCTCAGTGCAAGCGGTTCACCGTTTCGGTCGGTGACCATCCCGCGGTGGGCCGAAATTTCGATTACACGTGCATAGCGCGTCTCGCCCTTCTGCTGAAGGAAGTCGTTGTGCAACCCCTGCAAAAAAAAAGCCCGCGCAGCCAATACCAAGAACCCGAAAAACACCAGCAGCAAAAGCAGGCGCGCCCGCCACACGGGTAGGCGCACCGAAAGCGCTGGATTAAGGGAGGGATTCATGGCTTGGCCGGCGCGGGTGGGGGAGGAACCAGACGCACGCGTGTGCCCGGCGGAACACGCATTTGCAAATTGTTGGCTGCGATTTTCTCTACCCGGGAGTGCATCGCCCAAGTGCTTTGTTCGAGCTGCAACTGCCCGTATTCGACTTCAAGCTGCCTGGCCTGATCCTGCTGCTTCTGCAATTCGACGAACAGCTTCCTTGCCTTGTGCTGCGACGTGACCAAGGCAAGCGCGCAAACAATGAGAATTCCGGCAAGCACCGCATTGAGCCTGATCATGCCGCGACCCTCTCCGCCACGCGCATCACCGCACTGCGTGCGCGCGGGTTCGCCGCCACTTCTTCAACGGTCGGGAAGACCGGTTTGCCGACCAGTTGCATGCGCGGCTTCGGCAACTCGGCTGCCCGCACCGGCAAGCGGGCTGGTAAAGCACCGGGCTGCGCTTGCGTGCGCATAAAATGCTTGACGATGCGGTCTTCGAGAGAATGAAAGCTGATCACCACCAACCGTCCTCCCTCGTTGAGCATATCTAGGCATTGCGGCAGCGCTATTTCCAACTCTTCAAGCTCCTGATTGATGTGAATCCGTATAGCTTGGAAGGTGCGCGTCGCTGGGTCCTGATGTGGCTCGCGCGTGGGAACGGCTTTTGCCACGATCTGGGCAAGTTGCCGCGTGCGGATGACAGGCCCGCTCGATCGAGCCGCAACAATCGCTCTTGCAATCTGTTTAGCAAACCGCTCTTCGCCATGGCGCCCGATGACCTTCCCGATCTCCTGTTCCGAAGCTTTCGCAAGCCACTCTGCCGCCGATTGCCCGTGGCCAGGATCCATCCGCATGTCGAGCGGCCCGTCGAAACGGAAACTGAAGCCTCTGGCTGCCGAATCGAGCTGGGGCGAAGAAACGCCCAGATCGAGCAACACGCCGTCCACTCCTGCCACGCCCGCCTCTACCGCCACCCGCCCAATTCGGCCAAATTCCATCTGCAATGCCATCAGCCGCGGATCAGATATCGTCGCTGCCGACGCGAGCGCTTCGGGGTCGCGATCAATTACGATCAACTTTCCCAGATTGCCCAGCCGGGCCAGAATCGCGCGGCTATGTCCGCCACGGCCGTAAGTCGCATCCACATACGTTCCATCGGCCTTGATGCGCAATGCTTCGACGGCTTCGTTGAGCAGCACCGTCTTGTGCAAGCCCGCGTCGTCTCGCGCGGACGAACCCGAACTCACAAGGCAAAGTTCTCCATTCCGGGTGGCAGCTTGTCGGAGCTTGCCGACAACTGCTCGAGCTGCCTCTCCCAGGCTTGCTGGCTCCAGATTTCGAAGTGGCTTCCTTGGCCGACCATCATTACCTCCTTCTCAAAGGAGGCGAATTTGCGCAATTCCGGAGAGATCAGCAGTCGCCCGGACGCATCGAGTTCCACCTCTTCTGCAAATCCGACGAGCAGTCGCTTCCACAAACTGGTCTGCGCATCGAAACTGGAGAAACTCATGATCCTGGCGCGAATCGGCTCCCACGCAGGGGCTGGATACAACAGAATGCAGCGATGAGGGTGGGCTGTAAGCACTTGCTTACTTGCCGCCTCCGATTGGAGGGCCTCTCGATGGCGCGTGGGGACCGCAAGTCGACCCTTGGCATCGAGATTAAGTGCTGTCGCTCCCTGAAACATTACTTGTTGGCTAGAAGTATTGGAATTTCCAAGTTTTCCCACTTAAACCTACTTTTCCCCACTCTAGTAGAAAAAAAATGGGAGGTCAAGCTGCACCAGCCTTTTTTTCAGTTGCGACAAAGACTTACGGATGACTTCTGAGAATTACTCGATTCTTGATTTATTATTATTATTTTTCAGTATAATAGATTGTTATTTTAATGTAATTTCTAGAATGAACGCAAAGAAAATAGAAACGGCGCCCATCGAGTTCTCGCGTTAAGAGATAAGGGAAGAGAGAAGCTGGCCTGTAAGCCGGGTTCTGTAGAACACCTTTCGGCATTCCGGCAGTCATTCATCTGGGCCGGCAGTTACCTACCGGCTCGAGCAACCTACCCGGGGACAGCGCGAGCCGCGCTATTGCCCCCCTATTTGGTCTTGCTCCGGATGGGGTTTGCCGTGCCGCTTCTGTTACCAGAAACGCGGTGGGCTCTTACCCGGCGGTCTTGCGACCGTCCGCGCCCCTTGCGGGACACGCACCGTTTCACCATCGCCTGATCCGACGCCCCTTCTCGCTACGCGAGCGAGACTTTGCGGCCTCGCGGCCGCAAAGTCGGGCGGCGGTCATCGGCAGACTATTCTCTGTGGCACTTTCCATCGCCTTGCGGCGTCCGGTCGTTAACCGGCATCCTGCTCTGCGGAGCCCGGACTTTCCTCTATGCAAGCGAATTGCACAGCGACTGCCCGGCCAGCTTCACCGCGTATTCTACGCGCTGCTTCGTTTGCTTCTGCGATTTCGATTTGCTGATTGCCTCGTGAAACCGGACCGCGAAAGCACGAGTCTCGCTTCTTGATGTGCAGGACATTCGAGGCCTCGGCCTAGAGAATTTCAGGGTTCAGATGGCGAATAACAAAGAAAGAGGGGCGACACGCCCCTCTGCTGAATTCCAAGCTGAATTCCAAAACCCCGGAATTTCATTTTCTGCCGTTGACCGCGGCCTTCAGTTTGGCGCCGGCGGCGAACTTCGCGGTCTTCGCCGCCGGTATCTTGATTGCTGCCCCGGTTTGCGGATTGCGCCCTGAACGCGCCGCCCGCTTCCCTTGGGAAAATGTTCCGAAACCGACCAACGTCACGTTCTCCCCCTTTTTTAGCGATCCGGTTACCGCATCGATAAATGCATCAATCATGATATCGGCCATGGCTTTGCTGGCGCCTGCTTTTTTTGCAATGGCTTCGACGAGTTCTGCTTTATTCATTTATCCCCCTGTCTTCTAAACGAACGGTGACCGAATGTGGAAATTCGGCCACCCTTCCGGTCTACGCAATGGATCGTACGGAACAGGCTGACGCAGCATTGCACCGCGCAGTACCACAACCATACGATATCTCACGCGGTACCTGATGCTTCCGCGCCTCCCCGAGCCATTATCCATGACTCGAGTGGCGCGCCATAGCTTCAATTGCGAATCCGGGCGACGCTGAATTACGCAGTCAGTTTCTCTCTTCGGGCCCGAGTTCAATCCAATTTTCAGTTGTGCAAATATCATCACGAAAACACTCGGGTTTCCGGCTTCACTGCGATGCACAAAATTGCCGTCGGAGGACGCTGGATCAATCCGACACAAGTCGCTATTGATCGGAATGTCTGGTCCCGCGCGCGCGAAACCTAGTCATTACGCTTTTGTGTTCGCCTTCTATTCGATCGTCCAGGCCACTGTGGACCCGCCTCGCAGCGGTACCAGGGTGTCGGCGCCGTAAGAGATTTCGTCGGGTACCGACCAGGCGCTCCTGACAAGGGTAATTTTCTGATCCTTTCGTGCAAGGCCGTAGAAATCGGCACCGTAATGGCTGGCAAATCCTTCGAGCCTGTCCAGACTCCCGGCGGCATCGAACGCCTCAGCGTAAAGCTCGATGCCTGCATGCGCGGTGTAGATGCCCGCACAACCACAGGCGGTTTCCTTCGTGTGGCGCGCATGGGGCGCGCTGTCGGTCCCCAGGAAGAATTTCGGATTGCCTGAGGTGGCGGCCGAGACCAACGCCAGCCTGTCTGCTTCGCGTTTCAAGATCGGCAAGCAGTAATAATGTGGGCGGATTCCTCCCTCGAAGATATCGTTTCGATTCAACAAGAGATGATGCGCCGTAATCGTCGCAGCTACGTTATCCGGTGCGCTGAGCACGAACTTGACTGCATTGGCCGTCGTGATGTGCTCCATTACGATCCTGAGTCCCGGTTGCCGCTGAATCAGAGGGATCAGAGTGCGCTCGATAAAACATTTCTCGCGATCAAAAACATCGACTCGTGCATCGGTTACTTCGCCATGAATTAGCAGAGGTATTCCCGTTTCGGCCATGGCTTCGAGCGTCTCGATGCATTTTCGGATGTCGGTTACACCGAAATCGGAATTTGTTGTCGCCCCGGCAGGGTAGTACTTCACTGCATTTACGATGCCGCCAGCCTTGGCCTTGCGTATTTCGGCGGGCTTTGTATTGTCGGTAAGGTAAAGCGTCATCAGCGGCTCGAAATCGCTACCGGACGGCAATGCCGATACGATGCGGGCCCGGTAACCCGCGGCCGCAGCGACCGTCGTCACCGGCGGCCTCAGGTTGGGCATGACGATTGCGCGGGCAAAGCGCCGCGCAGTGTCCGGGAGCACCGCCTTCAGCGCCTCGCCGTCCCGCAGGTGAAGGTGCCAATCGTCCGGCCTGGTCAGGGTTATGCGATCCATGTCGGCACGCGTACTGGAAAAGAAAAGTTTTCGCGGATCATTTCTTGTCGCCGCTGATATCTTTTTTCAGCTTCAGCGCCTGTTCGTAAAGTGAGTTTTTCTTGGCGCCGGTAATTTCGGCCGCCAGCCCGACCGCCTGCTTCAGCGGCAACTCACGCAGCAGGATTTCAAGCACATGCTTTGTGTCGGATTCGCCCGGCGCACTGACGGCTTCGGGGCAACCTTCCACCAGAAGGACGAATTCCCCGCGCCGATGGTTCTCGCTTTGCTCCAGCCAGACCACCGCCTCTTCGAGGCGACACACATGCACTTGTTCGAACAGCTTGGTCAGCTCGCGTGCAATGCCGATGCGGCGATCA
>Ga0137437_1000283_pt1 | contig 14757 bp, 27 predicted proteins | sample EasRivERMGT138_2_FD_102332 | JGI IMG/M metagenome (GOLD analysis project Ga0137437, IMG submission 102332) | Soil microbial communities from meander-bound floodplain in the East River, Colorado, USA - East River MetaG ERMGT138_2 | ecosystem: Environmental > Terrestrial > Soil > Floodplain ...
AAAACCCCTCCCCCCGCGCTCACCCCACATAAACACCGAACCCGAGAGCATGTTTGTGACATGCCCTCGGGCGCGGCCTACAGTTTGACGGGGGGTCTAGACGGGGGGTCTACTCGGGCGCGTGAGCACGAGCGAAAACTTACTCCCCGTTCGACACTTCGTCATGACTGTCCCGGAACGTCGAGTCAGCCACGAGCGAGACGGGGAACACGGCGACGAGCCCGCCGTCAACGGGGAACGCGAGCACGTGTGACTTCGTGACCTTGTTCACGAATACGGCCCCGTCAGTCGTAGACGTGTCATTCTCTCCGTCCAATTCATCGGCGGGCTTGGGCGGGGGCGGGGGCGCGACTTTCTTCGCGGCAAACCGGGACGGCTTTTTCTTTGCGGCCATGAGAGTTCTCCTATCAAGTGAGAATCGGGACACGAACGAAAACCTTATCAACGGGGCTCACTACGTGCTCGGCTACACGGTCCCCCGTCGAGCTTTGACCGTCAACGCTTGTGTTTCCGGCTATCGTCACGAGCGGTCGCGGGACCGTACAGATAGCCGTATGATGCGCGACCCCGTTTCTAATCGAAAGCACAATATCGCCCCGAGCGGGCTCCGACACAATCCAACCCTTTTGATGAGCCAGCACGTGAAGCGCTTCCGAGTTCAGGCCCCGAGCAAAGGGAACGTTTCCGCTCGTGGCGAGGTCGAACCACAGCCACGCCATTTCTACGCACCACTCGTCACCGAATGAGCCCCCGGAATAGTGCTGTATCGCTTCGACGCGTAGGCCCTTGTTAGCCGCTCCCGCCGCTTCGCGCACGTGAAGCCAGTCACGAGCGATAGTCACGAGTTCGCGGCTCATACGCGCCTCTTGGGGCGAGGGCGGGGCATGTCCGCAAGCTCGCCAAGCTCGGGGGCTCCCGTCCTGACTTCCCGCCGAATGCTTGATACGGCTTCGTGAACGTCCGAGACGTCGCGCTTCGTGTTCCGCCGCAAAACGACAGAGACTAAACCAGTGATCGCGCTCGTAACGATAGCCGCGACACTGGTAATCAATGACACGAGCACTCCGTCAGAAAGCTTTAATAACATGAATCCAACGTCGGACCTTGAATGACCCGCAAGCCTGAATTGACGGGAACGCTCAAGCTCGCGACGTTCGCGGCCACGTTCACGAGTAGAGCCGTCCACATCGTATTGGTTCCGGTCGTGAGCGCGGGTAGGTTCGTCCCCGCGCCATAGTTTACGCGTCGGACGAGCTTCCCATTCAAGAGCCATTGAATGTACGCGTCCTGAGTCGCGGTCGCGCTCACAAATTGAAGCTCATACGAGTTTATTAACGCTTCGTTGAAGCCGACGAACCCCGTCCCCGGTCCCGTGACAGCGAGGTTAGATGATGCCCCGCCCCCGACCGTTTGAATACGCGATTGAATGACCCCTTGCGCGCTCCGACCCCAGCCGATGCCCCGAGTCGATTGAGACTGAATCAAGCCGCCACTATCAGTAACTTCTAATCCACAGTCCGCGACCGCTGAGCCCCCGCCGAAAGCAGATAGCGCATAGTTTGAATAGACGCGAGCCGCGCCATAGTCTTGATAGTCACTCGACGGGATTCCTTGGCGGGCGTGCTGGTTGAGGATGCCCGGACCCGCCGCAGTATTGAAGCGCGCTATCTGTCCGACCCCATCCGACCCGCCCGCCGCGAGCACTACGACCGTTCCGCCGAAAGCCGCGCTTTGTGCAAGATTGAGCGTAGCTCCGCCCCCGCCAAAGCCGCCAGTCGCGACCGCAAAGGACGTATTGAGCAAACGATTACGGCCCTGAGTCACAGCCGCCGCAGTGGATACCGTTTGCAATGGGTCGGGCCATACAGCGTCAATCATGCGCCCAGCCCCCGGAGAGCCGACCGCCGCGCTATACCGCCCGCCAATGTCTACGAGATTCGGCATTGGTCAGGCTCCGTCTAATGAGACGTCATAGCGCGGGAGCGAACGGCTTGGACCCCCGGTCAACTGGTACGACTCCCCGACACTGACCCCGAGCCCGTAACATCCGAGATACACTTGAGCGTTTGCGACCCCGAGCAACGTTTGCGAGAGATTCGCGTCGATGATCGGAATTAAGAGAATCGACATTTTCTCAGTACCCCCGACCGTAGGCCCCGAGTCAGCCCAAGAGACATTCGCGATACGGTTTAAGCCCGCATCCCCCGCCGCGAAGTCGAGCCATTCGTCATGAAGCGTCGGGACAGCCGTCCCCGATGCGGTCACGCGTGGTATCTCGGGATGCGCGCCCGTGGGGTAGGCTTGCTCTTGATACAAGCCGACGTCATTCGGTAGATCGCCCGCGAGCACGAGCAAACGCCACTTTGACGGGACGTTCACGGTCCCGACCGCAACGTCAGGGGCTAAGTCTACGCGATATGAAATCTTGGTCAGTCGGCTTCCTTGCGGCCCCGCGACGATATTCGCCGCGACTCCGACATTGCGTAACACCGCATTGATCGGCCCCGCAACGCTTGACGTCACGGGGAAGAATTGCGTTTGTACGCCCCAGCCGTTCCGGGATGATACGGGCATGAGACTAGCTCGCGGTCGGGAGAGTCGCGGCGGAGCCCTTGAGCATTCGGAGCCCGACCATGACCACGGCGACAATCGCGACTAAGATGATAATTTTCTGAATCATGGCTCGGGACATTTGACGGAGAGTAAAAGGTGACGACTGATTACTTCATGAGCCGCCACGCTACGAGCAAGATCAGCCCGATAGCGATAAGAATAACCACGGCTCGCGGGAGCGCATGCGAAGGCCAAAAGCTTGTGGCTTTGTCGAGCTTATCGACCACTGAGCCCGGTAGAGTATACGTCCCCATCGGCGTAACGATAGGGATTGAGGGCATGCCCTGACCGGGCGGGGGAACGGGCGGAGTCGGAGCCGGAACGCTTACGAGCGTCATCGGAGTCGTAGCGGTCACGGGATGCGTTCGACCGTCAGGGCTCTCGACGTCGCCAAGGTCGAACGAATGTAGAGCGGTCCAATCGAGTGACGCGAGCGGAGCCAATGAAAGATTCATGAGAGTTTACTTACTCCCTTTGCGATGCTTGTAGTAATACCAGCCGCCCGCCGCGAGCACGAGCACGATGAAGATAGCCCCGAGCGGGGATTTTTTGGGCGCGGGGGTCGCAAGCTCTCCCGTATTCTCGGGCGCGCTCGATATCGGGCCAGAGACTAAGCCGCCGAACCCCGAGCCCCCGCCCTTGACGCCCGCGCCCGCGTACATCCCCGCCACAAGATCAATCAAGCGATTGACCGTATCTCCGCCCGCCGCGAGCCCTGCCCCGCTTCCCCCGGTCGGACCTTGGGTAGCGGTCCCCCCAGCCGTTCCGCTCGTGCCTGAGGGGACGTAGCCATTCGCGACCGCCGCTTCCATTGCGGTCCCTTTGTACTGGCCCCCGACGTAGACACTTGAAGCGGTATCGACGGGCGCGACTCCCTTCGGAGCATTCCCCGCGAACAAGGGCGAAAAGTCCCCGGAGAAAATCTTATTAAAGTCGCTCATGGGGATACAGGTCCATCGGCCATCGGCGGTTTGCTGAGCCGCATAGCCGGGCGCGCATCCCTGACCGGGACCGAGCGTCCATATCTCGCCCGGAACGTGAGTGTTTCCCCCGCCGCTCGCGGTATCGCTTGGAACGGCTCCCCCGCCGCTCGTGGGGCTCGCTGAAGCGCTATCGGTCACGGTCAAGGGGAAAGTGACCCCCGAGCCGCTTGGGTCAGTCGTGGCGGGGCCTGAGGGCGCGGAAGTGATCCCCTGACGCGTGCTCGTGCCCCCGCTCGTGCTCCCGGTCTGAGCCGTCGAAGTATCGCCCCCGCCGCTTGGGGCATAGGGGTCAATCTGATCGTCGGTCAGTACATCGGTCATATAAAGCATTAGACCATTGCCCCGAGTAGGGCGAGCCCGCCCGTGATCAAGCTAGAGAAAATCCCTTGGTTCGCTTCCGCTCGGGCTATGTCCTTTGACGCTTGGATACGGAAGTTCTCATTATCCGAGCGGAGCTTTTCGGCGTATCGCTGAGCGTCGATCGACTGAGCCGCGAGCGCGGCATTGATTTGAGCGGCGGTAATCGTCGTTGAGTTCTGCCCTGACGAGATAGTCACATTCGCGTCGGTTTGACGGTCGCTCACTTCCTGACTCGCGCCGATGCCCGCCAAGCCGACGTCTCGCTGAGCGGCGGTATTCGCTAAGCTCGTGTCTCGCTGAACTTCGCTCGCGAATAGCGCGGCTCGTAGGCTGGCCCCAATACTTGCGAGCCCCGTTTGACGCCCGCTCTCCGTCGATGCGAGCGAAGCGGAAAGCGCGCTCGCGTTAGAATCACGAAGCCCAGCGAGGTTAGACGAGTTCGTGTCTTGTAAGCCGACGAGCGAAGCAATGGTAGAGACGTTGGCGGTCCCCGCACTGATAGCGGCCATTTCGATAGCCGCCGCATTCGGATCAATCCCACGAGCGGCCCCGCCCCCCGCGAATGTGTATTCCATCGCTTGGGGCGCGCTTCGCTTGTTCATGATCGCTAACACCGCGACCCCGAGCACGAGCGCGCCGATAATCATGGGATGTTCTTCGATTGTCGCCATGAGTGAATCTGACATGACTAGACCCTATCCCACGGGCTCGGAGCCTGAACGGTATCTTGTTCAGCTTGTGGGACGTCACCGAAAAAGCCCCGCGTATGGAAAAGCGGGAGCACGCTCGCGGAGATAGTGACGCATCCCCCGACCGTTCCCCCGAAATTGTGATGACGCCACCCAATCGGCGGGGGCTGATCAATCATTTGAGATTGACCCGCCGTCAAAGCTCGCCCCCACGGGGACGTATAGGGAGCGAGCGCGCCCGCTTGATTGGTGCCCTGACGACTTCGACCGACAGCCATACAAACCCCCAGCGTGAGACGTTTGAACGGCTTACGAGACGAAGCTATTCCGATTGCCCGCGCCCTGAAGGGCAAGGATCGCGTTTGTATTCGCGCCCGAAAGCGCATTGATGACCCGCGTAGACTTGTCACCGTTCACGATGACGAGATAGACGAAGATCAAAAATCCAATGACCGACAAATACTTGAATGCGAGTTCCATAAATCCTCTCTTGAGAGCCGCACGGTTACGGCGAATCCTACACGAGCCCTTTATCAGCCGACTTGATAGCCAGCACTGTGACGAGCAAAATGACGACTCCGCCCGCGAGCTTGGGCGCATACATCGACAGTAACGCCACGAGCACGAGCCCCGTTAGGAACCAAGCGGTTTGCGTGCTCATGTCGGAACCTGAACGCTACGCCCGAGCGCGGGCAAGCTGGGGAGATTGAACGCGACCCCGCCAAGCGCGGGCGCGCTTGCGACTTTGTTCGCTCCCCCGACTGGCTTCCCTTGCAAGACGTCGAACGCGTCGAGCACTCGTGACAAACGGTCAGTGACCGCGAGCCATAAGAGCACGAGCGCGAGTAGCAAGAGAATGAGCGACGTTGACAGCGATTCCATGTTGACCCCCGGTCAAGAAACGACTACGCGGCCAGGATGATTTCACTTGCGCCCGGAATGTGATACTTGGCCGCTATGACCTTGAGCCCAACGATTCCGACGATAGCCGTCAGCGTGATCGTCAGGAAGTTATACGCGGTCGGGCGAATGTTTCGGAAATCTTCCTCGCCCCCGGCTTTGCGCGCTACGACCACGAGCACTACGAGCAAGAGCGCGAGCCCGAGCCAATACCAAACCGTTTTGCCGCTCATGTTCGCGCTCGACGGGGTTCCCGTCGTGGCGGTCGCTCCGCCCGTGACCGGATCGGGCGTCATGATGTTTGTATTGGGGTTCATGGCTCCCCCCGCACTCGCGACCGTTCCGCCGCGCAATGTCGGATACACTGAGCGCGCCGAGACAAAATTGATATCGGGCGCGAATACGTCAGCCATCGGCATCATAGAGATTTACTCACGAAAAGGGGAAGCCTACGAGTGAGCCCGTGAACGTATGCGGGGGTCATCAGAGTGCATCCCCTGACGAGCCGAGCCCCCGCATACGCCACGAGCAAAGTACTACGCGACCGGAGCGGGAGCCTGAACGATGCGTTGTACGACTCGACGCACGTAGAAGATGTTGTCTTGACCCGCCGTCAAGGTCGTACCCGCCGCGACCGTAATCAGAGATTCCGTGGTCGTGTTTTCTTCCGTGTCAATCGCGTCCCGGAAGTCGCCCCCGTCAGTCTCGCGGTCCCCAGCGGCCCACAGATTGAACGAAATAGCCGACGCGTTCAGGAAGGACGTCGAGCCAATGCGCCCGTACATTTCGGCCTCATACGTCTCCCAGTCTCCAATCGTGACGTCATACTGAACGTCCGACTTATTGTAACGCCACGCGAAATTGGAAAGCTTCGTCAGCACGGTCGTATAGACCTTGGCGAGCGTCACGACTGAGTGAAAGTCGATCATCGTCCCGAGCCGGGGGATTTGATACAACTGAAGCCCGGTCGCGGCAATGGCGATAGGAGCTTCCTCAATCGTTCGGACAAGCGTGAGCGGCGGAAGCTCGAACTTGTTCAGGTCGGGAATCTCGTAGTACTCATACGAGCAGTTAGCCGTAGCCGCGAACAAGGTAACGTCCGCCGACGTCGCGAAGATCGTCGCTTGCTGGTTGAAGGAAAGGTCCACGTTGGCGCGAAGCTCGGGGGCCTGAAGATTGATCAACCCCATTTCAAACTGCCGACGCTGGTTTGCGTTGATCGGCAGAATGAATTTGTACGTGAACGTTTGCGCGCCCGCCGTCGTGATGAGCCCGCGCTTGAGCGGGAGCTTGGGCGACAAGTCTTGATTGATGATGTTGATACCGACGCCCGAAAGGTCCACGAGATTCGCGGAGCCGTTATTGAGCCCGACGCGAGCGCGATTGATAATCGCGTCATACCCGTCGTAGAAGTTCGTCCCCGTGGCGTTTGCCTTGGTGTACGTCCCTTCAATGTCGATCAGCAAGCGGCCCAACATGCCGACTTGCGGAATGACGATAGTCGGGATGGCTCCGCCGAGTGTCACGACGTAGTTACCGATATTGATACGACGTCGAACGGTCCCGTATCGAAAAGGCATCTTCGGGGGCGGGGCATTGGTCGCGCCCATGACCGCTCCCGCCGCGAGCGAGCCAGCCCAACCAAGTTGATGCGCGCTCGCGCCCATCATGACGCCAGTCTTGGCGGAGAAGATCGGCATAGCCGCCGCAGGGAGCAAAGCCGCGCACAAGAGCCCGAGCCCGAGAGCCAAGGTAAAGCCGGAACGATGGACGACGTTGACCGCCCGTCGAATGTGAGTCAGCACGCGGCCCCGATTGTCGTAGGGGTCAACGGTCGCAAGAATCCGAGCCAAGCCCTTGAGGGGCGAGCGCGGGACGGGAGCGGTTTTCATATGAGACGATCTCGCTATGAAAGGGGATGAAGCCCGGTCAGATTTGTGATACGGGCGGAAGTGGAACCTATAGCACGCCCGCCCCGAGCTTGCAAGATCGTCAAATTTTCTAGGGCTTTTCTAGGGGTCGCGGAAGGTTACGACCATGAATTGAAAAGACACGCGAGCCGACCATTGAATGACGAATTGATAGCCCGTCTGAACGTTCGGCGGCTTGTCGTCTATGACACAATCGAGTCGGGTAATTCCATAGGTAAACGGTCCCCAGCTATGTGTCGTCATGTGGGGCTTTCCGAGATAACGAACGCTCAAGCGGCTCTCCCAAGGTCCAAGCGAAACGGCCCCATGACTGAGCCGTCCTGAGGGGCATACAAAAAATCATGTTTCGGTAACGCGTGAATCCGGTCTTGGTCGATGCCCGTCAGCGCTTCGACTCGCGCCCGGTCTTGTGGGAGCCGCAAACGGAACGCGTAGACGTGCTCAGATTCAGAGAGTACTACTTGAGGGATTCTCATGGGTCGCTGAGTCGCGCACCACATTTCAATACCAAGCTCGCGGCCCCGCATGAGACACGCCCCAAAGTAGTGCGGGAATTGGTCCCCGTTCGTGATAGCCGCAGTCTCGTCAACATAGACCGTGGTGTTTCGACGTCGGTAGACCCATTCCCAAAATTGTTCTTGGACGACTTCGTTACGAGATTCTTCATAGCTCGGGCGATAAATCAAGCCGGGCTCGCGTGCTTTCACGAGCCCGGCTAGCGAGGTATGGACCCGATACTCGGGCCAATGAAGCGTCCCCTTGAAGTCCACGAGCACTTTGAATACTCGAAACTTCAACAGTTGGCGGGCGAGCGTGGTTTTACCGCTCCCCGTCTGCCCCACGAATAGAGCCCGATCCGTCGGCTTGGGCTTCATCGCGTCCAAGCTCAGAGAAGTGCTTTGGCTCAATTCCGCATTCATGACATAGCCTCGCATTGTATTCGTTGACCGCCCGTAAAACCTTTTCGCACGTGGCGTCATCCATCGTCGCCACTAATCTCATAGAACTCGGAACGGCTGACTGGACGAGTGCTCGCAACGGTAGGGGTAGGACCGCTCCCGTTTGCGGCGGGTCCATCAACGATTGGTGTAGCTCGTGCATCATGGCGAGTATCACTCGCTTGACCGGATGAAGCGGCGGGGGTAGCTCGGCTACCGCTACGGCTTCGCTCTTGTTCTTGAATAAACTGAGCACGCTCGGCTTTCCTTTTCTGTTGGGTATGACGGATTCTCGGAGCGATGACGCCCCCGAGCCCGATCACGAATGATACGCCCGGCGCGTATTTCGCGAAGCGCTTTTCAAACTTCTCTAACGCTTTCTTATCGACTGACTTGATGAGCTTCGTTGTACGCTCCGTCAAGTCGTTTGCTTCCGTCTCGGAAAGCCGCCACTCGGGATCTTGCGTCCCGTAGGCCGCGCCCAAGAATAGCAAGCCCCAGCCCTCAGTAATGAATTGGTCCGTGAAGATCGACTTGCTTTTTTCGTCCGGCTCTCCGCCCTTGAGTAGCGAAAGCTTTACTTCGCGGGGAGCCGTCCCAGCATCAGCCGGGCGAGTAGCCCCCGCTCTACCTTTGGTGCTTCCAAGGGGACGTCCCCGCCCGCGCTTTCCGGTATCGCTACGAGCTTGGCCGCTTCCGCTTCCGGCTCCGCTTCCGGCTCGGGGATCAGCACTTCGACCCGTTCCACTATCGGCGGGCGACTCTCCGACGTTTCTAGTCGGCTCGTCAATTCTCTGACTTGTTCCCGGAGCCCATTTAGCTCCGACGTCTGAAGCCCCGCTTGCTCCGCCATTCTCAGCATTTCCGCGCTCGGGGCTTGTTCCACTACCGCCACGACCGGGGGCGGGGGCGGGGGCGTTTCCGTCGTCACCGTGGTTTCCATTTTTCGCCATGATTGAGGGTCCGTGAAAAGGGAAAAGATTTTACTCGGCTTCCATCGCTTCCCACTCAAAAAATTGAGCGGCCATCGCTTCGACACTTTGAATTAATGGCTCGTCTCCGACCCAAGGCAACGGGTAGGCTGTCGAAAAATCTGAGCCGACTAGCTGAGCGGCGGGGTACGTCGCGAGCGTGGGAATATATCCATAGGCCGGGTGTTCGCTAGCGCGGGCTCGCCACGCGTCAGGGTTTATTAAATCCGTTCGCTTCGTTCCGCTCGGGGAGAGCGCGAGCACGCGGGGCACTGTCCGCCACTGTCGCCAGTGCTCGGGTTTGTTGTGATTATTCACAACGGCTCCCATCGTCACGAAGCGGGTCAAGCTCGCATCCCACGATAATTGTCCTCGCTTCCAAGCCGCGACGATGGCCGAACGTTTGAGCGTTCCACGGTCGAAGCCCCGAGAAAAATCAGCCGTGGTTTTCTTTCCATCCTTGTCTACGTCGTCCAACCAATACACGCCCGATTGAACCACGGTCGCGCCCGCGTGCTCGTGGTATTCCCAATCTCCGAGCGACTTGGACACGCGCAAGCTTTCAATTAAATCCGTCGAGAATATCCCATCAGTCGATATCATGACCGTAGCCGCTCCCGCTTCACAAGCCGCCCGGTAGAGACTCGCTCGCGTTACGCTCGTGATCCAACCAGCCCATTCTATTTGATGATAGCGCGGAGCCTCGCCCGGCTTGCCCCCCACGTGCTGAGCGCATTTACCGTAGAGAGAATTGAGCGCAAGCTTGATCATCTTTTCGGCTCCGATGCCCTGAGCTTTCCATTTCGCCCGCTGAATAAATAGCTCGTCAATAAATCCGAACGGGCGAGCGTCAGGCTCGGCGGGAGAAAATGACCACGCTTCATGTACTCTGATTTTCCCTTTGACGGCCCCGCTCATGAGCGCGGCTCGCCCGGCTTCAAGCTCGGGGGACCAATACCAGCCGTGACCTTTCGGCGGATAATAAATACTCCCGTTCGGAGCACGCCAGAAAAAAGGATAAGCCCGGCTCTCGCTTCGTCGTAAATCCCATTCGACGCGATACACGGAAAAGGGCGGGAGCGAATCTAATTCTTTTACGTGGTGCTCCCACGTTCCCGCCCCGAGCGAGGGAATAGGACGAAGCGCGGCGGGGTACGCACTGACGATATCGTAATGATGCAAGGGAATATTCGGAGCGTGCCCGTAGCGTAACATTTCAATTCGGCCCCCAGCGTATGCGAATTGAGCGGCGCGGCGCGCATCGGCGGGCGCGTGTCCTTGGTGTTTGCGCGTGCCCTCGCGCCCGAGCAAAGCCGCCGCGCACGCCCCCGCCCCATCCCATCGACGTATCGGGAGCTTAGCCGTTTCTAAATGCTCCCTGACTAATTCCATGAGCTTGACGAGTAGTCGGCATTCATCCTGACAGTAGCTCACGATTTTCTTTTGTTGTCGTAGGCTGAAGCGCGCTCGGGCTTTCTTCATCGCTCGTAGGGAGTCGGGGACCGTGAGCCCGTATTTTTCTAGCGCTCCGACAAACGTCCCTTGAAAAAATCCCCATACATCCCATACGGTTACGCGGGTTCCCGTCTCGACTTCATGAATGACGAATGAGCGGCGGGGGCGGTATTGGATTTTATAGCGGTAATAATCGAGCCCGACCCAACCCCCGCGCCATACTCGCTCAAGCGCTCGCGGGGTTAAATCCTTGAGCCAACAATTCACATCGTAGCTCCCGCCGAAAATCACGTGAATCGTTCGGCGGTCCATCGCTCGGGCTCGGGCGCATATCATTTTGAGCGCGGCCAGTGTCCCGACTCCATTCGGGTCGATGAGCGAGTCGCCCTCAGAATTGGCGAGTAAGAAATATTTATGATCCGAGCGCGAGCCATCGGGGGCGTAGTCCGTGAAGCCCTCGCCATCCCACGCGCAAAACTTCCCGAACGCAAAATGATTTTTGGTTTTCCCCCGGCTTCCCGTAGGCCGCGACTTGTGGCGGGGGTTGCGCGAGCCGTCAGCTAATAAAGCGGGCTCGTATCGTCGGGTCATGAATCCCCGACATAATGACGGGCGTCATGATCACGATAGCCCAAGTCAGCGAGGGCGCGGGCTAGCTCGGAGTCGGGGCCGAATAATTTCTTTCGTTGCTCGCTCGTATAGGTTCGGCTGAGCTTTTGTTTGTGTCGCTTCAAGTCTTTTACTATTTGTTTCATTGCATCGGATTTTCTGATTTCATCCAAGCTCGCGGGGATGCCCTTTGATTTCAAATAATCCTGACGAGCCGACAGCAAGCGCTTATAATGGGTTCGGGGAGCCCCGCGAGTCTTAGCGACCGCTTCTAGGGATTTTCCCGAGCCGTATAAAAAGCGCTGTCGGTATTGGCGATTAGAGAGAGTCTCGCCCGTCTCTTGATTTTTATATTGCTTGGCGGAGCCGGGGAGCCGCGCCCAGCCCTCAATACTTCGACGTTCGGCGGTCGGCACTTTGCCGCGAGCGCGAACGGGCGGAACGGGAGTCTTACTAGACTCTCGCCCCGCCCGTGGCCCGCCGCGCTTTGGCTTAGCCATTACAAGGCTATGCTATCGCGTCAGGATCGCTCAGAATGGAAGATCGTCGTCAGTCGCGACCTTTCCCACTTCCGCCCGGAACTCGGCTTCAGTGAGCTTGTAGACGGAGAATTGGCGCGAAGCTTTCTGACCCCGCACGGCTGGGGCTCGATCTTCGTCGTAGCGGAACGCGTAGGCCGCGCCCGTCTCGTCTTTCGCGTTCGGGAGCAAGAGCCCCAAGTGAGCGGAGAGCCCGAGCGCAAGCGAGTGATACGCTTTCGCGGTCGCACGCTCGCCCCGTTCCATCACGATGACCGGGGAGAGAATAACGCTTCTCATGATCTTGCCCGGCTTTGTGTCGTCCGGTCGCTCGCGGTAATCGGTAATGCGACCGATCACGACGTCTCCCTTGTTCTCCCACTTCACGAACTCCGCTAACTCGACGGGCGCGGCATTCGTCGGGGGAGCCCATACGCCCGCTTGGGGTTCCTGAGTCTCGGCTTTTTTCGCCATGATAAGTATTTCCTCATGAAACGTTTACCGCTGAGCCCAGCGCTCAGCGGGTACAGCAACCTAGCTACTCTCACTCGGGCGCGACGTAGAGCCAGCCCGTAGCCCGAGCGAACGTTTGCAACGTCGAGCGCTTGAAGCCATACGCATAGCCGCCCGTGGGGAGCGATACGCGTTTGTCGGCTTTCAAGTGCCCCGTGTTCATGTGATAAATCAGGAGGGAACGCGTCGGCTTGTTACCCGAGCCGGGGACGCGAAAGTAATTCACGGCTTGGGTCAGCGATACCGTAGCGAGAGATTTTCTCGCCCGCTTCGCTCGGGGCTTACTCGGGGAACTTGACGTCATATTGCTCGGCTCCGAAAGGGTAACGATTGAATGCGACACCACGAGCGGACACAATTTGTAGCGTGCTCCCGCAGACGCGATTTATCCCCGTGGCTTGCTTGCATGTGATCAGCACGAGAAACGGTCCCGACGTCTCGGGGGCGATAGAGCAAAAGCATTCATGAGCGCACGAGCTACAACGTGTCCGAACTATCTCGCGGCGGATCGTGTCAAGCTCTAGTCCGCGCTTCATGATCGCGAGCGAAGCCCTTGACGTATGCTCGCTTCTCCGTCCTCACGAGCGAGACGAACCACGCGAGCGCTCCCGCACTGGCACGAAGCGACGAAAGCCGCGCCAAGGGCTTTTTCGGCTTCCTTGTCGGTCAATGCTTTCGCGCTCGGGAGCACGGGCGCGGGGACGGCTCGCACGCTCGGAACGTGAGGGCACGTGATCAAATGCGCGACGATGACGCAAACGTCAATCGTGACGTCTCGCGTCTTTTCCGCTTCCGAGTCTACTCCCGTCAATTCGTTAATCATGGGGCTCCGTGGTATCGGCTCGGCTCCGAGCCTTGTTTGACAATTCTAAAAAGCGATTGCTCGGGGACGTCGGGAGCGTCACCGTTTGGAAGTGGCCGAACTCGCGAGCGTCAGCCCGCCCGCGAGCGTAGCCCTTGACGTATGCGAGCTTTTCTAAATAGGACGGCTCCCCGAGCAAGCGGCGGGCGAGGGCTTTGACGTCAGCGGGGAGCGCTTCCCACGCGAGCGAATCGGCTACGCTGGGGGCGTTCATCGGATGACCGACACGGGGACGATACACACGCTTTCACGGGGCCGCTCGTCACTATCGGCGTAGACTTTCGCGAACTCTACCCCCATGACGGGAACCCGTTTGACTTCCCCGTCAACGATGACGCGTATATAGACTTCTTGTCCGGGGAGCGCTTGAAGCAAGATCACAAGTTGGTTTGTGATCATAGCGAGCCTACGCGGGAGCGGGAGAGCTTCCCGAGCTTGCACGTGGCACAGCGACAGGGCCAGATATACCGTAAGCCGAACTTCGGGAACGGGTTCATACTGTTTATCGTGCGGTCGGAGAACTCTCTAGACGGAGCGTCAAAAGCGGCCAACATAGCCGCATGACCTTGGGTCGCTTTGATGCGACGTAAGAGCGCTAAGGTTTTCATTGGTAGAATCTCCGAAGCCGCGAGCACGTGTCACACGCGTTCCCACAAAGCTCGGGGCACGCGTCCAAGTGATCAGTAGCGCGGCGGAACTGGGGAAGCGCGGGAGCTTTGACGATGACGATATCGCGATTCCAATAACGTGACTCGCCCCGTATCGCATCGCTCGGGCTCATCATGTAATTGCATTCCCCCCACGGGTCCACGACAGCCGCTAGAAAAAGATTGTCGTATTCGTCGGCTGTCTCACAAATGAAGTCGATGCGGTCGGATGTTTCGGTTATTTTGATCATGCTATAAGTCTCGGCTCGGCTACGAGAAACTTGATAGTATTGACAGGGGGTAAAATTAGCGCGAGTAGATAGCCCGTCAATGGCTCGGCTAAGTCATTGGAACGCCCCGAGATAGCACGGGCGGGGTCACAATCTTGACACTCCACACGCGGGCTATATCTTGAACGTGACTCTTACAAGGCTAGGGGCGTATGTGGTTCGGCTGGCTATCGCATGACGAGCACTCGTCAGACGTCTTGACGGCTTGGATGTTTCTCGTCGGTATCATCTTACTCGGGTTCTAGGGGAGCGCGCTCGTGAACTCCAAACGACTGAGCCATCTAGAGAGCGTGCTGATTATCGCGCTTCTCTCGGGGATCGCATGGACCATAGGGGCCAAGCTGGTAGAGCGATGGGCCAAGCAACGGGCCGAACGCAAAGCCGGGGGCGAGGGCTCGGCTAAGGGAGTGACGAGCGCGGAGAGCGAAGCCGGATGAATCGGCTAACGTATAGCGTGGTCACGCTACTACTGGCGTTA
>Ga0137437_1000284_pt1 | contig 14733 bp, 13 predicted proteins | sample EasRivERMGT138_2_FD_102332 | JGI IMG/M metagenome (GOLD analysis project Ga0137437, IMG submission 102332) | Soil microbial communities from meander-bound floodplain in the East River, Colorado, USA - East River MetaG ERMGT138_2 | ecosystem: Environmental > Terrestrial > Soil > Floodplain ...
CGACTGGGCCGCGCTCGCGAAGAAGCACGGACGTCGCATCGCGCTCGTGCACGGCAAGGACGACGCCCTCTTCCCGGCGGCGGGCCTCCCCGCGTTCGTCGACGGACTGAAGACGAAGGGGCTCGATCTCGAGCTCGCCCTGGTCGACGGCGGGCACGACCTCCCGGCCGCGCCGGTCCTCTTGCAGCTCCTCGCCGACCGCCTGCGCTGGATCGACGCGGCGCCATTCGAGGCGAAGGCGCCCGGCCACTGAAGTCCCGGACGGCGCGCGTCAGCGGACGACGCGGTCGAGCGCGTGCAGGATCCGTTCGGCCATGCGGCGATGGCCCTCGGCGTTCGGATGGGCGTCGACGGGGCTCAGGCGCAGGTCCGGATCGGAGTTGATCCCGTCGGCCTCGGCCGCGTAGGCGATCCCGAACTTCGCGCAGACCCCCGGCAGCTCGGCCGGCGCGCCGAACGGCACGACCACCATCGGGACGCCCATCTCCTTGCACTTCGCCGCGATCGCGCCGAGCGAAGACCAGCTCGCCTCGGCGTCGATCTTCGACGCGGCCGACTGGACGTAGCGCTGCACGATCTCGCGCCGCCGCACGCTCTCCGCGTCCTCGCCGCCGCGCTTCGCCATCTCGCGCATGAGGCGCTCGAGCGTCGTCTGGCGCAGCAGGTCGGAGATCGCGAAACGCCACGAGTTCGTGAGGAGCCACCAGTCGAGGGACGAGACGAGCCCGTCGAGCTCCGCCGGCCGCGCGCCCTCGCTCTGCGAGGGCAGCGGCGAAGTATGCGCGAGGAGCACGTCGTTGTGGCAGTAGACCAGGACGACGAGGTCGGGCTCGAGCTTCGAGTCGCGCGCGTCGAACAGGACGCGCTCCTGCACGGTGTTGTACATGATCACGCCGGCGTTCAGGACCTCGACCGGAGTCCCGCGCTTTTTCGCGAGCGCCGACGCGAGCAGCGCCTCGAACGTCTCCTCTTCCGGCACGCCCCAGCCGAACGCGATCGAGTCGCCGAGCACGACGACGCGCCACGTCCCCGCCGGCTTCGGCCGCGCGATCTCGCCGCCGCGCAGGCCGAGCGAGTTGATGCGCACCGGGACGCCGACGTCGAGGTCCACGCCCGGCTTGTTCTCGTAGAAGAGCCCGGGCACGTCGCTGGTCCGGAGCCCTTCGCGCTGGAAGTCGGACATGTGCCGGAAGTAGCTGATCCCGATCGGGTCGAAGACGCGGACCGCAACCTCCGCGAGCGCCAACGAGAGGGAGATTCCCGACGCGAACAGGACGAGCAGGCGACCGGCGCGAAAGCGGCGGCGGCTCGGTCGGGACGGCTCGGCGACGGCTGGCACCGACATGGACCCTCGATCTTTTGGGGCTATCTTCCGGCGTCCCGTCGCGAGAACACCGATGACCGACGACAAGCGATCGATCGCGACCTGGGTTCGCTCCGACGATACTCGACCGCACTGCACCCGTCCGTGGAACATGATCACCGTCCTTTCGGACGGCAGCGTCGTGTGCGCGCCGATCGACGCGGGGAAGACCAACCCGCTCGGGAGCTTCCGCACGCAGACGCTCGCCGAGATCTGGGACGGGGCGCCGTACCGCAAGCTCCGCCAGGACATCCACGAGGACATCGACCGCACGCCGATCTGCCGCGGCTGCCCCAACCGGATCGTCGGGCGGCCGCCCGGCGAGTTGACCGGCATCGCCCGTCCCCGCGTCCTCCACCTCGAGAGCCAGGCCGGCTGCAACCTCGTCTGCCCCGGATGCGATCGCGACGCCATCGAGGGGACGCGCGACGGGCTCACGATGGACTGGGAGCTCTACACGCGCGTGATCGACCAGCTCGCGCCCGAGCTGCGCTTCCTCGAGTTCCACGTCGGCGGCGAGAACTGGATGCACCGCCGCGCCTGCGACATGGTGCGGTACTGCAAGGAGAAGAACCCCGGCTGCGTCGTGCTCTCCAGCACGAACGGCCACTTCTTCCACACCGACGAGCGGGCGCGCGACGCCGTCTCCACCGGCGTCGACTGCTTCATCATCTCGGCCGACGGGGCGACGCAGGCCTCGTACGAGAAGTACCGCGTGCGCGGGAGCCTCGAGCGCGTCTTCGACGGGATGCGCCGCCTGCTGCGCGCGCGCCGCGAGCTCGGCCGCGAGCGGCCGATCCTCGTGTGGCGCTACATCCTCTTCCCGTGGAGCGACAGCGAGGAGGAGATGGCGCTCGCGCGCCGGCTCGCGCGCGAGATCGGGGTCGACCATCTCTGCTGGCACCTGAACGGCGCGCAGCAGGAGTTCTCGTCGAGCCGCTACTACGTCGGCTCGCCGCACCTCGGCGAGATCGAGAGCGAGCTTTGGGATACGCTTCCGGCCCGCCTGGGCTACTCCGCCCTCGATTTCGAGCGCTTCTGACCGGCGGCGCCCGACGCGCTCCCCCGACGTACAGGTGAACGACCCGCGCGACCGATGACCCACGGACTTCCGGCGCCTCCTGGAGGCGCCCGCCGAGGACTCCCGACCGAATGGTTTCCGTGATCGTCCAGGGACTGCGCTTTCCGGCGATCGCCTTCCAGCACCGGGACATCCTGGGCTCGTTCGTCCGGCGCGAACTGAAGGCGCGCTACCAGGGGTCGCTCCTCGGACGCCTCTGGCCCGTGCTGCAGCCGCTGCTGCAGTTCGCGGTGTTCGGGTTCGTGTTCGCGGTGGTCCTCGGGGTGCAGCTCGCGACGTCGAACTCGATCGTCCCGGGTCAGTGGGGCGTCGTCTTCTTCATGCTGAGCGGCATCGTCCCCTGGATCACGTTCGCCGAGTCGACGCAGCGCGGCGTCGGGGTCGTGGTCGAGAACGCGAACCTCATCAAGAAGATCGCCTTCCCCTCCGAGCTCCTGCCGACGCAGGTGGTGCTGGTGGCGACGGTGCAGCAGCTGATCGCGCTCGCGCTGCTGGTGCCGACCTACCTGATCGTCGTGCTCGCCGTCTCGGGCGCGCCGATGGCGGACCGCCTCTCGGTCGCGAGCCACCTCGCCTTCCTGCCGGTCCCGCTCCTGCTGCAGTTCGTCTTCGCGACCGGGCTCGCCATGCTCACCGCGTCGTTCAACGTCTTCGTGCGCGACGTCGGCAACGTGGTGCCGCTCGCGCTGGTGATCTGGCAGTTCCTGTCGCCGGTCTTCTACCGCTTCGAGATGGTCGAGACCGGGCTGGCGAACAACGCGCCGTGGGCCGTGAGCGTGCTGCACGCCAACCCGCTCTTCCACCTCTTCGCGCTGTGGCGCTACGCCTTCTGCTACGAGCGCGGCGTCGCCTTCCCGCAGTCGTCGCTGATCACGTTCGGGATCACGTCGTTCGTCGTCTTCGTGCTCGGCCTCGGCCTCTTCCGCCGCTGGAAGGGCTCGTTCGCGGACGAGGTGTGAGCGCATGAGCCACGCCGCCGACGAGCCGATGATCCGCGCCTCCAAGCTGTGCAAGACCTACCGGCTCTACGACCGGCCCGTCGACCGGCTGATCGAGTGGGCGTCGCGCGGCCGCACGAAGCGCCATCGCGAGGTGCGCGGCCTCGTCGACGTCGACTTCACCGTCCCGCGCGGCCGCACGATCGGCATCGTCGGCAGCAACGGCGCCGGCAAGTCGACGCTGCTCAAGGTGCTGACCGGGACGACGCTGCCGACGTCGGGGACGTTCGAGGTGCGCGGCAAGGTCGCCGGCCTGCTCGAGCTCGGGACCGGCTTCCACCCGGCGTTCAGCGGCCTCGAGAACATCTACCTGAACGGCGTCGTGAACGGCTTCTCGCGCAAGGAGGTCGCGGCCAAGGAGCGCGAGATCGTCGAGTTCAGCGAGCTCGGCGACTTCATCCACCAGCCGATCCGCACCTACTCGTCGGGCATGGTGATGCGGCTCGCCTTCAGCGTCGCGACGGCGATCGACCCCGACGTGCTGATCATCGACGAGATCCTGGCGGTCGGCGACCTGCACTTCCAGAAGCGCTGCATCGACCGGATCATGAACTTCCGCACCTCGGGCAAGACGATCCTCTTCTGCAGCCACTCGATGTACCACGTCGAGGAGATCTGCGACCGGACGCTCTGGATCAAGGACGGCCGCGTCCAGATGGAGGGCGACTCCTCCGACGTCGTGCGCGCCTACACCAACTGGGAGCGCGGCCGGCGGGCCAACTACGGGACAGCGGGCGTCGGATTCGAGGAGATGCGCGCGCTCGCGGCCGCCGCGGCCGCGCCGGCCGGCAGCGCCGACGCGCCGAGCCTGCCCGATCCGTCCGCGCTGCCGCGCTGCCTCCACCTGCGGCTCCGCGATCCCCACAGCAACGAGATCGTCGACCGCGGCCACCTGCTGAAGGACCTCGTGGTCGAGCTCGACTACGAGCTGCCGCGCGACCTGCCCGCCGTCACGATCGGCCTCGCCGTGTACGGCGAGAGCCACGTCATGGTCTCCAGCGCCGTCTCGCGCACCTCGGGCTTCGAGGCGCCGTGCGCGCGCGGCCGCTGGCGCGTGCAGATCACGCTGCCGCGCCTCCCGCTGCTGCACGGCGAGTACGGCCTGGTCGCCTACCTCGCCGACGAGCGCGGCCTGCACATCTACCACTCGCACTCGCTCGGCGGGAAGTTCGTGGTCGAGCAGACGACGCGCGACGTCGGCGTCGTCTACATGGACCACCAGTTCTCGTCGGAGCCGCTGCCGTGGCCGACCGCCGCCGAGCGCGCCGCCGAGGTCGCCGACGCCGTGCCGGAGCCCGCGCACGCCGCGAAGGCGCGCGCGCGCGGCGTGCCGCCCGGCGCGGCCGGCGCGGCGCCCCGCGCGGGGTGACGACGCGATGGCCGACGTCAGCGCGATCGTCGTCAACTACAACAGCGGCGCCTGGCTGACGGCGCTGGTCGCCGGGCTGCGGCGCGAGACGCTCGTGCGCCGCGACGGCCGCCGCGGCGAGCTCGAGATCGTCGTCGTCGAGAACGCCTCGCCCTCGGACCAGTCGCGCTGGCTCGAGCCGCTCGAGCGCGACGGCGTGAAGGTGGTGCGCGCGCCCGCGAACCTCGGCTACGCCGGCGGCAACAACCTCGGCGTCCGCCACGCGACCGGCGACAAGATCCTCGTGCTGAACCCCGACGTGCTGATCGTGCCGGGCGCCGTCGGCGCGCTCGCGCGCCACCTCGACGAGCATCCCCGCGCCGGCCAGGTCGGACCGCGCGGCTGGATCGACTCGCACCGCTTCCTCTACCTGCCGCGCATCGAGCTGCCGACGCTCGCCACGCAGCTCGCCGAGGCGTGGCGGCGCACCTCGCCGCGCCGCGCCGAGGCGTTCGCGCTGCGCCGCACCAAGAACGCGCTGCGCATCTGGAGCGCGACCCGTCCGCAGGAGGAGCCGGTGCTCGCCGGCTACGCGTTCATGATGCCGGCCGACCTCGCGCGCCGGCTCGGGCCGTTCGACGACTGCTTCCCGCTGTACTACGAGGATGCGGACCTGTCGCGGCGCGTGCGCGAAGCGGGTCGCGAGTGCGTGCTCGTGCCCGACGCCGAGATGGTCCACCTCTTCAACAAGAGCGCGGGCCAGTTCGCCGCCGAGGCGGCCGTGAAGCACGACCGCTCGCTCGACCTCTACCTGCGCAAGCACTACGGCGAGGCGGGCGGCTGGCTCGGCCGGCGCGTGCTCGCGTGGACGCGCGCCCACCCGACGCGGTCGGGGGCGCACGAGTTCGCGCGCTGCGAGGACCTCGGCGAGCTCGTCGATCCGCCGCGCCTCGCGCCGGCGCGTCCCGCGCCGCACTACCTCGTCGAGCTCACCATCGACCCGCTCTTCTCGCTCGCGGTCGGGCGCATCGACGCGCGTCCCGTCTTCGAGATCCCGCGCGGGACCTGGGAGCACCTCGACCCGACCGACTACTACGTCCGCTTCCTCTCGCTCCCGGAGCTCGCGCCGCTCGGCGCGTGGCGCTTCAGGAAGACGGCGCCGCTGCGCCCCGTCGCGAACGACGCCGACTTCCTCGACCGCCTCGCCGACTCGCACCCGCCGGCGGAGCTCGTCGCGTGAGCGGCGCGCCCGAGCTCTCGATCGTGGTCCTCTCCTGGAACACGCTCGAGCTGACGCGCCGCTGCCTGCAGTCGGTGCTCGGGCGCGACCACGGCCTCGCGCTCGAGGTGATCGTCGTGGAGAACGCCTCGCACGACGGCAGCGCCGCGATGGTCGAGCGCGAGTTCCCGGCCGCGCTCCTGGTGAAGAACGCGCAGAACGAGGGCTACGCGCGCGGCAACAACCAGGGGATCGCGCGGGCGCGGGCGCCGCTGGTGCTGCTGCTCAACAGCGACACCGAGGTGCGCGACCCGGCGGTGGGGCCGGGGACGTTGGCGACGCTCGTCGAATTCCTCCGCCGCGAGCCGGAGTACGGCGGCGTCGCGCCGCGCCTCGTGAACGGCGACGGCAGCGTGCAGAAGAGCTGCATGCGCTTTCCCGGCCTCGCGGTCGGCTTCCTCTACGACTCGTGGTTCGAGCGGCGCTTCGGCCGCAGCCGCAGCGTGCGGCGCTACTTCATGGAGGACTTCGACCACCTCCACGACGCCGACGTCGACCAGCCGCCCGGCGCCTGCCTGCTGCTGCGGCGCGACCTGCTCGCGCGGATCGGCGGCTTCGACGAGTCCCTCTTCCTCTTCTTCAACGACGTCGAGCTCTGCCGCGCGATCGCCGACGCGGGCTACCGCATCCGCTACCTCGCGCGTCCCGAGGTGCTGCACCACGTCGGCCGCTCGACCGCGCAGTTCAAGGACGTGGTCGCCGAGTGGGCCGTGAACCGCGTGCGCTACTACCGGAAGCGCCACGGTCTCCTCGGTGTCGCGACGGTGAAGCTCGCCTTCCTGATGCGCGCGGCCGAGGAGTCGTGGAAGTCGTGGCGGACGCTGCCGAAGTCCGATCGTGAGGCCGCGCTGCGCGACATCCGGCGATTCGTCAAGCGCGTGGCGTGCGCATGAGCGGCACGGATCCGGCCCCGGCCGACGGCGAGGCGCGCTTCACCGTCCGCCCGTTCCGCGACGGCGACGAGCCCGCGATCCTCGCGCTCTTCAACGACGTCTTCCGCGTCGGCAACCCCGACTTCGTGCCGCGCACGCTCGCGCAGTGGAGCTGGGCCTTCGCGCGCAATCCCGAGGGCCACCACACCTTCGTCGCCGAGTCGGCGGGCCGCCTGGTCGGCACCTACACGGCGATCCCGGCGCGCTGGCGCTTCCCCGAAGGGGTCCACCTCGGGGCGCAGGCGGTCGACACGGTCGTCGCGCCCGAATTCCGCCGGTCGCTCCGCAAGAACGGGCTGTTCCTCACGCTCGCCGAGCGCTGGTTCGACCACTACGGCCGGAAGGAACGCGACCGCATCGTCTACGGCTTCCCCAATCCGCAGGCGTTCCGGATCGGGACGACCAAGGTCGGCTACCTGCCGGTCCACTGCCCGGTGCCGGAGCTCGCGCTGCCGATCGCCGCGGCGCGCGACTGGGAGCCCGAGGCGATCCACGTCGAGGAGATCGAGCGCTTCGGCGGCGAGGTCGACGCGTTCGACGCGGCGCTCGCGGCCGGCCGCGGCATCTCCGCGGTCCGTGACGCGCGATACCTCAATTGGCGCTACTCCGACTGCCCGACGACGCGCTACCGCCTGCTGCGCGCCGAGTCGGCGGGCGGCGCGCTGCGCGGCTTCCTCGTGCACGGACTCGGCTGGCACGGCTTCAGGAAGGAGATCGCACCGGTCGTCGACTTCCTGGTCGCGCCGGGCGACACGGCGACGTGGCGGGCGCTGCTCGGGAACGCGGCGCGCGCCGCGGCCGGTGCCGCCGGCACGACGCCGCTCGACACGCTGCTCGCGTGGGCGCCGCCGCCGCATCGCCACTGGCGCGACCTCTCCGCCCTGGGCTTCCGGCCGGAACCCTCGCGCTTCAACCTCTGCATCCGCATCTTCACCGACAGCTTCGACCTCGAATTCGCGCGCGCGCACTGGTACGTCGTGATGGGGGACAGCGACATCTACTGATGGTGCGAGACGAGACGCCCGCCGCGCCGCCCGACGCCCCGCGCACCCCTGCGCGCCGCGCGGCGCGCCGCGTCGTCCACCTGATCCACAACTTCCCGCCCGAGTTCCGCGGCGGGACGGAGAGCTACCTCGCGCGGCTCGTCCCGCTGCAGCGCGCGCAGGGCCTCGACGTCGCGGTGATCTGCGGCAGCGAGACGCGCGACACCGGCGACGCGCGGCGCGAGGAGCTCGCGGGCGCCCCGGTCTTCCGCGTGTTCCGGCGGCCCGACGAGCCGTTCGGCGTCGACTTCCGGCCGGCGCAGCCGCGCGCCGTCGTGGCGAAGCTGGTGCGCGAGCTCGCGCCCGACGTCCTCCACCTGCACCACTGGTTCAACCTCGGCGACGACCTGCTGGCGCAGCTCGCGCCGATCCCGGCGGTCGCCTCGTTCCACGACGCCTACGCCGGCTGCCCGCGCTTCTTCTTCCTGCGGCCCGACGGCTTCTATTGCGGCAGCGACCTGCCGGTGCCGCTCGAGCGCTGCGTCGAGTGCGTGCGGCCCGACGACGGCCACGCCGCGCTGCACGAGCGGCTCGCCGCGCGCCGCGCCCGCTTCGCCGCGGAGGTGGCGCGGCTGCGCTTCGCCTTCGCGCCGTCGGTCGCGCACGCCGAGACGATCGTGCGCGCCGGGATCGTCCCTCGCGAGCTCGTGCACACCCTCCCGATCGGGCTGCCGGCCGAGGAGATCGCCCAGCTCGCGCGCGCGGGCGAACACCGGCCGGCGCCGGGCCGGCTGCGCCTGGTCTGCTTCGGAAACCTGAACCTCCTGAAGGGCCTCGACCTGGTCTTCGACGCGATGCGGCCGCTCGTCGCGCGCGGCGTCGAGCTCCATCTGTTCGGCGTGCTTCTCGCCGCCGAAACCGACGAGCTGAAGCGGCGTGCCGCCGGCCTGCCCGTCACGTGGCACGGCCATTACGAGCTCGCCGACTTCGCGCGGCGCGCCGCCGACCTCGACCTCGCGCTGCTCCCGTCGCGCGCGCACGAGACCTACTCGATGGTGCTCGAGGAGGCGATCGCGCTGCGCCTGCCGGTGGTCGTCTCCGACCGCGGCGCGCCGCCGCGCCGCGTCGCGGGCTTCGGGCGGGTCGTCCGTGTCGAGGACGCGCGCGAGCTGCAGGCGACGCTCTCCGAGCTGCTCGACCACCCGGAGCGGCTGGCCGCGCTCCGCGCCGCGCTCCCGCCGCCGCACCGGCTCGACGACCATGCGCAGGCGCTGCGCGGCTTCTACGACGCCGCGCTCGCTCCCCGTGAGCCGTCGCCGTGAGCGCTCCCTTCCGCGCCGCCCGCGGCTTCCCGCCGCTGATCGACCCCGCGACGATCGCGCGCGGACCGGTGCTCGTCTTCGCGCCGCACCCCGACGACGAGGTGATCGGCTGCGGCGGGGCGATCGCGTTCCACGCGCGCCGCGGCGACCCTGTCCACGTCCTGCAGCTCACCGGCGGCGAGAAGGGCGACCCGCGCGGCCACGAGGGCGCCGCGCTGGTCGCCACGCGCCGCGCCGAGTCGCGCGCCGCGGCGAAGCTGCTCGGCGTGCGCGAGTCGGTCGAGCTCGGCTTCCCGGACGGGAAGCTCGCGCCCGACGCCGCGCTGCTCGCGCGGCTCGAGGCCGAGGTGCGGCGCGTCGCGCCCGCCGTCGCCTACGCGCCGTCACCGCTCGAATGCCACCCCGACCACCTCGCCGCCGGCTTCGCGGCGGCGCAGGCGCTCGCGGCCGCGGCGCCGGCGACGCGGCTCCTGCTCTTCGAGGTGAACCACCCGACGCTCGCGAGCTTCCTGCTCGACGTGACCCCCTGGATCGACGTGAAGCGCGAGGCGCTGGCGCAGTTCCGGAGCCAGCTGCGCTACACCGACGTGGTCGGCAAGTGCCTCGCCGGCGGCTACGCGCGCACCGTCAACGTCGACCTGCCGGCGGTCCAGTACGCCGAGGCGTTCCTCGACGTCGCGCCCGCCCGCGTGGCGGAGCTCTTCGACGACCTCGGAGCGCTGCTCCGGAAATACGGACTCCCGTGAACACGAACGCGCAAGACGCGCCGGTGACGGCCGTCATCTCGAGCTGGAACAAGAAGGCGCACGTGCTCGCCAACGTGCGGGCGCTGATGCAGCAGACGCGCCGCCCGCGCGAGATCGTCGTGGTCGACAACGCCTCGAGCGACGGCACCGCGGCCGCGCTGCGCGCCGAGTTCCCGATCCCGGGCTCGCCGCTCGTCCTGATCGAGATGCCGCACGACCGCTTCGGCGCGTGCGAGACGTTCAACCTCGGCTTCCGCGCGGCGACGCAGGAGTTCGTGGCGATCCTGGACGACGACGTCGTCCTGCCGCCGAACTGGGTCGAGCGGCTGCTCGCCCGTTTCGAGCGCGAGCCGCCGACGACCGTGCTGGTCACCACGCAGGTGATCGAGCCCGCCATGCCCGACGAGTACGTCGCGCGCGCCGACGTCCGCGCCGAGCGCTACCTCTCGACCTTCCGCGGCTGCGGCAGCCTCGTGCGGCGCGCCGCGCTGCTGCGCGCGGGGGGCTACGACGAGCGCTTCTTCATCTACGGCAACGAGCGCGACCTCTCGGCGCGGCTCCTCTCCGACGGCGGCCGGATCCTCTTCGCGCCCGAGGTCGTGACGTTCCACGCGACGCCGTTCGGGCTGAAGGCCGGGCGGCGCAGCCTCTACTACCACGTGCGGAACTTCTGGCTCTACGCGTTCAAGAACTGCGCGTGGAGCGACGTGCTGCGCGCGGCGCTCCACCTCGCGAGGAAGGCGCTGCTCGGCGCGCAGGCGGGGGGCGGCGACGCGTCGGAGGCGACCGGCACGATCGGCCTCGACCAGTCGCTGCGCGCGACGCCGGGCGGCTTCTGGATCGCGGTGAAGGCGACGCTGAACGCGCTGCTGAACCTGCCCTACTGCCTGAAGCGGCGGCGCGTCTGCCGGGCCCCCGACTTCCGACTACCCACGGAGTGACGCCGACCGGAGAGTTTTTCCGGGCGCGCCGGCGGCCGATGTCGCGGTGATCGGCCGCTGCGCATGCGGCTTCCCCTCGCTTGCCCGCGGGCGGGCCGCGGACCGATGATGCGGGGCGTGCCAGAACTGACCGACGTCACCGCGACCGTGTGCAACTACAACGGGCGCGCCTACCTGGGCGACTGCCTTCGCGCCCTCCTCGACCAGACCTCTCCGCCCGCGCGCGTCGTCGTCTACGACAACGACTCGAAGGACGGGAGCGTCGCGTTCGTCCGCTCCGAGTTCCCCGAGGTCGAGGTGGTCGCGATGGGGGGCAACCAGGGGCCGGGCGCGCCGCGCAACCGCGGGCTGCGCGAGGCGGGCACGAAGTACGTGCTCCAGGTCGACTCCGACGTCATCCTCGCGCGCGACTGTCTCGAGCGGCTGCACGAGGAGGCCGAGGCGACCTTCGCGGCGGCCACGATGCCGCGCACGCTCTTCGACCACGAGCGCGGCCGCATCCACTACGACGGCGGCTCGTTCCACTACGCCGGCGTCATGACGCTCCGCAACTTCTTCGCGCCGATCTCGCCGAACGGCGGGAGCCCCGGGCCCGCCGACGACGCGCTCGACGTCGACGCCGTGATCGCGACGGCGCTCCTGCTGCGGCGCGACGCGGTGAGCGCCGCCGGCGGCTACGACCTCGACTACTTCATCCTCTTCGAGGACCACGACCTCTCGTACCGCCTGAGGGCACGTGGCGAGCGGCTGCGGCTGCTCCCGCATGCGCTCGCCTTCCACCGGCAGGGGACGCCGGGCATCTCCTATCGCGAGGGGCCCGAGTACCCGGCGCGGCGCGCCTTCCTGCACAGCCGCAACCGCTGGCGCCTCCTGCTGCGCAACCACTCGACGCGCGCGCTGCTGCTCGGCCTGCCGGGGATCCTCGCCTACGACGTGGTCTGGTTCTGCTTCGCGCTCACGCAGGGGCTGGTGAAGCCGTGGGTCGACGGCAAGCGCGACGTCTTCAAGCAGTGGGGAGCGCTCCGGGCGCAGCGCCAGACGATCCAGCGCGCGCGCCGCGTCAGCGACCGCGTGCTGCTGCAGGCGCTCCCGCTGACGCACGCGCCGATGGTGCGGCGCGGCTTCGTGGCCCGCGTCGCGGAGCGCACGCTCGACCTCGGGCTGCGCGGCTGGTGGCGCCTGGTGCGACGGTGGGTCCGATGAGCGCGCTCGCGGACGACGGGGCGAGCGGCGTGGTCGTCAACTTCAACGGCGGCGCCTCGCTCCTGCGCTGCGTCGAGGCGCTGCGCCGCTCCGACTTCGGCGCGCGCCCGCTCCTCGTCGTCGACAACGCATCGCACGACGGCTCGCCGCGCGCGCTGCGCGAGCGCTTCCCCGACGTCGAGCTGGTCCTGCTGCCGCAGAACGTCGGCTTCGCCGCGGCCGTGAACCGCGCGCTCGAGCGGCTGCTCGCGCGGCCCGGCGGGCCGATCCTCGTGCTCAACCCCGACACCGAGGTCGCGCCCGACTTCCTCGCGCCGCTCTTGCACGCCCTGTCCGGCGGCGCCGCGGTGGCCGGGCCGAAGCTCCTCCTGCCGGGCGCGCCGCGCCGCATCTGGTCGGCCGGCGGCGCCGTCACCTTCGGCCGCAACCTCTGCGTGCTGCGCGGCCATCGCGAGGCCGACCGTGGCCAGCACGACCGCGCCGAGGACGTCACCTTCCTGCCCGGCACCGCGTGGCTCGTCGCGCGCCGCGTCTTCGAGGAGGTGGGCCGGCTCGACGACGGCTTCTTCTGCTACGTCGAGGACGTCGACTTCTGCGTGCGCGCGCGCGCCCGCGGCGCGCGGCTGCGCTACGAGCCGAGCTCGGTCGTCGTGCACGAGGGGTCGGCGGCGAGCGGCGGCGGCTACTCGGCGCTGCGCAAGTACCTGAGCGCGGTGGGCGCGTGGCGGCTGCTGCGCAAGCACGGCACGCCCGGCCGCTGGCTCCGCTTCCTCGCCGCCGACGTCGCGACGCTCCCGTTCGCGCTCGCGTACGGCTGGGCGCGCGGCCGGCCCGGCGCCGCGCTCTGGAAGGCGCGCGGCCTGCTCGACGGCTGGCGCGGCCGCCCCTTCGACGCGGCGCGCCGCGCGCAGCTCCTGCCGCCGCCCCCCGGCGGAGCGCCCGGCCCGTCCGGCGCGGAGGTCGCCGCGTGAGGATCCTCCACGCGCTCCACTTCTTCCTGCCGAAGCACTCGGGCGGGACGGAGATCTACACGCTGCGCGTCGCGCGGGCGCAGGCGCGCGCCGGCCACGACGTCACGCTCTTCTTCAGCGAGAAGATCCACTCGCGCGCCGACTACGAGCTGCTGCGCCGCACGACGGAGGGGCTCGACTGCCGCGTCGTCGTGAACAACCTCCTCGAGCCCGACTTCCGCGCGACCTTCGCCAACCCGCGCATCGAGGAGCGCTTCGACGAGGTGGTGCGCGAGTGCCGGCCGCAGGTGGTCCACTTCCAGCACCTGATGCTGCTCTCGATGGGGCTGGTCGGCCGCGCCAAGGCGGCGGGCGCGAGCACCGTCCTCACGCTGCAGGACTTCTGGCTCTGGTGCGCGCGCATGGGCCAGCTGCTGCAGCCCGACGGCTCGATCTGCCCGGGCCCGACGCCGGAGCGCTGCTCGCAGTGCCTCGCCACCTTCCCCTTCACGCAGAAGCAGGGCGCCGAGCACGCCTTCCGGACGCTCGGGATGCTGCGGCGCGCGTTCGGCGTCGACCTCTCGCCGCTGGTCGAGCGCGTGCGCGGCTGGCAGCCGCTGCTCGCGCGCCGCGGGAACGGCGCGGGCGCCGAGAAGGGGCGGCCGATCCCGCAGAGCCAGCTGCGCGCGCGCGCCGAGGCGACGGGGCGCGTGGTCGAGGCGGTCGACCACGTGATCGCGCCGTCGCGCATGCTGCTCGACCGGGCGCTCGATTGGGGCGTGCCGGCCGGCAAGATCTCGCTCCTGCGCTACGGCGTCGACCTCGCCCCGCGCGCCGCCGCGCGCCGCTACGCGCCGCACGGCAAGGTGCGCTTCGCCTTCCTCGGGACGCCCGCGCCTCACAAGGGAGTGCACGTGCTGATCGACGCCTTCCGCGCGGCGGAGCTCGAGCGCGCGCGCCCGCACGGCGCCGAGCTCGTGATCTTCGGCGGCAGCCGGACCAACCCGGCCTACTTCGCCGACCTGAAGCGGCGCGCGCGCGGCCTGCCGGTCCGCTTCGCCGGCGCGATCGACAACGCGCAGGTGCCCGACGCCCTCGAGCAGGTCGACGCGCTGGTCGTCCCGTCGCTCTGGCTCGAGAACTGGCCGGTCTCCGTGCAGGAGGCGCGGCTCGCCCGCGTGCCGGTGGTCGCGAGCCGGCTCGGCGGGCTCGCGGAAGCGGTGCGCGACGGCGTCGACGGGCTGCTGTTCGAGCCGGGCGACGTCTACGCTCTGGCCGCCGCGCTGCGCGGACTCGTCGACGAGCCGCGCCGGCTCGGCGAGCTGGCCGCCGCGGCCGAGATGCCGCCGCCGATGCACGAGCACGTCGCCGCGCTCGACGCGATCTACGCGCGCGCCGGCGCCGCGGCGGGCGGGCCGCCGTGAAGGTCCTGGTCGTCAGCCACGCCTACCCGCCCGAGGGGGTGGGGGGGACCGAGCGCTACGCCGAGGCGGTGGCGCGCGGCCTCACCGCGCAGGGCCACGAGGTGCGCGTCTTCACCGGCAGCCTCGAGTGGCGCGAGCGCTTCACCGTCGAGCGGCGCGTCCA
>Ga0137437_1000285_pt1 | contig 14697 bp, 8 predicted proteins | sample EasRivERMGT138_2_FD_102332 | JGI IMG/M metagenome (GOLD analysis project Ga0137437, IMG submission 102332) | Soil microbial communities from meander-bound floodplain in the East River, Colorado, USA - East River MetaG ERMGT138_2 | ecosystem: Environmental > Terrestrial > Soil > Floodplain ...
CGCGTCCCAGCTGATACGCGGCAGCGAGCGCGAGCGATGGGACGATCAGGGTGGTCGCGAGCACGACCGCGGAGACCCGGACGCCGGACCAGACGAGCGCGGGGTACACCAGCGCCGCCGCCGGTGCAACCACACGCGACGCGTAGCTCGAGCTTGTGTTTATCATCGCCAGACGATACCCACGGTCTCCGGCAGCGCTCTGGTCCATTCACGCCGAACCCACAGGTCCATTTCATGCCAAGACAGGCTCCCGCGCCCGACCTCGTGCTCGGCCCGCGGCCGCGAGGGGTGACGCTCACCAGCTGGTTTTGCGACGAGCTTCGCGCCGCGATTGTCAGTGGCCGGCTGTCGCGCGGTGCGCGGCTCCCGGCAACCCGCGAGCTGGCGACGCACTACGGCGTATCGCGTGGTGTCGTGGTAGGCGCGTTCGAGCTGCTCACCGAGGAAGGCTATCTGACCAGCCGGGTCGGCGCGGGCACAACCGTCCGTGCCGAGGTCGCCGAAGACTACCTGGTGCGCACCGAGCGCGCAGTGCCTCTCGCGCGCAGGGCCGCCCGCGAGCCTCACCTCGCCCGGCCGTTCTGTCCGGTCGAGCCGGCACTCGCGGAGTTTCCGATGAAGACGTGGACACGCATCTCGGCGCGCGTGCTCGGCCGGCTGACGCTGCGTTCGCTTGCCCGCGGCGATCCGGCAGGCTCGCGCGAGCTACGAGAGGCGGTGGCCAGCTACCTCGGCGCCGCGCGCGGCGTCGCGTGCTCGCCGGACCAGCTCGTCATCGTCTCGGGTGCGCAGCAGGCGCTCGACCTGATCGCGCGTGTCGTGGTCCGGCCCGGTGACCCGGTCTGGATCGAGGATCCGGCCTACCCCGGTGCGGTCGACGCGTTCCGCAACGCCGGGGCGCGGATCATCGCCGTGCGGGTCGACGAACGCGGGCTGGATCCCGACCACGGCAAGCGACGGTGCGCTCGTCCGGTTGCGGTGTACGTGACGCCGGCCCATCAGTTCTGCCTGGGTGTCGCGCTGTCGGCCGAGCGGCGCGCAGAGCTGGTCCGCTGGACCGCCGCCACACGCACGGTTCTGATCGAGGACGACTACGACAGCGAGTTCCGGTACGGGGGCCCGCCGCTGCCGGCGATGAAAGGGCTCGACGGTGCCGACACGGTGTTCCTGCTGGGCACGTTCAGCAAGGTGCTGTTTCCCTCGCTGCGACTCGGTTACATGGTCGTTCCCGATGCCTGGATCGACCGCGTGCTGGCGCTCCGCTACCAGCTCGACCTCTATCCGCCAACCATCTCACAGCTGGTCCTCGCAGAATTCATCGAGCATGGCCATTTCGCGCGGCACCTGCGCCGGATGCGCGAGCTGTATGGCGCTCGCCGCGCGATGCTCCAGCGCGAGATCGAACGGAGCCTCGGTGGGGCGGTCCGCTTGCCGGACATCCAGGCCGGCCTCAGCACACCAGCCTACCTGCCGCGTGGGATGACCTCGCGCGGGGTCGTCGAGCGCGGTGCCCGCCATGACCTGGATCTGTGGTCGCTCGACCGCTATGCGCTCGAGCGCCGCGATCTGCGCGGGCTGATGCTCGGGTTCGGCGCGTTCACCGAGCGACAGATCCGCGAGGGTGTGCAGGCGCTGGCCCGGGCGATCGGCGATGCGCGGTAATGGCTCGCTGGAACCGCCGACAGCAGTCAACCGCACTGGCTCCACCGCACCGCCGCGAATGGAGGATCCAGTCCTGACGGCGCCTATGACCTCACCTGAAAGCATCGGCATCAGTTATATGTCGCGACAACATAATAAGCTAGCGAGATGCCAGCAACACCCAGGCCGGTGCGCCGCCGGTGCGCCGCCGCGCACGCCGCGAGCAGTGCGCCATCCTCGTGGTGGTCGACTCCGGCCGATCGAGCCGAGGCCGGCTTGAACGCCGGGCGGCACCGTCGCAGCAGCGACCGCGGCACGTGGCCGTCTGCCCCTGCCGAGCGGCCCGCGGAGGCGCCCGCGGCCACGACACACAAGATCGTCGCGCGCCTCCCATCCGTCAGCGAACTCGTACCGTGGCGATCAACTCGGCGGCTTCCTCGTGAACCTGTAGCTCGGGTATCCCGGAAGCAGCAGCGACGGGCCGGGACCGACGACCCACGTGCTGCCGGCGAACGGTGGATCGCGCACGACGAGCTTCACCGTGCCGTCGGGCTCGACCTCCTGGTCGATCGCGGTGTGCCACTCGCCGGCGTCGAGGTCGGCGCCATCCGCGGTGGCGCGAATCACGACGTCACCGAGTGCAGCGTCGTGATACGTGCCAACGAGCGGCGCCACCCAGCCGTGATCTGCCGAGGCCACGCGCGGCTTCTTCTGGCGAAGCTTCGCGTAGTACGCGAGCTTCTTCTCCGCGAGCGGGACCGCCGCGGCGAACTGGAGCTCGACGATGCGGCGGGTCACGGCGGCGTTGAACGGCAGCTGTTCCTTGGGCCCGCCGTTGCGGATGTTCGTGAAGATGATGATACCGATGTGCTCCGTGGGCAGCGTGAACATCGTCGTGCCGAAGCCCATCGAGCCGCCGTCGTGCGCGATCTTGCGGGTGCCGGAGTACGTGCCGATGCCGATGCCGAGCCCGTAGCCGCCGGTCGCGCTCGAGCGGACGCGCACCCGCAGCCGCTCGCGCATGTTCGCCGCCGATACCACGCGCACGCCTTCGGGCGTCACGCCATTGCCGAGCTCGGTAGCGACGTAGCGCTCCATGTCGCGCAGGGTCGTCCACACGCCGCCGGCAGGTGCGATCGGCTCGACGCCACGCTCGATCGCGAGCGGCATCGCACGCGTCGTGCCGTCGATCGCGAGCGCGTGCGGCGCGCCGTGATCGCCGCGCGCCACCGTGGCGTAGTCGAGCGTGGTCGACGTCATGCCGATCGGCCCGAACACCTTGGCCTGCATCGCGGCCGCATACGCTTCGGCGAGCGGGCGCTCGGGCGCGAACGCGTGCGCCGCGATGAAGCCGCCGGCGGCGACCATGAGGTTCGAGTACTGGAACGTCTCGCCGAGCTTCGTGGTCGGCTTCATCGTCCGCATCGCGGCGAGCCGGGCCTCGGGCGTCACGCCGTCCCACTCGAACAGATCTTCGAGATCCTGGCGCGGCATGCCCGCGCACGCGCACGACATGTGCCACAGCCGCAGCTCGCGCGTGACCGCAGGATCGCCGATCGCGAACGTGGGCAGCACGGACACGACCGGCGTATCCCAGTCAACGACTCCTGCATCGACGAGCGCGGCCTCCATGAGCGTGGTCATGGGCTTGGTGATCGATGCGATCAGGAACCGCGTATCGACCGTGATCGGCGCCGGATCGCCGAGCGCGCGCACGCCGAACGTGCGCTCGTAGACGACCTTGCCGTCATCGATCACCGCGATCGCGGCGCCGGGCACCTCGAGCTCGGTCAGCGCCCGCTGGACGAAGGCGTCGAGCTGGCGCGCGTCGAGCGGGTGGCACGCGCCGAGCGTCTGCTCGCGCATACCGGGCACGTGGAGGCTGCCCTCGAGCACCTCGATATCTGCCTCGCGTCGCTCGACCGCCGCGCGGTCGCCGTCGACGAGGACCACGAAGCGCTGCGTGCCTGCCTTGCGCCACCGCGCGATCGCGGTGCGATGCTCCGACGTCGGCGGCTTGTACTCGATCGTCGTGACCGCGTCCCAGTCGCCGCTGTCGGGCATCTCGTCGGGCTCGCCCGGCGCGAGCGCGAAGCCCGGCTCGACGAGCTGCCACCCGGCCGCGATCGCGGTCACCGCATCCGCGCCCGCGTTCGCGACGATCGTCACGTGCAGCGCGCGATCCGGATCCGTGAACGTCACGCGATCGGCGCGCTGCTCGACATACCAGCGCGGCGGTGCCGCTACCGTGGCGTCGCCGAGCGCGATCACGGCCGGGCGCGCGAGCTTCGCAGGCGAGGCGCACGCGACGAGGCTGGCGATGCCGACGAGGACGCTCGATCTCACGTGCGCGAGACACATGATCGCTCGCCTGGTTGCGGCAGCCGGCACAGCTCGCAGTCTACCGCCTGGCCCCGGGCGGTGGTGCAACACATCGTCCCGCCGCGCGACGAAGAAGCCATCCAGATGGCGAGCACGTCCGATCCAAGTTGCTGGCCGGGCCGGTGACGTCAGCGCGCCTCCGCCGCGATCGGCGCTCCGCCGCGGTTCGCGCTCGGCGAGCTCCTGGTCCGCCTTGAGCACCTGCGAGCCGTCCAGGGGGGAGACGCGCTGCCACCTCTACTACGTCGTGGTGGAACGCGAGGATCTCGTTGAACCAAGACATTAGCCTCGAACGGGCTCTCCGCCGCGACTGCGTGACGAAGCCGCGCTGGCGGCGCTGGTTCATGATAGGCGGATCTCGCCACGCATCGCCGGGTGATAATTTTTTCCTATCGCAGCCATTGGCGCAACCCGACTTCACCCGCGGCGATCGGCGGATATCATCTCCACATGGATTCATGGAGAGGCCAATGACAACCGACGCAAAGTGTCCGTTCAAGCATCAAGCAGGCGGCGGCACGTCGACCCGCGACTGGTGGCCGAACCAGTTGCGACTCGACACGCTGCACCAGCGTTCATCGCTATCCACTCCGATGGAGGGCGACTTCGACTACGCGAAGGAGTTCAAGCGCCTCGACTTCGCGGGGCTGAAGCAGGAGCTCCTCGCGCTGATGACCGACTCGCAGTCGTGGTGGCCGGCCGACTTCGGCCACTACGGTCCGCTGTTCATCCGCATGGCGTGGCACAGCGCCGGCACGTATCGCACCGGCGACGGCCGCGGCGGCGCCGGCAACGGCAGCCAGCGATTCTCGCCGCTGAACAGCTGGCCCGACAACGTCAACCTCGACAAGGCGCGCCGACTGCTGTGGCCACTCAAGCAGAAGTACGGCCGCAAGATCTCATGGGCCGATCTGATGATCCTCGCGGGCAACGTCGCGCTCGAGTCGATGGGCTTCAAGACCTTCGGTTTCGGCGGCGGTCGCGTCGATATCTGGGAGCCCGAGACCGACATCTACTGGGGTTCGGAGAAGAAGTGGCTAGAGGACAAGCGCTACTCGGGTGATCGCGAGCTGGAGAATCCGCTGGCCGCGGTGCAGATGGGCCTGATCTACGTCAACCCCGAAGGCCCGAACGGCAATCCCGATCCGATCGCCGCGGCGCGCGACATTCGCGAGACCTTCGCGCGCATGGCGATGAACGACGAAGAGACCGTCGCGCTGATCGCCGGCGGTCACAGCTTCGGCAAGACCCACGGCGCCGGCGACGCCGGCAAGCACGTCGGGCACGCCCCCGAGGCGGCTGGCATCGAAGAGCAGGGCCTCGGCTGGAAGAGCAGCCTCGGCACCGGCAACGCCGGCCACTCGATCACCAGCGGCCTCGAGGTGACGTGGACGACGACGCCGACGAAGTGGAGCAACAACTTCTTCGAGAACCTGTTCAACTACGAATGGGAGCTGACCAGGAGCCCCGCCGGCGCGCACCAGTGGCGGCCCAAGCACAACGCCGGCACCGGCACGGTGACGGATGCGCACGACGCCTCGAAGCGTCACGCGCCGGCGATGCTCACCACCGATCTCGCGCTGCGCTTCGATCCCGCCTACGAGAAGATCTCGCGCCGGTTCCTCCACCACCCGGATCAGTTTGCCGACGCCTTCGCGCGTGCGTGGTTCAAGCTGACCCACCGAGACATGGGCCCTCGCGCGCGCTACCTCGGCCCCGAGGTTCCGAGCGAGGAGCTGATCTGGCAGGACCCGCTGCCCGTGGTCGATCACATGCTGATCGACGATCAGGACGTCGCCGCCCTCAAGCGCAAGATCCTGGTGTCGGGGCTCTCGGTCTCGCAACTGGTCTCGACGGCGTGGGCGTCGGCGTCGACGTTCCGCGGCTCCGATAAGCGCGGCGGCGCGAACGGCGCACGGATCCGCCTCGCTCCGCAGAAGGACTGGGAGGCAAACCAGCCGGCGCAGCTCGTGAAGGTGCTCGGCACCCTCGAGCGCATCCAGCAGGACTTCAACGGCGCGCAGTCGGGCGGCAAGCAGGTGTCACTCGCCGATCTGATCGTGCTCGCCGGCTGTGCGGGTGTCGAGCAGGCCGCCAGGAACGGCGGCCACGACGTGAAGGTCCCATTCACGCCGGGACGTACCGACGCCTCGCAGGAGCAGACCGACGCGCACTCGTTCGAGGTGCTCGAGCCGGTGGCCGACGGCTTTCGCAACTATCAGAAGGCGCGCTACTCGGTCTCTCCCGAGGAGTTGCTCGTCGATCGCGCGCAGCAGCTGACCCTCACGGCGCCGGAGATGACCGTGCTCATCGGTGGTCTGCGCGTGCTGAACACCAACGTCGGGCAGGCCGGGCACGGCGTGCTCACGAAGCAGCCCGAAACCCTGACCAACGACTTCTTCGTGAACCTCCTCGACATGAGCACGGCGTGGACGGCGTCGTCGAATGCGCAGGACGTGTTCGAAGGTCGCGATCGCAAGACCGGCGCGGTCACGTGGACCGGCACGCGCGTCGATCTCGTGTTCGGCTCGAGCTCCCAGCTGCGCAGCCTCGCCGAGGTCTACGCGAGCTCGGATGCACAGGACAAGTTCGTCCGCGACTTTGTCGCCGTGTGGAACAAGGTGATGAACCTCGACCGCTTCGACGTGCGGTAGTTGTGAGCATGAGCGCGGTTGCTGGTGCAAACAGGCAGCTCACTTCTTCGCTTTGACCAGCACGAGTGGCTGCGAGGGCGTGCCCGCGATCCGCAGGCGGTTGACCTGGTCGCGATACCCCTGCTCGCCGCCAAACTTGCGCACGAGGGTGCCGATCACGGTGATGCGATCGCCGTCGACGATTCGGCCCTCGGTGAGCTCGGTCGACTCCGCGTGGCGCTCGAGCTTGTGGCGCGTGAGGACGACGAGCTCGCGCTCGGGATGACGCGCGACCTTGCGGGTCGGGCAGTCGACGGTCTTCACGTCGGTGACCTCGACCTCGCCATCGGGCAACACGAGCGTGAACGGCGCGGCGGTCGCGTCTCGGAGGTCCGCGACGACCTGCGGGACCTTCTTCGAGTGCCAGACGGTTGCGCCGACCAGGCACGCCACGCACGGCTCGCCGCCGAGAGCGCTCGTGAACGCCGCGGTGCCTGCGCGGACCCTGCCGATCAGCTTGATCGGGGCGTTCTCGGGCGCGCTTGCGAGACCTTCGTAGATCGGTAGCAGCGTGACCGGGTCGGGCGGCTCGGGTGCTTCACGGGTCCCGTGCCGTTGCTGAGATACTGACCGTGCGTACTTCTGCCGAACGGCGAACACCGCGAGCGCGATTAGGACCCAGGTCAACACCATGCTGACGATATAGCGACCGAGTCGCTCAGTCCAAGTGGATCCACACGAAGCAGCGGAGCTCCGCGGCGAACGTCGCGTACCTCTTGCGCGGTGCTTGCGCGTGCTGTAGCTCGCCGCAACGAGCAGCTTGCCGAGCGGCTGGACGCTCGGATCCCAGTGCCTCCAACGAAGCGCCGCCGCCTCGCCCGGCCGCAGGCCCGCAAGTACCCCGAACGCGTACACCAGCTGCCGGTCCGCCGGGATCCCCGGGTCGGAGACCAGCGTCAAAACCCGACCATCAGTTATATGTCATAGAAACATAATGTTCTGGTAGCATAATTTCATGCGGCTACCCTTCGTTGATCGCGATGCCGAGCTTGCTCGACTGCGCCGCGCGCTGACAGCGAAGACCAGCTCGCTGGTGTGCGTGTACGGACGCCGCCGCGTCGGAAAGTCGCGACTGGTGACGACAGCGCTCGAAGGCCTCACCGCCGTCTACTACCTGGCCGACGAGCGGGACGAGCGCCTGCAACGCCAATCGTTGGCTCGAGAGATCGAGCGGCTCGTGGCCGGCTTCGCCCGCGTCGAGTACCCCGACTGGGACGCGCTGCTCGATCGCTGGGCCGAGGTCGCGCCGCCCGGGGCGGTGCTCGCGATCGACGAGCTGCCGTACCTCGTCAGCGCCGCGCCCGCGCTACCCAGCATTCTCCAGCGCAGGATCGACCGCGGCGTCGGACGGCAGCACTTGATCGTCTGCGGTTCGTCCCAGCGCATGATGCACGGCATCGTCCTCGACGCGACGGCACCGCTCTACGGACGCGCTCGCGAGATCGTGAAGGTCGAACCACTCCCGTTCCCCTACCTCTCCGAGGCGCTCCGGATCCGCCGTGCGGACGACGCCGTTGCAGCGTTCGCGACGTGGGGCGGCATCCCGCGGTACTGGGAGCTCGCCCGCGGGACGGAATCGCTGGCGATCGCGCAGCGCGACCTCGTGCTCGATCCGCTGGGAGTCCTGCACGCCGAACCCCGGCGCCTGCTGCTCGACGAGCTCAGCGAGACGATGCAGGCGCACTCGATCCTCGCGCTCATCGGCCAGGGCTGTCACCGGATCTCGGAGATCGCGGGCCGGCTCGGCCGCCCGGCGACCAGCCTCGCACGTCCGCTCGCGCTGCTCGTCGACGTCGGCCTCGTCAAGCGCGAGCTACCCTTCGGCGAGCATCCGCGACGCAGCAAGCGTAGCCGCTACAAGATCGGCGACCCATTTCTTCGCTACTGGTACCGCTTCGTCGATCCAAACCGCTCGCTGCTCGAGGCTCGCCAGCTCGATGTCCAGACCCAGACCGCGTGGCTCGCGCACCTGAGCGAGATCTGGGAAGACGTCGTTCGCGCCAGCATCCCGAATGTCTCGATCGACAGCACGCGATGGCAGCCCGCGCAGGCCTGGTGGGGAGGCGCGGCCGCCGGCCCGGACGCCGAGATCGACGTCGTGGCGGCGCATCGCGACGATCGAACCCGCATGCTCGTCGGCGAGGTCAAGCTCTCGCTGGATGCGGCCGATGTCCCGCGGCTGCTCCATGATCTCGACGAGAAGGCCCGCGCATGTGACTGGGCGCGGAACAAGCAGCTCACACGTCGGCTGTGGACGATGCGCTGGCAGGGCCGAAGCCGCCGGCCACCGACGGTGATCGACGCGCGCGAGCTGACGACAAGCTGGCGCGAAGCAACGAGGGCGTGATGACAGTCAGCCGTCAGCTGTCCGGATTCCCGGCCGGACATGGCGCTCCCGGGCAAAAGTCGGACAAGCAACCGCTCGAGCCTTCGAAATTAACCTCGTGCGGGTTCTCCCGGCAGCACCGCTCCCGACTTCGGCAGCACCGTCGTCGGCTTCGGAACGACGACACCGTGGCCAATGCGATCGTTGCGCGCGACGTGCAGCAAACGATCGCGGCACTCGGCAATCTCGCACGGGCGGAACGCCTGCGGCTGCTGAGCGCCGAGGGCTTCGACCGCTGGCTGCAGGCGCAGTTCGGCGATCCCGCGTACGGTGTCGTCATCCAGGCGCTCCGCGCTCCTTGAGTGCGCGCGGCCGACCCACCTCGATCTCACACACGCGCGGCCTGGCCCGGTCGATCACGCCACCGCCTCGTGACCGGAACCGAGGGTCCCGCTATCCTTCGTCGGCTCACAGGCGCCATGAGGATCACGTGAAGACCATCGGCTCGTTCGACTACGTGATCGCCGGCGGAGGCACCGCCGGGTGCGTCCTCGCCAACCGGCTCTCCGCCGATCCCGCGGTCTCGGTGCTGATGCTGGAGGCCGGCGGCCAAGACAAGGGCATCTGGATCCACATCCCCGTCGGTTACCTGTTCTGCATCGGCAACCCGCGCACCGACTGGTGCTACCGCATCGAGCCAGACCCCGGCCTCAACGGCCGCACCATCCTCTACGCGCGGGGGCGCGTCCTGGGCGGCTGCAGCTCGATCAACGCAATGCTGTACATGCGGGGCCAGGCCCGTGACTACGACGAGTGGGCCCAACTCACCGGCGATCCGACCTGGTCCTGGGAGCGTGTGCTCCCGCTCTTCAAGGGCACCGAGGACTACTGGCGCGGCGCCGACGAGGCCCACGGCACCGGGGGCGAATGGCGAGTCGAGCAGCAGCGGCTGTCCTGGGAGATCCTGGATGCCTTCCGCGACGCCGCCGCCGAGGTGGGCATCGCCAAGATCGAGGACTTCAATCGCGGCGACAACGCGGGGAGCTCGCGCTTCGAGGTCAACCAGCGCCGCGGCGTGCGATGGAACGCCACCAAGGCGTTTCTGCGTCCGATCAAGGGTCGCAAGAACCTCACCGTGCTCACCGGTGCGCCGGTACGGCGCCTGCGGCTCGGGCGTAGAGCGGACGGTACGACCGAGGCCCAAGGCGTCGAGTTCTACCGGGGCAACGAGATCGTCTTCGCGGAAGCGCGCTGCGAGACCATCCTGGCCACGGGGGCGATCGGCTCGCCCCACATCCTCCAGTTCTCCGGCATCGGTCCAGGGGCGCATCTGCAGGCTCACGGCATCCCCGTGGTCCACGACCTTCCCGGCGTGGGCGGCAACCTGCAGGACCACCTGCAGCTCCGCACCGCCTTCAAGGTGCAAAACGTGCTCACGCTCAACACCCTCGCCAACTCCTGGTGGGGCAAGGTGAAGATGGGCCTGGAGTACGCGTTCCGACGCACCGGACCGCTCACGATGGCGCCTTCACAGATGGGCGCGTGCGTGAAGTCCGATCCTGACCAGCCCACTGCCAACGTGGAGTTCCACGTGCAGCCGCTGTCGCTCGACAAGTTCGGCGATCCGCTGCACACGTTTCCCGCGTTCACGGTGAGCGTGTGCAATCTCAGGCCCACGTCGCGCGGCCACGTGCGCCTCAAGTCGCCCGACCCGCTCGCCGCGCCGGAGATCCGGCTCAACTACCTCTCCACGCCGGAGGACCAGCGCCTTGCGGTGCAGTCGATGCGCCTCGCCCGACGGATCGTGAACGGCACCGAGACCATGAAGAAGTACGCGCCAGAGGAGTTCATCCCCGGACCGGCGTTCCAGTCGGATACCGAGCTTGTGAATGCGGCGGGCAACGTGGGCACCACCATCTTCCATCCCGTCGGTACCTGCCGGATGGGGCGCATCGACGACGATAGCGCAGTCGTGGACACGCGGCTTCGGGTGCGCGGCGTTGCGCGCCTGCGCGTCATCGACGCCTCGATCATGCCGACGATCACCTCGGGCAACACCGCCTCACCCACGGTGATGATCGCCGAGAAGGGCGCCGCTGCGGTGATCGAGGACCGGCGGGGTCGGGCGCCAGCCTGAGGTGGCGATCGCTCCGGGTCCAAGCGTGGACGCTCTACCATAGTCTGGTCGCGATGACGCCGATGGGAAGCGTCGGCCCAGCGTAAGCTCGCGGGGTGCCGCTCGCGCGCAAGCTCGGTCCACTCGACGCCACGATGATCGTTGTGAGCGGCATCATCGGCTCGGGAATCTTCATCAACCCGTACGTGGTGGCGCAGCAGGTCGAGACGCCGTTCCTGATCCTCGCGGTCTGGGTGATCGGCGGCGTGATCGCGATGTGCGGTGCGTTCGTGTTCGCCGAGCTCGGGACGGTGCTGCCGCGGGCGGGCGGGCAGTACGCGGTCTTTCGCGAGGCGTTTCACCCGCTGATCGGCTTCCTCCACGGCTGGTCGCTGCTGTGGATCATCCAGTCGGGTGCGACCGCGGCGGTGGCGGTGGCCTGCGGCCAGTACGTCGTGCAGCTCGCCGGGCTTTCGCCCGGGATGGTCACGCCAATCGCGATCGCGCTGCTGCTCGGCCTGGTCGTGCTGCACGCCAGCGGTATCAAGCCGGGAGCGCTCCTGATCAACGTGGTGACGATCGGCAAGACCTGCGCGATCGCTGCGCTGGTGATCGGCGCGTTCGTGGTCACTGGCCGCACCGGGCTGACGTTCGATCCTATGGTCCCGGCGCGACTGCACGGTCCCGGGCTGGTGTCGGCGCTGCTCGCCGGCCTGGTTCCGGCGATGTTCGCGTACGGCGGATGGCAGAACGCGAACTTCGTGGTCGAGGAGATGCGCGATCCCGAGCGCAACCTGCCGCGCGCGATCCTGTTCGGCGTGGCGATCGTGATCGCGGTGTATGTCGCGGCGAACGTGGCCTACGTACATGTCCTGTCCGCGCCGGTGCTCGCAGCAACGCAGACGCCGGCCGCCGAGCTCGCGAAGCACGTGCTGGGGCCACGCGGCGGCGATGTCTTGAGCGTGCTGGTGGTGGTCTCGACGTTCGGGTTTCTGAACCTCGCGCTGATGACCGCGCCGCGGGTGTATTACGCGATGGCGCGCGACGGCCTGTTCTTCGCATTCGTCGCCCGGGTGTCGCCGCGCAGCCACGTCCCGGTCGCCGCGATCGCGACCCAGGGCGTGCTCGCGGCGGTGTTCGCGCTGTTCAACACCTACGACCTGCTGCTCGGCTATGCGGTGTTCGCCGACTGGATCTTCTTCGCCCTGGCCGGGATCGCGCTGCTGGTGTTTCGCCGTACCCGGCCCGACGCGCCGCGGCCGTACCGGACGCCGCTGTATCCGGTCCTCCCGCTCGTATTCGCGGTCGCCGGGTTCGGGATCGTCGCGAACATGTTCGCCTCGGATCTCCACAACGCGGTGATCGGCTCGGTGATCATCGCGGCCGGCGTGCCGGTGTTCTTCGCCTGGCGGCGGTGGTTCGCGCCGAGGCGTGACCGGCCGTGACGCTCACAGCTTGGCATCGATCTTGACCTCGACGCGCCGGCGCGTCAGCGGCAGGTCCGGCCGGGGGAGCCCAGCGAGTTGACCTGAGGCGGCGCTCGCCCTTCGGCGCTCGATGGCGCCCGGCACCTCGTCATGGAGGCGCTGCCACGACGCTGTCAGAGCCCGCGGGAGCTGAGGGCGGCGCGCGAGGCTGACGGCGAATGGCGAGCCGCCCTCCGGCGTTACGATGGCACCCATGTTGCGGTGGCTCTGGCTCGCCCTGTTGTACTCGTGCGGAGGCGCGCCTACCGCGGCTCCTGCCCCGTCCACGATACCGCCCCCCGCGCCGCCCGCGCCGGCCGCGCATCCGCCCGTGCTCGTGCGCCACGGGTCGATCACCGCCGGCGATCACCACGTCTGCGCGGTCGATGCGGCCGGCGCGGTCGAGTGCTGGGGCAAGGGCGGCAGCGGTCGGCTCGGCGTGCCCGACGACGACGATCGGCTTACCCCGGTGGTCGTACCCGGGCTGGCCGGCGTCGCCGGGGTCGCGGCCGGCGCCGACATCACGTGCGCGTGGACGGTGCACGGTGCGGTGTGGTGCTGGGGTGGCGACGATCGCTCCAACCGTCCTGGCGATCACCGGCCGCGCGCCGTGCCCGGGCTCGACGACATCGTGCAGGTGGTCGCGGGCCGGGACGGCGCCTGCGGGCTCCGGCACGACGGCCGCGTGGCGTGCTGGACCGCCGACCAGTGGCGCGATCCGCTGTGGCCACCGCCGTTCGAGCTGCCCGGGATCGCCGGCGTGGTCGAGATCGCCGGCGACGACCGGCACCTGTGCGCGCGGACCGCCGGCTCCGAGATCGTGTGCTCGATGATCCGCGACGACCGCAAGCACGAGCTCCGCGACCAGACGATGGCGCCGATCGCCGAGCTCCACGGCGCGACCAGCCTGGCCGGCTCCGACGAGCAGTTCGCCGCGCTGCTCCCCGGGAACCGGCTGGCGAGCTGGAACATCGCGGACCTCGAGGGGCGGCGCGGGCCGGCACCCGACCCGCTGATCGCGTGGATCCCCGGCGTCCAGGGCGAGCGCGTGGTGGTCGGCGGCGACTGGATCCGGAGACGCCAGGTCTGCGTGCTCGGCGGCCGGGCCGCATGCTGGTCCGCCAGCGACCTCTCCGGCCATCCGGTACGCGCGCCTGCCCCGACCCGCGCCCTGGATCCCGCGGCCCAGGATCTCGCGCTCGGCGAGGACGTATCGTGCGCGCGGGTCGCCGACCGCGTCGCGTGCTGGGGCTTGATCGGCCGGCGTGGCGACGGCGCCACCGAGCTGCCGGCCGCGCCGGTCGAGGTCAAGGGCATCGCTGATGCCCGGCAGCTGGAGGTCGGCTACGAGACCGCGTGCGCGCTGCGCGCAAGCGGGCGGGTCGCATGCTGGGGCGCACGGGACATCGCGCACCTCCCCGACGGCAAGCCGGTGATCGACTTCGAGCCGGCCGAGCTGCCCGGCGTTGACGACGCGATCGAGATCGCGATGTCGTCGGACACCATGTGCGCGCGGCGGAGCAGCGGCGGCACGACCTGCTGGGACACCAGCCGCACCGGAGAGCGCACGCCGCGCGGTAGCCCCGAGATGGCAGCGGCGACGCGGCTCCTGTCCAGCGACGATGAGGTGTGCGGCGTCGACGCCCAGGGACACGTGGGGTGCCGGCGGGCAGCGATCCCCGCGATGGAGGTCGGCGCCGCAGGGGTGCGCGCGCTGGAGACCAACCTCGCGGCGGGCCGGCCGTGCGGGTCGAGGCAGAACGGCGACATCGAGTGCTGGCACGGCCCCGGTGCGATCGAGACCTCGTTCACGCAGAACTACGCCGTCGAGTGCGTCGTCGCGGCCGCCAGGATCGCCTGCCACCACGGCAGCGACCGGTCGCGCACGTTCGACCCGATGCCGAACGCCGGGCGCGTCGTGTCGTACGACGGCACCTACGCGTTGACCGCCGATGGCCGCGTCGCCATGGCGGGCGATCCCTATCCCGGCCGCGCGCCGATCGAGCAGTTCACCGACATCGCCGAGCTCCGGGCGGGTGCGAAGCAGCTGTGCGGGCGCCGGCGCGATGGCAA
>Ga0137437_1000286_pt1 | contig 14692 bp, 8 predicted proteins | sample EasRivERMGT138_2_FD_102332 | JGI IMG/M metagenome (GOLD analysis project Ga0137437, IMG submission 102332) | Soil microbial communities from meander-bound floodplain in the East River, Colorado, USA - East River MetaG ERMGT138_2 | ecosystem: Environmental > Terrestrial > Soil > Floodplain ...
CGCGGCTGATCTGCACGCTCGGCCTTCCCGCGACGCGCGCGCTGCTGCCCGACGTCCGCGCGATCAGCGCGGTGCGCGGGCGCGAGTTCGCCTACGGCGGCATCCCGCTCGTCCCGACGTTCCACCCGGCCTACCTGTTGCGCAACCCGGCCGCGAAGCCGCAGGCGTGGGAAGATCTGCAGCTCGTCGCGCGGAAGCTCGGGATCGTGCTCGCGCGCCGCAACCCGCCGCCGGCTTCGAACTAGTCGTCGGTCGAGGAGCGCCAGGAATGCTGCGACGTGCGGCGTGGGGAGTCGACTTGACCGGCGGGGCCGTGCAGGCGGTCCACGTCGAGCGGCGCGGCGACCGTTTCCGCGTGGTCGACGTCGTCGAGCAGCCCTACTCGACGCCCGGCGACGCCTCGGAGACGCTCCTCTCCCATCTGCCGGCCGGCTGCGACCGCGCGCTGCAGGAGCTGCTGCAGCGGCGCGCCGCCACGCTCGCCGACCCGGTCTTCGTCGCGCTCCCGGCCTTCGGCGCGCGCCACGGTTTCATCGAGCTGCAGCTCTCCGACCCGGCGAAGGCCGAGGCGCTGCTCGACTTCGAGCTCCACCAGGCGCTCGGCGGCGACCTCTCGCAGTGGGCGGTGCGGGTCGGATCCCTGCGCCGCCGCGCCGACGGGCTCGGGGCCCCCTTCTTCGCGCAGCGGCGCGACCTGCTCGCGAGCTTCCTCAATGATGTGAGGCGCGTCGGGCTGCCCGTCGACGGGCTGATCCCGGGACCGGTCGCGCTGGCGCGGTACGCGCGTTCCGAGTGGCCCGACCCCGGCCTCCAGCTCGTGCTCGAGGTCAAGCGCACCCGCACCGACTACGTTTACGTCACGCCGGAGCGCACGCGCTTCCGCAGCTCCCCGCTCGGCTGCGGCGGCTTGAAGGAGCCGGAGTTCCTGCCGCGCAGTCCGCAGCGCGACTTCGACGAGCTCGCCGGCCGCCTCGTCCACGAGCACCATGCGGCGCGCAAGGCGCTGTTCGGCGACAAGGACGGCACGGCGCTGTCGCGCGTCCACCTGCTGGGCGACGGCGCGCGCCATCCCGAGCTGAAGGCGGCGCTCGCCGAGCTGCTGCGCACCGAGGTCGTCGTCCCCCACCTCGGCCGCACCGTCGACGTCGCGCCTTCGCGCACGGGGGCGCACGCGTCGCGCGCGCTCGAGCTCGGGACGCCGCTCGGGCTCGCGCTCGCGGCGCTCGACCCGCCGCGCGGCGACTCCTGGGACGAGGACGCGTCGCTGGTGAAGCCGCCGGCCGACCGGCGCCTGCTGCGCGGCCTGCCGGCGCTGACGACGGCACTGCTGATCGTCGCCTTCGGGCTGCTCGCGCTGCGCTGGCTGGTGGCCCGTGACGTCGAGAGCGACGAGAAGGAGCTCGCGCGCGTGCGCGCCGCCGTCGCGTGGGGCGCGGCGGACGACTGGGAAGAGGCGAGAGCGGCCGCGACCGCCGACGCGCAGCGCGTCGCCGAGCTCGAGGGCAAGGCGGCCGCGCTGCGCAACCAGATGAGCTTCCCCGGCCGCCTCCTCGAATCGCTGCGGCCGCCCGACGTCGGCGCGCGCCTCGTGTCGCTCCTGCTCACGCCGGGCGAAGGGCAGGACGAGGCGGAGCTCGAATTCGAGATCGACCAGCCGCAGACCAAGGCGCTCGAGCGCCTCGCGGCGCACCTCGAGGCGACCGGCCTCTCGGTCGTGTCGTCGGAGGGGCAGCGCACCGAGTCGGGCGCGTTCCTCGCGAAGCTCAAGGTCGCGATTCACCGCGTCGGGAGCGCGCCGTGAGGTTCGCCGCGCTCGCGCTCGCGCTGGCGGCGTTCGTCTTCGCCTTCCAGGACTTCGTGCAGCGGACGTGGTCGCTGCTCGGCCGCGATCGCGCCGCCCTCGCCGAGCACGCGCGCGTCGTCGACGACCACCTCGCGCGCGGCGAGGCGCGCGGCGCGCCGCCGTCGGTCCAGGAGGTTGCGCACGCGCGCGAGCTCGCCCGCGCCTGGCGCCAGGAACGGATCGAGCACGAGCGGACCTTCTTCGCCGGCGCGGCGCGCGCGTCGGACTACCTGCTCCCGCCCCACCGCCGGCCCGCGGTCGACGGGCTCGCCGAGCAGCGCACCGCCCTCGAGCAGCAGCTGCTCGCGCTGCCGGCCGAGCTCAAGGCGTTCGCCGGCGCCTCGCCGGAACGGCTCGGGCTCGAGGTGCCGTCGCTCTCGGGCGGCATCTCCGAAGACGAGCGGCGCGTCGCCGACCAGGTCGCGCGCTCGACCGCGCTGGTGCGCGTGCTCGCGGCGGCGCACGCGGTGCCGAACTTCGTCGCGCGCGACCTCGCCTTCGAGCGCGTCGACCCGGCCTCCGGTAGCGAGCGGCTGCTCCTCAAGGTCGGCGGCGAGGCGCCGCTCGCCGACGCCGTGCAGTTCTACGAGGTCGTCCTGGGCGACGCCGCCGACGCGCCGCCGCGCCGGCTCGAATCGTTCTCGCTGCGGCGCGTGCCGGCGAACGAATGGGGCGGCGCGGCGCGCCGCCTGCCGTCCCCGCCGGTCCGCATCGAGCTGCGCGTCGGCTTCGAGCCGGTCGGCGACGAGCGGCGCGCGGCGAAGAAGGGCGTCCCGAAGTGAACGGCGCAAGCGACGCCCGGAACGTCGATCGTTCGCGTCCACGCGACCCCCACCCGCGCGGCCTCGGGCTCGTCCTGTTGACAGCTTTTCTCACGGCCGCTACGGTTCCCGCCCTCCATTCCTGGGCACGCCGCAACCAGGAACGGCAGCTTCAGAACCGGCAGGGGAGGCTCGATCGGCTCCTGCAGGCCGGCTCCGAGGACCGGCGCGACGCTCTTCCCGAAAGGGATCCGGGCAGCGCGACGGACGGGACTTCCCCATCGGTTGGCCGTGCAGTCGGCCGGTCGGTCGTCGTTCCCGTCGGAGCGCGGCGGTCACTCGAGGACACGCTCGTCTCCCCACCGTCGACCGTCGAGCTGTTCCGAGCGAAGGGTCTGCGCGAAGGCGAGTTCGAGCGGTCCTTGAAGCCGCCCGCCACGGTCACGTGCAGTGCGACGCGCGACGGGATCGAAGTGCGCTGGGAACGTCCGGCGGATCTCGATGCGCAGCTCGCGCTGCTCCGCGACCTGCCGTTACTGAGGTTGGGCTTCCGGGTATATCGCTGGCGCGAAGGGGAAGAGCCTCGGCTCGTCGCCCCGCTCGCTGCCAACGAAACGAGCTTCACGGACCGCGATCTGCCCCTGTGGCGGGTCCGGTTCTTTTACTGCGTGGCGACCGTGATCGAGGGAACGATCGGCGACCTGCCGACGCTCATCGAAAGCAAGCGCTCCCCGGTGATGAAGGTCGAAACGACCGAGAACTTCAAGCTCGAGGTCGAGGGCGGCGGGGCCGACAAGGCCAGCGTCGCCCTCACGGCCTGGCTCGACGGCAGCGTGCGTCACGAGACGCTCGAGGTCGCCCCCGGCCAGCGCATCGCCAAGACGATCCGCCGCAGCGGCCGTCCCTTCGAGCTCGACACGGGACTCACCCTGCAGGAGCTGCGCGTCGTCGACGGGACGACCGAACGGGCGATCCAACGCGCCGAGTTCCTGCCCGACGGTCGCCGCAAGCTCGACCCGTTGACCGGCCGTCCGGTCTTCCACTCCGAGAACATCACGGTGCCGACGCGAACCCTCGAACTTCGCATGACGGAGGCGGGGGGAGCCACACGTACCCTGTCGGCCCCCGTTTCCCCCGCCGGCGGCTGAACGCGCCGCGCCGCCCGACCTGATCCACGCCGAACCCCAAGCTGGAGATGCCGACGATGCGAACGACTCCTCCGATCCTCGGAGCGCTGGCAGCGACGATCGCGCTGCTCGGCTGCACGTCGGGAGAGAACAACGGCGAGGCGCCCCACGACGCGTCCGGCTCGTCGCAGGGAGCGGGTGGCGAGAAGGCGGCCGCGGCCCCGAAGCAGGACCCCGCCCGCCAGGCGGCCCATGAGCAGAAGTCGTCGGAGCTCGTGAAGGGCTTCGTGGCGGACGCGCGGGCGCGCATGGAGAAGGGCGACTTCGAGGGCGCCCGCACCTCGATCTCCCACGCCTTCGAGGTCGACCCGTCGAACGCGGAGGTCAACTCGCTCCGCAACGCGATCGACGCCAAGCTCGGCAACCGCGGCGGGGGCGTCGCCGACGTCGCGAGCCAGCAGGCCGACCGCGACCGCGTGCGCCGCACCGAGGCGCGCCTCGAGGTCGAGAACAAGCTGATCGAGTCGAAGCGGCTCAAGGATTCGGGCGACGTCCCCGGCGCGATCCGCGCGCTGCAGGACGCCGAGCTGATCCTGCGCTGGAACCCCTACCTCGGCGGCTCGACCGAGTCGGGCACGACCGAGGCGAGCCTGCGCGAGCAGATCGCGCAGCTCCAGGGCGAGAAGGCGTCGGCCGAGCGCAACGTCGCCGCCGAGCGCGAGAAGCGGGCGGCCGAGGAGAGGCGGGAGCGCGAGACCGAGGAGCGCCAGCGCACCCACAACCTGGTGACGCGCTTCATGCAGCAGGCGAACGACGCCTTCTACGCCGAGAAGTACAAGGAGGCGGCGACCTTCTGCGACAAGGTGCTCGAGCTCGAGCCGAAGAACGAGGACGCCGCGAAGCTGCGCGACATCGCGCTCCAGGCCCAGCACGAAACCGAGCTCGACCGCTTCCGGACCGACTTCAAGAACCACTGGCGCGAGATCTTCGACCAGATCGACCAGATGAACGAGCCGGTCCTCGACGACCTCTCGTTCCCGACGGCGGACTACTGGGCCAAGGTCGTCAACCGCGGCCCGATTCACTTCCGCGTGCAGGGCGAGAACGTCAAGCCCGAGGACCAGCGGATCTGGGACATCCTGAACAACACCACGATCGAGCTGAACTTCGAGGAGACCAAGCTCCCCGACGCGATCGAGTGGTTCCACGTGAACACCGGCGTCAACTTCCTGGTCGAGCAGGCGGTGCTCGACAACGCCGGCGACACCACCTCGAGCATCAAGGTCCCGCCGCAGCGCACGCGCGAGGCGCTCGACCTGGTCTGCGAGAACTTCAAGGTCGCCTACGTCGTGCGCGACGGGATCATCCGCGTCGTCGCGGCCGACGCCGCCAAGGGCGACCAGTACGTCGAGATGTACGACGTGCGCGACCTCGTCACGAAGGTCGCGAACTTCCCGTCGAGCGACTTCAACCTGCGCCCGTCCGAGAAGGGCGGCGAGGAGGAGGCGCCGGAGAGCGGCGACCCGATCACGCTCTTCGACGGCGACGGGCTGATGACCCTGATCAAGAACAACATCGACCCGACCAGCTGGGAAGGCGGCGCGACGATCGCGCTGCAGGCGTCGGGCGCGATGGTCGTCAAGCAGTCGCGCGAGACCCACAACAAGATCGACCGCCTGCTGAAGGACCTGCGCGCGAATTCCCGGACGATGATCAACATCCAGACGCGCTTCCTGTCGCTCGAGGACCGCTTCCTCGAGGACATCGGCGTCGACTTCCGCGGCCTGAACGGCCAGAACGGCTCGTCGGCCTCGGCGAGCGTCCCGAACGCGCCGCTCGACGACTTCGGCACGCCGGGCTCCGGCGGCGTCGGCACGCCGACCAACCCGTCCGGCATCGGCACCGGCAACGACGCCGGCGTCTTCTTCGTCGACCAGCACGACCAGGACCTCAACATCCGCGGCCGGCTCGAGAACCTCTACGACCTCGCGCTCGGCGACGAGAACTTCAAGGCGACCGGCGGCGCGTCGGTGCAGTTCACCTACTTCAGCGACACCATCGCCGAGGCGATCCTGCGCGCGGTCAGCAAGTCGAGCAACTCGGAAGTCATCCACGCGCCCAACCTGACCGTCTACAACGGCCAGCGCGCGCACATCAACGTCCTGAACCACATCAGCTACGTGAAGGACTTCGAGGTCGAGATCGCGCAGGGCGCCGTGATCGCCGACCCGATCGTCGCGATCCTCCGCAATGGGCCGCAGCTCGACGTGCGCCCGGTCGTCTCCTCCGACCGCCGCTTCGTGACGATGGAGGTGCGCCCGACCCTGCTCGACCTCGTCGAGCCGATCCAGATCTTCCGCACCTCGCTCGCGGTCGGGAACGAGGTCGAGCTTCAGCTGCCCGAGATGCACATCCAGCGGCTGCGCACGACCGTGACGATCCCCGACGGCTCGACGCTGCTCCTCGGCGGCATGAAGCAGCTGACCGACAAGAAGCTCGACTCGGGCCTGCCCTTCCTGAAGGACATCCCGATCCTCTCCTTCCTCGTCAGCCGCCACGGCACCGAGATGAGCAAGAAGAAGGTGATGATCCTGGTGCGCGCGAAGATCATCCTCCCCGAGGAGTGGGAGCCTCTCACCGCGAAGTGAGCGCGCGCCGAGTCGCGCTCGCGCTCGCGTTCGCCGCGGTAGCGGCCGCGCCGCTCCGCGCGCAGTCCGCGGCGCTGCGCGACGAGGCGGAGTTCATCGAGGCGCTCGCGCGCGACGGCTTCCAGGACGTCGCCCACCGCCGCCTCGACGCGTTGCGCACGCGGCTCGCCGCCGCGCCGGCCGACGCCGTGCTCGTCGCGCGCGTCGCCGCCCGTCTTGCGCGCGCCGACGCCGCCGCGGCCGCGCCGGGCGCCCGCGCCGAAGTGCTGCGGCGCGGTTCGGAGGAGCTCGCGGCCGCGCTCGCCGAGGCGGCGGCCGCCTCCCCCCCACCCGATCTCGCACCGCTGCGCCTCGAGAGCGTCGAGCTCGCGCGCGCGCTCGCCGCCGAGCTCACCGCCCGTGACGACGCGCTGCGGCTGCTCGAGGGGGCACGCCTCGAGCTCGAGCTCGTCCACGTCGAGCGCACGCGCGCGCTCGAAGCCGAGGCAGCGGCGCTGCCGCTGCGGCCCGGCCCCGACGCGGCGCGCGACTCGACGCGCGAGCGGCTCGAGCGGGCGCAGGTCGACGCCTGGCTCCCGATCCTCGACCAGGCGCGGCTCTGCTTCGAGGAGGCGGAGCGGCTCGCCGAGGCGCCGGCCGATCCGGAGCGGCGGCGCGTCCGGCTGCGCAGCGCGCGCGAGCTCTCCGACCAGTTCGTCTCCAAGATCGGGGCGCGTTCGCTGCGGACGTTCGACGCTCGGCTGCTGGCGGGACGCGCGACGCTCGCGCTCGGCGACGCGGAGGGAGGCGCGCGCCGCCTGCGCCGCCTCCTCGAGGGCGACGAGGACGTCGCCGCGGCGCTCGACGCGTGGCCCGGGCTCGACGCCGCCTCCGTCGACGAGCTGACGGGCATCGCCGAGCGCGCCGTGCTCGAGCTGGCGCGCGCCGCCGACGAGGCGGGCCGCTTCACCGACGCGACGGAGCTCGAGGCGCGGCTCGAGACGCTCGCCGCGCGACACGCCGGACGGCCGGAAGGGCGCGCCGCCGTCGCGGCGCGCTGGCAGATCGCGCACGCCCGCGCGCGCGGCGGCGCGGGAGGCGGCGTGGCGGCGCTCGACGCGGCGCTGCAGGGCGCGACCGACGACGCGGCGCGCGCGCGCCTCACCCTCCTCCTGCTCGACCTGGTCGACGACCCCGCGCTGGCGGACGCGGCGGGCCGCCTGTCGGAGCCGGCGCGCAGCGCCCTCGACGCCCGGCGCTCGCCGTTCCAGCGCGCCGTCGCGAGCTGGGACGCCGCCCGCGCGCTGCCGCCCGAGGCGAAGGAGGCGCGCGCGCTTCGCCTGGAAGGCGCGGTCCGTCTCGCCCGCTCGGTCGCGCCCGACGCCCCCGACCATCGCGCGGCGCAGTTGCTCGCGCTGCGCTGCGACGTGGCGCTCGCGGGGATCACGAACGAGCCGCGGCGCTGGAGCGAGGCGCTCGCGCGCGCCGACGCGCTGCTCGAAGAGCTCTCCCGACCCGCCGGTGACGCGCACCCAGTCGCCGAGGTGCAGCACGCGCGTGCCGCGATCCTCGAAGCGCTCGGCCGGAACGACGAGGCGGTCGCGCTCTCCGTGCAGCTGACGGCGGGCGAGCCGCCCGCGGACGCGGCGGCGGCGGCGGCGTGGTGCGAGGCCTTCTACCGCTCGATCGCGGCGCTCCCCGCGACGCTGCGCGACGCCGCGCGCGCCCGGCTGCGCGAGTTCGACCGCCGCTTCGTCGCCGCGTACGGCGGCGCCGCCGACTTCGAGGCGCGGCTGGGCGGCGCGCCGTGGCGGGCGCGCTGGGACGAGCTGCGCGCGGCGCTGCAGTGAGCTCCCGCTCGTCGGAAAGCGCGGCGGCGCCTACAGTCGGCGGCGTGCCCGAAGCAGCCGCTCCCCATCCCGCGCGACGCCGCGTCGGCACGCCGACCGCGGTCGTCGCGCTGCTCGCCGCGGCGCTCCTGATCGCGCTGCTCGCGCCGCGCCTGTGGCGGCGGCACGGCGGCGCGGCCGCGCTCGCCGGCGACGCGCCCGACGTCGTGCTCGTCTCGATCGACACGCTGCGCTTCGACGCGGTGCGCGGCGACGGGCCGATGCGCGCCGCCACGCCGGCGCTCGACCTGCTGATGAAGTCCGGCCGCGCCTTCGACCGGGCGATCGCGCACGTGCCGCTGACGCTGCCCTCCCACTCGACCGTCTTCACGGGACGGCTGCCGCCGCAGCTCGCGCTGCACGACAACGCCCCCTTCCCGCTGCGGCGCGACGTGCCGACGCTCGCGACGCTGCTCTCCGGGCACGGCTACGCGACGGCGGCCGTCGTCGGCGGCCAGCCGCTCGCCGAGGGCTGCGGCCTCGAGCGCGGCTTCGAGCGCTACGACTCGCCGCCGCGCGGCCGCGCCGGCGCCGCCGTTTTCGGAGAGCGCGACGCCCTGTCGGTCACCGACGCGGCGCTCGGGCTGCTGAAAGGCGCGGCCGGCGGCCGGCGCCGTTTCCTCTTCGTCCACTACTTCGACTGCCACCAGCCCTACGACCCGCCGCCCGAGTTCATTCGCGGCGACCCGACCACGCCGATCGACCGCTACCGCGGCGAGGTCGCCTACGTCGACCACGAGCTCGCGCGCTTCGTCGACGCGCTGCGCACGTCGAAGCGGCGCTGGCTCCTCGTCCTCTTCTCCGACCACGGCGAGGGGCTCGGCGACCACGGCGAGGAGACGCACGGCTACCAGGTCTTCGAGAGCACCGTGCACGTCCCGCTGCTCTTCGCCGAGATCGAAGGCGAGGCGACGCGGCCGCCGTCTGGGCTCGCGGCCGACGACGGCCGCCTCGTCGGACTGTGCGACGTCTTCCCGACGACGCTGCGCTGCCTCGGCCTGCCGATCCCCGACGGGACGTTCGGCACGCCGCTGCAGGAGCCGGCCGCGCGCGCGACGGCGTACGTCGAGTCGCTCGCCGGAAACCTGCAGTTCGGCTGGGCGCAGGTGACCGGCGTGCGCGCGGCGCAGGCGACACTCGTGCACGCGGGCGCCGCGGTGCCCGACGACCTCGACGGGCTCTTCGCGCGGAAGGTCGCGGGCGACCCCGAGTCCGACGAGCGGCTCCTGGTCGCGGCCGCGACGCCCGCGCCGGACGCTGGCGAGCTCTCGATCTGGCGCGGCGAGCTCGCCGCCGCGCGCGCCGCGCCGGGCGGCGACGTCCCCGAAGGGATCGCGAAGCTCTCCGCGATCGGCTACCTCGCCGGCTCGCGCGATCCGCAGCGGCTGCGGCTGCTCCCGTTCGACGTGAACGCCGAGCTCCCCTCGCCGCTCGGCCGCCGCGACGAGGTGAAGGAGCTGATCGCCGCGCTCGCGCAGCTCGACCGTGGTGAAGCGATCGCCGCGGCCGCCACGCTCGACCGCATCCTCGCCCGCGACCCCGTACAACGCGCCGCCCTGCTCCATCGCGCGCGCGCCCGCCTCGCGCTGCGCAGCCCCGGCGGGACGGGCGCGGTGGCGGCCGGCAACGACCTCGAGGCGCTGCTCCGCCTCGACCCGCTCTACCCGGGGGCGCGCCCCCTCCTCGCCAAGGCCTACGGCCTCACCGGCCGCTTCCAGGACGCCTTCGCGATGGCCGAGCAGAGCCGCGAGTCGGAGCCCGAGGCGGTGGTCGAGCGGCTGCTCGGGAGCCTCCACCTGACCCCTGCCGATCCGGCCGGTCGGGCAAATCCCCGAGCCGACCGCGAACGGGGAGCGAACGAACTGCTCCGGTCGCTCGAGCTCGACCCGTCCCAGTCCGACCTCGCGCTCGACGTCGAACGGCTCCTGGCCAAGGAGGCGCGCAGCGACCCGCCGCCCTCCTGGCTCGTCGCGGCTCAGGAGCGCCTGCGCCGGATCCAGCGGCGGCGTTACCGGCCTCCCCGTTCCACCTACTCGAAAACCGTTCGCCGCTTCCGGGCCAGCGGAGGCGCCGCGACGCGTCGGCACGGACGCTCGAGTCGCGTCTGACGCGCCGGAAACCTGCCGCCGATTTCGCGACGCGAGGTCGGCCGTTGCGAACGAGTTCCGAACGGCCGTTTTGCATTGACCACCTGCGGAGACGCACCTAACCTACCGCGCTCTTTTCTCGGGCTCCCTCAGGGACTTGGAGCTCCATTCCCGCGGCCCAAATGCTTCGGAAGCTCTGGACGTCCGCTTCCGTCGCGCAGTGGGTGTCGTGCCGCCGGGGTGATCCACCTGCAGGACTTCGAGGACCAACGCGCGCACCGGACCCGGGAAGTTGACCTCGTTCGACACGTCGGGAGACGACCTGAAATGTTGAGTTCCGCCCGCTCGCAGCGCCTCGTTTCGTCCTCGCTCTCGTCTCTCCTGGTCACGGCGCTCGCCGCGTGCTCGTCGAACAGCGACCAGCCCACTCCCGAAGAGCAGGCGGCAGCACCCGCCGGCTCGAGTGCACCGGCCGCGAAGCCCGCCGCCGGCGCCGCCGCCGCCGGCGCCCCCCAAGAGAAGCAGTCGTCGGGCACGCAGGAGCTCGTCCAGCAGAAGCAGCAGATGCTGGTCAAGACGGCGCTCGACAATGCCACGGCCCTTCGTGAGCAGGGCAACTACGAGGAGGCGCGCGCCCAGCTCGAGCAGGTCCTCCTGATGGACCCCGGGAACACGCAGGCGCTGGTCGCCTACAACGAGATCCAGCAGCTGCAGGGCGAGCGCTCCGGCGACATCCAGACGACCGGCGACACCGTGCGCCAGCGCTTCGCCGCGAAGGCGCAGGCGATGAAGCTCGAGGCGGAGGAGTACTTCCGGCTCGGCAACGAATCGGTCGGCCGCGGCGAATTCGACGCCGCGATCCGCGACTACGAGCGCGTCTCGCAGTCGATCAAGTGGTCGACCATGGACGTCGAGTGGGGCGACCTGCCGGCGCGCAACGAAGCGGCGCTCAAGGCGGCCCGCGAGCAGCGCGACACGGCCGCCCGCACCGACCGCGAGACGAAGCTGAAGGCGGCGGTCCAGCAGGTCCGCAGCGACGAGGACCAGGAGCGCGCCCGCCAGCTCGAGCGCGTCAAGAACCTGCTCGACAGCGCCAACCTCAAGTACGAGAAGGGCGACTACGAGGGCTCGATGGCCCTTTGCGACGAGGTGCTGAAGATCGAGCCCGCGAACGCCACGGCGAGGGACCTGCGCCGCGAGGCCAACGAGGCGCGCCGCGCGGTCCGCACCGCCGAGTTCCAGAAGCACCGGGAAGAGCAGTTCCGCCGCTTCAAGCGCGACATCGAGGAGCTGCGCGTCCCCTACTCGAACGGGCTCGAGCCGCCGGACAACGACTACTGGAATCGCGTCGTGCAGCGCCAGCCGACCGGCGTGGCCGGCCTCGACGACGCCGCGACGCTCGACAACCGGCGCCTGCGCGACCAGATCAAGGCGATCCACATCGCGATCGTGAACTTCCAGGACAACGAGCTGAAGGAAGTCTGCACGGTCCTCACGAACCTCTCCGGCATCACGATCATCCCGTCCAGCAAGGCGCTGACGGAGCTCGAGTCGGGCGGCGCGCTCGTCACGCTGACGAACATGACGAACCTGTCGCTCGAGTCGATCCTCAACATCGTCGTGAAGTCGCTCGACGACAAGAAGTTCGCCTGGACCGTCAGGAACGGCGTCGTGCAGATCACGACCCTGGTCGACGCCTACGGCGAGACCAAGATCCGCCCGCACGGCGTCCAGGACCTCACCTTCGGCCGCACCGACTTCAAGGGGCCGAAGATCGCCGGCATCCCGCTCCCCAACAAGTACGGCGACAGCCCCGAGGACTCGGTGTTCGCGAGCGACCTCGAGAAGTCGACCACGATCACGGTCGAGGACCTGATCACCCTGATCAAGGAGAACGTCGCCAAGGAGACGTGGGAGCTCGGCGACAAGAAGTTCTCGATCGACAAGGCCGCCTCGGACCAGATCCTCGTGGTCCACACGCCCGAGGTGCAGCAGGAGATCGAGGACTTCCTGAACGACCTGCGCCGCTTCACCAGCACGGTCGTCCAGATCGAGAGCCGCTTCGTCGAGATCACCGACGCCTTCGTGCAGGAGTTCGGCGTCGACTTCCGCGGGCTGGGCGGCGTGGCGGGCACCGGCGTCAACCTCGACGACGTGACGTCGTTCGGCGAGGACCAGGCGAGCGCGGGGCTCGACAACCTCGGCACCGGCTCGACCGGCACGGCGAGCCCGTCGGCGGGCGCGTTCTTCCACAACGACCACACCGACTCGAAGCTGCGCACGGAGAACATCCAGGACTCGGCGATCGGCTCGATCCTGTCGACGACCGGCGGCGGCTCGTTCCAGTTCGCCGTCCTCAAGCACAACCAGTTCAACATGGTCGTGAAGGCCGTCGAGAAGTCGGCCAACGCGACCGAGGTGATGGCGCCCGAGCTCACCGTCTTCAACACCGAGCGCGCCTACGTCTCGGTGATCAACGAGGTGAGCTTCCTGCAGGACTTCGACGTCGACGTCGCGAATACGGCGTTCATCGCCAACCCGACCATCGGCGTGCTGCAGGAGGGCGTCGTCCTCGACGTCAAGCCGACCATCTCGTACGACCGCAAGTTCGTCACGCTCGACGTGCGTGCGTCGGTCGCGACGCTCGAGCGGCCGATCCCGACCTTCACCACGACGCTGGGCGGCTTCTCGACCGCGGTGACGTTCCAGCTGCCGCGCCTCGAGGTGCAGAACGCCAACACGACGGTCATCGTCCCCGACGGCGGCGCGGTGATCCTCGGCGGACTGAAGCAGGTCAACTACAAGAACTCGCGCGCCGAGGTCCCGTGGCTCGCGCGCATCCCGATTCTCGGCATCCTCTTCCGCGACAAGGCGGTGGCGGACGAGTCGAAGAGCCTCGTGATCCTGGTGCGCGCCGACATCCGTGACCTGACGCCCTACCGCGAGGCGCAGCCCGCCCGCTGAGCCGCGGCGCCCCGCTCCCGATCCCCGTGTTCCCGACGCGAGTCCCGGCCCGGTTCGATCCGGGCCGGGACTCGCTGCTTTTCCGCCGTGTCCCTTCGCGGCAGACTCTTGCGCCCCTGCCCGGCCCCGGAAGCGAGCCATGACGCGCGACCTGAAAGCGGTCCTCTTCGACATCGACGACACGCTCTTCTCGACGTCCGACTTCGCGAACCACGCGCGCCGCAACGCGATCCGCTCGATGATCCAGTACGGCCTGCGCATGGACGAGGAGGCCGCCTACCGCGAGCTGCAGGAGGTGATCGCCGAGTTCACCTCGAACTACGCCTCGCACTTCGACAAGCTGCTGAACCGGCTGCCGCACGACAAGTACTACCCCGACGTCAACCCGGTGATGCTGATCGCGGCGGGTGTCATCGGGTACCACGAGACCAAGTCGATCGAGCTGCGCCCCTTCCCCGACGTGATGCCGGCGCTGCGCCGCCTCGCCAAGACGCGCCTCTCGCTCGGGATCGTCTCGGCCGGGCTGCAGGCGAAGCAGGCGGAGAAGCTGATCCGCCTCGGCGTCTACCGCTTCTTCCGCAGCGACGCGATCTTCATCTCGGAGCAGATCGGCATCGGCAAGCCCAACCCCAAGCTCTGGCTCACCGCCTGCACCGCGCTCGGGATCGCACCGACCGACGTCATGTACGTCGGCGACAACCCGGTGCAGGACATCGACCCGTGCAACGGGCTCGGCATGGTGACCGTGCGCAGCCGCCGCGGCACGCGCCACAAGGACGCGAACGGCAAGACGGCGCCCGCCTACGAGATCACGACCTTCGACGAACTCGTCGCGATCCTGGCGCGCGACTTCGGAGTGGCGATCCCCGACTTTTGATCCACGGCGGCCGCGGCTTGGAACTAGAGCGGACGTCGAGGGCGCGGGTGAAGAGGCCACGGGGAGAAGGATTCGTGGTCGAACGCGCGACGACGCGAAGCCCTTGTTCTCCGCGGTCTCTTCGCGAACGTTCTCGAACGACGTCCGACGTCGTTGCTGCGCCACGGGAGATTGACGGTACGCGCATGGTCGGCAGCAGGTCGACGCCGGACGCTGGTAGCCACGGCACGGTCCTGAACGAGAGGGCGCGCGTCTCGCCTTTCTCGCTTACAAATCACGACGCACTGTGGTCGAGCAGCGGCCTGGCACGAGCGATGTCTGCGTCATCAATGCCAAGTCGAATCGGCACGCGAACGGCCCCGACCCGATGAAGCGCGGTCCAGTCCCGGGATGCCCACGACGTCCGCATCCGCCGTGATTCACCGCTCCGCGTGAACTCGCCTCACGCCCAGTCGCGCGCCGAACATCTCCCGTGGCGCAGCAACGATGTCGGACGTCGTGCGAGGACCGTGCGAAG
>Ga0137437_1000289_pt1 | contig 14667 bp, 15 predicted proteins | sample EasRivERMGT138_2_FD_102332 | JGI IMG/M metagenome (GOLD analysis project Ga0137437, IMG submission 102332) | Soil microbial communities from meander-bound floodplain in the East River, Colorado, USA - East River MetaG ERMGT138_2 | ecosystem: Environmental > Terrestrial > Soil > Floodplain ...
CGCCAGGTGCTCTGGCTGACGCAACGCCGCATCACTGGTCGGATAGAAGACATCCGCTCCCGCGGGCACCGCGGCAGATTCACTCACCACCTTCGCGAGCTCGCGTACGCCGCCGCGCGCGGTGATTGCCACGCGGATACCGCGCGCTTCGAGCGTCGCGGAAGTGGTTGGCGCGATCGCGGCGACCTGCGTGCCCTTGGGTACCTCGATGCGCGCGGCCGCCGCACGGCTCGTCACGAACAGCAGCGCCGCACCCGACGCGCCGCTCTGCCGCAGCTGCGGCCAGTCGTGCCACTGGTGCTCGATGCACGGCACCGCGAGCGCGTTCAGGCCCTGACGGCGTAGTTGGATAACCACGCTATCGGCATGCGGCTGTGACTTGGTGACTATCCAGGTGAACGACAATGTGACGACTCCGTCATGGATGTTAGCCCCGCCACCGCAGGCTTGGTGTCCCCGTGACACAGCTGTGACAGATAGCGGTGTGCTCGGCCGTACGCTTTCGTTTGATTCCACAGGAGTTTATCGACGATGCATTCGCGTGAGCGATTCCTGGCGGCGCTGCGCGGCGCTGCGCTCGATCGGCCCCCCGTCTGGTTGATGCGTCAGGCCGGCCGCTACCTGCCGGGCTATCGCCAGCTGCGCGCCGAGCACAGCTTCTGGGATGTGTGTCAGAACCCGGAATTGTCGACCCGCGCGGCGCTCGAGCCGCTCGATCGATACGCGCTCGATGCCGCCATCGTTTTCTCCGACATTCTCGTCGTGCCGCTGTCGATGGGACTCGGCGTGAGCTTCGGTCCCGGTGAAGGACCGCGGATCGCGCATCCGATGCGCACCGCCGCCGATTACGACGCCTGGAAGCTCGACGGTGTGCAGGAGCGCATGGCGTATCTGCCGCGCGCCGTCGCGCATCTCAAACAAACTCTGCAAGGCCGCTATGGAATTCTCGGCTTCGCCGGCGCGCCGTTCACGCTGTTCGCGTACTGCGTGGAAGGCGGCGGCAGCGAGGATTTCCGCGAGGCGCGCACGCTCATGCACCGCGATCCGGCGCTGGCGAAACGTGCGCTCAACACAATCGCAGATGTCGTCGCCGACCTGCTGCTTGCGCAGGTGGATGCCGGCGCGGACGCCGTGCAGCTGTTCGATTCCTGGGGCGGCCTCCTGGCGCCCGACGAGTATCGCGATTTCGCATTGCCGGCCCTGCAGCGCATCACCGCGAAGCTGGCCGCGCGCAAGGTGCCCACGCTCCTCTTCGTGCGCGGCGGACATCACTTGCTGCCGTTGCTCGGCGAGAGCGGTGTCACGGGTTTCTCGCTCGACTGGCGCACGGAATGGGACGTGGCCCGCGCGCTGTACCCGCAGCACCTGCTGCAGGGAAACATCGATCCCGTGCTGTTGTTAGGCAGCGCGGATGTCATCCGCGCGCGCACGCGCGCGTTACTCGAGACGATGAAGCGGACCACGGGTGGCCGCAACTGCATTCTGAATCTCGGGCACGGCATCCTGCCCGGCACGCCCCCCGAAACCGTGGCCGCGATGGTCGAAACCGCGGCGGAATTTTCCTAGGGCTGCCTGCGATGATCTCGCTCGCCCTCGTCGGCATGAGTTATCGCGAAGCGCCCTCCGCGGTGCGCGCGGCGCTCGCGGCCCTTGATACGGGCATCGACGGTCCGTCCCGGCAATTGCTCGAGGCCGAAGAAATCACCGGCGTCGTGCGCATCGAAAGCTGTGCCCGCGTCGAATGGTTGTTAGCGTCGGCGCGCCCGGCCTGGGCCGCGGAACTGTTCAGCGCGGCGCTCATCGGCGCGGCGGAAAATCCCGATCAACTGCGCCCGCGCGTGCGTCACGGCGCGGCGGCGGTGGGCGCACTGTTGCGCGTCGCGGCGGGTCTCGACTCGGTCGCGCAGGGTGAGCACGCCATCGGCAATCAGGTATTGCGGTCCTTCGAGCTGGCGCACGAAGCGGGCACGGTGTGCCGCAATCTGCGCGTGGTGTGGCGTGGCGTCGGAGACATGCTGAATCGCGCGCGTCGCATCCTGCCGCAGGGACGGACCGGCGGCGTGCAGGCGCTCGTGGTCCAGCGCCTGACGGACGTTCCGCGCGATGCGCCGATCGCGGTGTTCGGCCTGGGCGAGATCGGGCGCGCGATGCTGCGCGCGCTCGCCGACGCCGGCTTCACGGCGGTGGAGAGTTTCAACCGCGCCAGCATGCGCGCCTTTGAGGGTGCGCTCGCGCGCGCGCAAGTGGTCATCATGGCGTCGGGCGCGCCGCATGCCTGGGCGACGCTGCCGCTCGCGATCGGCACCCGGCAGGTATTCGATCTCGGCAGTCCGATGCAATTGCGGGAAGCTCCGGGCTGGCGCCTCACGGCGCTCGATGAGCTGCTGGACGCCAACGGTGCGGTACTGCCGGAAGCGGAGTACGCGGCGCTCGACGTCGAGTGCGCCGGCAGCGCGGAAAAGGTCTGCCAGACATTGTTGCAGCCGCCGCCGAGCGACACACTCGCGGCGATGACCGCCATGCGCACGGAATTCATCCAGAACAAACTACCGGGCCTGCTCGAAGGCCTGCCCGCTCAGCACGCGCGCAAACTCACCGCCGAGGTGAACGCCGTGCTGCATCAGTTCATCTCCGCGGCCAGGCGCGAATGACGCAGAAACACATCGGCAGCCGTGGCAGCGACCTGGCGCTGTGGCAATCGCGCACCGTGCTTGCGGCCCTGCGGCAGGCGGCGCCGGCGCCCGCCTGGAATTCAGACATCACCGTCATCACCACGCGCGGTGACGTTGATCAGTCGCCATATCTGGCCGGCGGCGTGGAAAAAGGCTTCTTCACGAAAGAACTCGAGATCGCGCTGCTCGAACGGCGCATCGATCTGGTCGTGCATTCGCTCAAGGATCTGCCCACGGCGGCGCCGGCGGGCCTTACGAACATCACCATCCTGCCGCGCGCCTCGGCCGCGGACTGGCTGGTGATGCGCCGCGAATTTCACGCCCCGCGCAGCGACGGCCTGCTGCCGCTGGCGAGCGGCGCGCGCGTCGGCGCTTCGTCTCTGCGGCGCGGTGCGTTGCTGGGACGCTTCGCACCGCAGGCGGTGTCCGTGCCGCTGCGCGGCAACGTGCCGACCCGTCTGCGAAAGCTCGGCGAGGGTGCCGGCGTCGACGCCATCATTCTTCCTGCCGCCGGCCTGACGCGCTTGCAACTGGACCTGTCCCCCTTCGTCGTCATCGAGCTCGCTCCCGAATGGTGGGTGCCGGCGCCGGGGCAGGGCGCCCTGGCCGCCCAATGCCGGGCCGGCGATCCAGAGATCGAAGCGCACGCCGGTCTGCTCACGGATGTGCCCTGCGCCGAGGCGGCGCGCTGGGAACGCGAGTTCCTGCGCGTCATCGAAGGCGGCTGCTCCACGCCTTTCGGCTGCCACGTGATCGGTCGCCGCGCCTGGCTCGGCATCGCGACCGAGCGCGGCTGGCTTGCCGGCAGCATCGAACTACCCGATTTTTCAGAAGGAACCAGACGTGACGAATTCATCCGCGGAGCAGTCGCCGGCTGCAAACCCATCGACGCTTCGGACATTGCAACTCACACGCTCGGCCGAGCTGTTCTCGCGCGCTGAAGCGCTCATTCCCGCCGGCGTTTCGAGCCCGGTGCGCGCCTTTCGCAAGGTGGGCGGCACGCCGGTGTTCTTCAAGAGCGCAGCGGGCGCGCATGCGATCGACGAGGACGGCAACCGCTACCTCGATTTCTGCATGGCGTGGGGACCGCTGATCCTGGGTCATGCGCACCCGCGCGTGATCGAAGCGGTGCAGCGCGCCGTTACCGATGGACTCGCGTTCGGCACTGCGTATCGCGGTGAAGGCGAACTCGCCGAGCGCGTGCTCGCCGCCTACCCCTACGCCAAGCTGGTGCGCTTCGTCGTCAGCGGCACCGAGGCCGTGGCCACCGCCGTGCGCCTCGCGCGCGCCAGCAACGGCCGGCGCCGAATCCTGAAGTTCGATGGCTGTTATCACGGCCACGTCGATTCGCTGATGGTGAAAGCGGGCAGCGGCGTCATCACGCAGGGCCTCGCCGACAGCGCGGGCGTTCCCGCGCAGGTTGCGGCCGACACGCTGGTGATCCCGCTCGGCGACGTTGCCGCGCTCGAACAGGCGTTCCGGGAACAGGGCAAGGACATCGCCGCCGCGATCATCGAGCCGCTGCCGGCCAACAATGGCCTGCTGCGCCAGTCGCGCGAGTACCTCGCGAAACTGCGGGAACTGACGAGCGCGCACGGCACCGTGTTGATCTTCGACGAGGTCATCACGGGCTTTCGCTTCGGCTATCACGGTTACGACAAGTTGTTAGGCATCGAACCCGACCTCACCACGCTCGGCAAGATCGTCGGCGGTGGTCTGCCGGTCGCGGCCGTACTCGGCCGGCGGGAACTGATGCAGCAGCTCGCGCCGCTCGGGCCCGTTTACCAGGCGGGCACGATGGCGGGCAATCCGGTCGCGCTGGCGGCCGGTATCGCCACGCTCACCGAGCTCGCCACGGGCAAGGTCTACGAGCATCTCGACATGCTGGGGCGCCACCTCGACGCCGCGTTCGCGCGTCATCCGCTCGGCAAGATTGCGCAGTTGCCGCGCGTCGGCCCCATCGTCTGGCCGTATTTCGACGCCACGGCCGCGTTGCCGGTGGCCGCATCGTCCATCACGCCAAAATCCATCGAGACCTATCACCGCCGCTATCGCGGCTGGCTGGCGCGCGGCGTGTACCTGCCGCCCTCGGCCTATGAGGTCTGCTTTCTCTCCGCGGCTCACACCACGTCCGATCTGGATACACTCCTCGACGTGCTGCATACGAGCGACGGGAGCTGATGAATCCGGGATTCCGACAGTGGTTTGCGGAACGCGCCGAGCTCATCGTGCTCGGCGTGACGCTCATCGCCACCGCGTCACTGGTGTTCTGGTGGACGATCCTGTTGCGCGGGGAGATGCGCAACAACGAATACCTCGAGCGTGAATTGCTGGCCGCGCAGACGCAGCTCGCGCCGCAGGAAATCGCCGAGCGTCAGGACGCGCTCGCCGTCCACCACGACCGGCGCAAGGTGATGCTGGTGGGTGAATCGACGATGCTGGCGCTGCTGCTATCGGGCAGTCTCGTGGTGCTGTTCCTGCTCGCGCAGCGCCGCAAGCAGCAGCGCGAGGACATGGAAAAGCTCCTGCAATTCACCAGCCATGAATTCAAGACGCCGGTCGCAGGCGTAAAGGGGCTGCTGCAGAGCCTGGCGATCGGCAGCATTCCCGAGTCGCAGCGCGCTGAGCTGCTGCGGCTCGGCCAGATCGAGTGCGATCGCCTCGAGCATCTGGCGGAAACCATCCTGGCCTATCAACGCGCGATGTCGCGCGAGCCGCGCGCCGGCGCGCAGCGCATCGACGCCGCGCGCTTCATCGCGGACTTGCTCGCGCACCGCGCACGCACCGCGACGGGTGGCGACGTGCAGGTCGCCGTCATCGATGCGGTGCAGGTGCTGGCCGATCGCGACGGCTTACGCGTGATCCTCGAAAACCTGCTCGACAACGCGCACAAGTATGGCGGCGGCAGCGTCAAGATCGCCGCGGGCGTGAGCAATGGCCACTGGCGCCTCGACATCAGCGACCAGGGCCGCGGCTTCGCGCCCGAGACCGCCGAAAAGCTCTTCGATCTGCACAATCGCGGCAGCGGCGAAGGCGTGACGCATGGCGCGGGCCTTGGGCTTGCGATTGCGCGGCAACTGGCGCGGCGCATGGGCGGCGACATTGCGGCGCGCAGCGCGGGACCGGGCCAGGGCGCCGTGTTCACCGTGACATTGGAGCTGGCGCCCGAGGGCGTCGCGCATGACTGATCGCATCGCCATCGTCGAAGACGAGCGCCTGGTGCGTGAGCTGGTGGCGGTGAATCTGCGGCACGCGGGCTACGAAATCGTGGCCGCCGAGAATTTCGATGAGGGCAAAGAACTGCTCGCGCGCCAGGACTTTCAGCTCGCGATCCTCGACGTGATGATGCCGGGCGGCGACGGCTTCGCGCTCACGCGTTACGCGCGCGATCTCGGGGTAACCGCGCCCATCCTGATGCTCACCGCGCGCAGCGACACCACGTCGAAGGTGCGCGGCCTCGACGCCGGCGCGGACGACTATCTTCCCAAGCCTTTCGACGTCAACGAGCTGTTGGCGCGTGTGCGCGCACTGCTGCGGCGCGCCAGCGGGCGCGCGGCCAGCGCGCCGCCGCGTCTGGTGTTTTCAAACTACTGGGTGCGCTTCGATACGGGCCAGGCGCGCACCAACGAGGGCGAGGTGTCGCTCTCGGACAAGGAGCTGCGGTTGATGGAGGTCTTTTCGGCCAACGAGAACCGCGCGCTGACGCGCACCGACCTGCTCGAAGAGGTGTGGGGGATGGACCAGTTCCCCACCGATCGCACCGTGGACAATTTCATCCTGCGTCTGCGGAAACTCTTCGAGCCGGATCCGGAAAATCCCGTGCACATCGTCACGTTGCGCGGCCGTGGCTATCTATTTCGGAGCGCGCCGTAATGTCGCGTCCGGGCAAGCCGATCGGGGCGGCGCAGATCGAAGCCGCGCGCGCCTTTTTCAGCGATCTGCAAACACGGCTGAGCGACGCCTGGCACTCCCTCGATCCGCAGACCGAGCAGCGGCGCGATACCTGGGAGCGCCCGGCGGGCGATGCCCTGAGTGGCAACGGTCGGTTGTCCCTCATCGAGAACGGCGCGGTGCTCGATCGCGCCGGCGTCGGCTTCAGCGACGTGCGCGGCTCGCAGCTGCCGGCCGCCGCCAGTGAACGCCACGGAGATCTCGCGGGCCAGCCATTCCGCGCGATGGGCACGAGCGTCGTCGTGCATCCCCACAATCCCTACGCGCCGACTTCGCATGCCAACGTGCGGCTGCTGACCGCGCGCGACGGAGAAGTGTGGTGGTTCGGCGGCGGCTTCGATCTGACGCCGGTCTATCCATTCGACGATGACGTGCGCGCCTGGCACCAGGCCGCGCGCGCCGCCTGTGAGCCCGCTGGGCCGCGCGTCTATCCGCTGCTCAAGGCGACCTGCGATAAGTACTTCTATCTGCCGCACCGGGGCGAGACGCGCGGCGTCGGCGGCCTGTTCGTCGACGACCTCAACGATGCGCACGCGGAAATCGGCGGCGACTTCGAGCATTGCTTCGCGCTCATTCGCCGCATCGGCAACACGTATCTCGAGACGTACCTCGAGCTCGTGCAACGCCGCCGCGCTACGCCGTTCACCGAACGCGAACAGGAATTCCAGCGCCTGCGCCGTGGCCGCTACGTGGAATTCAACCTGGCCTTCGACCGCGGTACGCGCTTCGGACTGCAATCGCAGGCGCGTACGGAGTCGCTGCTCATGTCGCTGCCGCCGCGGGCGGAGTGGCGCTACGACTATCAACCCGCGCCGGGCAGCCCCGAGGCCCGGCTCGCCGACTATCTCAAGCCGCGCGACTGGCTGTCATGAGTCACTCCTGGGGCGTGCTCCTGGTGAATTCCGGCACGCCGGCGTCTCTCGCCACGCGTGACGTGCGCGCATTTCTCGCCGGATTGTTAGGCGATCCGCGCGTGGTCGAAGTGCCGCGCTGGCTCTGGTGGCCGATCCTGCACGGGATCATCCTGCGCACCCGTCCGCGCGCCAGCGCGAAGAAATATGCCGCGATCTGGACGCCCGCGGGATCGCCGCTGGCGATCGAAAGCGAACGCCTGCGCGCCGGACTCGATGCCGCGCTGCGTCCTACCGGTACGCCGGTGGCACTGGCGATGCTCTACACCGGCGGCGCGACCGTGCCGGAAGCCATTGCGGCGCTGCGCCGCGCGGGCGCCAGCGAAATTCTGGCGCTGCCAATGTTTCCGCAGTACTGCGGCGCGTCGAGCGGCGCGGTGTACGACCAGGTGAGCGCCGCGCTGCGCGCCCAGCGCCATGTGCCCGGCCTGCGTTTCGTTTCGAGTTATCACGAAGATCCTGCCTACATCGCGGCGCTCGCGGCCAGCGTGCGCGATCACGAGCGCGCACACGGGGCCGCGCGTCACCTGCTCATGTCGTTTCACGGCGTGCCCGAGCGCTTCGTGCAGCAGGGCGATCCTTACCGCGAGCACTGCGAAAGTACGGCGCGCCTGCTGGCCGCGGCTTTGCAGCTCGCGCCGGATGCGTGGAGCGTCTCGTTCCAGTCGCGCTTCGGTCGCGCGCGCTGGTTGCAGCCGTATACCAGCGAAGTGCTTGCGAGCCTGCCGAAGCGCGGCGTGACCAGCGTCAGCGTGATCTGCCCGGGGTTCGCGGCCGATTGCCTGGAAACGCTCGAGGAGATCGGCATGGAGAATCGCGACGTATTCATCGCGGCCGGCGGCGAGGAATACAGCTACGTGCCTGCGCTCAATGCGCGCCCGGACCACGTCGCCGCGTTGCAGGCGCTGGTTCTGCGTGAAATCTCCGCAGGAGTTGCCGCATGCTCTGGCTGAAGGCGTTTCATATCGTCGGCGTCGTGAGCTGGTTCGCCGGGCTGCTCTACCTGCCGCGGCTCTTCGTGTACCACTCGCAAATCCAGAACGGCGCGATCGACGACGCGGCCGGCAATGCGCGCTTCAAGGTGATGGAGCGCAAACTGTTCTTCATCATGAGCGTGGCCGCGGTGCTGGCGATCGGGTTCGGCGCTGCCATGCTGTGGAATCTGCCGCTCTATCTTGATCAGCGCTGGATGCAACTGAAACTCTCGCTCGTGTTCGTGCTCATCGGATATCACGGTGCGTGTTTCGCGCTGCTGCAGCAGTTCGCGGCGGATGCCAATTCGCGCCCCGAGCGCTGGTACCGCTTCTTCAACGAAGTGCCTGCGCTGCTGCTCATTGGCATCGTCATCCTCATCGTCGTCCGGCCCTTCGCGACTTGAACGCCCAGCGCCGACGCTTGCATTGGGCGTGGACGAGTTTTATTCTCTGGCCACAAATGCGAATCGTTCTTGTTTAATGCCTCGAATGCCCCCTGCACATATAGATGAGTCACCAGAACCGGCTCCGCAGGCATCCGCGCCCGCGCCGGGTCCCGGCACCGAGCGCGTGGTCAGCACCAGGGAATTGCTCGGTGGCGCGCACCGCATCTGGATCGAACATGCCGCAGAACGTTACCTGCTGCAGGTCACGCGCAGCGGCAAATTGATCCTGACCAAGTAGGAATCCGCGAACTAACTACTTTCGTCGAACACCCTCAATTAGTCGGTGCTTTCGGCTACGATCTCGCGCATGCGTACCGCAACTCTCAGTCTCCTCGTTCTCGCCGTGTCCGCGCTCGCCGCGGGATGTTCGCGTGAGCCCGCACCCGCCGCAGCCCCAGCCGCCGCCGATGCATCGAGCACCGCAGCCGTCGACGCCGGCTGGCCCGCATTCGCTGCTGTGTTTCTTGAGGATCGAATGAAAGCGGACCCGGCGTTCGCGGTGCAAGCAGGTCGACACGAATTCGACGGACAGGTGCCCGACTGGAGTCGCGCGGCCATCGAAGCCGACGTGGCGCAGCTGCGCAAGCTGCGCGCGCAGCTCGACGGCTACGATCCGGCGAGCCTCACACCCACGGAGCGCTTCGAGCGCGAGCGCCTCGCATGGATCATGGACTCGCAGATTTTCTGGCTGGCGAGCGCGGAGGCCCCGTTCCGCAATCCCGCCTGGTACATCGACAAGCTCGATCCGTCGATGTACCTGACGAAGGAATACGCGCCGCTGCCGAAGCGCCTCGAGGGATTCCTGGGCTACGCGCGCGCGGTACCCAAGATGGCGGCGGACATCCGCGCCAACCTGCGCACGCCGCTGCCAAAGGCGTTCATCGAGCACGGCACCGCGGGATTCGGCGGCTACGCCACGTTCTTCCGCAGTGAGATGCCGGGAATTTTTGCGCAGATCCAGGACGACAAACTCAAGCGCGAGCTCACGGAAGCGACGGTGGCCGCGGCCAAGGCGATGGATGAGCTCACCGCGTGGCTCGAATCGCAGCGCGCCACGGCAACCACGGACTTCGCGTTGGGCGCGCCGAAATTTCTGGAGATGCTGCGCGTGACCGAAAGGGTCGACATGCCGCTCGAGGAACTGGAACTCGTCGGCCGCAAGGATCTCGAGCGCAACCTGGCCGCGCTCAAGGAAGCCTGCGCCGCGTTCGCGCCCAAGAAGACGCTGGCCGCCTGCGTCGACAAGATGCGCGCCGACAAGCCATCCGGCGGCACGGTCGAGGGCGCGCGCGCGCAACTCGCCGAGCTGCGGCAGTTCGTGCTGGACAAGCACATCGTCACGATTCCGAACGAAGAGCAGGCGCTGGTCGCCGAATCGCCCCCCTACAACCGCGGCAACTTCGCGTACATCAACACGCCGGGCCCGTATGAGAATCCGGTGGTGAAGGCGACCTACTATGTCGCGCCACCCGACGCGAAGTGGAGCGCCGCCGAACGCAATGCCTATGTGCCCGGCAAGGCCTATCTACTGTTCGTTTCTGCGCACGAGGTCTGGCCGGGTCACTATCTGCAGGGCCAGTTCACGAACAAGAATCCGTCGCGCGCCGCCGCGCTATGGTGGGACTACGCCTTCGGTGAAGGCTGGGCCCATTACGCCGAAGAGATGATGTACGACGCAGGCCTGGGCGGCGGCGATCCCGAGATGCGCGTCGGCATGCTCACGAACGCGTTGTTACGCGATGTGCGCTTCCTGTCCGCCATCTGTCTGCACAGCGGCTGCATGACGCTGGAAGAATCCGAAAAGATGTTTCGCGAACAGGCCTTCGCGGACGCCGGCAATGCGCGCCAGCAGGCGCTGCGCGGCACCTACGACCCGGGATACCTCGCCTACACGCTCGGCAAGCTCATGATCCGCAAGGTGCGCGCGGACTGGCTGGCGGCGAATCCGACCGCGACGCCGCAGCAGTTTCACGACCAGTTCCTGTCATACGGAGCGCCGCCGATTCCGCTGGTGCGGCGCGAAATGCTGGGCGCGACCGGCGCGATCCTCTAGTCGCGAATCGCGGACAGGTCCTAAGCGTCTAACTACCGTCAATTCGTGTGCATTTGTGTGGCGAATTGTGAGATTTCGTAGGAAATATCTCGCAGAATTGTCGGCCCGCGCCGACAATCGCCGATGTATGTTGCCCTAGGGAACTTCCGACAAAAGTAGTGCTCGATACTCCCATGAGCAAGACACTACTTTTCGCAACGGCCTGTGTCGCACTGGTTGGAGCTGCTCTCGCGCAGGTCGCCACGACCAGCAACACATTTCTTCTCGATGTCGATCCGGCGCGCTATGCGGGCCCCGCGGGGCAGCGTATTGCGGTCCTGGTCGGTGATGAGCCACGCCACATCGCTCTCAGCGCGCAGGACGAAATCTGCGTGCAGCTGCAGCGCTCGGCGACGGACGGATCAGTGATCAACGCGCGCGTGCGTGCGTTGCGGCCCGAGCCGCACGCGGCTGTCAGCGTGCGAGTGGTGGCTCCGGATATTTCGCCCGGCACGTTCCGCAGTACGCCGTGGGGCATGCTGCTGCGCGTCGTGGCGGAGCAGAGCGCCGCGACCGGTCCGGTCAAGCCGCTGGGCATCGCCGACGCGCCGGTGTGTGCGCTCTAGCTACTTGCTGCGGATCGCGTCGATGATGCGGCTCTCGTTGTCCTGACCGAAGCCGCCGGCGCACAGCTTGCGGTACAGCCCGGCCGCGGTTTCCCCGAACTCGCTGGCAATGCCGAGCTTGCGGGAGAGCCGCAGCGCGTACTCGATATCCTTGAGCCGCAGCGCCGGCGTGAAATTGACGTTGGTCATGTGATCCGCTGCCACAAAGCGGCGCACGTTGCGCACCACCTGCGGGCTCGCCGCCTGGCCGCCCGCCATCGCATCCGCCACCAGCCTCGGCTCGAGTCCCGCGCGCTCAGCCAGCACGAATCCCTCGGCCGCTGATGCGATCTGCACCGCGCCGATCAGGTTGATCATCAGCTTGTAGACGGTGCCCTGGCCGATGCCGCCGAAGTGCAGCACGCGCGTCGCGAGTGCCGTGAGCACCGGACGCGCGGCGTCCAGGTCGGGTGCGTCGGCCCCGACCAGCAATGTGAGCGTGCCGGCCGCGGCCGCATCGGGCAGCCCGGTGACCGGAGCATCCACGTAACGAAAGCCGCGCTGACGCACGAGTCCCGCGAGCTCGAGCACCCAGTCGTGCGACAGCGTCGAACATTCGATGGCGAGCGCATCGGGCGAGTTATCGGCGGCCAGCGCGCCATTTTCTCCCTGCCACATCGCGCGCGACGATTCGTCGTCGGCGGTCATCGCGATGATGATGTCGGCGTTCTGCGCTGCGGCGCGGGCCGAGTCCGCGATGCGTGCCTTCAGCTTGGTGAACGGCGCCGCGCGCGCTGCCGTGCGGTTGTAGACGGTCAGCGTGTGGCCGGCCGTGATCAGCCGTGCGGCCATGCCCGTGCCCATGCTCCCCAGGCCAAGGAACGCGACGCGCATCAGTTGAACCCGAGGGCCTTCTTGACGGCGGCATTTTCGAGCGGCTCGATGCCGGCGCGATCGAGTCGCCACTTGTCCATGTATTGCACCGGCGTGATGAGGCGCACTCCAGCGCTCGCGAGCAGCGGCGCGAGCTCGGGATCAGAATAGGGCGCCGACGGGCCGGCTTTGAAAGGACTGAACAACCCGTCCCAGTGCACGGGTAGATAGGCTTTGGGCTTGAGCACCGGCAGCACGAGCGCCGCCAGGTCGCGACCCCCCGTGGCGATCCACAGGTCGACCGAACCGATTCCCGCCTTCTTCATCGCCGCCCGCAGGTTGTCGAGTGGCGCCCCGTAGTTCTTTCCGTCCACGATGACCGGATCGCGCAGATCGACGGGACTGCCCGAGTCCTGAAAGAACCAGCTGAAACGCCCCTGCGGCCCATCAACGGTGAATAGATAGGCGCGATTGCCGCCGCCGTTCGGGAAATCCTCGAGCACACCGGCGTGCAGGGCGCCGCTGGCATCGGGAACCGGGAGCGCTTCGAGCTCGCGCGGTGCATGCAGCTCCGGGTTTTGCGCCGGCCCGCCGCTGTGATTCCAGCGGATCACGTACATATGCACACCGGGCTCGAGTTCGAACATTTCACCGCCGAGTACCGGCGTGCAACGCTCGGCGGGAATCCCCTGCGCGCGCGTCTGCAGGCAGGCAGTTGCCGCACCGATTACGCGGCTGCCTGTGAGCTTGGCCCAGGTCCCGGTATCGAACGAATGATCGAAATGATTGTGGCCCGTGAGCAGCAGGTTCACCGCCGCTTTGCCACCGAGCGCATCCAGCACTTCCTGCACCGCGGCCTCGTCCGGCCGCAAGGGGCGCTGCGTCCTGCCGTAGCCGCTGGCGCCGCTATAGAAATTTTCCGCCGGCAGTCGCGTGATGTAGCCGTCGGCGAGGATGCGCTGTGCGCCGAGTTCGAAATGCATGTTGGTGATCGACATCCAGGTGATGTCGACGTGGTCGGGCGCCGCACGCGCGACCGTGCCGGTCGCGAACAGCGCCGCGCAGATGATCAGAACCGTTGAGACTTTCCGCATGTAGGCTCCCCCCGTGAGAGCCGACATGATACCGGGGCCTAGCGCGCCAACCAGCCGCCGTCGACCGGGAGCGTGATGCCCTGGACGTAATTCGCCGCGCTGGACGCAAGGAATACCGCTGCGCCGCCGAGATCTTTCGGGTCGCCCCAGCGGCCCGCCGGAATACGCCCCAGGATCTCCGCATTGCGCTTCACATCCGCCTGCAGCGCGGCCGTATTGTTGGTGGCGAAATATCCAGGCGCGATGGCATTGACGTTGATGCCGCTCGCGGCCCATTCGTTGGCTAACAGCTTGGTGAGGCCCGCGACACCGCTCTTGCTCGCGGTGTACGAAGGCACGCGGATGCCGCCCTGGAACGACAGCATCGAAGCGATGTTGATGATCTTGCCGCCGCCCGCCGGAATCATGTGACGCGCCGCGGCTTGCGACAGGAAAAACACGGCCTTCAGATTCACGTCGAGCACCGCGTCCCAGTCGGCTTCGGTGAAATCGATCGCATTGTTGCGGCGGATGATGCCGGCGTTGTTCACCAGGATTCCGAGTCCGCCGAGCTGCGTCACAACTTGCGCGACGATCGCGCCGTAGTCCGGTCGCGCGCCGAGGTCCGCGTTCACCCAGATCGCGCGCCGACCCAGTGCCTTCACGCTCGCCAGCGTTTCGGCCGGATCGCTGCGGCCGATGAGAGCGATGTCCGCACCCGCGCCCGCCAGTGCTTCGGCGATGGCGCGCCCCAGGCCCGTATTGGCGCCGGTGACCGCCGCGACGCGGCCCCCAAGATCGAAAGAGCTGTCGAAATTCCCCTTCACCGCAGCACGTTCATCGGAACCCAGGCGACGTCCTTGTACTCCTGGTTCTCGCCGCCCATCGCCCAGATGAAGCTGTAGTTGGACGTGCCGCAGCCGGTGTGGATCGACCACGGCGGTGCGATCACGGCTTCCTCGTTCGCAACGAAGATGTGCCGGGTCTCGTGCGGCTCGCCCATGATGTGCACCACGCGCGCGTCGGGCTTCAGGTCGAAGTAGAAATACGTTTCCGAGCGGCGCTCGTGCAGGTGGCAGGGCATGGTATTCCACACGCTGCCTTCCTTGAGCGAGGTCAGGCCCATCAGC
>Ga0137437_1000290_pt1 | contig 14666 bp, 17 predicted proteins | sample EasRivERMGT138_2_FD_102332 | JGI IMG/M metagenome (GOLD analysis project Ga0137437, IMG submission 102332) | Soil microbial communities from meander-bound floodplain in the East River, Colorado, USA - East River MetaG ERMGT138_2 | ecosystem: Environmental > Terrestrial > Soil > Floodplain ...
ATATTACGGATGCGTCCGGCAATGTTGGCCAAGCTAGCGGAGCACCGCAGCTCAGTGACATCACCATTGGTAACTCCTATGGTTTGTATCGCTGGACCAGCGGCACGTACGACAAGATGCAGGCGTTGAACGTGGACGAAACCAGCAACACTTTGGTCCAAGTTACTGCGCTTGGTCCCGATGCAGCCGCGGCGGACTACAACGGTCTCGTCCGGGTCAAAATCATCGACAGCAAGATTCAGGCGTAACGTTCTTGCAACGTTGCAATTACTGACTAAAAAACTACTATGGTTGATCCACAACAGTTCGTCGAACACTTCGACCGCAACTTCAATGAAATCAAGGACGAGATGTACCAGCAGTTCCCTCGCCAGTACACGTCCTTCATGCGCGTAATCGAGAACAATAAATCGTTTTACCGCACGTCGTATATCGGTGGGCTTGGCTCGCCGGTGAGAAACCGCGATAACGAACCCATTCCGTTCCGCGCTCCGTCTAAAGGCTCCATCGCTCAGTTTGAGCCGGTCCAGTACCGTCTCGGCTATCAGATCGAGAAAGCCACGATTGAGCAGGAAGAGTGGGGTCTCCTCGCCGACCGTCCTCGCACCATGCTTTACGGCGCAGCCGTACTTATGGATCAGGTGGCCGCAGACATCCTGAATAATGGTTTTACGGTTCAATCGTACGACCACTACATTGGGCCAACTGCCAAGCCGCTGTTTGCGACCGATCACCGGACGGAAGACAACCTCAGCACATGGTCGAATCTTATCGACCAGAACTTGCCGATCACGGTGGAAACCGTGTTTCAGGTGATCACTGAGTTGCTCTACAACCTCGATGATTCGGCCAACATGCCGATCGCGTACAACGGTTCGTACACGATCTATGTGCCATCGAACTCGCCGCGTCTCTGGCAGCAGGCAGTGGAAGTCTGTCGCTCGATCATGAATCCGGGTACTACGGATAACAAGATCAACGCGGTTACGAGCGAGTTCACCATTAAGCCGATGGTGCATCGTTTTCTCGACAACCCGGATGCGTGGTTTGTGTCTTGGGACCCATCCAGTCCGAACTTCGGATTGTTCATGTTCGTCAACATATACCCCGACGTATCCTCGTTGCAGCCTTTCGGCAACAACTTGGACGTGTGGTGGTCTCGGTTGCGGACGCGATTCGTCGCCGGTTACGACAACAAGCGCGGCATCGCCGCGGTCGGAGCGACGTAGCCAATCTAGTGGGAAATGGGGGTGGCGTGTTGTGTGTGCGCGCCACCCCTCTTCTCGCTAATTGCAACATTGCAAATACTATGAGAACATCAGAGTGCATTGGCAATATTACCGGCGCGCAACGTGGAGCTACTCTCGGAGCTTGTTCGGCTCCGCAGATTCTCCCAATCGAACTGACTTTCGATAAGACCAACGACATCGTTGTTCAGATCGTTGCAAAGTTGCAACCAGTTCGAGTGCGCGCATTCATGGATGTCATTACCGGCTTCGACGACAGCGGCACCGATCTGGTGTCTATTGGATCGGGAGCAGGAACCAACATCTTCAACGCGCAAACCGTGGCAGTAGCAGGTACTTTCACGGGCAATGCAATCCTCATCGAAGAGAGTTATGAGGACATCACAATCAGTTATGCAGGTCAGAACAGTGACGCAGCGGCTGGACGAGCAATCGTCTACCTCGAAGTCATTCCGCTGACCCTCATCAAGCAAGACGCCTAAATGGATTCCGGCGAGCCCATAATTGATTTTCAGTCAGGGGCGATGTCGGACGTAAATCGTGCAATTGACCATTGCACGATTTACGTGCTTGAAACAGCGACATTTACTACCCTGACTTTCAGGAACAACTACGATCCAACGCGCGTGCCGAAAGGTCGGCAAGGTGATGCGTCATCTGCGATCGGTAATGTTGCTCCTGATACTGTTGATAACACTACAGATTTTCCCGTAACAGCCATTATCGAAGGAGTTAAGTCCTATCGGTTAGCTACGGGAGTGATCTACGTAAAACATTACAAGAACTAACGTTGCAACGTTGCAATGCCAGAAATGACAGAAGTTGTTTCCCTCGTGGTCCAGACGGGTGCCCTAGGTTTGCTGACTTACATAGTCGTAAAAGGAATCCCGGCGATTCTCACGATTATGAGCTTGTTTCTGAAGTCTCAGGCACACAACGATGAAACACTCTCTAAGGTGGGACGCGCGGTTATCCACCTTAGTTATAAAATCAAAAACCCGTGCATTGTTAACGACGAAGAACTCACTGAGTTGGAAAAGGAAATCACGGCGCATATGACCGAGATGACCGAAGCAGCTAAAGTTGATCTATTGGAGGAAATCCGTAAGCGGGGAAAGGCAAAATGAAAATCCTCATCGTCGAGGACGATAAAAACTTAGCCAGCGTACTGCAAAACATGTTTGCCGGACATAAGACAATAGTTGTGTCGGAATTAAAAGCCGCCATGACAGTAGTTGAAAATGAAAAACCTGATCTAGTTATCCTCGATTGCATGTTAGATGACACTTGTCATCCAAATGACACTGTTTGTGGTATACCAAAGATGATTGAAAAATCCCCAAATACTGCAATTTTACTGTACACAGGGTATGGTTCAGATGAAGTCAAAAATCAAGCAATCGCCGGTGGCGCTGTTGGGTTAATTAAAAAGGGTTCGGTGTGGAAACTATCCGAACTTGCCAGCCAAATCAAGGCCATTTTGCACGGCAGCAAATTCCCCCACTTGGTCGAAAAACTCGAAGACGTACTCAACGTAAAACTATGAAGCTAATCAAGCTAATTCTAGTAGTTGCAACGTTGCAATTACCCTCCTGTGAGATAGCCTATTCGTACAATCGAGACGGCAAAGGTACGCGGGCGTTTACAGCAGGGTTCAACCCTGATTTCAAAGATATTCAATCTATCAAAGACCTTCGTCGATGACGACTTTCGGAGAGCTACAAACGCAAATTAAACGGGAAGCTCGTGTACAGGGAACAGACGAGTTGGACACGTTTGTCTCCGATGTAGTCAAAGAAGTACACGACCAACACACGGAACGGCAACGTTTCGATGAATTGTTGGTTCCCGATTACGATATCACTCTGGCCTACCAAGAACCTTGGGTTGGGTTGCCTGAGGATTTTCAACATCTCAAAGAGGTGCGGTTTTCAACTGACGGTTCATCTTTCAGAGAACTTGATGTTCGTGGTGACTTTCATCAAAAAAGAGGAAATTACGGACTACCCAAATTCTACGAAAAGGTTGATCGAAGTATCAAACTGTACCCCTATGATGGGATACAGAGTACACACCATGTTCAGATAGACTACTACAAAACAGCTACACTTGATAGTACCGCCGCCAATATGCCAGTGAATAAACTGGTACCAGTGGTTCGGCGGGAAGTTATTTCACGTGTACATCTGTTCTACAAGGAGAACGAACAAGCCTCTGCGTATAAGGGTCTAGCTTCTGAAGCAGTGCTCGGCATTCAAAGCCGAACTGAAACCGGCAACTAATTGCAACGTTGCAAGCAGTCGTTAAAGATCGGGTAGTAGTTAGTGTACCCTTCTTAGGTGGGATCAATGAAGACCTCGAAGTTTTCAATCTACCTCTTGAAGAGTTTAGGTCCGTCGTGGGTACCTTCCCGAACTTCCACGGTATCTTGGCACGTTGCCCCGGTAAAGCAGCCATTCGATATGAAACATCACCGATACGTGCTGTACATCAGTCTTTTGCCGTCGGGTCATTTTGTTTCTACATCGAGGCTGATCGGCTGCTGCTGTATAACGAGTGTGCAAATCCAAGGTACACAGTCAAGCCAACACCTCCAACCGATTTAGGAACAAATGATGACGGACTCACATTGGATGTATTTGGAGGTACGGGATTTATTCCCCTTAACGTACCGGACCTATCATTCAGTCCTAAGTGTATTCCGCAAGGGGATGCGCCTACTCCTGATCCTGACCCGGAACCGGCGATAGGCGCAGGTAGTTACATACTCAAAACTGAGTTCTTCAACAACTCTCCAGCGATTGTTGTCTTTGGTTTCCAGCACGGTGGAATTATTGATAGCAGCTATCAGTTTGAAGAGGGTGTTGATTTCACTGTAGGTGTAGGAGAGACATTCGATTTTTCAAGCTACGTCGAGGCCGAGAAAGCGGATTTAGAGTTGATCGAAGTATCTGAATCGGTGGAGACAACTCCACTTAGTGTTGTTTCTACTGCTCCAACGGGAGCGGTAGAGATTCAGAGTGGCAATCAGATGGTTCTTACTGGTGCGAATACGTGGTCAGAATCAATTGCAACGGTGCAAATTGAGACCTCGGCAACTCAGTACAGTATTGATACAACCAATTTTCCAACAGATATTTCGAATGTTAATGGATTTACTATTTCGTTTCTAAACTCTCTTGGTAGTGGTCCAGCATTCAACTTCATCCTTGGGACAGATTTTGATGTTGGAGATGTAATAGACCTTACAAGTTTGTTTGCAGCAAATCTCACTCCTTTTGGACTTCCATTAGATTCCGTCCGTTTCGATGCACATGTAACTTCTCTTCCGTTTGTTGAACTTCCAATGACCAAATTGGCAGAAGACCCAGCAAGTAATTTCCAACTACAGAAGAGAGGAGTCTTAACTACTTGGGAGTTGTTTATTATCGGATCAACAGATTGGCCTGATATTGTACAACTACAACTTGGATTTACATAATGCAAGGAGTAATCAGAGAGACTCCATCCGCAGGAAAATTCGAAGGGTTGGATCAGGCATCATCGCCTACCATTCCTTCTCAATTCGCTTTCTTCACCAAAGGCGTAGTTGAGAAAAACAACATTCTCCAGCGTTTGTCTGGTAAAGTCGCTGAGCTTAAAAAGGCTGGCGACGTTTTTCACATTCATTTTCTACCATCTGGAGATTACATCATCCACGTTTATGGCGTGGGAATAGTTTTAGTCCAGTAGTTGCAACGTTGCAACCACCATGTCAGAGCTAGTCATTTCATCAGACATCGCTACACGAGTTAAGCCTACACTGGCTTCATCACCAGTTGTCGAGCTTACGGTTCGTGCAAATGGCGAGGAGAAAACAAAGGTGTTGGATAACCGCGGAAACATGTTTAACGCGGAAATTCCAGCGCCTACGGTTGCGCCAGCTGTCGTAACCGGGAACGCATCGGGCAACCTGCCTCACTTGCAGTGGGTAGCGTACGCATATGTATATGCGGCCACGTTGCGTTACCCGAACGTTTACAATGCGAACTCGATGGGTGGAAGTCTCGCACCTAGAAGCAACCCTTCACCAATTACGGTTAAGCATATTACCGGAACGGGTGATCGACGAGCAGATGTTGAATTTACTAACCCAACGAGAACAGACATTACAGAAGTCTGGATTTTTCGTACAACATTTTTCGACGATGAGGAAACTGCGACTACAGCGGGGGATGCCGGTGAGATGTTCTACATTGGGAAATCTACTGTCGTTACTTATACCGGCACTGCTACTTATCTTGACAATACTCTGGCTGATGGGACTGATCAAATTGAGTTGGATAATTTCGCCGCGCCCACTTTCCAATTCGTTCATTACGAAGACCCATACTGGTGGGGTATAGGTAACTTTCCTTTTGAAGAGGATATTACGTGGGGTACCAACGGAATTGTGACGTTGCAAAACGCAACGAAGAAATGGTACAACGGACGCGATGGACAGAAAGTACATCTTCAGGGAATCACTACAGGCAGCGATGATGGACTTGGTACGTTTTATTTTAAATACCTAACGGCCACAACGGCACAACTGAGATACTCAGATGGCTCGAATGCGATCCTGCTTTCTTCCTCTTCAGGACGCATCACTATTCAAGGGCCAGCGACAACTCTATTTCGCTCCAAGTATCGCAATCCTTTTTCTTGGGGTGAGACTACTGTTGTCGGAGATGTTCGTGTATCTGCTGAATTTCTGGTCAAAGTAGGTGGGGGTCGAGCAACTGGAATTTTTTCTGCACCGGGTCTTCCGTACCTAATAATCTCGACGGAAGGACCAGCAGCAATGTACTCGTTTGACTTACGTCAGGCGGGTTCAGACTTTTTTGAGCAATCGAAATACATCATAAGCCAACAGTATTCTGTATCAGTTCACTGGTCACAGTTTGCTGCTACCCGTAAAGACGGGACGTTGGCTATGTGGGGATTGGACTGTAAGAACTTCTGTATTATCGAATGCGATGGCAATTCTGTACGTGTCGTGTCTGACAAGGTTTCTAAGACCCTTAGACAGATTTCTACTGATCCAAGCACTCAGCTTTTGGCTCACGGATGTTATGAGCCTTATCATCAAATCAATTGCATTTGGTTTCCAACTGTTAACTCACTCGGACTTGTTAATTGGTTGGTCTTCCAACATGCCCCCACTGGGAACTGGTACTTCAATGATGATAAAGACGTTCTCTGTTCTGCTACTTATCAAAATCCTGCACAAAATCTTAATCTGGTTTTCGTGGGTACAGCAGGTGGATTGGTAGGACAGGCGTTCGTCTCAGGTAAGTTTTGGGATTGGTGTGATGATCAGACCACACTGAAAGGGGAGATAACCGCGGGATCAGCTACGACCATCACAATGCCAGTTAACACGTTCGTCACGAGCGATGTTGGCTTGGTAGGTTCGTGGGTACTTGTAACAGACGCAAACGGAGAACAACCACAATGGGCAAGGATTTCAAGCGCAAGCACCGCGGTTTTGACATTCGATCTCATATATTCGTTCATCGGTGGTGGTGGTTCCGAGTTCGACCCTGTACCTGCTGCTGGATACAGATTCTATCTTGGGTTGATCGAGATAGCGGTATTAAAGTACTTCAACCTAAAGCAACCGAGCAACGACAAGAAACTCGATGAAGTATTTGCAACGTTGCAAGAAGTCGATACTTTCAACACCGAAGTTTCCACTTTCCTGAGATTCTATCGTGATCGGCAGACGACACCAATGACCCTACCAAATGGACGTGATAGGGTGTTTCTAAAGCAAATCAGCAACAGCCAGTCACAGGGAAGTGATGGATGGATAACCGAATTTCCCATGACTGAATTGCAAAAAGTCTTCGGTATGGAAATCATGGACCGAGGACATCAGTTTTGGCAGATGTTCGATTACGTACTGCGTGGTAAGATACTGTGATTTCATTACCTAAAAACTTCAGTGTGGAAAAGGTCGCGGAATATCTCCGCGATCTTGTTTGCACATTGGAGAATCAGGTAAATGGTGGAATCCAAATCTATGTAGTCGATCGGGTTAAGCATACTCAATATCCGAGGAATCCCAAGCGTCGTGATCTTCTCGTACGCATACGCCAGCGGCAAGGCGTAGATACGATTAACCTTTATTGGTTCGATGGTAAGGTTTGGCAGCCACTTAAACTCAACAACATTGATGGACAAGTTTCGGGCGATCAGATTACTGATTTCAGCTTTCTCGATCTTGACGATACTCCTGATTCATATCTTGGACAAGCAGGTAAAGTAGTTGCAGTCAATGCACTTGAGACCGCTTTAGAATTTGTCGATGCTACAGTCGCTGCTGGAGGTAGCGATGAATGTTGTGAAATACTTGTCCAAGATAATGTAACTGGACCGGTTCCCCTGACACTGGAAGATGAGAGTGACTATCTCTATTCCGATCAAATTTCGACCGTACCGTAATTTATGGCCAAAGGCTCAGCAAACGTTTTTCCACATATCTTCTGGCTGCTTAATTCTTCGGATTTAGCTACGCCTGATGCCAGTACAGTTCGAACATATTTCAAGGATGATCGTTCACTGTACGCACGGTTTCCAGATGGGGATATCGTATTGATTGGACCGGGAGCGGCAGGTGCGATCAGCACCTTTACTGCGCTTTCTGATGTTCCTAACTCCTATTCAGGAGAAGGATTAAAGTTCGTAAGAGTAGCCAATTCTCAGGATGGTCTGGAGTTTTATGACTTCGACATCAATGACTTTCTCCCTGACCAATCAGGGTTAGCAGGTCAAGTTCTAACTACTAACGGAAGCTCTGCTGAATGGGCTGCGGTTCCAGAACAAACAATCAGTTTTCCTGAACTTTCAGACACTCCAAACGATTACAGTACCGCGGACCCCGGTTCACTTGTAAAGGTTAATCTCGCGGCTAACGGTTTAAACTTTGTTCTCAATGATGGCAATCTTGATCAAAATGCCAGAATTGGTGTACGAAAAGACAGCACTGGAACTACTTCCAAGCGGCGTCGAATCAATTTCATTCCGGGCAGCAACGTAACAATCAACGTCGCAGATGATAGCACCGACGAAGAAGTTGACGTTACAATCAGTGCCACGACAAGTACATCCTCACCAACTATGTCTCGCGTAAACAGCTCTGCATATGAGGCGTCGAGAGTTATCAAAAATACATCGGGTAATCTCCGATTGATCTTTGGGTACAACTCGAAATCCTCTTCACAATTTATTCAAATTCACGATGCTTCAGCCTTACCAGCAAATGGCGCGGCACCCATCTCTGTCATCGCTGTTGATGCACAAAAGAGTTTTTCCATCGCATGCGAGGACGGTATTCCATGCACAAACGGTATCGTATTCTGCAATAGCAGTACGGGACCAACTAAAACAATCGGATCGGCAGACTGCTACGTCACAGCAGTCTTCGATTAAAAAGTAATTGCAACGTTGCAACTATGGCTATTTCCGCAACATGCGCAGTCGAGGTCAGGACAGGAGGAAGCGACAACAACGGGGGACTGTTCAACGCCTCCGGCTCTTCCCCCGGAACAGATATGTCTCAACAAAATGCTGCTCAAGTCTTTATCGACGGTGCAACAATCTCAGCTACTGTTCATACAACAACAACTCAAATTACGATTGTCGGCTACACAGTCTCCGCCGCCGACAATCGTAACGGACTCCAAATCACAGGAGGAACAGCTACCGCAGGTTTCTACGAAATCGTTGCAGTAGACGTACCGAACAACCGCTGGCAGTTAGATCGAGCAGTTGGTACCAGTACACAAACTGTGGTCGGTCGAATGGGTGGAGGATTAGCTACACCGGGCAAAGCAGCGGGTGTAGTCAGTGGAACAGGTTGCGACGTTTGGATGCAAAGTGGTAATTACTTAGTTACCACTACATCTGCAAATGTAGCCAATGGAAGAGTGCAAACCGCTGGATCATCTACAGATGCACAACGCTGGGAAGGTTATCAAACCACCAGAGGCGACCGAGCAGCAAGAGCCGTCTTGAAAGCCTCTGGTAACAATGGTTTCACCCTTTTCACAGGTACAAACAATTGTGAAATCTGCAACATTGAAACTGATGGAAATGGGCAAACAACTATAGTAGGATTCGCTACTACAGGTCTTGATCGTTTCTTCTACTGTGTTGCGAGAAGTTGTGCAACAGGTTACTCCTTCGCTGTTGCTAATGCTTCCTTCATAAATTGTCGAGCAATTACTTGCGGTAATGGATTTAGCGGTAATGGACCGTTAATCTTTTGCCAATCGGAAACTTGTACTACCGCAGGTTTCTCCTCTACTGGTGCCATTGAATGCTTCTTTTGTATAGACGATAGTTCTGCTATTGGTTTCAATGTAACAAGTACACCATTACTTGCTCATTGTATTGCCTATGGTGGAACGGGTAATGGTATTACTTTCGGTAATTCAGGACAAGCAATTGCAATCAATTGTATTGCTTACGGAAAAACCGGAACGGGATTCAATACTGGTTCCTCCAGAAACAACAAGCTAATCAATTGTGCAGGTGGTGGTAACTCTGTTGCAGACCAGAATAACACTCAAGCAGCAATCTTCGTCGAAGGCTTTATCACTCTAACCGCTGATCCATTTACGAACGCAGCAGGTGATGACTTCAGTCTTAATAATACATCTGGCGGTGGTGCTCTGCTTAGACAGGCAGGCTATCCGACAACGTACCAGAATGGAACGTTACAGTATCTGGACGTAGGTGCCGCACAAGTTCAAACAGCGGCAGCAGCTTCAACTTACAACACAGTTATCGCAAGTGATGGTATCAACGCCTGAGTAGTTGCAACGTTGCAACCACTCAACCCCCGTTGACTTTCCCTTCAGAATGCAGTATAATAGTAAATAGTGGAAATACATATCCACATACATCATGAACTTCCTGCTTCCTTAACAGAGGCACTGGAAAAACAAAACCAAAAACTCGATAAAATCATGGATACCCAAGCCCAAGCAGCCGCAACTCTTCGTTCAGTCGCGGAGCGTGATCAGAAAATCCTCGGTGAAATTGCAACGTTGCAAGAAACCGTGAACACTCTTACGGCGAAAGTCCAAGAGCTTCAAGGAACCCTCGCTCAAGGTGGAACCATTACCCAAGAACTGCAAGACGCGATCAATGAGGTTGTGGACCTCACAGCGCGCGTTGACGATCAGATTCCCGATCTTACTACGCAGCCGGTGGTATCAGACCCTCCGGTAGCGTAGTTCGAAAAACCAAACACCTGACCCGTGGCTTGGGGTCGTCGCCAGTCCTAGAGAGCTGGCGGCGACCAAGCCACAAATCAAACAAAGCAATGCTCACCATACAGTTCTCACTTATCGGTATCGCCTTCGTACTCACTCTCATCAATGGGATTTGGGGTAAGGTTCCTTTGTGGATTCCTGTACTGCTGATCTGCATTGCAATGCTTGCAACCAAAATTCCTAACAACTAAATGGCTACCACTGGTTGGGGATTCGGAGGGCAACTAACGCCCGGCGCTGGAATCGCTGCTCCTGCTTCCTCTAGCGGTGGGTGGGGTTCTACGTTTCAAGCAGGTTCGACTCTTCCTATCGAACCAACTTTACCTGATTGGCTTCCTACTGATCCAAATTCGCAGAACAGCGAACTGATTGATCAGTATAATTCAGTCGGAAATTTAGGTGCAAATAAAGCTGCACGCGCGATTGATCGAACCGGAGCGATTAACAAGTCGATGGGTTTGCAATCTGCGAACAACGCAGCGATGGATTATACCAATCGCATTCTTCAAGCAGGTGGTACTGCACTTGCCGCGGGTGCAGTAAAGGCACAAGCCATGCTTCCAGTGTTGCGTGATGCCTCGGCTACACAGGAACGAAAGCAGGCGATGCTCATGGATGCGCGTAAGACTGCCGCGAGTATGCGGCAAAATCTTGCTAGCGCAATCAATCAATCTCGCCAGCAGTATCTCGGCACTCTCGCAGGTACATACACGACCATGCGCGGTCAAAATGTCCAGTACGAAGCATCTGGCGCAGGACGTGGCAGCGGTTATCCTCCGGGCGGGTACGGCGATCCTTACGGTGGTAATGGTTCCGCTCCGTTCAATCCCGGTTACATTCCTAACGCTGGGGCCATCCAACCATCTACTGGATGGTATGGTGCTAATGGTCACAACGTCCTTCTTGATCCAACTATCCCCGTTACTCGTCCGCCGCGGGGGTAGTTGCAACGTTGCAATTACTTTATGCCTTCTCCATACTTTGATCCGTCCTTGGTAGCAGCCCAAGTTCCCGGCCAACTTACCCCGGACCTTTTAGCCTATCCGGGTGTTGCGCCGGGGGTGGAGGCTGTGGGCAACAATATTCTAATGGGACCGGGTGGTACTCAGTCTTATGACCGATTCAAAGCTGAATACCAGATACGGACGGGAGATACAACAGCGGACCCTTTTTTGGGACTCGGTGATCGCAACGCTGCGCGTGTCTACAATCAAGCAGCAGCAAACGCTTGGACTCAACATCAGCAACTTCTGCAAGGGGTGGTCCCGGCGGTTGCCGGACCTACCGCATTAGGTCCTGTTCCTGCTGCTACAGCGGTAGCTGCGAAACGTGGAGGACCAGTTGCAACGTTGCAACCAGGTACGACATATGGAGACCTCGATCAACAGGCTGCTAACTTTTCGATGTATCGCTTAAACCATCCTGATGAAGACCCTTCTCATCACATGGAAGCTGATCCAACTTATCAGTCGGTTCTTCGCTCACTAGGTGGTGGACAGATTGCATCGGATGCAGAAGCGTATAAAACGTTTACAGAAACTGGACATCTTCCAAAACCTACACGGTATCAGTCTCGTGCTGAAACTAATCCTGAATCCGTTCTTTATGGATTGGATTCTCAAGTTCTAAATAATCCTGAATTTCAAGCACTGAAAAGTGTTGATCCAATTCGCGCGGGAAATGTGTACGAAAAATTGACCAATCTTCCCTACAGTGCAGTACAGGATGCACAAACAGCGCGAAAGAAAGATCGTGAAACATTAGATGACATGATGGTTTCACGTCTTGCCAATGATCTGGTGCGCAATCCAGAAACAGGTGAGTGGGGTAAGTATCGGCAAGTTCGAAAGACTCCGGGGTATGGCGACAAATTCAAATCAAAATCGTCTGCACCAGAGTACGAAGATCAATTCGTTCCGCTTAATGACATTGAAAAACAATGGCTCAAGTCGGGTGCTTTCACCCGTAAAACCGGAATCAGTCTCGACCAACTCGAAGCTCAAAGAGCAGCAAAAGCATCGGGGCCACCCCCTCAAATTGCCAATAATCCGAAGGCTGTTGAGCGATACAACAATGCTCTCAAAACTTCTGGTGATCCGAAAGTGGCAGCGCGGTTGGCAGACCTTGAATCCCGACGTGAAGGCAATGTAAATTTCCAGAACATGATGTCTGGTATTGCGGAAAACTATACGCCGGGTATTCCATTTGTTCCTCGTACATGGATTACTGATCCCCAGCAAGGTATGCAAGCCATTGGAGGGATGGCTCAAAACGTTCTCGACATTGGAAAAGGATTGCTCGAAGGAGCTTCCGCATATCCACGCTAATGGCCTTATCTCCAGCAGAAGAGCAAGAGTACCAAAATCTTATTGCCCAGTATGACCGACCCGACTTTCTAAGTCGTGTCGGTTCTGGCTTGGGTAATCTTGCATCTACTATTCCCCAAGACATTATTGGGATGGGTACTGGTGTACTCAACATGGTTTCAGCAAATCCACTCGAACGAGTGGAAGTGCCAAAACCTCTTCCTATTCCCGAGGCACAATCTCTTGGAGAAGCTGGAACTGATTTAATACCGGGAGCAGCAGAAGCTGCTATCAGTTTTTTTCTTGCCGGCTGGACTTGCAACCAAAGGTGTTCAAGCATTAGGTGCTGCTCCGAGAGTAGCAAGTATGCTCGGAGGATTTGCCGGTGGAACAGCGCTGACTGGTGCATACACAGATGATCGAAAACAGCAACTCGCACAAGGTGGAATTGCAGCGTTGCAATCGGCTACCCACGGTTTACCCTATGCTGCAAGAGTATTACCCGCTGCGGTTGGCGGTATTGCTTCTGGTATGGAAACATATAGTTCCGGTGCTCCTCTACCTTTAGCCGCTGGTATGGGTGTACTGAATACAGTACTACCCTTTCTTGGTAAACCAACTCTCGATCCTCACACAGCTATGCGTGGACCTGCAACTGGTGGTCCAATCATTCCTGATGAAATAATCCCTCCAACGGGTAAGTGGAATCGTGCTAAACCTATTCGTAGTGACATCACTATCGAAGAGTTAGCGCAACCACAATTGCGAAATGGAGCAGAAACAGAGCGTGGACCAATTACTCCTGTACATTCTGCGCAAGGCGACAATCTCCCCATCGACCGTATGTTGTACAATGTACAGCTTGCGGATGAAGCTGCGCGTGTACCTTTCACGCTAAAGGATGGTAAAATTGTACCTACGTGGGAAAGTCGCCAGCTTCTGCCTGAACATACAGCAAGTCAGCTCGAACCAACTGCCGCGGAAGCAGCAGTTGCAACGTTGCAACCACTTGAGAAACCAGACATCCATGACATTCGACCTGCGATCAGAATTGGAGAAAACGTGCATGTCGGTGAAAAGTTCGACACACACCAAAACATTCTCGACAGGTACTTGAATACCAATCTGGAAGATGTCGATGCACTATTCAACTTTGATACGAAAGAAAATCCAAACTTCTTCCGAGCAAGCAACCGCGACATTACACGCGAACAGCTCAAAGAGATGTATGGAGTTAAAGACTCTCAAGGTCTTCGCAAGCTACAGAAGGCCAATGAAATCTCACCGGAACCTGTTCGCCCTACTCCTACTGAACCTGTTCGCACTATTGCTGAGCCTGTTGCTGAACCTGAGTAGTTCAAAAAGCAGCAGCAAACGCGGCACCTCAGCTTAAAGATGTTGAAATTGTACCACAGCGAAAAAGTCGCGCAAAGCCATTTAACATCGAACACTACACAGAAGGCAATCGACTTCGCGTTGTACCTGAAGGGAAAAAGCCGGGAGTTACTGTTTTTGAGACATTGCAAGACGTTGCTCCGAAAGCAGGAAAACTTCGTTTCGAAGTACCAGAAGGTACATCGCATGCAGAGGCTAACAAACTCTTCAAAGTTAAGCGGAAGGAACTACTTGCAACGTTGCAAGAAGGGCCGAAAACTAAAACCCCGACCATTCCCTTTCAGGACATCGCCTCGGCTGATATTACAGATCAGCAACTTCGTCGGATGGGTTTGGAAGTTGGTGCACGTGGAACTGAAGTTGCCAAGCCTGTCCCCGGTCTAAAGAAACTGACTGGTGGTGAGGCCGGTGCA
>Ga0137437_1000291_pt1 | contig 14661 bp, 11 predicted proteins | sample EasRivERMGT138_2_FD_102332 | JGI IMG/M metagenome (GOLD analysis project Ga0137437, IMG submission 102332) | Soil microbial communities from meander-bound floodplain in the East River, Colorado, USA - East River MetaG ERMGT138_2 | ecosystem: Environmental > Terrestrial > Soil > Floodplain ...
ACGTCCGCGGCGATCGGGGCCTCCTGCGCGAGCCTCCGGCCGAGCTTCTCGCGCGCCCGGTACACGGACCGGCCGTTCAGGAAGCTGTCCGGCCGGGCGAAGTAGACGTGCTCGAACACGCAGAACGTGGGTGCCGCAAAATCCGGCAGCCGGTGCGACGTCATCCCGTCCTTGTCGATCACGACGACCTCGCCGGGCTCGACCTCGCGGATGAACTCGGCCTCGATCAGGTCGAACGAGCAGGTCTCGCTCGACAGGACGAACGCGTCCTTCAGGCGCCCGATGACCAGCGGCCGGAACCCGTTCGGATCGCGGACGCCGATCATCTTGGCGTCGTGGGTCAGGAGAACCAGTGAATACGCTCCACGTACCCGCCGCAGGGCGGACACGAGCTTACCCAGGACGTCCGGCTCGCGCGCCTTGGCCATCAAGTGGACGATGACCTCGGTGTCGCTGGAGGTCTGGAAGATCGATCCGGATGCATCCAGCTCGGCCCGTAACTCGTTGGCATTCACGATGTTGCCGTTGTGGGCGATCGCGAGCTGGCCCCCGGCGTACTCGAACACGAACGGCTGGGCGTTGCGGACCTCCGAGCTCCCGGCGGTCGAGTACCGGACATGCCCGATCGCCGTGTCCCCGGGTAGCCTTGCCAGGGTCTCACGGTTGAAAGCATCCGAAACCAGGCCCATCGCGGCGTGCCTCCGGAGCCGGCCGTCGTCCACCGCCACGAGCCCCGCCGACTCCTGGCCCCTGTGCTGGAGGGCGTGCAAGCCCAGATAGGCGATGTTCGCCGCCGCGTCATGCCCGTGGATACCAAAGACGCCGCACATGGCCGCTCACTTACCATGGTGGTGTGATCCCCAGTAGCGAACTTGTGGATCTGACCGGCCTGGCTTACCTTTTTCGAACGTGGCCCGGCTCCTCTGGCGCGATGCACAGGGCATCGAGGGATCGCTCGATCTCTCCTCAACGGAGATCAGGATCGGCCGCGCCATGGACTGCGCGATCCGCACCGACGACGCGATGGTCTCGCGACACCACTCGCGGATCTTCTGGGGCGGCGGCGGCTACGTCCTCGAGGATCTGGGCTCGGCAAACGGCGTCTACTTCCAGGAGCAGCGCGTCCAGAGCCACATGTTCAAGCACGGCGATGCCGTGCGCTGCGGGAGCCTCTGGCTGCGGTTCGTCGACACCAACCAGGCCGCGGGCGGCGATGACGGCGGTGGGGCCGCGCAGCAAGGCGCCCCGATGATGCAGCACCACGGGATGGGGCCGACCCCCGCGGTGGCGCCGACCGGTCATGTCTCCGCGCTCGGCATGCAAGCGCAGCCGCCGGTGGCGCCCCTACCCCTGCCCCAGCCCCCACCGCCCCCGCAGCCGATCAGCGCGGGCCCCAGCGAGTCCGATGTCGAGATCCGGGTACTGCGCCGCCGCGTCGAGCAGCTGCAGACCGAGCTCCGCGTCTACCGCCAGAACAAGTTCAACCAGGAAACCGCGCGGCGGATGGAGGATCTCGAGAACGATCTCTCGATGATCGAGATCGAGCGCGACAGCCTCAAGGGCAAGCTCGAGCGCGCTGAGCAGCAGCTCACGCTCGAGGCCGGCAGCGTCAAGGTCAGGCGCGCGCTCGAGATCGCCGCCGCCACGGCCGAGACCTCGGCGTCGCTCAACGACCTCTTGTCGAGCTTGCGCATCGAGGTGATGGCGGCCGAGGGCGAGTTCGAGCAGTACTCGGCGAACATGCCGCGCGCGAGCTTCGAGCTGATCCGGCAATCGCTCAAGGACGCGCAGTCGCACTGCGACGAGGCCCGCGAGCTCCTGCGCAAGCTGCGCGAAGTCGCCGAGTAACCGCGCCGCTGGTCACACCTGACGGCGCGTGCCCCCCGGCGTGGCGCCGCTCCGCACCGCCCCGGGTCAGAAGCAGATTGGATAGTCCTGGCACGAGTCGAAGACCGCACCGGGCTTGCAGTTCTGGGTCGTACACTCGTCGGCGTTCTCGCACGGCGTGCCGTTGGACTGGGGCGCGCTGCACATCCCCACGGCCTGTCCCCCGAAGTTGCACCAGGCTTCGCCGGCGCAGGCGACATCGCACGGCATCCCCAGCGTGGGCAGCTCGATGCACACGTGACGAGCCACGTCGCACTCGGCGAACGGGGAACAATCGCCCTGCGACGCGCACGACGCTCCGGGCAGCCCGAGCGCCACGCAGTGGAGCGACGCGTCGCACGTCGTGCCGAGGTCGGCGCAGCGCTGGTACGGACACACGTCCCCGAGGTGAGGAAGCTTCTTGCAGTTGCCCGGGATCGACGGTGACGGTGATACGCACGCGAGATCGTAGCCGCACTGGTCATCGTTGATGCATGTGGCTTCGGCCTCGCCGAGCTCGTGGCACATATGGTCGGCGTCGCAGTACCCATCGGTGCACTCGACGTTTCGCGCGCACGAGTCGCCGACCTGCCCGCCCGTGTGCGCCTGGCCACAGGCACCGACGCAGCAGCTGCCGCTCGGGCACGTGGGGAAGTCACAGCGCGACGACGCGCACTCCTCGTCGAACGAGCACGCGTCGCCCTCCGCGATCTTGCCGTGAAACATGTTCGTACAGGCGTCGGGACGGACGCGGACGTCGCGCGAGGTCAGGTCGCAGCCCTGGGCCGCGAGCGCGTCCTCGCACTTCTGCGCGCTCGCCCCATCGAAGGTGATCTTCCCCGAGGCGCGGGCCGGTTCGTAGCTGCTCGGCGGCAAGCTGCGAAAGTATGCGTCGCAGTCGTCCACCGCGCCAAACAGGCCGCAGCGCACGAACCGCGTGCACCGGGCGGCTTGTGCCGTCACGTCGAGCTCCTCGAGCCGGAGCGACGGAGAGCTACACGCCGACACGGCGGCGACCGCGACAAACCAGACGATGCGCATCACGGCCGGGTACGCTACCGCAACCCGCGCGCGACGAGGTCGATGCGGATCCATTGGCAGGAGATCGCTGGTGAAGATCAAGGCTCATGGCGAGTCACGCCCATGCGTGCGTTCCGGAACAGTAACGGCAGGCTCGTCCGAGAACCTGCCGTGAGAAGCTGGAGGAATGCGAACTCTACTGAACGACGATCCGCGGGTTGTTCGCACCGAGGTCGGTCGCCGGGGCGTGGCAGTACCACGGCACAACTCCGGTAATCGCAGGCGTCTGCTCGAACGCCGTGTTCGCCTCGGTGACAGGATCGATCGTGCCGTCCGGCTGGCCAACTGCCCCAGCCTGGCCTTGGTGCGCGATGACCGCCTTATTGTCGCTGTGGATCTCGAGGTTGGCCGTGCCGGTGTTGAAGAACCGGACCTTGGTGCCAACCGCAATGGTGACCGAGTTGGCTGCGTTGCCAGCATCCGCCGGGTACACGCACTTGCCGGTGGCGGCATCGACCTTCAACGCGAAGGTGAGCTGGTTAAGCGCCGTCACAGCGGCCGTCGCGGTGTTGGTGCCCGCGGTCGCGGTGCTGGTTCCGATGATCTTGACCGTACCCGCGAGCCCGGTACTCTTCGCCGGAATCTTTAGCGTCGCGACGGCGGTCGCGGTGCCGTCGGCGGTCAGCGTCACGCTGGGCGCGGTGAAGTCGACGGTCCAGCCGGCGATCGGTGCGTTGTTGGCGTCGACGATCGCCGCAGACAGCGCGACGGCGCCGCTGAAGCCGCCGGAGCCCTTCACGGTGACCGTGATCGGGTTGCTGGTCTTCAGCTCGGTCGGGATGGTCATCTTGTCGATGGTGACGTCGACCTTCGGGGTAGCGGTCGGACCAGGGCCAGGGCCAGGGCCAGGATCGATGCCATCATCCCCCGGCGCAGGCGCTGAATCGCCGATCGTGAGACATCCAACGAGAGAGAGGCCCAGTAGAGCCGCTAAGATGGGGGTGCGCATGTTGCGCAACGGTTACACATTGCGTGCCGCGCCCAACCTGTCGACATCACTGGGATGAGCGACCTCAAACCCTGGGGGACCGCTCCCCACTTGGTGCCCACAGTCCCCGGCGAGATCACCAAATCCGTAGCCGCTGCGAGAGGTTGCTCAGCTCTTCTTCATGAGCTTGCGAGCCCACGAGGTCGCCTGACCTGTAACCCCTGTAAGCCACCCCGGACCGGTCGTGCGCTGTGTGATTTTTGCGCCGAGGAAGTACACGGCAGCCGACCAGGCGACGATCAGCGCGTAGATCGCCAGCGTGATGCCGGGGACGGGGACGAACATCGCGACCAGGAGCGCAGCGGCGGTGACCGCTGCGGCGATGATCCCTGCGCGCAGCCCCAGGTACCATGCGGTCAACGCGCCGACGATCAGAGCGGGCAACATTCGTGAAGCCTAGCACACGGCGCTCAGGCGAGTGGTCTGCGCGCTTCTGCGGCCCCAGCCGAGCGTAGATACGGTCATCGCGCCTCGAACGCACCCATGTCGGGCTGAGAACCCGCGGGCGACGGCCGGGCCGCTCCATCGAAGTCTTCGGAGACGCCCAGACCGGATTCGGCCGCCCCGCGAGCCGGGCTGGACGGCGACAGATGAAAGTCCTTGCCGGCCTTATCGATGAAGAAGCTGCTGCTGCCCGCGGCCTTGTTTCCGACGCCCGCGGTCACCTCGGGCACTGCAATGCTATCGTACAGCGAATAACGCACATTGCAGCCGACCGTGCCCAAGGGGTGCATGCTGCCATAGGCGAAGATGTTGCTGCTTACGTCGACCGAGCTGTTGCAAGCCAGAGCGACACCGTCGGATGGCAGCAGGGCGGTGTTCACAAACGTGCTGAACCGGACCGTACTGCCGGGTGCAACGCTGACCAGAACCATGCTGTCCGCAATCCCTTCGGTCTGCGTAATCACGTTGTTCTCGAACGTCAGCACGCCGTTCTCGGCGCTGAACCCGTGGTCGCCCGACATGTCGAAGCGGCTCCGGCGCACGATGAGCTGACACGTCATGCTGCTCATCGGGCTGTGGTCGAACAAGCTTCGTCGCACGGTTGAGGTGCCCAAGTTGCACGCGATCCCGCCTCCGCCGGTGAATGTGCTCAAGTCGACGTCGAGAACTCCACCGTTCACGTTGATGCCGCCGCTGGTCTGCACGTCGAAGAGCCGGAGGGTCCGGAGGGCGTCAACCGTGGTAACCAGCCCCGAGCTCGGCTGGAGCCTCATATGGCTGAGGGTAATGTTTACGTTTTGCGGGAGGGTGAACATCCCGGCGGGTCCCGTAACGATGGTATCGTGACCCTCGATGTACAGGTCCGGGGTCAGGGTGACGCTCGAGGTCACCTGCAATGTACCGCTGACGATCTCGATGTGCTTGCGGACCGCCGACGCCTTCGATAGGCCAAATGCCAGGCTGCATGGCGCATCTCGCGTGCAGGTCCCGGAATTCACCCCTGAACCGTCAACGAACACGACGCTGGCATCCGCCACGCACGTCCCATCCGCCTCGACGCAGATCCCGCCTGGACACTCATCGTCGCGCATGCAGCTGCGGCAGCTGTGCTCGCTCGCATCGCAGACCTGGTTATCGGTCGGGCAGCTGGTACCGTCGAGGCAGCCGACGCACGCGCCGCTCGACACCTGACAGAATGGCGCGCCCGGGCTTCGCTGGCAGTCATCGTTAACCTGGCAAGCGCTGACGCACTCGTCGTTGACGCAAATCGGCGCGCCCGGCGACTTGCAGTCCGGCGAGCTGGTGCACTCCGCGACGTTCTGCGGTCGTGGGAACCCGCAAGCAGCGAACGTCACAAACCACACCCCAACGCGCAGGACGCGTGATACCCTATCAATTCTCAACATCTTGGCCTTTCCAGTCCCGCCGCGGGCTAGTCCAGCCGCTCGCGACACGGGTAGTCACAGGTCTTGCGATGCGTGCAGTCGTAGGCGCAGCCGCAGGCCAGCGCGAAGGTCGCGAGGATCTCGTCGGCGGGGCCGTCCGGAACGGCGCGGCGAGTGGCGCGGGCGGCGGCCGTGAGCGCCGGGCCGTCGCTCGCGTAGGGCGAGCTGAGGAAGCCGAGCCGGAACAGCGTGTCGCGGACGATGCGGTGCGGGGTGACGGTGAAGTCACCGAGGTCGGCGTAGCGGATCACGCCCAGCTTGGCGAGCATGTCCATGATCCAGAACAGCTCGGTGCGGAACAGCCCGCGGCCCAGGGCTGCATCGAGCGAGGCAAACGCCTCGGCGGCGGAGCCGCGGCCATCGAGCTGGGAGGCGAGCTCGGGGACCTCGGCGCAGCGCCGCGCCGCGAGCGAGGCGAGCATGAGGGCGCGCGCATCGACCTGGGCCGGCAGGTTTTCGGGGACCGTGCCCTGGTAGAGATCGCCCAGCACGCCGGCTTTGTCGAGCGCGCTGAACGAGGCCAGCACCGCGGCGCGATCGCGATCGAGGCGAAACGCGAGGGCGGCCGCGACCGCGACCCGGTAGACGACCTCATCGGCACCCTCGACCCAGGCTTCCGGATCGAGGCCGAAGTCGGACGGCTGGTAGGTCGGTGAGGGCTTGTTCGCCTCGCCCCACCAGCTCGCGATCCGCTGCTTGGTCTCATCGAGGATCTCGTCGGTGAACCCCTGGACAAAGCGCGAGGTGGCCACGACGCGGTCGCGGTTGCGCGGGGTCGGCACGCCCTCGATCGTCAGGTGGCGGAGCGGCGCGGGGAGCGCCGATCCGGAAGAGGCCGCAGCGGCGACCGGGATCGAGGACTCGGCGGCGGCGGCGGCTTCGACCGGGACCGCCTCCTCGTCGACGACGTGCGGGATCACGGGCTCGGGCTCCGGGCGGTCCTCGGCGAGGAACTCGTCGACGTCGAGCGCGGCGGCGAGCTGGGTGTAGCGCTCGGCGCGCGGGCCCGTGGTGACGGCGATGCCCAGGGTGCGGAGCAGGCCGGTACCGATCGCGATCTGGAGCCAGGTCTCGAGCGCGGGACGCGAGGGAACGATGCCGCGATAGGCGGCCGAGGCGAGGTGCTTGTAGAGCTCGTCCTTGTGGTAGGCGCGCTGCGTGACCAGCTCGAGGACGGTCTTGCCGAGGAGCGGATTCAAGTGCCACACGCGGTCGAGCACCGAGATCGCGGTCTCGTCGTCGCCGTTGGCCGCGGCGAGAGCTTGCATGAACAGCGATGGCATCGCGGTCGCGCCTCCGGTACCGAGGAAGCGCAGCAGCACGACCGGCCGATCGCGATCCCAGAGCTTGGCGGCACGCAGCCGGCCGCGCAGCTCGCGGAACGGCTCACCCTTCGCGGGGGTCTCTTTGCAGACGCGAACCAGTGCGACCAACGCGCCGCGCGCGTCCTGACCGATGGGTGGAAGCTCGACGACCTGAGGCATCACCGCGAGGGTACACCACGGCTCGAAGCCACGTCGCGCCGGCGGGCGCGGAGCGGGCCAAGATCACCGCGGGCGCGACCACACGATGTGGTGATCGTCGAACGAGTGGCGCCAGTCGCCGCCCCACTCCCAGCCGAGCTCGTCGAACACGGCGACCACCGGACCGGGCCGCACGATCATGCCGGGCCGGATCGCGCGGCGATCGACGAACGCCCGGCCGGCGTCGGGCACGACGCGATCGCGCTGGCGCCATGGGTTCTCGACAGGGTTGATGTCGATCGCGCGGCCGAGGGCGTGCTGCGACAGGAGGTCGGTGCCGGCGACCACGCGGAAGTTGAACGCCGAGGAGTTGTCGGCGGCCATCGAGGTCTCGTCGGACGCCGCGAAGTCGTCGACCAGGCGCAGCTGGCGGACGGGAAACCCCAGGTGCCAGAGCCGGCGAAACAGCGAGGCGGCGCGCGACGCGAGCACGGCGGCGACGACGAGCTCGCCGCGCGCGGTGCCGTCGAACGTCACGTGATCGAGCTGGACGTAGGCCAGGTCCGCCCAGCGCGGACAGCGCGGATCGTCGCCATGCCACGACACGCCCTCCATGCGCGCACGCACGGCGGGCGGGACCGCCGTGATCTCCACGGTGTGCTCGCGACGCGGCGGTGAGACCAGCGCAGCCATCAGCCATCCTCGCCGGCCACTCGGACCGTCACGGTTCGGCGGGCGCGGCGGGCGGAGGATCAGCGGGCGGTGCCGCGAGCTCGCCGGCCGCCGGCGCAGGGGGTAGGGCCGGTTTCGGCGGGGCGATCGGCTTCGGGGACGGGTCGGCGAGCACGCCCGGCGCCGGCGGCCGGCCGGCCGGTGGCTTCGCCGGCACGATCGGCTTCCAGGCCGGCTTGGGCCAGCCCCGTGCGCCCGGCGGCGCGACAGCGGAGCCGGCGGCGGGGTGCGCGGCAGGGACGTTCGTCCCCAAGCCCGCGGGCGGTAGCGCGAGCGGCGTGGCCGGCGCAGGCGATGTCGCCGGCATGGCCGGCCCAGCGGGCGCCGGCGGAAGTGCGATCGGGCTGGCCGCACCCGGCGGCATGGCGGCAGGAGGGATCGCCCCGGGGAGCGGATTCGGCGGTGCCACCGCGGGCAGGCGCGCGAGCGTCGCGGAGCGCCGCATGGCGAACACCGCGAGCTGCGACTGCGGATGCGCGGTCGCGAACCGATCGTACTCGGCGCGCGCCTGGGCATAGGCGCCGCTGCGGTCGAGCACGGAGGCGAGCTGGAACCGCGCGTCGTCCTGATCGACGTCCCCGGCGATCGCGGCCTGCAGGTGGGCGATCGCCTTGTCGAGCTCGGTCCGGGCGTAGGCGACGCCGAGGTAGTAGTGGATCGTCGCAGCGCGTGGCCCCGGTGGCTCGCCGGTCAGCGCGGCCTCGAGGGGCCTTATCACGTCGCCGGGCCGGCCGGCCTTGAACGCCGCCGCGGCGGCCTTGAGCGCGGCCTCGACCTCCATCACCTGGGTATCGTGGACGCGCGCGGCCAGCACGGCGCGCTCGGTCTTCGACAGCGGCTGCTCGCGCAGCGCGTCGAGCTTGGCGATCGCCTCGCCGCGCTTGCCGGCCTCGAGCAGCTGGTAGACCTCCCAGGCCTTGTTGTCGGCGGCCTCGCGGGCGACCGCACGCACGGTCGCGTCCTCCGCGTGCCGGACAGCGGCGTCGCGCTCGCCGACGGCCTGATCGCGTGCGATGGTGAGCTCGTGGGCGCGGCTGCGGAACAGCAGGTAGCAGCCCGCGCCGCACAGCATCGTGAACATGAGGTACGCGACGAACGAGTTGACGTTGAGCCAGAGCGAGCGCCGGCGTTGCTGCGCGACGAGCCCGGCGATCGAGTCGGCGAGCTGCGTGACCTGCGCGGCGGTCTTGCGACCGAGCGCGGCCTGGTCGTCGAGCCGCCGGCGCAGCCCCTCCAGGAGCGTCCAGCCGTCGGCATCCGAGGCCGAGGCCGGCTCGGGGGCCTCGTCAGGCTTGGGGACGGACGCTGCGCTCACCGCGTGTTTGTTCGCGCGGATCGTCGGCCAAATCAAGCCAGTTCCACGCATTGAGCCCATGACATCTGCCTGGTACAGTGCGCCCGCTCAGGTCTTGGCCTGGGCATGAGGACCCATGACCCTGCTCTACGATTGGCTCAAAAAGGCCGCGAAGGCCCAGGGTAACAACAAGGCGGTGGTCTACCGCGACAATTACCTGTCGTGGCGCGGACTTCTGCATCGGGTCGATCGGCGGGCGCAAGAATTCAAGAGCATGGGGATCAAGGAGGGTGCGTGGGTCGGGCTGATGCTGGGCAACGTCCCCGACTTCGTCATCCTCGCGCTCGCGCTGTCGCGGCTCGACGCGGCGATCGTGCCGATCGATCCAACGACCGGAGGACGCGAGCTCGAGCTGATCCTGGCCGCGGCGCCGCTCCGCGCGCTGGTCACGCGGCCGCGCGGCAGTGAAGGCTCGATCTCCGCCAACGGTACGAGCGCACCGGTACCGCCGAGCACGCTGCCGCGCTCACGGGTCGCGCGCCCTGCCCCGCCGCCGCTGCACAACCCGCCGCCGAACGTGCCGGCCGCCGGCGATGCCGCCGAGGTCCGGCGGCGGCTGCAAGGCACGCTCTTGACCTGCAGCGTCTACAAGCGCTCGCCGCCCGATCACGGCGTCGATCCGATCGCGGTCCTGTTCACGGCCGACTCGCTCGGGGATCCCAAGGGCGTGCTCCGCACCGACAAGAACACCGTCGCCGCGGTCGATCACGCGATCAGCGCGCTCGGCCTGACCCAGGCGACGAAGATCCTGGTCGCCGTGCCGCTGTTCCATGCGTATGGCTGGGACCTCGGGTTCCTCCCGACGCTCAAGCTCGGCTCGACGATGTTCCTCGAAGAGGAGATCTCGGCGCGCCGGATCGGCAAGCTGGTGCGCGAGCACGAGGTCGATGTCCTGCCGGGGACGCCCTCGATGTACGCCGAGCTCTCGAAGCTGCCGACCGCGAAGAAGCTCGAGGTCAAGACGCCGCGCTACCTCGCGGCCGGCTCGCGGCTCGACCAGGCGGTCGCCGATGACTTCTTCGACAAGTACGGGATCCGGCTGCTCAGCTGCTACCACTCGACCGAAGCCGCGACGGTGACGCTCGAGGACACCGGGAAGTACCCGACCACCGTGGGCAAGCCGATCACCGGCGTCGAGGTGAAGATCACCTCGCCCGACGGCTCCGCGGTCAAGACCACGAAGCCGAGCGACGGGCTCATCTGGGTCAAGAGCAAGACGCTGTCGCCCAAGTCGATCGGCCCGTTCGACGACGAGAAGGCGCCCGCCTCGACGCGTGCGTCGGGCATGGTCGCGATCGGTGCGATCGACAAGGCGGGCTGGCTGCGCACCGGCGACCTCGGCAAGATCGACAAGACCGGCCGCCTGCAGCTGACCGGCCGCGAGGACGACGTCGTCAAGGTCGACGGCAAGCGCGTCGCGCTCGGCGAGGTCGAGGGCTGCCTCGAGGCGTTCCCGAAGATCAAGGCGGCGCAGGCGACCGTCGTCACCGATCCGATGGCGGGTGCGATGGTGGTCGCGCGCGTCGTGATGAAGCAGAAGTGCGGCGCCGAGGAGATCATCGATCACTGCGCCCGTAACCTGGCGCCGTACAAGGTCCCGCGCCGCATCGAGTTCTGCGAAGCGATCTGACCGTCAGTTGATCACGACGAGCTGGCCGGCGTCGTGGCCGCAGAACCGCGCGTTGAGATCGTACTTGGTGCCGCAGACCGGACAGATCCGGGCGATCACGCCCGCGGGCTCGGTGGTCTTCGCCCGGCGCGGGCGGGTCGCGTTGTAGACCGGGAACGCCACCAGCTCGTTGCCGTCGTGTGGACAGCTCCGCAGGCCGGGCTCGTAGGCGCGGCGGCACGCCATGCAGACGAGGCCGGCGCTGCGCGACAGCGCGCGCATCGGGCCGAGGCCGGGGCCGCCGAGCATGTCCTCGGGCGGGACGAGCCTGCGCGCGTCGCGCGTGCAGTAGGTCATGCCGTGGTACTCGGTGCGGCAGGTCGGACACACCATCGCGCTCGAGGTCGCGACCGCGAGGCCACCGGTGGCGCCGCCGCTACGAACGTGCTGGACAGGGCGTGGTCGAGGCCGTGGCAGGGACGGTGCGGCGGGGACGGCGGCCACTGGTGGCCGCGCCGGGACCGCGGCGGCCGCGGCCTGGACGCGATTGCGCCGGCGAAGCAGCAGGGCGAGCGCGGCCAGACCCAGGATGACGAGGGCGAGCAGGCCGATGACCGCGATGAGCAACGGCTCGGACATTCCCGCCAGTATCGTCGATGGAGTGGATCCGGACATCGACGGTGGCCTGGTCTCGTGGAGGCTAGCAACCGGGGTTGGATCGGTCAATGTGGAAATCGGCGCTCACCGACGGCACAGTGCTTCCAAATTCACCGGTTCGCGGTACTACCGGTTGCGATGCCGGATCTAGTGATCGGCGGGCGCCGTGCAGGTGTTCCACGGCCGTGGCGCGCCGGTGTGATCGCGATCGCCATGCTCGGCGTGGCGGTGGTGGTTGCGTGGTTCATCTACCGTCGATCCGTGGCATACGACATGCCCCCCGGCGAGGTGCAAGGTGAGATCTCGTCCGTGCAGCTGGCCCCGGGAGCGCCGCCGGCGCTGGTGTACGGCAACGCATCGCTGGTCTGGACCGGTGGGGTAGCGGTGCTGCGGGTCGCCGGGGATGGCCATGCGATCGGCGCCGCCCATGGCCGCTTGCTTGCACCATGGCTACCGCAGATCACCGCCGCGGCGGCGCCGTCGATCGCGGGGACGGTCTCCGACGACGGCATGCTCGGCGAGCTCACCCACGGCGCCCGCCTCGCGTGGCGCTGGCGGTTCATCGATGACGGGCTGGTCGATCAGGATCGGCGGATGGTCGCCGGCATGACGCGCGGCGCCGCCGCGAGCGGGGTCGCGCTGGGGTACGAGGAGCTGCTCCGCGATCAGGCGGTCCTCGATGTGGGCACGCCCTCGCCGCGCAGCGCCGAGGCGGAGCAGCACGTGATCGCACACAGCCTCACGCTGGTCGGAGCGCAGGCGCAGACGCCCACGCGGGTGTGGATCGGCCGGACGCTCGCGCTGCCCGGGCTCGACGATGGCGGCGACTCGGCGATCCCGGTGGTCACGATCGCCAAGCCGGAAGGCCGCATCGCGTGGGCGGGCGTCGGGTGGCCCGGCCTGCTCGGCGTGATGACCGGGATCAACGCCGAGGGCATCGTCGTGATGGTCGATCCCGCGCGCACGATCGAGGTGCGCGTGACCCGGACGGCGCGGCCGGTCGCGTTGCTCGCGCGCACGGTGCTCGAGCAAGCCCGGACGCTCGGCGATGCGATCAAGCTCATCGAGAGCTCGGCGACGCTCGGCAGTGCGGTGATCGTCGTGGTCGACGGCACGAGCGGCAAGTGGGTCCAGATCGAGCGCACGCCGAGCAAGGCGATCGTCGAGCGCGCGCCGAGGTCCCCCGCGCTCGGCGATGTCCTGACGACCAACGCGCTGGCCAGCGATCCGGAGAACGATCGCGCCCGGCGGATGTTGCCGACCCAGAGCCGCGTCGAGCGCGCCGCCAAGCTCCTGCGCGCGCCGCTCGCCGACGCCGGCGCGATGGCGGCGATCCTCCGCGATCAACGCGCGGTCGACGAGTCGCCCCGCTCGCTCGGCCATCGCGGGGTGATCGAGGACGGTCGCGCGGTGCAGGCGGTGATCATCGATCCGGCGTCGCTCGCGCTGTGGGTCGCCGATCCGCGCGCGGCCGGCCGGATGCGCGCGTTCGATCTCCGGCACGAGCTGCGCAACGAGGGCGATCGCGCCGCGCCGGCCGCCGACATCGCCGCCGATCCGAATATCGAGCTCGAGCGCGCGGAGGGGCTGGCCGCCGCCCGCGCCGATCTACGGACCGCGCGTGCCGCGCTGCGCGCCGGCGAACGCGGCCGTGCGGCCGAAGCGTGCGCGCGGGCACGTGCGCGCGCGCCGGCGCTGCCGGAGGCGATCGAGCTGGACGCGATCATCGCGCAAGCACGCGGCGACCTGGTGCGCGCGCGGGCGGCGTTCCAGGCGTGGCTCGACGGTGGCCCCGACGATCCTCACGGAGAGGAGCGCGCCCGCGCCGCGCTGGCTCGCTAGCACCGGCGTTGCGCTCACGTCCTCACTTGCCGAACAACAGCGCCATCGCCGTGCCGACCCCGGCGCCGATCGCGAGCAGCGCGATCACCCACCACACGATCTTCTTCGACGACCGCCCCGGCGCGGCGGCTCGCGCCGGATAGGGCGCTGCGTGCGGATACGTGCCCATCGGCATCGGCCCGCCTTGCATGACGGAACCGGCCGGCACCATCGGATACGGCGTGTGCGGCATCCCTTGCGGCGCGAACGGCGAACCGCTCGGCGGCGTCATGACGGACGGAAGATGCTGTACCGGCCCCGGTCCATGTGCCATGTGGCCACCCATCGGCGCGATCCCCGACGAGCGATCGCCCGACATCCCCGGCATTCCGGGCAAGCCTTGCATCCCGGGCATCGTCGTCATCGGCAACGGCGGCGGCGCCATGTTCGGCAAGTCGCCGCGGCGCGTCTCGAGCATGTCGACCGTCGACTGCGGCGGGTAGCTCGCGCCGACCGGAATCGGAAGCTGCATCTGCTTGAGCGCGGCCAGCTCGCTGCTCAGGTTGGTCACGACCTCCTGCAGCGCGATGGAGAGCGCCGAGACGTCGGGATAGCGGTTATTCTTGTCCTTCTCGAGGCACTTGAGGATGGCGCGGTCAGCGGCCTTGGGGAGCGCGGCCTTGGGGTTTGCCTGCGACGGCGGCGCCGGCGTCTGCTTGAGCTGCGCGGTGATGAGCCCCGCCGGTCCCTTCGCGTCGGGGAACGGCAGCCGCCCGGTGATCATCTCGTAGGCGAGCACGCCGAGCGCGTACACGTCGCTGCGGCCATCGAGCGGCTTGCCCATCAGCTGCTCGGGCGACATGTACTCGAGCGTGCCGAGCGTCTGGCCGGTCGCGGTGAGCTGCGGCGACTGCGGGTCGATCGTATCGCCGCGCATCACCTTCGCGATGCCGAAGTCGAGGATCTTCACGAACTCGGGGTTACCCGAACGGGTCTCGAGATAGATGTTCTCGGGCTTGAGATCGCGGTGCACGATGCCCTGCGCGTGGGCCTCGGCGAGCGAGCTGCACATCTCGGTCAGGATCTTGAACACGCGCTTCCAGTCGAGCGGCGCCTCCTCGTGGAAGATCTGGTGCAGGCTCTTGCCCTCGAGCAGCTCCATCGCGATGTAGAGCGTGCCGTCCGGCGTCTGATCGAAGTCG
>Ga0137437_1000293_pt1 | contig 14633 bp, 10 predicted proteins | sample EasRivERMGT138_2_FD_102332 | JGI IMG/M metagenome (GOLD analysis project Ga0137437, IMG submission 102332) | Soil microbial communities from meander-bound floodplain in the East River, Colorado, USA - East River MetaG ERMGT138_2 | ecosystem: Environmental > Terrestrial > Soil > Floodplain ...
ATTCTCCGCCTCCGAGTTCAGCACTCGTTACTCAGCACTCAGTACTTTTATTTGTACGGTATTAATCTGCGTATGTTCTTTGATTCAACCGCAGCCACCGTGGTCGATTTGCGCAAATGACGTTTTTGCTTTTTACCCTTATTTGAAAGGATATGCCGCTTGTAAGCTTTATTGCGTTTGATCTTGCCGCTGGCGGTGACGCGGAATCGTTTCGCGGCCGATCGGTTGGTTTTAATTTTTGGCACTTTCTTGCTCCTCTGTATTATCTCATTCTCACTCGTGGTTGGCTCACTTAGGCGTCAACAACATCGCCATGTTGCGCCCTTCCAGACGCGGCTCGATATCGACCTTGGCGACGTCTTGGACCAAAACAACGACGCTCTTGAGCATTTGCCGGCCCAAGTCGGGATGGGTAATCTCGCGGCCGCGGAAGAATACCGATACTTTGACGCGCTGGCCTTCGCCGATAAATTTGCGAATGTTTTTTACCTTATGCTCGACATCGTGGGCGTCCGTCCGCGAACCCATTTTGACTTCCTTGATTTCGACCACGGCGTGTTTGTTCGGTCCATGCTGCTTTTTCTTTTGCTCGTAGCGGAACTTGCCGTAGTCCATCATGCGGCAAACCGGCGGCTGAGCATCCGGCGCGACTTCGACCAGATCGAGCTCTAGGGCTTCAACCTGCTTCAATGCCTCGTGCAGCGGCATCACGCCGAACTGTTCGCCCTTGGGACCGATGATGCGAACTTCGCGGGCACGAATCTGATGATTGATTCTCGCTTCTCTAGCTATAAGACACCTCCAGTTAGCGACCCCTGATAGTAAACGTAATACTACTTCGCGTGCTGGGTATTAACCCCGCACTTGACCAAAGGGGATGCTCGCCCCGCTTTGGATACCCCATTAAATGGTTCCACGCTGCACGCAGCGTGGTCCTTATGTATTTCTATGCCGGTCCCACTTCCAGTGCAACCTCGGCGCTGAGCTGTTCGATAAACTGTCCGAGCGGCAGCGGTGGGAGATTTTCCCCGCCGCGCCGGCGTGGCGCGACGGTTTGTCCGGCCACTTCCTTATCGCCGATCACCACGGCATAGGGAATCTTCGCCAACTGCGCTTCGCGAATCTTGTAGCCGAGCTTCTCGTTGCGGCCGTCCAACTCAACCCGCCAACCGGCGTCGCGCAGCTGTTCGAAAACGCTCTTGGCATAATCCTTCTGGTCATCGGTGACGGTGAGAATTTTAACTTGCACCGGCGCGAGCCAGAGCGGAAAAGCGCCGGCGCAGTGCTCGATCAAGATGCCCATGAATCGTTCAATCGACCCCAACAGCGCCCGGTGAATCATCACCGGCCGCGCCTCGCTGCCGGCTGACGAGGTGTAGACGAGATCGAAACGCTCGGGCATGTTGAAGTCGAGTTGCATGGTCGCCAGTTGCCAACCGCGCTTGAGCGCGTCGAGCACGACGAAATCGATCTTGGGCCCGTAAAAAGCGCCATCGCCAGGATTGACCTGATAGTCTATCCCTTCCTTGGCAAGCGCTTGGCCGAGCGCAGCTTCCGCTTGGTCCCATATCGCCGGATCGCCGATAAAATCTTTCGGCCGGGTCGAGAGCTTGACCTGCATGTCGTTAAATTGAAAAGTCCGATACACTTCGCGGAGCATTTTGATCAGGCTGCTAATTTCGCTTTCGATCTGTTCCGGCGCGCAAAAGATATGCGCGTCATCCTGGGCAAAAGAGCGCACTCGGGTCAAGCCTGCGGTCACACCCGAACGTTCGTAGCGGTGCAAGCGGCCGAAGTCGGCGATGCGCAACGGCAAGTCGCGGTAGGAGCGCTTCTTCGCCGCGTAAACGAAGGTGTGGCCCGGACAGTTCATCGGCTTGACGCCGAACTGGCGCTCGTCGACCTCGGTGAAATACATGCTGTCGCGGTAATGATCGTAATGGCCCGAGCGGCGCCACAGCTCAACGTCGAGAATCTGCGGCGTGATCACCTCATCGTAGCCATAGCGGGCGTAGAGCCGGCGCATGTAAGCGATCAGTTCGTTGTAGACAGTCGCGCCCTTGGGATGAAAGAACGGGCTCGCCGGCGCGATCGGATGGAAACTAAAAAGATCCAATTCCTTGCCGAGCCGACGATGATCGCGCTTCTTGGCCTCCTCGAGCAAACGAAGATGCTCAGCAAGCGCGTCTTTGGAGTGCCATGCGGTACCGTAGATGCGCTGCAGCATTTCGTTGTGCTCGTTACCGCGCCAGTAGGCGCCGGCGACGCCGGTTAATTTAAAAGCTTTGATCGCACCGGTCGACGGCACATGAGGGCCACGGCAGAGGTCGACCCAGTCACCTTGGCGATAGAGCGAAACCGTCGGTTCCGCTATCCCTTCGATAATCTCGACCTTGTAGTCCTCGCCCATGTTACGAAACAATTCGATGGCTTCGGCCCGTGGCAGCTCCTCGCGAATGATTTTAAGATTGGCTTTGGCCAATTCCTGCATGCGCTTTTCGATTTGTTCGAGCTCTTCCGGCGAGAACGGCTGGCTGCGCTTGAAATCGTAGTAAAAGCCGTCGTCGATGGTCGGGCCGATGGTAACTTGAGTGCCGGGAAAAAGGCTTTGCACCGCCTGAGCCATTAAATGGGCCGTCGAGTGGCGAATCACGTCAAGTCCATCAGCGCTATCGGGGGTAACCCAAGCCACCGAACAATCCTTGTCCAGTGTGCGGTTTAGATCGACCGGTTGGCCGTCGACCTTGGCAGCAACCAGGTTTTTGGCGCCGGCGGAGGCCGCGAGTTCGACGACCCTGATGCCAGGGCGAACGTCGACGGAATTGCCGTCAGCAAAAGTGACGTGAATACTATCCATGCGTGCGAACTAAAAAATGGTAGGCACGGGCAGGATTGAACTGCCGACCTCTTCCGTGTCAGGGAAGCGCTCTCCCACTGAGCTACGTGCCTGTAGTGATTGGCCGGAAAACTTATTATCGCCCAACCTGGGTAAATCCGAAAGCATCATGTTTGCCAGTTGTTACCACGAAAGCTCGCGCCACAAGTCCTGAACGGCCTTGGTTCAAGCAGCGCAAGAGATCGAATTTATTACCAATTTTTGACCTGACTGTCAACCAGGCGGAGGCGATCCGGGGCTCGCGGGAAGGTTTTTTTGAAGCCACATGAGTCCTCCATATAAGTACTGGCAGCCCGACATGACGGTCACCAGCGCTGTCAAGGCAACGAAGAAGTCCAAAAGCACAGCGCTAAACATTTTCGGGTCATGCAACAGAGCTAACGCCAGGGCCAGGGTAAGCAACTGGAAAGTGGTGCTCCACTTGCCGATGCGGCTTGGCTTTACCTGCCAACGCTCTTCGATCAAAAAATAAATGACGCTATAGCCGACCACGATTATCGCATCGCGGGCCACCACGACCACCGCCAACCATACCGGAATCCCGCCGATGGAACCCAACATGACGTACGAGGTGATGACCAACAACTTATCCGCCACCGGGTCCAAATAAGCGCCGAGGGCGGTCTGCTGATTCATCCAGCGCGCCGCCAATCCGTCCAAAAAATCGGTGAAGCCGCCGATGGCGTACACCACCAGCGCTTCGAAATAAAGATGGTAGGCAAGAAATTCGAGAAACAGCGGAATCGTTAGAATGCGCAGGAGCGTCAACGTGTTCGGCAGGTTAAGCATCGCTCAGAGAGCTTTAACTCTTCGCTCGCGCGCCATTGGCGCTGAGCAGCTTGCTCAATTGGCCGGCCAGTTTAGGCGTAACCAAAGCGGTGACATGAACCCGCTCGCCGTCATAGCGCTCCGTGACGATGCGGCCGCGCTCGCGCAGCAACGCAATCAGATTGCCCTGGGCCAGCGTGAAGCTGGCTTCGAACGGCTGCTTTTCCCGGTCGAGGATCGTGCCGACGGTTTCTAACAACTTGGCGACACCGGCCCCGCTCAACGCCGAAATCGGACAGACATCGACGACATCTTTGCTCTTCAATTCGCGCAGCGGCAGCTCTTCGACCACGTCGATTTTATTCGGCACCAACAGCGTCGGGATTTCTCCGGCGCCGATCTCGCTCAAGACTTTTTCGATGATTTGAATTTGTTCGTCGTACAGCGGATTGGCCATGTCGACCAGATGGAGCAGCAAATCGGCCCGGCTCACCTCCTCCAGCGTGCTCTTGAACGCTTCGATCAACGAGTGCGGGATCTTGTTGATGAAGCCGACGGTGTCGACGATCATCACCTTGTCGCCGCTGGGTAGACGCAGCGCGCGCGTGGTCGGATCGAGGGTCGCGAACAGTTTGTCTTCGACGAACACGCCGGCCCGGGTGAGGGTATTCATCAACGTCGATTTGCCGGCGTTGGTGTAGCCGACCAACGCGACGGTGGCAAAGGGCACCTCATGCCGTTCTTTGCGTTGCAGCGTGCGCGTGCGCTCGACGGTCTCCAACCTTCGTTTCAAGTGGCCGATGCGCTCGCGAATGCGCCGCCGGTCCACTTCGAGCTGGGTCTCGCCGGGGCCACGGGTACCGATGCCGCCGCCGAGCCGCGACAAATGGGTCCACTGGCGCGTCAAGCGCGGCAGCAAGTATTCAAGCTGGGCCAGCTCCACTTGCAGCTTGCCTTCGTTGCTGCGCGCCCGTTGCGCGAAAATATCGAGAATCAGTTGGCTGCGGTCGACCACTCGGACCTTGAACGCGGTTTCTAAATTGCGTTGCTGTGCCGGCGTCAAATCTTCATCGACGATCACCAGGTTGGCGTCGAGCTGTTTGATGCTCGCTTGGATCTCATCGACCTTGCCGCGCCCGATCAAGGTGGCCGGCGTAACGTTGCGCACCTGCTGGGCATGCTTGCCAAGCACCGTGGCGCCAGCGGTTTTCGCCAGCCGTTCGAGCTCCTCAAGGCTGTAGGCCAGGGGAACCTGGTGTTGCCGTGACGGCAGTTCGACACCGACCAACAGGGCCTTCTCTTTGGGTTGTTGGGTGGAGATCAGGTGCTTCAAGAGTTCAGCGCATGGAAACTGACGCGCGGGCCGAAAAGTTTTACCACCAGGTCTTCCAGCTCCGGCGACGAAGCGATGCGCACTTGCTCGGGCAGCTCAATCACGGTTTCGTCGTTGGCTGTGGCCAACATATGCAGAAAAACCGTCGCCGGCCCCGGATAGTCGAGCAGAGTATCGCGCAAGCGCACCAATTCGTCGGCGGAAAGCTCGGCTTCGCGCAGGTAGAGATGGACTTTCTCGCCATTGCTGTCGGACTTGCCGTTGGCCACGAGATTTTTTTGGTTCTTGGCCGCCTCGGACAACGCGGTTATCTCATTGGCGATCACCTGCATGCGCTCCTCGCCGACCTCTAACCGCCCCTTGATATAAATCGGGTCGTCGGCGCCGAGCAGCTCGGCGCATTTCTTGTAAGTATCCGGCCAGGCGAGCACCTCGATGAAACCGCTCTTGTCTTCGAGATTGAAGCTGCCGTAGCGGTCGCCCTTCTTGGTGTTGCGCAGGCGCAAGGCCGACACCACGCCGCCCAACCGCACCTCGCCGGCCTGCGCCCTTTCTTTCAGAGCGGCGATCGTGCCGTTGGTGATGCGCTTAAGCGCGCGGTCATATTTATCCAACGGATGGCCGGTGATGTAAAAACCCAGCGCTTCCTTCTCGAAGGCGAGCAAATCTTGCGATGACCATTCGTTCACTTGCGGATAAACATCGCCCGCTTTCTTGGCTCCTTTCGCCGGGGTGCCGAGCATGGCAAAAATATCAATTTGATTGCTCGCCTGATCGCGCTGGTGCGCTTGGCCAGCTTTCATCGCGTCGTCCAAGGCGCCGACCATGCGCGCCCGCGACACCTGGGTTGAATCGAAGGCGCCGCACTTGATCAAATTCTCGATCACGCGGCGGTTAACCGCCGCCGTATCGACGCGCCGGCAGAAATCGAACAGCGACGCGAAAGCACCGTCCTGGTTGCGGCTCTGGAGAATCACCTCGACCGCTTTCTCGCCGACGTTTTTTACCGCCGCCAATCCGAAACGGATTTTCTCGCCCACCGGCGTGAAGTCGGACAGGCTTTCGTTGATATCCGGCGCCAGCACGACGATGTTTTTGCCGCGGCACTCGGCGAGGTTCTTGATCACCTTGTCGGTGTCACCCATTTCGGAGGTCATCAACGCCGCCATGAACTCGACGGGATAATGGGTTTTGAGATAGGCGGTCTGGTAGGACACCAACGCGTAGGCGGCCGAATGGGATTTGTTGAAACCGTAGCGCGCGAAGGTTTCCATCTGGTCGAAAATCTCCGTGGCCCGTTGCTCGTCGATCCTCTTCGCTTTGGCGCCGTCGACGAAACGCTCGCGCTGCGCCGCCATCTCCTCGGGATCTTTTTTGCCCATGGCACGGCGCAAGATATCGGCGTCGCCCATGGTGTAGCCGGCGAGAATTTGCGCCGTCTGCATCACCTGCTCTTGGTAAACGATAACACCGTAAGTGTCTTTGAGAATCCCTTCGAGCAATGGGTGCAAATACTTGATCTTCTCCTTGCCGCTCTTGCGCTTGATGTAATCCTCGGCCATGCCGCTATCGAGGGGGCCGGGCCGATAGAGCGCCAGAATCGCCACCAGATCTTCGAAGCAATTGGGACGGATGCGCACCGTCATATCGCGGATGCCGGTGCTTTCCAGTTGGAACACGCCGGTGGTATTGCCGTTGCACAGTGTGCGGTAGGTTTTCTTGTCGTCCAGAGGCAAATTATTGAGATCGATCTTATCGCCGCAGGTTACTTCGATAAGCTTCAAACAGTCGTGCAGCAAGGTCAGCGTCTTGAGTCCGAGAAAGTCGAACTTGACCAAACCGATCTTCTCCACCCAACTCATCTCGTACTGGGTGACTATGCCACCCTCTTTATCGACGAACAGCGGGCAATGATCGACCAGGGGCAGATTCGATAGCACCACGCCCGCGGCATGGGTAGAAGCGTGACGCACCAAACCTTCCAACCGCAAGGCGTGGTCCATCAATGTTTTCACCCGCGGATCGCTCTTCATCAGTTCCGGCAAACGCGGCTCCATCTTCATCGCTTCGGTCAATGGATAGTCGAAGCCCTGCTTGGGCGCGGGTATCAGCTTGGCGATGGCATCCGTTTCGGCGAATGAAAAGCCGAGGGCGCGGCCGACATCCCTGATCGCCGCCTTGGCCTTCATGGTACCGAAGGTGGCGATCTGCGCGACTCGATCGGCGCCATATTTATCTTTGACGTACTGAATGACCTGGGCTCGGCCGCGGATACAAAAATCGACGTCGATGTCAGGCATCGACTTACGCTCAGGATTGAGAAAGCGTTCGAACAGCAAGACATGGCGAATCGGGTCCAGATCGGTGATGCGCAGCGCATAAGCCACCAAGCTGCCGGCCGACGAGCCGCGCCCCGGTCCGACGGGGATACCATTCGCCTTGGCGTAATTGATGAAATCGGCGACCACCAGAAAGTAGCCGGGAAACTGCATGTCTTTAATCACGCCCAGCTCGTAATTCAGCCGCTCGAGGTAAGACGCGCGTCGGGCTTGGTCGGTGACCCCTTCGAGGCGCTCCTCCAATCCCTTTTGGGCGAGCTCATCCAAGTAATCGTCGAGGCTGATCTCTTTAGGCGGGGTGAAATTGGGAAAGTGATACTTGCCGAATTCGATCTCGAGGTCGCAGCGCTCGGCGATCTCAACCGTGCGCGCCACCGCGCCGGGACACCACTCGAAGCCTTTGTTCATCTCCTCTGCCGACTTGATAAACAACTCGTCGGTTTCGATCTTTAAGCGGTTTTCTTCGTCGACGGTCTTGCCGGTTTGGACGCAGAGCAGAACGTCGTGGGCATGAAAATCGTCGCGCTCGCCGTAATGGCAGTCGTTGGTGGCGACCACCGGAATCGAGAAATCCTTGGCCAACTCGACCAACAAGCGGTTGACCTTTTCCTGCTCCGCCAGCTTGTTGTCCTGGATCTCGATGTAGTAGCGGTCGCCAAAGATCGACGCGTATTGTTCAACCGCCGCTTTGGCTTTCTCGTGATTGCCGTAACTCAGCGCTTGCGACACTTCGCCCTGTAAGCAAGCGCTCAGCGCGATCAGCCCGCCGTTGAGTTCCTTGAGCAACTCCTTATCGATGCGCGGCTTATAGTAAAAACCTTCCATGTAACCGAGGGACACCAGTTTACAAAGGTTGCGGTAGCCCTGGTTGTTCATCGCCAGCAAGATTAAATGATTGTTGTATTCCTTGGGCCCCTTATCGACGCCTTTCCTTTCGAAGCGGCTGGCAGGCGCGACGTAAATCTCGCAGCCGATGATCGGCTTGATGCCGTGGCTCTTGGCCTCGCGGTAAAACTCAATGGCGCCGAACATGTTGCCATGGTCGGTCATCGCCACCGCCGGCTGGTTGAGCGTCTTGATACGCCCAAACATTTTGTCGACCTTGTTGGCGCCGTCTAACAGGCTGTATTCGGTATGACAGTGTAAATGAACGAAACCAGCGTGATCCATTGCAGTAGTCACTGACTATCACAAAGACAACGGCTCGACAATTATCTCACGGTAATTTTCGCCGAAGAGTTATCCACAGGCTCGGGCCAGCCACCGTTGGCGATGAAGTCTTCCAAGATATTGCCGACAATGTTGGCGAGGCGAAAAGCGAATCTTTCTTGCGGCGCGATACCGATCAGCCGCTGGCCCTCGAAGAGTGGCAGTTCCGCGGCGAGGCAATCGATGCTGGCATGGTAGATAAACTTGATGTTCGGATAGGCGTCGCCGGCCAAGCATTCATAACGGCGGAAGAAGCGCCATTGTTTCAACTCAACTCCGATCTCCTCTTTGGTCTCGCGCACCAGCGCCTGTTCCGGCGTCTCCCCGTCCTCCACATGACCACCGATCAGGTCCCAATGATTGGGAAAAGGAATATCCGGCTTAGCGTCGCGCAGATAGATGATCAATCGGTTGTTACGGTCGAAAAGAAGAATCTGCGCGATCTGCTTCATCGTCAGGGCCGTAATGTATCAAAGCAATCCGAGCGTTTACCGCGGAGGCACGAAGGTTTCGCTAATTTCATTCCTAAATTTCGTGCTCTTCGTGCCTTCGTGGTGAATGAAATTCTTCGGCGAATTCGCGCTCACGCTGGCTTTCGTTCGCCGAAGATCCAGCGCCGCTTCATGCGCGAACCGTAGGTCAAGTGAAATTTTATCTTCGCCACCTCGGTGATTGCTTGAACCGCTTCCTCGGCGGAATCCGTCACGATGAATCTTTCCAGATCGATCGGATCAATGGTGCGCGCCTTGACCAACCGCTCGGTCATGAATTCCAACAGTGGGTGCCAGAACTCTTTGCCCATAAGCACCAACGGGAACTCGCGAATTTTCGCCGTCTGAATCAACGTCGCGGTTTCAAATATCTCGTCGAGAGTACCGAAGCCACCGGGCAGCGCGATGAACGCGTAAGAGTACTTGACCAGCATCACTTTGCGCACGAAAAAGTAGCGGAAGGTAATCCACTCATCGAGATAGGGGTTATGTTTCTGCTCCTTCGGCAAGACGATATTGCAGCCGATCGAGCGCCCGCCGACGTCTTTGGCACCGCGGTTGGCGGCTTCCATGATGCCCGGACCGCCGCCGGTCATCACGGTAAAACCGGCCTTCGCCAGCTCCGCGCCGACCTGCCGGGCCATTCGATAGTAAGGGTGTATCTCGGTAAAACGTGCCGAGCCGAACACGGTCACGCAAGGCCCGATGAAATGGAGCGCGCGAAAGCCGCGCAGGAACTCACAGAAAATCCGCGTCGCCCGGGCCAGCTCAGCCAAGCGCTGCTGCGGCCCCTCGAGAAAGCGCACCACTTCCGGTGACCCCGGCGTGACGCCCCAGCCGTCGATCGCTATGATTTCGTTATTTTTTTGCTCCATTGGCAACGGCCAGCGCACTCCAAGGATTATTGTGGGTAAATTATCCGCCAACCGCCAAGGCAAGTTGAGAAGATTATTCCCACTCGATGGTGGCGGGCGGCTTGGAAGATATATCGTAGACCACGCGGTTGACGCCGCGCACTTCATTGAGAATCCGGTTGGAAATCTTGCCGAGCAGGTCGAATGGCAAAGCCACCCAGTTGGCGGTCATGCCGTCTTGGCTGTCCACCACCCGCAAAGCAATAACGTTTTCGTAGCTGCGCTCGTCGCCAACCACACCGACGGTCTTGATCGGCAAGAGCACCGCGAAGGATTGCCAAATTTTTTCGTAAAGTCCCCCGGCTTTGATTTCATCGAGCACGATCACATCGGCATCGCGCAAAACTTTGAGCCGCTCCTCGGTCACTTCACCCAAGACGCGGATCGCCAGGCCAGGCCCGGGAAACGGCTGGCGCTGAATCATTTCGTTGGGCAAGCCAAGTTCCTTACCGAGCACGCGTACTTCATCCTTGAACAGCTCGCGCAGCGGTTCGATCAGTTTAAACTTCATGTCGGTCGGCAAGCCGCCGACGTTGTGATGCGACTTGATCGTCGCCGACGGGCCAAGCACGGATACCGACTCGATCACGTCGGGATAGAGCGTCCCTTGGGCGAGGAATTCTATTGCGCCGAGCCGGTGCGCTTCTTCTTCGAAGACTTGAATAAACTTGTAGCCGATGCGCTTGCGTTTCACTTCCGGATCTTCGACGCCTCGCAAATCAGCTAGAAACGACTCGCTGGCGTCGACGTAACGAAAGCTCGCGCCGAAACGCTCGACGAACAGGCTGCAAACATGCTCGGCTTCGTTTTTGCGGAGCAGGCCATTATTGACGAAGACGCAGATCAGCCGCTCCTTGATCGCGCGGTAAACCAACGTCGCCGCGACGGCAGAATCAACGCCGCCGCTGAGCGCGCAGAGCACCCGGCCAGCACCGACCTGCGCGCGAATCTTCTCGATCGAAGACTCAATGAAATGCTCCATCGTCCAGTTGGGCTCGGCGCGGCAGATACGAAAAATGAAATTATCGAGCACTTGCCGGCCACGCGCTGTGTGCGCCACTTCGGGATGGAACTGCACGCCGAAAAATTTTCCCGTCGGATCGGCGAAAGCGGCGATCGGTGAATTGGCGCTATGCGCCAGAATATGCCAACCCTTCGGCATCGAGATCATCTTATCGCCGTGGCTCATCCACACTCGGGTCGGATCTTTCCGGGCGAAGCCGTGAAACAGATCGGCGTCGCTATCGACGATCAAATCGGCTGGGCCGTATTCGCGCCGGTCGGCGCGGCCGGCTTCGCCGCCGAAGTTGAGGTTGACGATTCCCATGCCGTAGCAGATGCCGAGAAACGGCACCGGCAGTTTAAATAGCGTGGCGTCTATTTTGGGCGCGCTATCTTGGTAAACGCTCGCCGGACCGCCGGAAAGGATGATTCCTTCGGGATTGAGCGCGCTGATTTTGTCGAGCGCGAGATTAAACGGATGGATCTCGCAGTAAACTTTCGACTCGCGGATACGCCGCGCGATCAGTTGAGTGTACTGCGACCCGAAATCGAGGACGAGGATCATTCGATTCTGTAGTTGGGCGCTTCCTTGGTAATGAAGACATCGTGCACATGGCCTTCCCGCAGCGCCGCCGAAGTGATCTGCATGAACTTGGCTTTACTGTGTAGCGCCGCCATGTCCTTGCAGCCCAGATAGCCCATGCCGGCGCGCAGGCCGCCGACCAGCTGGTGGATATTGGACGACAGTGAACCTTTGTACGGCACCTGGCCTTCGATGCCTTCTGGAACCAGTTTGTTGGAATCCATCACATCGGCTTGGCCGTAACGGTCGCGGCTACCTTGCCCCATGGCGCCGATGGAACCCATGCCGCGATAAGACTTGTAAGTTCTCCCCTGATAGAGAATCGTTTCGCCGGGGCTCTCCTCGGTGCCGGCGAACAAACTGCCGATCATCACCGAGCCCGCCCCCGCCGCTAAAGCTTTGGTAATATCGCCGGAATATTTAATGCCGCCGTCGGCGATCACCGCCACGTTGTATTTCGACGCCGCTTTGGCGCAGCTGCCGATGGCGGTGATCTGCGGCACACCGACGCCTGAAACAATCCGCGTCGTACATATGGACCCGGGACCGACGCCGACTTTGACGACGTTGACGCCGGCTTCGATCAACGCCGTGGCGCCCTCTGCCGTGGCGACGTTGCCGCCGGCTAAATCCAAATCGGGATAGCGGCGGCGGATCTGTCCGACTACGTCAAGGACATTTCTCGAATGGCCGTGCGCGGTATCGACGGCGATCAAGTCGACGCCGGCGCGGACTAAATGTTCCACCCGCTCTTCCCAATCGGCGCCCACGCCGACCGCCGCGCCGACGCGCAGCCGGCCCCGTCCGTCTTTGCAGGCGTCGGGATATTGCAGGGTCTTCTCGATGTCCTTCACCGTGATCAACCCCTTGAGCTCGAAGCTGTCATCGACGACCAGCAGCTTTTCGATGCGGTGTTGATGCAACAGCTCCTTTGCATCGTCGAGATCGACTCCCGGCTTCACCGTCACCAAATTGTCTTTGGTCATGACTTCGGCGACCAGCCGGTCGAGTTTTTTCTCGAAGCGCAGATCGCGGTTGGTGAGAATGCCGACGAGCTTGCCGTTCTTGGTAACCGGCAAGCCGGAGATGCGGAACTTGTTCATGATCTCCTGGGCATCGGCGATTTTCTGATCCGGCGTGATCGTGATCGGATCGGAGATCATGCCACTTTCATATTTTTTCACCCGTTCGACTTCGCCCGCCTGCGCCGCCACCGTCAGATTGCGATGAATGATGCCCAAGCCGCCATCCTGCGCCAAGGCGATGGCGGTTCGGGCTTCGGTCACCGTATCCATCGCCGCGCTCACCAACGGAATGTTGAGGGTAATGCGCTCGCTAAGCCGCGTCGACACATTGATGTCGCGGGGCAACACCGCGGACTCCGCCGGGATCAACAATACATCATCGAAGGTTAAGCCGACCGGCAAGACTTCTTGTTCTAACATCGGTCACCTCCGCGGCAGGTTAAAAAAAAACCCAGACCAAGGCCTGGGTTTTTTGCGCTGTGAGTTTGTTTCAATGCAAACATGAAGTCTTATACCAGGAAATCTATTTTCCGGCAAGAACGCCAATAACTAAGTTCTTGTGGAATTACTGTGAAAAAAGTTTTCACCACGAAGGACACGAAGAGCACGAAGTTTGGAAATTAGATCATCCTAACCCTTCGTGTCCTTCGTGGTGAACAAAACGATCTGAACGACACACATGATCCACACAAAAGCCGAAGATTCAAAATCCACGAAAGCGCTCAGACAGCATTGAGACGACGATTTCAATGTGATAGCAAGCGCTCATGCCGCTTTACGAGTACCAATGCGCCAAAGGCCACCGCTTCGAAGCGATCCAAAAAGTCTCCGCTAAACCGCTCAAACGCTGCGACCGCTGCGCCGCCACGGCGAAACGGACAATCTCTCAACCGACTCTGCTGCACAACCGCGGCGTTCATGTATTCGACCGGGTCACCGGCGACGATGCCCTGCGTGGCCGCCCCTCGTCACTCAAGTCCTTTAAGAAAGATAAATTCTAAGGGTGCATCCGTCGCTCGTGCTCGTGTTCGTTCAGCCAGGAATACGAATCACGAGCACGAGCGACGAACCAGTCCTGCCATCTTCCAACTTCAATCCTCCATCCTCGACCCATCCTAAATTCCAGTTGTCATTGCGCCAACCCTTTGGTAGCGTACGCCACGCTTCACTTTCACCTATGCTCGCCAAGGTCAACAGCGCGGCTCTCTACGGCATCGACGCTCTACGCGTCGGTGTCGAGATCGACCTGGCGTCCGGCTTGCCGCAGCTTGCCACCGTGGGCTTGCCGGAAGGCGCAGTCAAGGAAAGCAAAGACCGCATTCGCGCCGCGGTGAAGAATTGCGGCTACACCTTTCCAGCCAAACGAATCACGATCAATCTCGCTCCCGCCGATATCAAGAAAGAAGGTTCGGCTTACGATCTGCCCATGGCCATCGGCATCCTCGCCGCGGAAGGGATCATCGACAAAAAATTACTCGATGACTATCTCTTGATCGGCGAGCTTTCCCTCGATGGTTCGGTGAAAGCGGTGCGCGGCGCGCTGCCCATCGCGATGGCGGCGAAAAAGGATAAAGTGAGGGGACTGATTCTGCCGGAGCAAAACGCGCCGGAAGCCGCGGTCGTCAGCGAAGTCGAAGTGCTCGGCGTGCGCGATCTGCCCCAGGTCGTGGAGTTTTTGAACGGCACCCAAGCGCTGCCAGCGACCACCGTCAATCTCGTCGATCTATTCAGCCAACACTCACAGTACAGCGCCGACTTCAACGACGTCAAAGGCCAACAGCATGTCAAACGCGCCCTCGAAGTCGCCGCCGCCGGCGGGCACAATGTAATTCTTGTCGGGCCGCCCGGATCGGGAAAAACCATGCTGGCCAAGCGGCTGCCGACGATACTCCCCGATCTCACGCTGGCCGAAGCGTTGGAAACCACGAAAATTCACAGCGTCATGGGCACTCTCAACGGCCAAGCGATCATCGCCACCCGCCCCTTCCGCTCGCCGCACCATACGATTTCCGATGCCGGTTTGGTCGGCGGCGGCACGGTGCCCAGACCCGGCGAAGTATCCCTGGCGCACAA
>Ga0137437_1000295_pt1 | contig 14605 bp, 26 predicted proteins | sample EasRivERMGT138_2_FD_102332 | JGI IMG/M metagenome (GOLD analysis project Ga0137437, IMG submission 102332) | Soil microbial communities from meander-bound floodplain in the East River, Colorado, USA - East River MetaG ERMGT138_2 | ecosystem: Environmental > Terrestrial > Soil > Floodplain ...
GCTTTGGCGTTTGCGATGGCCTCCGAGCTGACCGGCCGTTCCGACTTGGTGGCCGCTACGACCGCATTACCGGCGACCTGTGCGACTTGCGCGACCTGAGCCGGAGGGGCGATGGCCGACCCGGTAACGGCAGCCTGCGCGGAGTTGACGGCCGCTACGACGGCCGAGGTGACCCCGGCAGCCTTGCGCGATTGCGGCTGAGCGGCCGCGAAGTTGACCACGATGGTGGCCGGTGGCACACCGTTTGCAAACAGCGCGACGTCGAACACCACGATGCCAGGAACCCCGGGGAACCCGTAGCTGCAACGGCCGAGCGGACCGCCACCAGGATGCAGGCGGCGGAATTGCATGACCGCCTGGACCGGCTGAGCCTCGGAGCCTGCCTCGATTTTGGACCAACCTGCGGGAACCGTTGCGGTGGACTCGACCTTGGACTTTGCCATGTTTACCCTACCTCCGACCGCCGTAATTGGCGGATACCATACCCTACTGCATTCGGTGTGCCAGCGTTCCGTTCCAAATTGCTAGCATTTTGGAGACTTACGTTTTTCGTATTGCAGTATTTTCCTACACTACCACGTAAGATTTACGCGCTCCTAAAGCTTGTAGAATGTGGTAGTTAGGAGGAGGCAGTGTAGTCCTTACTCGGTTCGCAATTGGCGTGCCAATGTGCAATCTTGGCACATAGGCATAATCCGTGCCGATGGACGACGTAAGCAATCCGCGTGCCGACGCTCGGAGGCCTCACAGGGAGGACGGCGATCCGACGCTGCGACCGCCGTCAGGTTGACGTCGGGTGGACGACGGCATTCCGATTGCTATAGCAAGTCGCGTACCGGATTCGTACAGGTATGCAGGAAGTCGGAAGGACGTCCGAGTCGGGAGTAACAATAGGGTCCGCTCGCGGCGTGTGAAGTTGATCCAATCAGGTTGACGTCAGGCGGAGCGCGTCGGGTCAAAAGAAACGGGCTGAGTTGACAACTCAGCCCGTCAGCCTGCCGCGCCGCGTCGTTAGCTCGCCGCGACTGCGTCCGTCGATCCGCCGCCCGCCTGTGCCTGCGCCGCCGCGACCTTCGCCTGCGCCTTCGCGAGCGCCTCAGCTGCCTTCGCCGACTTCTCCGCCGCTCGCGCCTGCGCCGCCTCGATCTTGACAGCGGCTTTCGTCGCCCGATCCTGCGCACGCTCGGCCGCGAGTCGCGCCTTCTCGGCCTTCGCGTCAGCCTTCGGCTGCGCCAGCGCACAATCAACCGTGATCGTGGTCGGCGGAACGCCGTTGGCGAACAGCCCCTTGTCAAACACGACGATACCACTGACGCCGGCGATGCCGTAGGAGCACCGATCCTGGGGGTGATCCCGGCGATACACGAGCGTGTAGTTCGGCCCGACGGCCAGAGTTGCCTCAGCCGCTGACCCCGCGGCCGGGGTCTCGACCTGCGCCTGCTCGGCCGCAGGCTTCTCGACCACTGACATGTTGCTGCCCCGATTCTTGTCCTTTGCCATCACACACCTCACCATCCGCCTATCCGGTTACTAGGCTGGCTCCGCGGGATTGCAGCGCCAACCAACAAAACCATCATACCACAGGTTTTAAACCGACGCAAGCGTTATTTTGGGAATCTTGTTGACTCAGGAATTTCAAGAATTTCAGAACTTCAGCAAGTTCAATACTTCAACTAGATGTCAAGTTGATTCGTCAGGGCAAAAGAAAGGCCGGGAATTGACTCCCCGGCCTCAGCTTCAATCGTTCGCGACGAACAACCGCCGCAGTGCAGTTCGAGGGTCCTCGCTCACGTAGGCCACGCCGACCAGTTCCCCGGCGCGCTCGGTGCGGTCGCCGCGAGTCAGAATCGTGCCTGCGCCAATTGCGAAGTGAGACTTCGGCATGGCGTTGTTGACGATCACGATTTTCTCCGGCCATACGCCCGGCGAAAGCATCAGATCGCTGGCGTCGCAAAATGCCGTGCCATCGGTATCCTCGATGTCGATGAGCCGCGTGTCCGCGACGAGCGTTCGTACTTCACTGATCATGTGCCTACCTCCAACTACAAGCATACCACACGGCGAGGCGAATGCGCAGAAAGATTCTGACATCAAGCTGAATAGGGCGATCCGGCCAGATGGCCGGACTACAGCTCCTCTCCCTCCGGGTCGTCAACTTCGCAGTCATCCATCTCGACAAACTCAGGCGTCTTGGCAATCGCCTCCTCGACGGTGGCGCACGCATCCGCAGCGCTCGTCCCCTCCACCCATCCTTCCCAGACCACGAGATACTTGCGCTTCTGTTGACCTTTTGAGTCCACCATGTCAGCTCCTCGGCAGTCCTTGCCAGATGATGCAGTTGTTCTTGACGCGGATCGCGCCGATGTTCTGCAGGGTGCCAATGAAGGATTGATACTCCATGTAACCCATCCCAGTCGCCATCAGAACCGCGTAGAGCTCACCGGACGGCAAGCCGGGGAGCCCGCGTTTCTGACTCTGCTCGCACATCGCCTGGATATAATCCGCGATGGCGCTGATGACATCGAGAGCTTTCTGCTTCTGCTCGGGTGTGAGTCGCTCAGCCATTTCCTACCTCCCTACCAGCACACGATACCACAGTTTTAAACTCGACGCAAGCATTATTTTAGTCCGTCTGGCAGAGGATGTTGACGTCTACTGGATGCTTCCACCTTACTACCGCGCACGAGCACGCGCGTAGCAAGATCCGTGCCATGAGTGCCGGAGCCCGACATCAGATGGACGTCAACTCGACATCTAGCTGACCGGTCGGACTTGACTGTCAGATGGCACGGACTTTGCAGAAGAGGAATTTTTGACACGCGTCTTGCGTCGGAGCGATAACTACAGCGTCAGAAATAGCCTGTGAAGTTGATCATCATCCGTTCAGCGCGCGATGCAGGTCGCCCCACGTCGGCCACCGCTGATTGGGGATCCGCTCACGGATCACAGGCGGCACCACGCTGGTCTCGAGGATTCCAGTTGATGTCCCAGTCAGTTTCTTCTCGGCGGACTCCAGTTGTCCAGCGATTTCTGCGGCCTGCGCGAGTAGTTCGAGGACTTGGTCACGTGTGAGTGGCTCCATAACGCTCCTTGTTTGACGTTTAGCTAACATCAGAAGAATGGATGTAACTCCGAGTGAAAATGCGTCTGTAACTCGTGTAACCTCTGTAACCTGCGAAAAGTGCCGACTGCGGCACGGGATTTTGGAACGACAAACGTCGGCGTAACTTCGAGAGGTAACTCGTGTAACTCAGCCTGTAACCCGGGTCAAGTGCTTTGTTTGCAACAATGTAACTCCTGTAACCTTTATAACTCTATTGAAAACCTTTAGCAACAGCAGTAACAGTTAGGGTAAGCCCCCTACCATGCTTCTCGGCAGGTTATAGGGGGCAGGTTACAAAGTTACAACGAGTTAGGAGCACTGGTGTTTGCCCTAAGTTCTTTGTTTGCAACGAGTTAGCCTGTAACCCGTTTGTAACTTTGGACCCGGTTACAAACTTTTGGGAGTTACAAATTTACAAAAGACGTAAATTTGCAGGTCCAACCCGCCTCCCGCGGCCAAATCCCTCGAATTACCAGAATTTCGAGATTTCCAGAATTTCAAGAACTTCAACATGTTCAAAACTTCACGGCTTCCGCAGCTCGCCACGCACAACCAGCCATCCGACGCTCGCACCGCAGATATCGCACGCCTTCAAACTGCGACCCTGACGTGCATGAAATCCGTAGCAGATTGAAATGTTCAACGTTTCGTCAGGCTTCAGGCCAGTCCGTCGTCGTTTATCTTGGCGATAGGTAAGCCTCTCGACCAAATCGCGGACCTGGACTAATTCGCCGGTAACATCGTGGATCATCATCGCCGACCTCGATTCGCAATATGTGCATCAGCTAGTCAATAAGCAACGCGCGACATGTGAGCTTTTGAATCAAGGCCCGCGCCTCGGGATATTCCAAGTTGCCGAACTCGTAGCGTCGCATGGGGAGCACCACGATCAGCGCGGATCCATTCAAATCATCGCCTCTCTTGGCAATTCGCGTGTAGTAGCCCGGATCTTTACAGAACAGCATGACCGGTCGATTCCAACTCGGCTTCTCTTGGCGGCACACATCCCAAGCTAGGACGACGCCTTGCCGAAGAGTCATCCCAGTTGCAGAGATGTAATGAAATCGCTTCTCTAACCCACAGACGTTGCAGGAATTGAGCGCAGAGGGATTTGGATAGAACGGATGTTCACTCATACGATCTCCCTGTAGATATACGATCCGTTATTCTTACCAGTCAACTTGAATCGCGTTTCAGCATACTGAGCTGAGCCCATGTCTCCCTCGAAGCTGATCGTTGGAATCACATGTAATGGGACGGATAGTGATAAGATCCAAGGAGGCGGATCTTTGACTTCACGCGCCTTGCGCAATCCGTCCGCATAGATGAACACTGCCTGTGCCATATCAATCCAGAACTATCTCTATAATTTCCAGATCTGCGTTACCATCGCTGAGAGCAATGAACGTTCGTGCCTTTTCGCGACTGCTGAATGCGGCATACACCTCATACAGATGTTCGATCTTTCGTTGCCAGTCGCCACGCTCAACGACGAGATAGACCGTCACTTAGAGATCAGAGCCAGTCGCGCGATGGTGCAGGCCTCTTTCAGTTCTCGGTTCTCCTGCTCCACGGCTTGGAGCCGGGCCTCGGCGGCGTACAGAACACGTTCTGAGGTTGACACTTGCTCTTGATAGACTCTCGCGGCGTCTTCCGCTCCGTCCCGTTCCTGCGTCAGGCGGGCGACGTCGGCTTCGGCCTGCGCGAATCGATTCAGCAGCGAGGCATATGACGTATTCGCTTCCCAGGCGTCGAGCAAGGCCGCTTTCAGTTGTTCGGTGCGCTTCTGGTTCTCCTCCGTTAGCCGGGCCTGCGCCTCCCGTAAGGCGGTGAGTTCTGATTCTCGCTCCCGCCAATCAGGCACGTAATCGTCCATTTCGCTCGGGTAGAAGCCACCTCGCTGCATCATGCGCTCGAGGCTCTGATTTTTCCCGTAGCGGGCCGCATAGACTGAGTAGGCCATCTCGGCGGTCTGCCAGCTAATCGTCATCGGGTGAGGCTTCGCGCCGCGCTCAATGATGATCGGAAATCGCGACTCAGGTTTATCCATATCAATCCTCTTTGGGCTTTTCAAGTGCTGCAAGATCCGAGGACCACATCATTATCAGATTGTCATTCTTCTGGGCGTGATGTGTTCGAGCAAGTTGTTCGAAACAGTAGAGCAGGAAACGTGCAGCATCTGTAGTATCTTTCCGACGACTAAGTTCTCCCATAGTGACTTCCATGAATCGCTGTGTTGGATACTGATCATCCATCGATCGTGGCGCAAATTCCGCAATGAACGTATAGCCACGAAGGACACCACTCTGATCAAAGACTGGATGACCGTCGAGTCCGTATTTCACATTGAGGCTGTAGTTGTTGATGACTGCAACCCGATGATCAATGACGTCACCATTGTCGTTCTTTATCGTGATCACTGCATGCATGACTTCTCCTATCGCGTTGCCCCGAAATGGTAGCAAGACGTCGTGTATTCAGTCTTTCCCTCGAACATGCGCGTGCTGTTGACACAGATACCGTCCGTGTTCAGGAAGCGGAGCAGTGACAGCAGAAACAGGAATCCAACCAGATAGACAGAAAACCAGAATAGCTCTTTCATTGACCAACCAACTTTCCATGGAATGGCAAACTATACAGGAATCCACCACGAGGACCGTGGAACGTTTCCGTCTTCTCACGGATGATCTGATTATCCTTCCAGAGCTGATGGATAGCAGAGGCTACACTACCAGGAGTCAGATCAAGGCGACGAGCGAGTGCTGTCGCTGTCTGATATGGTTTTGTCGAGAGCTCAACTTTGATACGTTCTTTAATAGTCACGCCTTTGGTCTCCCAAGGATCTCTTGAATATGATTGCGTATCGAGAATCGTGTATCGGATAATGTTACAGTCCAGATCTTCAGCGCCACAGCTTTCTTTGCGACCTCTGTCACGCCTTCTTCGTTAACACTACCGTTCGCACAGAGCCAGAGCTCGCGATGTTCGAGGACGAACGCTCGTTTCCTCTCGAAGCTGGGATGATTCTTCCGTTGCTGGAAGTAGGCGTGGTGTTTATTCATAGTTCGCCAAGAAACTATCGTAGATCCGCGTATCGGGCTCCAAGCCTTCGTGCTGCGCGAGCCAAATCACGCATTCCTTCGCTGTCAGCAGATATTCTTGTGACGGATTCCAGTCGTCACATTGGCCAGGACGATAGGTTGCCCATATGCGATCGCGCATACGTCTCGGTAAAGACATCCAGTGCTTTCGGCACATGAACATCTCAGGTGGAACACGGACATCACAGCCCGTCGCATGACACGTATGCTGCGAACTAGGATGTCGTTTGTTAACGCGCTGAATGCTTGGAAATGATCGTTGTTCTGCCACCTAATCCGTCCCTATCAGATCGACGCTGATTCCATCATTTGCTTTATTGTAGCCGGCCCGCGAGTGTGGACGAGAGCCAAACTCCCGAAACAACATCGGTGGAACGCATCCTGTAGTCGAGGGAGCACCCATGCCCGTCGGATTAAACTCTACCCATCGTCCGCAATTCCGACATCTCAGCAGATTGTGGTAGATATAATCCAGAATCCCGAGACATGAGCAGAACATACAGCCTCTCAGTAGCCGCAGTAGTCAATGATTAACGCCCAATGTCCAAGCTGCGGCAAGAATGGACCTTGGGATGTCATCTCCCAGCAAACCCTCAAGCAGAACGTAAGGCCAGATTTTCGAATCGCTGCTCCGTAGTCAATGGAACGGAGGCATTCTGTGGAATTCGGATATAGGTCGACCAACCTAATTTGTCTAAGTCATCTGCCATCGCTCGACAGAGTTCATCCCATTTGTGGAGCATGGTCAGATCAATCTTGACACAGCGCCAATTTCGTGGGATGACCGTGCCAATATCAATGACATTGAACGGTAGCCGTGATTTGAATTGCTCCTCGAGCCGTGTCATCAAATCTATTCCTAGGCAATCGATGAGCGTTCGGTGATCTTTGGGGTTGTTGATGTCAACCCGCGCGACAACTGCATTATCCATGATCTTTATCCTCGGGCAGATCATACTGCCCCTCTTCGATATCTCGGGCAAAGCCCTTTACGATTCCATCCTCGGTTCGTACTGCTTTCCGTATGAAACCGAGTAAGTGCATGATCTTCAATACACGATCATTTGATCTTTGATCACGTTTATCAATTGATATACCTAGAGCACCCCACACTTCATCCGGAGCCAGACGATGTTTCTTGTTGCGCGGGAACGCACGTTCTAGCCTTTGCTCCCACGGATCTTCCGCGCGACGCCTTTCCTGTTGGAGCGCGGCATGTGCATAGAGGGAGGGATGTAAACGGATAGATTCACCTGCTGACTCCCTGTGCGCTGCTTCGGCCCAAATTTGATCTCGATTCGCGCGAATCCAGTTAATATCAAATTGTTTGATTCTGACTGGCCAAAATCTACGATTGCCTGTAGAGTCTGTGAGATATGTGTAAGAATTTGTTGTCCCGACAATGATGAATTGCCGCGGTTGTTCGATCGGGAGCCTGCCATATGCGAGCCTCACAGGTCCGTCAGTCTGTCGGGAGAGCATACCTTTTAGATGCTCTACCTGCGAAGCGTGCATACCGGACAAATCTGACGCTTCAATTATCCACTTACCAAGTGTTCGTTCAACGATCTGCTTAGCATCTACGTTTAGCGGAAGATCATCACTAAACCATGCTTCATTTGGACAAAGCATTCGCAGGGCTGTGGACTTCAATAATCCCTGGGTCGCGCTCTCAAGTACGACCATTTCGTCGTATTTGCAGCCGGGGCTCATGACCCGTTTGACCGCCGCTAAGAGCATGATCGAGGATACAGCCTTGACATATGCAGTATCTGCGGCTCCGCCCGCCTTGATCAGCCAATCATCGACACGAGGAACTTCGTCCCATTTCAAACTCTTTAGGTAATCCAGAACAGGATGCACCTTGTTCTCATGTGCTGTGTTCTCGGTTACATCAAAGAAGAAGTCTTTGGCAGGGCGGAAATGGAATCGAGTATCGGTGGCAAGCCAAACGTGTCGAACAACTGCGTCAACGAGCGGCCCGCGATATGCGCTGCCATTCCCGTTGCCTGGATAGTCAATCATCGCTTTCTGTGAGAAGTTATCAAAACACAGCGTTATGTCCATCTTCTCTAACGCTCGACGAATATTTTCTTGAGAGGTGGGGATGATCTGGCCCTTCTCGTTCTCAAGGAAGTCGCTACCACCGAGCCATTCCTTGATGCGAGCAATAACCTTCTTCCCATCGTCACCAATAGCTTTAATGAGCGCAGTCTTCCCGAAGACATGCTCGCCTGCCTTGATTCGTTGTGCGGTAGATTTAACAGTGACGCTTACGTCTGCGACATTGTTTCCGCTTGCTGCTGCAATCGCTTCGCCAATTGCAATCGCTTCCTCTTCCGTGACGCCATTTGAAAGAAGAAAACCAGCCACAGCAAGCCGAGTGTCGTGGAGCAAACCACGATGCCCGAGAACAGAAAAGATAAGACAGGCTGTAGCATAGAGACACATGCGTCGATGCAAATCTTCGACATGGGCAATTTCCTCATCCATCCGCAGTTCAACGGTTTCGCCACTGGGATGAATAGATGGCGGCAACATGGTCTGTATCCCGACCGTGCCGTCCGCTTTTGTTCCTCGAAGTTCGACTAGGGGCTTACCATCGATGTTATCAAACGCAATACTGATTAATGGCTCTGGTGATGTGTAGAACGCATGGCTCATCGTGCGACTAGCACGGCCATAGCCGAATCCAGTCGCAGGCAAAATGCGCTTTGCTAGCGGCAAGCCATCTGACCAATCGAAGTCAACGTCAACTAAGAATTTACCGGGCTGTATTTCGTGCCCTGTAAAGACACCGACATTGCGATTTGGTCGCCAATCGTTTAACTTGTCACTCCGTTCAGTCCAATTAAGCGCCTCCTGACCAGTTGGCCCCTTCTGCTTCTCTGAGTAGAAGATTAGCCGAAATCCACGTTCGTAGTATTTCTTCAGCCAATCCGGTGGTGAAGGAAAGTCCACTACACTCACGTGCTCCCTTGTCTACGACGAAGCTGTCGCCATTCCGCATGTGCGAGTTTAACTGCTCTACGATTATTGTGTTCTAGATCGTAATAGTGCAGGAAAAGGTGAAGACGATTCGCTCTACGTGGAAAGGTTTTATCGCGCTGTGCTTCTGTAGCTAATCGGCCTACAAGATCGTGGCGGGGTTTCTGGTCAAGCAGCCAGTCGTAGAAAGACGCAACTTTTGCATCAGAGCTCATCAGCTCCACGAATTACCCCGTGAATTGTAAGTGATGGTGCTTGGCTCCGCAATCCCGGGTAATCAGAATTGCGAACTTGGTTGGGGCACTATGCCTCACCAAGCAGGATAAACATGATAGCACATTTTAAACTGGAATGCAAGTATTATTTTTTCGCGACCCTACACGCGCGCATATAATAATGTTGGATTCGCAGGCACCCTCAGCTAGATATCACATGGACTAGGAGCTCCTTTTAGTCTAAACCCACTATTGCTATCAGTTTTAAACTGTGGTATACTGTAGTTCGCGCTGGGATCCCCAAAGCACATCGCTTCAGCCCGCAGACGTCGTCGCCTGTGAGTATGCTGCCTATCCGGGTTGGGGATCCCGGCGTTATTACGATTATGGCAAAATCAAAGAATCGCAAGGCAAAGCCGAAAGTCCACATCCACAGACGTATCGTGATCCGCGATACCGTCAAGAGTCTCCGAGCCAAACTCGAAGCTACGCAGTCACATCTGCAAAATGCGCGAGAGAACTATGAGAATCTCTACAACTCTCACAACGCGCTCCTGAATGGCGACAACTATCGCTGGAAGATGCGCAACGGTGAGCTCATTGCACCACGTGATATGACGGAAGAGCATCTCCGTAACACCGTATCCTTCATCGAGCGCACGCTGGTCCATGCCTTCGGCTCCGTCCCGTATCTCGATGCTACCGAGGAGCGTCTCGTTGCGTTGACGATGATGATTCGTGAGTGCCGTCGTCGCGGCTTCCGTGTTTGACTGCAATCGGGGCACCGGCCGGGCAGCGGTCGGAGAGAACCCGAGCCCGACGGTTACGATTGGAATAGGCCGATATCGATCTTTAATCACCCACCAATTCAGTGGATGAATTTGCGGGAAATCGAGGAGCTCGAGAGGAGCTTCCCATGATCCTCGGATTTACCGGAACCGGCAGCTCCAAGGAACCCGGTAAAGGGATGACACAGCGGCAACACGCCACTGTCCGTTACCTCTTCCTGGAGCTCCAGCTACACGTTCTACATCACGGTGATTGTATCGGCTCCGATGCACAAGCTCATCGCTTGGCACGGGAGCTCCACGCCCGTATCGTGATCCATCCGCCAGATAATCCCAAAGCTCGTGCATTCTGTCTGGATGCCGACCAACTCCTCGAACCAAAGCCATTCCTTGTGCGTGATCGTGAAATCGTGGCTGCTGGAATTGATGGGCTCATCGCGACACCAAAGGATTTCGTGAAGCCTGCTAGTCTACGCGGACAAGGAACGTGGACTACGATTGGCTATGCGCAGCAAGCAAAACGATATATCTGGTATGTATGGCCGGATGGCACGTTCAAGGAAGAAACAGGGGTCCGGATAGGACAGATAGCTCTATGAATAGGGAACTATATACATGAGTGCGCAGAGCGAATCCGTGCCAACGACGACTGAGAAAGGCGAGAAATGAGGGGCCGTATCGGATTTCCGCCGTCGCGCGATCCGCGCCCATTACCGGGAGACTTCTTCATCGGTGAACGCGATACCGATCCGCTCGTTCAGCTTCGGCGCACTCGTGCGATTCGTCGCACGCTCGGCCTTCCACCACTCGCAAAGGAGACCACCATGAGCTTTTCAGTCACGTTCGTCGGAAAACCTGAAGCAATCAAGCGGAAACTCGCCGAGGAAAGCGCGAGACTGACCGGGCAGAGCAAAACAGAATTCGACGCGGTGTGTCCGGCACTCGAAACGATTCTCGATCAGCAGGTCGGCAACGGCGCGGTCCACCTGAGTGCGAACGGTCACGCGACGTTCACCGACGGCGTGAAGACGTACGGAAATTGTCAGGTCGATGTGAAGTCAATCGGGCAGATCGCCGAGTAGAAGTGTCCTGAAAGATGGAATGCGCACTCAAGCATATAAGTCCCTATGAATAAACAAGATAGACGCTGGCATATCGTCCTCCCAGCCAAACTTCACGCGAAATTATTGACGTTGGCGCGTCAACAGCGTATCACTGTTCACGAAGTGATGCTGGTGCTACTCGAGAAATCAACTGAAGACGTAACGCCGTCGAATAGTCTCTGGCCGGAAGATTTGCCAGACATGGTCAAGAAGGCCGAGGCAATCGGTAATCGTGATCGTCTTTTAAAGCTCTCCGACATGTTGCGTCAAGAAGCAGCACGATTCGAGGAAGAGGCCAATGGATGGAGAAAAAACTCATAAAGTTGTATAAAGACATGTCGGAGCTGACAGCTCCGGAATGCGCAAATACGTGCCGCGTTCCTCATAGCTGTTGTGATTCGATGTATTGCGACATGGCCGAGGATTGGATAAGAGAGCACGGTTGGGTTCATCCCACGACCGACCATCCTACACTGAAATTCATGTCGCCACTCGGCTGTGTTCTGCCGCCACATTTCCGACCCATTTGCACCTTACATACGTGCGCGGTGAACTCGGTTGGCGGTAAGGTCGGAGATCCAGCGTGGACTGCAAAGTATTTCCAGATCCGACAAGAGATTGAAGAACTGGAATGGCATAGTGCAGGATTCAGAAATAATATGTTGCAATCCAGTTTAAAACCATAGTATACTGGCAGCATGGAACAACATCCACAATTAGTTCACGGTCCGGGTAAGAACGCACCGTGGCGCGATGCGATTGAGCGGCAGATAGCTGCTCTCGACTATTGCTCTCGTGGCGGGCCTAGCTATGATACTTTAGAAATGAGATTAGATCAGAAAGCGATTCTTTCTGTTTCGCGTGTTCTTCTCAAAGCTGCCGTTCCGTTCGCTTGGAATGCTGAGACGATGAGCGCTGTTTTATCAGCTAGCCATAGCATCCCAGACGATTCCAAAATCAGCACTTGGAATTTGAACACTGATGCTGCATGGTGGCATTTTGAGCAACCTCTTCCGCTCAAACAATTCGAACGGACCGGCTTTCAAGAGATTGGAATACGCGCCCTATCGATGGGCTGGTTCACTTTTCAACCTGATAGAATCACCATCCCAGCGGGCTCGCCGATCAATCAGTTCGAGCAGGTGTTACACGCTGGGATCCCTCCCGTTAATGAATTATACATGGTAGGTTGGAGTGATCATAACATCCCCGCCTTTATGACATGGCCATCCCTCACTGGTAGTTGGAAAGAAGGCGACACTATCGCAGAGATGTTAGCAAAATGCGATATGAAGCTCGTGAATAAGAGGGATGAGGAACTGTTAATCCCTCCAGATGCGGTGGATAATTTCAGAATTGCAGTTAGTGGAGTTTGTAAATTCATTCTAGCTGGCCTCGCATGGCTAGATCAGCGAATCGTAGTCGAGGAAGCCGGGCACATCGAACGCCATCGTCGTAAGGAATTTAACCGCAAGACCGAACAGTCTCTCGACCACGTCAAAGTTATCAATCTGCGACGTGTCGAGAAGCCCGAAACTACAACCGCTGAGCAGCTCCTGATCCAGAAGGAGATGAAGAAAGTCAACTGGTCTTGCCGCTGGGAAGTTGATGGATTTTGGCGACAGCAACCGTGTGGTCCGAACATGATCCAGCGGAAACTCATCTGGGTGAGCCCGTTCCTCAAAGGACCGAAGAATATGCCGTTCCGCGTCCCGAAGAACAAGGTCTATCGAGTGAATCGCTAATGCCAAAATTAATAGGCGGATTTGGATCTTCAGGTGCTGGAAACAGAACTGGACGATCGATCTATAATCGGACGGGCCTTTCTACAACTCCGCGCGAAAGGAATAGAAGAATCACTCTACTAAAGAGAATTGATTCCTCTAACGATCCAACGAGACAAGAATTGCAAGAATCGATTAGAATTGGTAGATGTTGGTGGTGCGGACAAGATAAATTCCAATCTCTTTCTCAACATTGGATTAAGGCGCACGGAATTAAAAAATCTGTAATTTGTGAGATACTCCAGGTTCCTCAAAAGACTTCTTTTGTGTCGGAAGAACTAAAATCTGTATTTCGTACAAACAGTGAGACTCGCGGTCTTTCGGATAGATTTCATACTAAGGGTAGAAAGTTTTCGCATCGGAATTATTTGTCGCATACGATAACTCATTTAAAAAACGTAGCACATATTCGTCTAAAAGAATCCAAAAATCTTGTGACTTTAACATTCAGAGGAGAATCTTTGACATTTGCGGGTTGGGCAGTCAAAACAGGTATTCCAGTCTCAACCCTTAAAGGTCGTTATTAATGTGGAAGGTTCGCGATGAGCATGTCGAAGAACGGGTATCGACTGGATGCGGAAGCGTGGGGCAAAGCGATTCTGGAGATCATCCAGCGTCGGAAGCCAAAGATCTGGGCGCATCTCGGGACGAGCGAGGGCGACTACCTGAAGTGGGCAGCGACGTGGGCGTTCCACTGGGCAAACAAGCACCTCAGTCAGCAAACATGAGCAACATATCGGAGGACGACGAATTATCAGGGTGGCTGGTGACCCTGATGGCGATTCTATTTCTGGGCCTCTACAACAGTTTGAAATGGCCTATAGAAAAAATCTTAACAACTTATTGAGCAAATAATGGCGCTCATCGTCTGTAAGAACGGCCATTGGTTCAACGGTGAAAAGACAGGGCCATTCTGGCCGATCCCTTGTCCAGACTGTGGTGCAGAGTCAGCAACTCGACAGTGGTGGCAGCAGAATCCATTCGGCACGAAACAGATAATCGTCATGGAGGGGTCAGATGGAAGTAAAAATACTCGAGATTCGTGATGCTGCCACGTTCATTCCGGCGATGGCAACTCGATTGCACGTTCGCAATACGGACGAGTTATTTTTGTGCCGCCGAGCTGGATATTCGCAGGAACAGCTCACCGAGCTATATCACTATGCGCCATACATCATCCTATGTAAGCTGGATGGAGTAGAGGCGCAATACGATCCCTACAATTGGCCGTGTGGCCGCACAATGCAAATCGCGCATCAGTGGATCATCGAACACTGGGACGAAATCTGTTCCGGACAGGTCATTGACGTGGAATTCATTTTGGGCGAAAGGAGCGAACCGAAGAAGAGCGAATCCGTATCTGTTCCATAACATATAGGAGGGGAAATGGGGAATGACGTAAGGGGTGGAGGAGATCTTGTCTTAGCACCGGGCGAATATGCCTTCGTGCTGGATTCAACGAAGGGGCAGGTCAGCACCATCGTTGGCCCAAACAAGGTCAGTTTGTCGAACACGGACCAGCC
>Ga0137437_1000296_pt1 | contig 14600 bp, 16 predicted proteins | sample EasRivERMGT138_2_FD_102332 | JGI IMG/M metagenome (GOLD analysis project Ga0137437, IMG submission 102332) | Soil microbial communities from meander-bound floodplain in the East River, Colorado, USA - East River MetaG ERMGT138_2 | ecosystem: Environmental > Terrestrial > Soil > Floodplain ...
CCGCCGGGGTCTTAATCTTCAAACCGTACCAAAGTTACTTAGGTACTCGTATGAGGCGCCACCGGGCCGCGTTTTCATTCAGCCCGATCTCTCCCAAGCTGAGGCTCGGGTATCAGCCTATCTGGCCCGTTGTCCCGATCTTATCGCCCTCTTCGCCGATCCCAATCGTAGTGTCCACATGGAAAATGCCCTAGCGATTTTCGGCCACGAAGTGGTGAAGGACTCGAAAGATTATGTCATCGCGAAACAATGCCTGCATGCTGCAAATTACAAAATGGGACCGGATAGATTTGCAGTCGAAGCTGGTATCTCGAAAGTTCGCGCCCAAGAGATACTGGATACATATTACTCGCGCTATCCTGAACTTCCGGCTTGGCATGCACGCACACGGGAAGCGATTCTTCAAGTCGGCAAACTCATCACACCGCTAGGGCGAGAAAGGATATTCTACCATGCACGGGCGGAGGTACTACTCACGGGTTCGTTATCTGGCGAAAGTTGGCGAAACGCAATCGCCTACATCCCACAAGCTACGGTGCCCGACGTGCTCAACCAAGGCATGCTCAAGACATGGACTGAATTGGACTACCTTTGGCTACATCACCAGGGCCATGACTCGTGTCTTGTTTCTGTTCCTTATTCTCGACTCGGGGAGTGTTGCGATAGGCTCGCCGCAAATCTGGCTGTGCCTATTCCTATGGGTTTTGCTACGCTCATTATTCCCATCGAAATTGCATGGGGACGTTACTGGCACCCTATGGTTAAGTGGCAGGGCGAATGTGATGCCGGTCCGTTATTGGCGGGCTATGATGCGAAGGTTGCATCAGAGATGACCTATGAACATGTGGCCAAGGAGATGGCATGACCACTCACATCTGTTTTGAGTGTCACAAACATCGCACCGCCCTTAACTCACACCTATGTGCGGCTTTTGAGTGTGCTGAGTTCGTGTGTGCGACATGCTGGGAATCCCATAAAACCTGGCATCGCCTCCAAGGTGGAAGCGATGAGGACCTATTTCTAGTGGCTTACCTACACGGCAAAGATCGGGAGGTTTTATCTTTACTTGGAAGACAGGCAAAAGATTCATGAACGAGACCCACACGGGTCCATCGTTCCTCATTGACCAGCTTGTTCCGGCGCAGGGCATCACGTTGGTATTTGGTCCCCCTTCGTGTGGTAAGTCCACGCTACTTTGGACAATGGCTGAGTCGATGCGCAAAGGCACGCCATTTCTTGGCAAGTACCGTACGGCGAAAGCCCTGACGCTACTCTGCAACCTAGACATGCCGAGTATTCAAATTTATAATCGCATGCATACTGCGAATTACGAACCGAGGTTCCATATATGCGACTTTGCGAACCACCTGAATATTACTACCTTACAGGCCAACCACCCTGGCGTTTTTCAGGCGTTAGCGTACAGGGCGAGACGCTACCAAGTGGTTATAATCGACTCACTGAGCACGATTACCAATGGACTGTCGCTGAAGGACGACTGGGTCCCCGGCTTAACTGTTGCTGCCCTGAGGGGGCTTTTTCCACACCAGGCCATTATCCTCCTCCACCATTCACGCAAGCAAACAATGGGGCAGTTTGGGCCTATCCCACCACACAGGGAAGACGCTCTTGGTTCCAATCTCTGGATGGCTATGGTCCAGTCGGAGTTGCAGATGTACCTAAAGGGAAACCATTTAGCACATTTGCAAATTGTAAAGTCCCAGGTGGCCCCGGAGAACGATGGGGATGACGTGTACGTAGATGATGTTGGATGTCGCGTGTTACCCTATCTGCCCAATGATGCGACGCAATGGCTGATGAGGCTGTCCCGAGCCGAGCAGAGCGCGGTCACATTGGACCCAAGCTACACAAAGAAAAATCTAATGGATCGCTATGATGTTATTGGGACGCTATTGACACCGGCCGTAAGCGGAGCGACGGTACGACGCTGGATAAACCGCACAAAATACCAGATGGTGCCATAGATAAAGTTACGTGCGCAAAACGAAGGAGGGGAAACATGATCGTGTTTCAGAACAAGGTGAAATTATCCGAAGGGAAAAGGCTTTTGCTCGTGCCGATCGGGGACATTCACTACAACGTGAAGGACTGTGACAAGCCTCGCTTTCATCGCCTGATTGCGTGGTTACTCGAACGCGAGGAGGCGGGCGACGTGGTGCGGATCGTGGGGCTGGGTGACTACACGGACCCGCTGTCGACGAGCGAACGTGCGGCCTTCGCTAGCATGAAAGGCGGCGAGGGCGCCCACGACACGACGCTCGAATTGTTCGATGGCGTGGCTGCCGAGATGGCATACAAGATCGGTAGTGTATTGTGGCCCGTGCGACACATGATCGTGGGGCTTGTCGAAGGGCATCACTATATGAGGTTTGCGACTAACGAAGTGGGGGTGAAAGGTGAGACAAATACTCAATTCCTTTGCACGTGGCTCGGAACCCAGTATCTGGGTGACATCGCGCTGGGGCGCATCGAGTTACCTCACCAGTTGGGGCTTGATCTCGCCGTATTTCACGGCAAGGGTTCACCTGGTCTCAACACTCGCAAGAAGGTTGGCGCCAACTTCCCGCAGGCTGAAGTGGTCCTCACTGGGCATTCGCACGACAAAATCGTGGGTTGCGACCAGGGTCTTGTACTCGACCCCACATCGGCAGACGGCGTCCGTGCGGTCAAACGCTACTATGTCGGCACGGGTAGTTTCATGCGCGGATATATTCCCGGCCGCGCTAGCGGCTCGTATATCGAAAAGGCAGCGCTTCAGCCGTCTGAGCTGGGCGTTGCGGTCGTTGAAGTCAAGATCGAAAAGCGCGGTGGTAAGTGGCGTAAGGACTTTCACGTAAGTATCTAGGAGGATATATGACAGGTTCAATTCGAATCGACGCTGCGCTCGCGGATCAGATTGACATGTTGGTTCGTGATTTCATTCAAATAAATGTGTTTCGTGGCGCTGTTAAAGTCGTGGCCGTCTCCCGAGGACATCGGGAAGCACGCACAGTTAGTGGCAATGTCACGCATCATCCATACTATGATGTAAACTACGAAGGCGTTCTGGACATACTGGCACGAGACAATGAACAAAACAAAGTGTAAATTTTGTGCCTGGACCACTGATAACACAACTACCCCGATGGGTGGTAAACACGTTACGGCGGATAGCCGACTCCGGGTTCACGTGGCGCGCGTCCATCCAAGTCGATTCGCAAGAATTCAAAGATGGCTACGAGATGGTGAGCCTCTTGACGCCGCAGGGTCGAGTGATGCAGATACGTAGAGTTACAGGCCGATTGTATGCTGACCGTGCGCTTATGTGCTGTTTCGAGTGTCGCCGTACCACGTCACAACTGGCGAAGGTTGACATTCACAACCAGCACCTGCGGGCATGCAGATGTAGCGAGTGCCGAGTGCTACTGTGCGTGCACTGTACAGCGCAGCACGAGACACTACACGAATTGGCCGGAGAGGCGATGGTCAATCCGTGGAGTCGTGCCGAAGTAGCGGAACACAAATGGCGAGAGGAGAAAAAATGAGCTACTCAGCCGAGTTCGAGAATGCGTTCGAGCGAACGCTCAGTATGGAGGGTGGTTATGTATCAGACCCCGATGATCCGGGCGGTGAGACGCGCTGGGGCATTTCAAAGGCCGCTTATCCGAGCGAAGACATCGCGAATCTATCCTTGGAACGCGCTAAAGAGATATATTATCGCGACTACTGGCGACTCCACCAACTGGACCTGTTACGTGGGGATGTCGCAGCCGAAGTCTTTGACACCGCAGTCAATATGGGGCACGCAACCGCAGTTCGTATTGCCCAAGAAGCGGCAAACTATCTCGGTGCGACGCTCAAGGTTGATGGTCAACTGGGCTACCTTACAGCGACCGCTCTCAATCGCGTTGCGGGTCCCGACCTTCTCAAAGTTCTTAACGGTTTACAACTGGCCCGATACGTTGGGCTTGTGCGTGACGATCCACAGCGTCAAAAGTACGCACGAGGATGGCTGAAGCGAATTCAGGTGGTCCCTATCTAGGTGCGGTGAGATTGTTAATGAACCGTCGCCCAGTTTCGTCGGTATGTTGTATCATCTTAGGCAATAGGGCTTCGTAAAGCCCTCGGGCGTCAGGGCCGCCTCCAATGCCCGGAGTTCGTGCAGCTTCGCCAAGGTAACTCAGGCTTTCGGCGAGGGCCCTGGAAAGTCCGCCTTCGCCCTCAGACATGTATGATGCGACGGCGCCCTTGGCCTCGGGGTGAAGTTGAGGCAGGATGGTGCGCAAGAGACGTGCCTGCATGTCAGGCGAAAGATCGGCGGCAAACTGTTTATTGAATCCATGAAGCACTTCATGGCCTACTGTACCCGGGAGATTAGGGTTAATGCCGACCGCTTCCGACCCAAAAATGGCGCCAGAGGGCGCGCGGCCGCGAAGCGTGTTGGGATGAATATTAACTTGGCTAAGTACCGGATTGACCTGGCGATGCGTGCCGTAGTTTTCAGCGATGTCTAGGCCAAGGCTACTAAGTAGGCGGTCCACGGTGTCGGGCGCCGCCTTCGCTACCATGGCACCGGACAGGGTGTCGGTTGCGGCTCCAGGCACAGTGATGTTGAATTGTTTGGGCGATTTCACGACCGCCTCCAGCAGCGCTGGATCGAAGCGACGAAGCCCCTGCACGGCCTGCTTTTGGGCCGCTGTGCGAATAGGACCCAGGACGGCGCCACTTGCGCCCCCGAATCCGCCCATCCAGTTGATGGGGTTGAGTGCATTTACTACGTCGTTGAGCGTGGCCCCGAGCGGACCCTGGGCCTGCGCGGCCTCACGAGGTTGGGCACGAGCGCTGCCCATGAGACTGCCTTCGAGGTTGAGTGCGGCGTCGGCGGGCGACGAACCCGTAGAGCGCCCAACATTCAACACACGCATCAGGATGTCAAGGGGTGAGGGTGAAGAAAGTCCCTCCGTGTTTCCTATGGGCATTATGGCTTCTCCTCAGTGCGACGAATTATCATGCCGGCCACAGGTGATAGGGCCTTCGCCTGACGAAGTAAGGGCTTGGCGCTACCTTGCTTTGCGGCCGTTACACCGGCCCCGACGGTCTCAATCACATCGCTCAGCTGTGGCCCCACAAGTCGCCGATATAGTGACGTGGTGCCATACAGCGCAGCGCGCCACGCATCGTATGCAATTCCCAGTCCCCCAATGTACGCGACGTTCTCTAGTTGCCTTAAGGCGACATTCTCGGGGCGATCCGTACCCTTTATGGCGGATGACACATCCGCAAATACTTCACCCACTACGGGCGCCGTCAGAAGGTATCTTACAAAGGGTTGGATATTTCCCGTTTTACCGCCACTCGCGGCGTATCGACCCGCTTCTTTAAAGATGTCGTTCCAGATAAACTCGCCGCTCTTGAATCCAAAGTTCGATAGCTGCGCGAGAAAGCGACCGTAGGGCGCGGTCCAGCCGAGGGGCAGGTCCTTCACGTTGGTCTGGAATTGAGTCGTGTTCTTGAGGTAACGGCCGGCTTTGTAGAGTTCGTCAAGTGTGTAGGCGCCCCGGCCCAGTACCTCCATGGGTTCGATGCCCATCTCGCGGATGCCTCGGCGCAGGCGCTCCGCCTGGACGGGCGAGACACTGGGGTCGCGTAGCCGCGCGAGTAGGTCTTCAGCGTATATCTTGCCACCCAGAGCAGCGAAGCGCCGGTTGAATGATTCGATGGTAGCAAAGGGCGTGGCGCGCCGCAACACTACATCAGCCACCTTTGAAGGACCGGCGATACCCTGGATGTCCCGCATAATCTGGTCGAGGGTTCCGGCCGCAAGTTTCGCGAAGTCCTGGCCTCCCTCAGTCATGAGTCCTTGGAAGGTTTTAAGCGTGTTGCCGTACCCGATTTTCATGGCCGTGAGCGACGACTGCGACGCATTGTTGATGAACGCAAGCGGGAGTTTGGTCACTACCTCGAAGGCGTTGCCATATGGATACAAACGGGCTACAGCTTGTTCATTGGCATTGAGTTGTGAACGGCCTGTGATGCGATCAATATAGTTCTTGGCACGAGTGGCGGCAAGGTCTCCGTATTCGATGCCCACGGCATTAACCTTATTGTATGCCCGTTCGTTTTGGGCACCAAAAACTTCGGCTTCGTTGATACGTTTATATGCTTTCTCGAAATAATCTGGTAAAACTTTACGTGCGTCATAGTCAATGGTTGAGAGTTTGGCAAGCCGAGCGTTCTCTAGATTGCCGTATTCCATGCGCGAGTTGCGGCGCATCTGTTCGTAAATGTTTGTTGCTTCCCCCACGGAAATTCCGGTTTTTCCCTGTCGTGCTAGTTTACCCGATACGTCGGCCTGTATCTCCTGAATGGTCCGGGTGCGGGCCGATGGGTCGCGTTCGATGGCATCAAAGTCTGGGCGATTGGGGTAGTACGAACCCTCAAGTGGAACCCAATCATAAGTTTCGCCCGTCGCCCGATTCCGTATTTTTAGCTTGGCATCGGCCGCGCGAAGGCCCACTTCACGGGTTCGGACTTGAGTCTCAGCGGCCAGTTGGGCGACCGTGGGGTTACGGGGTGCGGCCCCGTCATTGAGAACGTGGCCCAGGTTGGTCGCATCGTCGGTCGAGAGAGCACGAAGGCGGTCGAGATAATCATGTGGCTTGACATTGGCATCGGGATCACCCACGAACACGCGTGCGTAGTCCGCCTCGGTGCGATCGGCTGCGGTTCGCACGTCCTTCGCAAGAGCGTCGCCAAACTTACCGTAGCCAGCTATCTCGCGGGTGGAGTTCTTACCGACATAATTCCAGAGGGCCTGCAAGGGACCAAGCTCTTTGCGAAACGTCGGTGCACCGGGAGGAAGCGTGGGATCGGCGGCGCGTGGATCGGGTGTCATACCCATGAGTTTGGCCCCAACCTCGGTGGTGCGGCGTGCCGGGCGCGCCCCTGGAAGTTTGCCGGTCAGAGCCAACGTCTCGTATTCCTTTGTCGCGAGCTTGGGATAAAGTGCGTCCGGGATATTATTCTCACCCTTAGCGGGAATGGCCGACCGTTCAATAAGACGTTCGGCTAAGCCCTCGGGATTATAGACCTTTTGCATTTGAATGGCATGAGAACGCAACGCCTCTACATCAATAGCACCTTGCTCTCGCAGTGCGGGCGCGAGATCATATGTCCCATACTTACCTTGGGGCGGTTGGCGCCCCATGGCCAGCGCCTCGGCGGCTGCCTCTTCGTTAAAACGATTCTGTCCTTGAGGGGTTTCGTAGACTCCGCGCGGCGATGTGGTGGGTCGCGCAACGGGCTCAAATCCGGCAACGCCACGCCGAGCCAGCACCTGTTCCGGGGTCTCACGACTCATGAGCTGGGCAAGGAGTTCCTCTTCGGTGGCTTGGGCAGGGGCAATGGAAAGATGTCTTTCGGGCGTTCGCGGCAAAACGTCAAGAAGCTCGGTCACGTGCGATCGCGGTGCAGCTTCAGCCTGGGAAACAAGGGCTTCGAATGGTGATGCAGCCTTTGCCGCACGGATATGCAGGGCACGTTCTACGAGGCCCCCGGCCAGGCCGAACGGTGCGCCAACGAGCGCAGCGGTGGGAACATTTTCAAGCGCAGGCCGACCATCAATCATGTTTGACGCCACTTGCCCGGCAGCACCAATACCGGCCGCTTCAGTTGTGCGCAGTCCTACACGCGCAACTGTGCCTAGGCTTTTGGCAAGGGGGATGCCCGGGATGGCACCGAGGGCTGCGCTTAAAGCAACCTGCCCTGGTGAGTTTCGCTTCTCCATCAGCTGGGCAATTACCTCCCCCAACGCGCCTCCGGCCGCCCCACCAAGGAGCGTACCTCCCGGCCCCAGTACGGACCCTCCAATGCCGCCCACGAGCGCGGGCACCACTCGTGCCGCAGCTGCAAGATATGGATGCGCCGATGTGGCCTCTGGGCCTACGGGTCGCATACCTGCGGTTTCGTCGAGTGGTCGAAGCCCTAAGTCAGAATCTTCGGTTTGTGTCGCGGCTTCGAGGGGGCGCAACCCTAAGTCTTCGTCAGCCATGAGTTACCTATTGCACGAGTTTATAGCCGCGTTTGATTGCGGCCTGGAGTTTGTTCGGTGAAATTGCAAATCGCTGTCCACCCTTTTCCACGACCACTTCGCCCTGCGTGGCCCCGCCTGTGGGCTCGGGAGCGGGGGCCGTCCCGAGTTGAGGCACCGCACCGCTTGGGTGCCGAATGCCCAGTACGGGTGTTTGTGTCTGGCCAATTCCTAGAAAGCCGCCTGTGGGTCTGGTTCCCGCCACGTCGTAGCCCATGGCGCTTGCTGCCTGCTGTAGTTGTTCTGGGGTGGCCCCGGCTTTAGCCATCTCAAGCATAATGGCATTGGCTTCTTTGAAGGGTGTGGAGGGCATGCGGCGCGACTCGGTGTTGAGCGCCTGGGCTTGCTGGCGCATCTGGTTCTCGGCCTGGCGTTGTTGGGTGAGCGCCCCAAGCTGCGCCTGGGAGATTTCGAGGCGTTGTTTCATGCCTTCGTTTTGGATGTCCCGCTGTCCCTGCCCCATTTCGTTTTTGAACTGCGCAAGTGCGGCCTGGTTTTGGAATTGCGTGGCCTGCTTGTCTTGGACGTTGGGCGCGCCCGAGAAGCCCAGCTTACTCAAAAGGAATCCTTGGAGCTGGGGGTCAAGTCCGTGGACTTGCTGGAGTAGCGGCGCCAGGAGTTTCAGTTGGTTCGCCGCCTGAGCATCCAGGATGTTCTGCTGGGCCACGCCAGCGGCGAGACGCCCTTGGTGTGCCAGATACGCATCTTGCTGCGCTGGGTCACTAATGGTGACGCCCTGGGGCGCCCGGGGATCGAAGGTCGCGCCTTGGGGCGCGGGGCCGCCCGAGCGAAGCGCTTCGGTTATTGCATCATAGATGTCTGCCATGTGGGTCTCCTAATATTCCCAGCCGGTGGGGGCCTGAGCCCAGGATGAGTAGTCGCCTTCATTGTAGCCACCCTGGTACGCACCCGTGACGGGGTTATATTCGGCCGTCGGTGCCGGGTACGAGGGGCCGCCCTGTGGGGGCGAGAAGGTCCCGAGTCCTGCGGACGGAGCGCTTTCGTAGTAACCGTTTACGGGGTTATATGTGGTACCTGATCCGCCCCCGAGAATGCGGCTTAAAAGGTCATAGGAGCCCGCATTAGACGCAGCAGGAGCCCCGCCTGTGGACGTTCCGCCATAGGGCGATGAGTTGACGCCAGTTGTGGCGCCGCCACCCCCACCGCCATAAAATAGTTTGTCTAGCGCACTGCCCCCACCTTGCTGTGGGCCGGTATAGGGCCGTTGGCTAAGTACACCAAAGGGATCGGAAATGCCCCCGCCGCTGAAGCCGCCGCCCCCTCCACCCGAACTGGTGAGTGCCCCTTGACCCTGTGAGAGTTTGAGAGCGTCGATAAGTGATGAGACCTGGCCCAGTGGATTTTGAAGCGCCTGCATTAGTTGAGGAAACGCCTGACCCAGGAGCTTGCCCGCAGCCTCTTCCCGGCGTCCCAGGATGTCCCCTTCGAGTTGTACGGCCGAGTTGCCGTACGCGCCGCTGCGCAATCCGCCAGCCGCCCGAAACGTATCCGTAAGTGACGTTCGTGCACGTTCTTCGCTCGGCTGCATGGACTGGAGCAGGGGTCCCAACTGGCCCTGGAATAGGGGTGATGCCGTAGGGTTTTGGAGTAGGCCCTGGTACTGCCCCGCGAGGCTCTGCTGAAGGCCAGCAAGGGCAGCCGCCAGAGGGTTCGTTACTCCCGGCTGAGACATGTATATTTGTTGGGAAGACCGGCCCTCCTGTACTTGGGCCGAGGGATCATAAAAGCCTGCGGAAAATGCCATGGGTTACTCCTTGGGCGCCTGGCGCGCTAACGTTTCCTTGAGAATCTTGTTTTCGGTTTCGAGTTCCTGGATTCGCCGCTTGAGTGCCTCGATCGTGCTGTTGGCTCGCAAGGTGAAATCCGCTAATTCGTCAATTGAGATCATGGGTTCTCCTATTCGTCGTACCAGTATTGCATGCGGTCGGGATGTTCGGGACACCGGGGTTCGGAGTCTTTTATGGCCGCACTAACTTGCGACCAGTCGACGGGATCGGGAAACTCCCGCATGAACTCGTGTTTGCCCTCAACGCATTCTAGGGATAAGGATACCACATTACACCAATTTACGCAACTCCACGAGTACGGCCTTGATCCTAGGGTCTATTTGCGGCCCCTGGGGCGGGTTGATGGCCAGGTCGAGCTTGGCATCGAGCGAGGCATATAGGTCGACTTGATCCGCAGGGCTATCGAGGGTAGGACCATACAACACCCGGCGCCAGGTTCCATTGCTGAAGCGGTATTCGCCGTCGCCGAACACGTAGAGCGTGTCGCCGTCTACCACGGGCACAGGGATATTTACTATGTCTGCTTTCGAGGCGACATGAAACTCGCGCCTGGGTCCCGCAGGAGGGAAAGGTGAACTCGGTCCCGGCGACTGGTACATGGCAGCTAACGAGGGATCAGCCCCGATGGCGCCTGCAATTATTGTCTTTCGGTTGTTGTGAGTTACGACCAAACGTAGCGCGCCGGGTATGCTGCTATTTTCCCAGGTGATCTGACCCTGGTCCTGGGGCAGGTCGGGCGCCTCGAAGATCGGTGGGTCGTCGGGCAATCCATCCGGTACATGTAGCAGCACCCCATCACTCCAGAAATCCCCATGGATTGCACTCAGTCCATAACGAACTGCGAATTTCGCGCCGTCAAATACATTTGGCATAGGATATGTTTTCATTACTCACCTACGTACGCCATTGAAAATTGAGTGCGCGTGTCAGCGACTATCTTGGCATCCGAGCCTCGTTCGTGGTACACTTGAAGGGTCACATAGTCTCCCGCCGCAAGTGATACAACGGCAGGCGAAGCCGTCATAAAAAGCCAATTACCAGAAAATTCGCGTGTTTCGTCATTTTCCGAAATTAAAGTTACATCATTTGCCACGATGTTAATTAAGCGCCCAAACGCCGCAGCAATATTTTCCCAACGAACACTACCCGAAACAATGTATTTACCGGCAATGGGTGCGAAAAGCCTGTCTGTCAGTGTGATGATGCTGTGCAAATTGTCAGTATCAAACTGCTCAGTGTTAAAGGTAACATTGGTACGGGTTGCGGTAGTGATGGTTTGATCCGTAGTTAGCTTATAGACTGCTGCGGTCGAGTTAAGATACCGGCAGCGGTTCTGGCCCTGCATACGGAACCGCCCGCCAGGGTGCTGAATTATGTCCAGGCCCGGAACCCCAAAATTATCCATTAGTATTGCCCCGCCACTACGGTAGATTTGAAGCCTGCCGCCACCGTGGTCCCAAGGGTCATGTAAATTCGATAGCCTGCCGGCAAAGCAAAACCCACCGTGATTTCTGTCGTACCAACTTCGGCTACTTGGCTGACCGTTGTCGCAGCCATGGTTTTGTCTTTAAACTGAGTGTTGTTGGTGGCAGTGGCCGTTGTCGCGCCGTTGTTAATCCAAAGCCTAGCCACCGAAGCGGTGTTGGTACCCAGGGCTTGAAGGATAACTTTGTCAACATACGAGCCATTGGTAGCATCAGCCGTGAATAGAAGGTAAATGGTGCCCGCCGTGAGGTCCGTGGTGGTATTGGCGGTAAGAATTGGCGTCGCATCACTTAAACCAATAAGGGGTGCTTTGCTAAAAATCGGTACTGTGTTTGCTGCCATTGTTACAACCTATATGCGATTTGTGGCACTGCGATGTGCAGGCCGTAATTAAAAGACGCCGCTGAAGCTATCCAATCAAGTACTCCCGAACCATCTGTCGAAAGCACTTCGCCCGGATCGCCATCATCCGCAGGTAGCGTGTAGGTGATGTTTCCCGCCTGGGGCTGCACCACAAACTCAGTGTAGTTGGTGCCACTGCCACTGGCCTCAAGAAGGCGTAGGCGCGAGGCCGTTGCCCCGCCACCAATGATGATGTTTCCGCCGCCTGTGGCCAACGAGGCCGCTCCCGCCGTTGAAGTGGTGCCGTCGATATTGAGTATTAGTTGCGATGTGTTGGCCCCGGTGTACAGCTTTAAGGGCCTAACGGTTCCCGTGCCGTCCGCATTGCTCACGAGCGCAAAGTGTGGTCCCCCGGTATCGTAAGTAAACTGGAGCAGTTCACGGTTCGTGACGCTCGCTGGCGTCCCCTTGGCGAACATGTTGATGGACATGGCGTCGGTGCCATCTCCATCCTTGGTGTAAAGTTCGATGTTGTGAGGAGCCCCGCTTGTCTGTGACTGAATACTCAAAAGCCGTAGATCACCCGCACGGCGAGCAATATCATAGGCTTGGCCGCTAGCAAAGTCGCTGCGAATAGTCCCGATGACATGCAGTTCCATGGCAGGGGCATTGGTTTTTATGCCTAAGCGATCGTTACTATCGTCCCAAAAGAAATTGGTGTTATCTTCTTGGGGCAGAAAATCACTATGGGCAAAGAGCACACTACCCGCCGTGAAGGTGCGCGGCACATCATCCAGGGTCGAGGTGCCAGTCCAATAGGCGAGGCGATTTGCAACGCCTGTACCCGTGACAAACGAGCCGCTCGTCGGCATGCACACTTCGGTGCCGGCGTCGTTCTTGTAACAGAGTGTGGAGACGCCGCTGCCGTTATCTTTGGCGTAGAATGCCACGACATTAGCAGGCACCTGGGCATTCGTCGGCGTCGTCGTCTCTTTGAGACGAAACGGCGATATATGTAGAACCCACTCTTGGCCGACTTCAAGCACTAGAATGTTTCCTTAAGTTGTCGTACGACTTCGGGCCAGCCTAGTTCTTTCGCACTGTTGAGAATTGTTTCGCGCGCCTTGCAGGCGCTACACTGCTTTACGCCGATCTTGTTTGTGACCCACTTGACCGCACTGCCCCACATGATGCCGTTACGTTCTATCATCGCGTCGACTTCGTGGCGTGCAACGGCGCCGTCACACGTCCAGTCGATCTTGCCGGTGTTGAGGGCGCCCGGCGAGGGCCGATGGGCCTGGCCTTCGGGCACCTTGTATTCGTCGCCGGAGGGCAATTTCCAAATGATACAAGCCATGGTTATGATTTCATTATTACAGTGGTGACAGTGCCCAGAGAATCCGTAACACTTACCGTATTGCCGTCACTTAGTCCACATGGAACACAACCCGCCGCGATCATGGGTGCGGTACGTTTGTCGTTGACCGCACCATAGGCGCTGACGGCCGCGCAGTCTGGCGCTGCTACGGTCGCACCGCATGACACGGTGGTAAAGAATCCGCTGCCACTGATGGCATGGCCTGAATGGGTGCCACACGAGCAGGCGGCATCAGCAAAAACAAAGTTGGCGGCTGTGCCCCCGCCCAAAAGCGAGCCACACTGGATCAATGCGTCGTTGCAACCATAGGAGTTTTCAGTACCTCCAATGGCGTGAGTGGTGCCGATCGCATGTCCACAGCCGACGCTTTCAAGTGATTTTATGTAGGCGACCCCAGCTGTGCCGCTGCCTGCGTTGGCGGGTGGTGCCACACGAGTACTGCTGCCCGAAGTCCCAGAAAGTGAGACGCTTCCTGTGTTGCTCCAGGTGTAGGGGCCGCGTCCGCCACATGCCATTAACTGGGCGCCCTGGGTAGCCGCCGAGCAGTTAAGGGATTTTGTGGGATTGGCGGAGCCGTTAGGATTACAGACTATGATGGTAAGCTCGCCATTAGTGCCGGGTGTACAGGTACAGCCGTTGCCCGTGGTACTGGAGCGGCCGCCCGCGCCGCGCTGTTCACCTGAACCACCAGGTGTGCCAGGACGACTCTTGCCTGAGTTTGAGTTATCGTTGATACCCCCAGGGACAATTCTTTCCCTGATGCTGCTGCCGCTGGTGCCGCCACTCACAGGACTAGAGAACGCCTCGTCGCCCGTAAAGCCTATGCCCTTGGGCCATCCCCCGATGCCTACCGTGGTGTTTGGGGGAATAACAAAGTTAAGTTCGACGGTTGTGTCATCGCAGTTGGGTAGCGAGATTGAGTTGACGTCTTCGTCAGTCACAATGTCGATCGAGGCACAACCCTCGTAATCAATGCAATCGACCACCAGGGCACCATCACTGATACATGCGGTGCAGGTCTGGCCGTTGGGCGAAATGAAGCGATTGAGTCCTACTTCGATGCGGTCTGCAAGTTCGTTGAATGACTCTGGTGTAACCTCTTGGTCTACGCGCGGCATCACCACGGGCGAGAGCTGCCCGCGCGCCGCGCTACACGAATGCGCCCATACCGTAACGGCGGATGAAAAAGTCGACCCAAGGTCGTCGCTCATCTTGTACCAGTATTTGGTCCCGGGATCAAGTGTCGCATCGGTGTAGCTGGTAGCAGTGGGTACGATGTCCTGGGTCAAGACAGAGTATGACGAGCCGTTCGTGCTGCGATAGATACTAAGCCCGCTGCTGCCGGCGTAGGTCCAGCGCAGTACCGCATCAGTTTGCGACACTGCCTCGACTCGGACGTTTGTTGGCGCGGCCATTAGACTACGGCCGCCTTACTGCCCCCACGTTCAGGCAAGTTCCGATCATCGTGCACGGGGATTATCTCCAGGCCGATTCGTCG
>Ga0137437_1000297_pt1 | contig 14572 bp, 14 predicted proteins | sample EasRivERMGT138_2_FD_102332 | JGI IMG/M metagenome (GOLD analysis project Ga0137437, IMG submission 102332) | Soil microbial communities from meander-bound floodplain in the East River, Colorado, USA - East River MetaG ERMGT138_2 | ecosystem: Environmental > Terrestrial > Soil > Floodplain ...
CGTAGCAATGTTCCCCAAACTCGCCGGGCAACAAGCGGCGTACACGATTGCACAACTGAGTGCGTTTCGAACACAGAAGCGCTCCGAGCAGGACGCACAGGCCTACATGTGGGGTATCTCTGCGCTCCTGGACGATGCGGCGATCCAGGAATTGGGCGAGTATTTTGCCTCGCAGACGCCGGCGCCGGGTAAGCCCGGTGACGCGAAGCTGACCCGGAAGGGCAAGCAGATTTACATGGAAGGCATTCCATCCAAAGGGGTGCAGCCGTGCCGCAGCTGTCACGGCGACGATGCTGAAGGCGCTTCCGTCTTTCCACGCTTGGCCGGGCAGCACGCGGCATACGTGTTCAATCAGCTGAAAATATTCGGAACACGCTTGCGCCCGCATGGAATCGTAATGGCGGGAGTGACCAAGAATATGACGCCGGGCGAGATGCGTGCAGTGGCTGAGTACGTGCAGTCGAAATAACGGGCCGAAGCCTGCTTAAGCCGTGGAACATTTGTCGTCTCAGGGTCGGGAATTGCCGTTCGGACACTGCCTTTCTCGTCGAATCCTGACCGCGATACTTTGGGCTGCGGAAACTTCCAGTGGAACTTTGGTCTTTCTCTTTCGCCTCTCTTCGTGCCCTTCGTGCCCTTCGTGCACTCCTCAAGGGCGCCCGTCTAGCGGGTATTGAAAAGAAGGTATTGAAAAGAAACTTCGTGGTGAGAATTTGACTTCTCGAAGCGAAGCTTTCAGTTCCGGGCATGACGGGATTTTTCATCGCGAGCGGCGACAAAGATGCCGGCCAGTAATAGCAAGAAACCGATCAACTGGAGCGCGGTGAAGCCTTCTTCGAAGAAGAGCCACGCGAGGATCGCAGCGCCGATCGGTTCGCCGAGTATCGCGATCGCGACGAAAGTTGCAGTCAGCCGCCGCAAAGCCCAGTTGAATGTGGTGTGGCCGATCAACTGCGGACCGAGCGCAAGCGCAACCATGAACATCCATGCTGCCCAAGGCAGGGACATGAAGGATTCTCCGGTCACGACTGCAGCGGCCAGCAGCAGTACCGCAGCGGTCGAGTACGCGAGCCAGATATACGCAGTCAGCGAAACACGAGCACGCAATGCCCGTCCCACCAACAGATAGCCGGATGCCGAGATCGCTCCCACGAGAGCCAGGACGTTGCCGAGCATCGGCGCCGACCGGGGACCCGAGGTGCTGCTCGCGTCCGCGGCAAATATGAGCACGCTTCCCGCAAGCGTGAGCAGGATACCTGCAACCGCCGCGCGGCCCGGACGTTCGCGCAAAAGGACCGACGACGCCAGCGCGACCCACAGCGGATTGGTTGTAACCAATGCGGTGCTGCTGGCGACCGAGGTATGTTCGAGGGAAGTAATCCACGACCAAAAGTGCGCGGCCAGCAGGGCGCCGGATAGCATGCACAGGCCCAGCTCACGCCGGCGTAACCCAAGTATTTCCCCGCCGGCGTGCAACCACGCGAAGGGTGCGAGCACCAGCGCTGCGACGGTCAATCGAACAGCGGCAATGGCAAGCGAGGGGGCGCCCTCTGCGTGGGCGAATCGAATCAGGATGGCGGCAAAGGAGACGACGACGACCCCGACGCCGAGAACGAGGAAAGGCAGCAAACGGGCGGGCATGGCGCGTTATATCACGCCCGCCGGCAACTCAAGGACTCAGTGCAGCTTTTCCGGCAAAGCCGGCGTGCCGGGGATGGCCATCACGTCAATGCCTTCTTCCTTCAGTTCGCCGACTTCCTGACTGGAAGCTGTGCCGCGGATCGCTCGCTCCGGGGTTTCCTTGTAGAAAATCCTGCGCGCTTCCTCCGGGAAACGGTGGCCGACGTCTTCGGTGCTGCTCAGAACATGATCGATGAACTTCCTCTTCAGTTCCTGTGCGGCATTGGCGACGGCGACCATTTGCGATTCCTCAGCAGGATTGCTGCCGGAACGCGTATTGATATAGGGCGCTGATAGTTGGCGCGCGACTTCCACCGACCCGCAGACCGGGCATGCGATATCGCCAGCCTCCGCCTGACGGGTGAAGTCGTCTGCCGTACCGAACCACCCTTCGAAGGAATGGTTGTTGTCGCACGCGAGATCGAAAACGATCATGTTGCCCTCAGCCGCAAGCACGCGGCGGAATCAAGTTTAACATCCGAAACCGCACTACCTCAAAAGCATAGAGACCGCAGGTACCCGACAAGTTCCGCCAACTACTACCGGGCGCCGGGAATTGCGTCTATCGGTACGATGTTAACGATCCGGAAGCAGGTCTGGATGACGCGCACCGGCATTTTGCGCAACTTTCAGGACAGCACATGTTCTCCGGAGAACAATTGCTCGATGCGTTCGCGTTCCCGGATCAGATGTACATTGACGCCATCCACCATGACCTCGGCGGCTCGCGCCCGGCTGTTGTAGTTGGAACTCATGCTCATGCCGTAAGCGCCCGCGGACATGACTGCCAGCAGATCGCCTTCGCTTAACGCGAGGTCGCGGCCGCGCGCCAGGAAGTCGCCGGTTTCGCATACCGGCCCGACAATATCGTAGCGCTTCGAGCCGGCAGTCGACGGTTTTACCGGTCGGATCTCATGGTAGGCGTCGTACAGCGCCGGGCGAATCAGATCGTTCATCGCGGCATCGACCACGGCAAAGTTGCGCGCATCGCCATGCTTGAGATATTCGACGCGGGTGAGCAGCAAGCCGGCAGTGCCAACCAGCGAGCGGCCGGGTTCGAGCAGGATTTCCTGCCGGCGTTTGCCGACGCAATCGAGCAGCGCCTTTACGTACACATCCGGTGGCGGAGGCATCTCGTCGCGGTAGCGAATGCCCAAGCCGCCGCCGAGATCCAGATGCTTCAATTCGATGCCTTCGGCCGCCAGCGCATCGACCAGTTCCAGCACTTTCGTGAAAGCGTCTATGAAAGGCGCCAACTCGGTCAGTTGCGATCCGATGTGGCAATCGATGCCGACAATCCTCAGATGCGGCAACGCGTGGCCCTTGCGATAGATTCGCAATGCTTCGCCGAATTCAACGCCGGACTTGTTTTCCTTCAATCCTGTCGAGATATAGGGATGCGTCTTGGCGTCGACGTCAGGATTGACGCGCACACTCACCGGCGCCTTCGCGTTCATCTTCCCGGCGACTTCGTTCAACCTCTCCAATTCGCTTTCCGATTCGACGTTGAAGCACATGACCCCAGCGGTGAGTGCCTGGCGCATGTCGTCGCGGGTCTTGCCCACCCCGGAGAAAACAGTCTTCGCCGGATCGCCACCGGCAGCGATCACCCGCGCCAGTTCGCCACCCGAGACGATGTCGAATCCGCTGCCCATGCGGGCAAACAGATTCAGGATGGCCAGATTCGAATTGGCTTTCATCGCATAACAGATCAGGTGCGGCCGCTGCCCGAAAGCCTGGTCATAGTCGCGAAAGGCCTGCTCGAGCGCAGCGCGTGAATAGACGAAGCAGGGCGTGCCGAATCGCGCGGCGATCTGCGACAGTGCTACATTTTCGGCAAAGAGCTCGCCGTTGCTGAGGGAGAAGACGCTCACTTCTCGATGGTTCCTTCTTCGGTCTTTCTCGGCTCGTGCTTTTTCGTCTTGACGCCTTCTTTCGGCAGGTAGAGCGCGCCTTTCTGGCCGCAGGCGGACACGAGCAAGGCGAGGACGATCAGAATGCAGATGCGGCGCATGCAGGACTCTCCGGACGTTGGCCGAGTTTAGCACAGCGAATTGTTTCAGCCTGAGCGTTAACGCGGATCAACTCAAGAGAAACCCAAACTCTCACCGCAGAGGACGCGAAGGACGCAGAGGAAACCAAGTAATAAGAGGAAGAGCATGTGAGAGTTCCATGCAGGTATGGTGCCAAAGTTACCACCGATGCAAGATTTTATCTTTCGAATTTTCTTGACCTTGTCTTCCTCCGCGTCCTTTGCGTCCTCTGCGGTGAGAGTTGCTTTAGAGGTTAATGAGCACGCGATCAGGTTCAGATATCCATGTAGTAAAGACCCATGCGGTTGAGTTCGGCGCAGGCGTCGCGATAGTGCGGACACACCGACGCGACCAGGTTCCAGAAGCGCCGCGAGTGATTCATCTCGATCAGATGGGCCAGCTCGTGCACGACGACATAGTCGATCGTCGACTGCGCGGCCTGGATCAGCCGCCAGTTCAGCCGCAATTCGCGCTTTGCGTTGCAGCTGCCCCAGCGGGTCCGCGCGCTGGAAAGGAAGAGGCGGGGTGCGGCCACGTCGAGTCTGGGTGCAAATTCGCCGATCCGGCCGGAAAAATTCGACTGCGCATGGCGGCGGTACCACTTGACCACGGCTGCCTTGACCGAATCCTTGTGGGCCGGATCGGCCAGCGAAATATGCAGGCGGTCTTCGTCCTGCAGAGTCGCCAGCGTTGCGACGGTGTCCATGGTCAGATGCAGACTCAGGTCGCGGCCAAGATACCTGACCTTGTCGCCCTGTAGCCAAGACTGGTTGCGGGCCGGGAACGCGCTCCAGGCGTCCAGTTTCTTCAGCACCCATTCCTCGGCATCGCGGATGACGCCGACGATGCGCCGTTCGGAACTTCGCCAGGGCGCGCTGACCGTCAGACCGTGTTCGTCGACGCTCAGCACGATGCTGCGACGCTGCTGGCTGCGCTTCAGGAGGTAGGCGACATCGCGGTCGCGAAGCCGGATGTTTCTCGGCTCGGACACCGCGGTGACCGGAAACAGGTCGCTTATGAGCGAGCGTTTCCGAGTCGGACGACTTCGGTTTCTATCCAGTCTTCAGCTTTCCGGTTCAGAGCGTCCGGGGTCATTCCCGCCGGATGAATCACCGGTCCGATGCTCACGGTGATGGTCCCGGGATATTTCATGAAGGCATTTCTGCCCCAGACGGTTCCGGCATTATGCGCGATCGGCAGAACGGGCGCGCCGGTCTTGCAGGCCAGCCATGCGCCGCCGAGATGGTAACGGCCGCGCTTTCCGGGGGCGATGCGTGTTCCTTCCGGAAATATGACGATCCACCACCCATCGGACAACCGGCTCTTGCCCTGTTCCAGCGTTTGCTTGAGTGCACGGGTGGCGGACCCGCGGTCGATCGCGATCGGGCTCATCATCGCCAGTCCCCAGCCGAAGAAGGGCACGCGCAGCAACTCGCGCTTGAGAACCCAGACCTGCGGCGGAAGGATGACTTGATACGCCAGCGTTTCCCAGGCCGACTGATGCTTGGACAGGACGATGCATGGGCTCTGCGGGAGGTTATCACGCCCGACCACGCGATAGCGCACTCCGCAAATCATCCTCGCCAGGCTGATAACGAGGTGCGACCACGCCGTGATGATGCGATAGCGCGTGATCGGTCTGAACGGGAACGTGAGCAGAGAGATGACGGCAAAGATTACCGTGATCATGAACCGGAGGACTTCGTAAACGACTGAGCGCAGGAATGCCATGACCACGTTCATGCAACGATGTGACGCACCGCCTGGGCCAGATCCGCGAAAACCGGGGTACCGTCTGGCAGCCCGCCGGCGGCCCTGGTTTTGCTGCCTTTGCCGGTCAGCACGAGGATCGGTTGCGCTCCCGCGGCCGCGGCGGCCTGCAGGTCGCGCAGCGAATCGCCGACACTGGGAACGCCCGCGATATCGACGTTGAATCGCTGGGCGATGTCGATGAACATGCCCGGTTTCGGTTTGCGGCAGTCGCAATTCGCCTCTGCCGAATGCGGGCAGTAGAACAAGGCGTCGATGCGTCCGCCCACTTGTGCTAGGACGCGGTACATCTTGTCGTTGATCGCGTTCAGTGCGCCCATGTCGAGCAGTCCGCGCCCGATCCCGGACTGGTTGGATGCGACCACCACGCGGTAACCGGCATGGTTGAGCTTCGCGATCGCCTCCAGGCTGCCCGGGATCGGCTTCCACTCGGTTGTACTCTTGATGAACTGATCGCTGTCCTGGTTTATGACCCCATCGCGATCGAGGATGATGAGTTTCATGAATGAGTGAACTGTGAACGGTGAACAGAGCACGGAAAAACCGATGCAGATCTTGTCATGATTGTACCGTTCCCCATTCACTGATCACTGTTCACGCCTTATCATGCGGCGAGCTTGGAGATGTCCGCGATGCGATTCATTTCGTCACGGAGATCCCGCAGGAGGGCAAGCCGGTTTTGACGTAACTCCTTTTCGTCAACCATGACCATAACCGATTCAAAAAATGCGTCCACCGGCGCTTTCAGCACGGCAAAGGCTTTCAGGTAGCCGGTGTAGTCGCCCTTTTGCAGCAGAGGGACCGCGTTCCTGGTTGCAATCCCAAGCGCATCGAACAGGTTACGCTCGGCCGTCTCTGTCAATGCCTCGACCTGGGCGCCTTTGAAGGACTCGCCTTTGGCCTCCGCTTGTTTGAGGATATTGACCACGCGCTTGTTCGCGGCGGCAAGGCTCTGCGCTTCCGGAAGGCTGGCGAATGCGCGCACCGCCGCCAGCCAGAGCGGAGTTTGATCAATCCGAGCAGGATTCTTGCTGAGGACCGCATCGACTTCGTTTGCCGAATACCCCGATTCTCGCAGGTAACTGCGCAAACGCTCCCAGATGAATAACTGCAGATCCGACTGCGTGCCGGCGAGCACACCGTCCGGAAACACCGAATAAGCCTCGTTTACTAGGTCATGAATCGATACCGGCAGGCCTCGTTCAATGAGCAGCCGGATGACTCCCAATGCGTGCCGCCGCAATGCGAAAGGATCTTTGTCGCCGGTCGGCTGCTGGCCGAGACCGAACAGGCCCGCGAGGGTTTCCAATTTGTCCGCCAGGGCGAGTGCCACGCCTATATCGTTGTCAGGCAACTGATCTCCGGCGAAGCGTGGGCGATAATGTTGTTCGATCGCATCGGCGACCTTCGGATCCTCACCGTCGGCCAACGCGTAATAGCGGCCCATGATGCCTTGCAACTCCGGGAACTCGCCGACCATGTTGGTGACCAGATCCGCTTTGGCCAGCAGGGCTGCACGGTCCGTGAGCTTGCGATCGGCGCCAATTTTCTCCGCAACGACTATCGCAAGCGCGACAACACGCTCGACCCGGTCGAGCTGGCTGCCCAGCTTGTTGTGATAGACGATGTTACCCAGTTGCGGCACCCGATCCTCGAGCTTTTTCTTCTTGTCCGTCTCGAAGAAAAAACGCGCGTCCGCGAGCCGCGGCCTGACGACACGCTGATTGCCCGCGACAATGTTCTTCGAGTTGGCAAGCTGCATGTTGGACACAATGAGAAAGTTGTTGGTCAGCTTGCCGTTATTGTCGAACAGGGGGAAGTATTTCTGGTTCTGGCGCATCGTGAGGATCAGGCATTCCTGGGGAACGCTCAGGAATCCTGGCTCGAACTCTCCGATGTAAACCGCAGGGTATTCAACCAGGGCGGTGACCTCGTCGAGCAGAGGTGCGTATTCGGCATCCGGTCCGAGCGAAAACTTGAGCGCTTGCGCTTTTTCGCAGAGTTGCTTCGCAACCTCGCTTTTGCGCTTGTCGAAATCGGCGATGACCCGACCTTCGTTCTCGAGTCTGGCTTCGTATTCGTCCGCGCGGACGAGCGAAATATCCTTGGTGCCCTGGAAGCGATGTCCATGTGTAATACGTCCGGCCTCGAGGCCGAGCGTCGCCACAGCGAGCACCTTGTCACCATGCAGTGCGACCAGCCCATGGGCCGGCCGCACAAACTTGACCGTCGTCGCGCCGTCGGCAAGCTGATAGCTCATCACTTTGGGGATCGGCAGCTTCGCAATCGTGTCCTCGATCGCCAGGGATAATGCCTGCTCAAGCGATTGACCCACAGCCACGGTGCGCAGATAGACACTGTCGGTTTTGCCCTCCGGCTTGATCGCAAGCGAATCTGTGCCGACTTTGGAATTAAGTGGCGCATCAGCAAGTTGTTCGCGGCCCATGCCTGCCAGTTTCTTGCGCAACGCGTCGCTCCAGCCGCCGTCTTCTTTGCGCGCAACGGCGACCGGCATGAGTTTTTGTTCGACGGGACGGTCATATCCCTTGGAAAGCACGGATGAGATGTAAACGGCCAGGCGGCGCGGCGTGGCGAATGCTTGCGGCTTGGAAGTGGCGTCCAGGAGTCCACTGCTCTTCAGGCCCTCGAACATGCCTCCCGCAAATGCTTCACCCAGGCGCTTCAGTGCTTTCGGCGGCAATTCTTCGGTGAACAGCTCGACCAGAAGGTTGGCGCTCATGCCGGAGCCGCTTTTTCTTTTTCAGCCAGAGCCGCCTTCATGGCCGGGACGTCGACGCCGAGTTTATGCAGTTGCTCTGGCTTGCTCATCGGGAAGCCGGTGCGCAGCCGCGAATCGAAATAGGCCTGAGAGACGCTGCGCGCGAGATTGCGAATACGGCCGATGTACGCCGCGCGCTCGGTGACCGAAATCGCCCCACGCGCATCCAGCAGGTTGAACGTATGCGCGGCCTTCAGCACCATTTCGTAGGCGGGAAGCGCAAGTTGCACTGTCATAAGGCGCTTGGCTTCCGCTTCGTAGTCGTTGAAGTGCTGGAACAGTACGGCGGTGTTCGACTGTTCGAAGTTGTAAGTCGATTGTTCGACCTCATTCTGGTGATAGACGTCGCGGTAGGTCAGTCCCGGTGTCCAGACCAGATCGAACACGTTTTCCACGCCTTGCAGATACATCGCCAGGCGTTCGATGCCGTAAGTGATTTCGCCGGTGATCGGCTTGCAGTCGAGCCCGCCGACTTGCTGGAGGTAAGTGAACTGCGTGACTTCCATGCCATTGAGCCAGACTTCCCAGCCCAGGCCCCAAGCACCGAGCGTCGGATTCTCCCAGTCGTCCTCGACGAAGCGGATGTCGTGGGCCTGGGGCTCGATGCCAAGCGCGCGCAGAGAGTCCAGATAGAGGTCGATGATCTCGAGCGGCGAGGGTTTCAGCACCACCTGGAACTGATAATAGTGCTGCATGCGGTTCGGATTCTCGCCATAGCGCCCGTCCTTCGGACGGCGCGATGGTTGCACATACGCGGCGCGCCAGGGCTCCGGCCCGATGGCTCGCAGAAACGTCGCTGTGTGCGACGTCCCGGCGCCGACTTCCATGTCGTAAGGTTGCAGGATCGCGCAGCCGCGATCACCCCAGTAGTGCTGCAGCGTTAGAATGACTTCCTGGAAGTTCAACATCGATGAATTCTGCAGGAAATTCGGGACTTGAGCGTCCCGAAGCAAAGCCCGAATTGTACTCAAAACCGCCCCCTTTAACGAGGATGAAGCAATGATGCTCCGACTGCTCGCACTGGTTTTCGTCCTGTGGTTGCCTGCCGCCGTCGCGTACGGGGAAAACTCCGCGCCCTGGGGGCAGGCGAAGACCGTGGAGAAAACCTACAGCAAGCAGAAAGTGGTGTACGACGTGGCGGTCAAGACCGTCGCGCAACTGGAAAACGTGCTGGATCGGGCGAGCTATCTTTCCGTGCTGAACGATGCCGATCCTTTCGACAGCAAGATCGTCATCGTGCTCCACGGCGATGAGATCGGTTTCTTTGCAACGCGCAATTACGCGAAGTACAAGGATCTGATGACGCGGGCGCAGAGTCTGACCGTCGGCGGCATCATCGACATGCGCATGTGCAGGGTGGCCGCCCATCGCCGCGGCTTCGAGCCGCAGGACATTCACGGTTTCGTCACCATCGTGCCGATGGCGGATGCGGAGATCATCGACCTGCAGAAGCAGGGATTTGCCTACATGCAGTGATCCTTGAAAGGTACTCACCACGGCAGCTTCGGCCGTAAGTGCTGCGCCTTAAGGACACGGATACCCTCGCGATAGCGTGGAGTACCTCTTTTAGGAAAGGCGAAAGTACAACAAAGGGCCATGGACAGTTGCGACCCGCAAGCGGAGGGCTCTTCATCACCGGACTTGTTCTTGACGTCTACAATGTTTGGCCTTCGTGTCCTCCGTGGTTCAAGTGCTGTTTTGGATCGATCCGCCGGTGGCGGTGCCCGCATCAGCGGATGCGAACGGCGCGGGCAATAACGAGCGGGATCAGGATCATTGCCAGCGCCAGCACGAGGAATCCGGCATTGCCGAATACGATGTAAGGCGTGCTGCCCTGATAGCCGCGCACTTCGCCGCTGACCTTCGCCGTTGTGAACTCGGGAGCGGAGGCAACAACCTGGCCGCTCGCATCGATTATGGCGGTTACACCGGTGTTGGTGGCGCGCAGCATCGGCCGGCCGGTTTCCAGCGCCCGCATCTGCGAGATCTGCAGGTGCTGCCGCGACGCCACCGTATCTCCCCACCACGCGTCGTTGGTGAAATTCGCCAGAATGGTGGCTTCCGGCAACTGACGTATGATTTCCTCGCCGAACACGTCTTCGTAGCAGATGTTCACCGCGATTTTCTGCCCGGCCACCTGTATCGGCTTCTGTAATTTCGCGCCGTGCGAAAAATCCGACATCGGTATGTGCAGCAGGTTCATGATCCAGCCCAGGATCGGCCGCATCGGAAAATAGTCGCCGAAAGGAACCAGGTGGTGCTTGCGATAGATTTGCGTCGGTCCCGTGCCGACACTCATCACGCTGTTGTAATAGTTTCCGGACGGGTCGATTTCCGGAACGCCGAACAACATGTCTCCGCCGTTGCGGACTGCCTGGTCGGCCAGCGCCTTCAAATAGTCGGGCGGGACGTCGACATTGAGCATCGGCAGCGCGGTTTCCGGCAACAGGATCAGTTTGCTGTCGACGGAGCGCGCAAGTTCCAGATAGATTTCCAGCGTGGCCAGAGCGCGCTCGGGTCGCCATTTCAACTCCTGCGGAATATTTCCCTGCAGCAGGGTCACGCTGGTCGGCCCACCCGATACCGGCTGCGTCCACTGCTGGGTCTTCAGAGCGGCGCCCGCGATCACGAGCGTGCCGGCAACGCAGATACTCGCAATGAAACCGGGAGACGGCTTGCCTGGATTGGGCAAAGAGCGGTGGCACAAGAAGCTGTCGATGGCGCTCGCTGCGGCACCGGCAATTGTCGCGGTGATCACGGATAGACCGTAGACGCCCAGCAAGGGCGCATAGCCCGCCAGGGGACTCGAGGGAACTTGCGAGTAGCCGATGGCGAGCCATGGGAAGCCGGAAAGCAGCCAACTGCGCACCCATTCCGAAAGGCCCCACAACGCGGGAAACAGCAACATCAGCCTGACTGGCGTATTCGCACGCAGACGCAGCAGAACTGCGCAAACCAGCGCCGGATAGCACGCCTGGATAAGACAGAACACCAGGGTGAAAAGCGCCGCCACCGGCATCGCCATGCCGCCGTAAACATGCAGGCTCACATAAACCCAGCTGACGCCCACGAGAAACACTCCCGCGCCGAAAGCGAAGCCGACCGCTAAAGCCGCTCCGAGCGTATGGCATCGCAGCCAGATCAACAGCAGCGCCGACAGCGTGACGGGAGGGACGATGTAGAACTGAAAAGGCGCGAAGCCGAGCACGGCGGTCGCGCCCAGTGCGAAGGGTGCCAGGGAAAAGCGAAGAAAATTCAGCACGCGGCCCGGACTGATGGCTGCGGAAGACTCAGGTTGCACTCTCCGTCCTGACTTTCTCGACCAGCAGCGCGTGCAACCTGCGGCTGTCGACGCGCACAACCTTGATGTTCAGATCGCCGATGCGGAACTGTTCGCCGCGTTTGGGCAGTCTGCCGAGATGGGAAAGCACCAGTCCGCCGACGGTATCGAAATCCTCGTCGCTGAAATCCGTGCCGAAGGTCCGGTTGAAATCGTCGATCTCGGTCTGCGCCTTGACGCGAAACTGGCCGTTGCGGTCGAGAATGATGTTGGCCTCGGTCTCGTCGAAGTCGAACTCGTCCTCGATCTCCCCGACAATCTGTTCGAGCACGTCCTCGATCGTGACCAGACCGGCCACGCCGCCATATTCGTCCACTACGATCGCGATGTGGTTGTGGTTGCTGCGGAAATCCTTGAGCAGCACGTTCAGCCGCTTCGATTCGGGTATGAACACCGCGGGTCGCAGCCTGTCACGCACATTGAATTCCTCGCCCGCGTAATAGCTCAGCAAGTCCTTGGCGAGCAGAATGCCGATGACGTCGTCCTTGTTTTCTCCGATGACGGGAAAACGGGAGTGGCCGGTCTCGATCACCCATGGAATGAACTTCTCCGGTGTGACGCCGATGTCGATCACGTCCATTTGCGCGCGCGGGATCATAATATCGCGCGCCTGCATCTCGGAAACCTGCATGACGCCTTCGATCATCGCCAGCGCGTCGGCGTCCAGCAGATTGCGCTCGTAAGAGCGCTGCAGCAACTCGATCAGTTGCTCGCGATCTTCCGGCTCGCGCATAAGCAGCGCGCCGAGCCGTTCGAGCAGTGATGGTTTTTGCGGTTCTTCTTCCATGCGTTAAAAGGAGGTAAACAGTGAACAGTTAAGGGTGAACCGGAAAATCGCAACGCCGGGTTTTCACCGTTTGCTTTTCACTATTCACCATTTACCGGGTTCTCGTAGGGATCAGCATACCCGAGGTTTGCGACAATTTCTGCCTCCAGCGTTTCCATGACCCTGGCATCGTTCTTGTTTTGGTGATCGTATCCCTGCAGATGCAACATGCCGTGCACGACCAGATGCGCATAGTGGGCTTCGATCTGCTTGCGCTGCTTGCGGGCCTCTTTCGCAATCACCGGCGCGCACAGAACGATGTCGCCGCAGAGCGGCTCGAGGTCCGGGTATGCGAACGTCAAGACGTTGGTTGCATAGTCCTTGCCCCGAAAATTGCGATTGAGTGCCCGGCCTTCCCTGCCGCCGACCACCCTGAGCGTGACTTGCGCATCGGTCAGCAAGGCCGCTCTTGCCCAGGATCGCAAGCGCTGCCGCGACGGCAGGCGGTCACTGGCAATTGCGTATTGGACCGAGAGAGTGAGCGACGTGGGCGCACTACGCACCAATTTGCGGCCGGCGCTCGGCATTCCGATCAGTCCGCTTTACGGGCCTGGTGCTGTTCATAGGCCTGGACGATGCGCTGGACCAGCGGGTGGCGGACCACATCGTCGGCAAGAAACTGGGTGAAGGCAATGCCGCGCACCTCTGCGAGGATCATCGCGGCTTCCACCAGGCCGCTTTTCTGGCTTTTCGCCAGATCGATCTGGGTCACGTCGCCGGTCACGACGGCCCGGCTGCCGAAGCCGATGCGCGTAAGAAACATTTTCATCTGTTCGGGCGTGGTGTTCTGCGCCTCGTCCAGAATGATGAAAGAATGGTTCAGCGTGCGGCCACGCATGAATGCCAGAGGCGCAATTTCAATCGCGCCGCGCTCGAACAGTTTGCCGACCTTCTCGAAACCCATCAGATCATAGAGCGCGTCGTAGAGCGGCCGCAGGTAAGGGTCGACTTTCTGCGCCATATCCCCGGGCAGAAAGCCGAGCCGCTCGCCGGCTTCGACCGCCGGGCGAACGAGCACGATGCGCTTGACCGCATCGCGCTCGAAAGCATCGACGGCGCAGGCGACAGCGAGATAGGTCTTGCCGGTGCCCGCCGGGCCGATGCCGAATGTAATGTCGAATTCCCTGATTTGCCGGATGTACTGCACCTGGCGGGGCGTGCGGCCATGCAGATCGCGCCGCCGGGTTTGCAGCACCAGCGCATCGTCGCCTGCAGCACGGGCAGCGTCTCCTGAGATTTCGATCAGTCCGAGCTGGATTTCCTCCAGGCTCACGTTGCGGCTCGCCTGTTGATAGAAACGCTGCAGTGCTTCTGCCGCAAGCCGGGCCGGATCCGGCGCGCCGGAAATGCTGAAATGCTCGCCACGTCGCGCAATCGAAACGTCCAGTGCGCTCTCTATCTGCTTGAGGTTTTCATCCAGCGCGCCGCACAAGTTGGCGAGGCGCTGGTTGTCGACCGGAGTAAAAGAAAGTTCCAGGGGGTTCAAACGGGTTCTGTCAGCCGTACGTCGCCGCGCAATGTGTGCGCCAATGCCGCGGTAATGCTTACGTCCATAAGCTTGCCGATCAGACGGCTTGAGCCGGAAAAGTTGACGACACGGTTGTTGCTGGTGCGGCCGGCCAGTTCCTGGGGATTCCTGCGCGAAGCTCCCTCGACGAGGATGCGTTCGACGCTGCCGACCATGCGCTCGCTGATTGCCTTCGCGCTCGCCTCGAGCGCCGCCTGCAGCCGCGCAAGACGCGCCTGCTTGGTTTCCAGCGGGATCTGGCCGGCGAAGCCCGCGGCGGGTGTGCCCGGGCGCGGGCTGTACATGAAACTGTAACTGTCGTCGAAGCCGACATCTTCGACCAACCTCATGGTTTGCTCGAAGTCCTGTTCCGTTTCCCCCGGGAAACCGACGATGACATCCGTCGCGATCGAAACGCCCGGTCGTGCCGCGCGCAGGCGCCGGATGATCGACTTGTATTCCAGGCAGGTGTAGCCGCGCTTCATCGCCGACAGTATCCGGTCGGACCCTGACTGCACCGGAAGATGGACGTGATCGACTAACTGGGGCAGGCGCCTGTACGAATCGATCAGGCGTTGGGTGAATTCCCGCGGATGCGATGTCGTGTATCGCAGCCGCTCGATGCCCGGCATCTCAG
>Ga0137437_1000298_pt1 | contig 14569 bp, 14 predicted proteins | sample EasRivERMGT138_2_FD_102332 | JGI IMG/M metagenome (GOLD analysis project Ga0137437, IMG submission 102332) | Soil microbial communities from meander-bound floodplain in the East River, Colorado, USA - East River MetaG ERMGT138_2 | ecosystem: Environmental > Terrestrial > Soil > Floodplain ...
CCTGAGCTACCGCTGGAACTCCCGCCAGAACCGCCGCCTGAACTACCGCTTGAACTCCCACCTGAGCTGCCGGTTGAGCTACCGCCGGAATTGCTACCGGAACTACCACCTGAACTACCACCAGAGCCACCACCCGAACTTCCGCCTGAGCTGCCGCTTGAGCTACCGCCGGAATTGCTACCGGAACTACCACCTGAGCTACCGCCGGAACCGGCGCCTGAGCTACTGCCAGAGCTGCCACCTGAGCTGCCACTAGAACCACCGCTTGAGCTGCCGCCGGAACTGCTACCAGAACCACCACCTGAACCACCGCCGGAAGTGCTACCAGAGGTACCGCCAGAACCACCGCTGGAGCTACCACTGGAACTATCACCTGAACTACCGCCTGAACTACTACCTGAGCTGCTGCCGGAACTCCCGCCGGAACTGCCACCTGAACTCCCGCCTGAACTACCACCGGAGCTACCGCCGGACGTATCGTCGGCGGGAGAAATTGATCCGCCAATGTTCGTCCAAGCAATTTGTAAAGTTTGACCGAGATTTGAGTCACGAACACTCAACCAAAAGCCTAGAGCGACTAGCAGGACGATAAGCGTGTACTCAACTAGTCCCTGACCTTTGTTGGTCGAAGTGAGTTGTTTCTTAAAATACCGTAATCGGTCCATGCAAGAGTTTCCGTTCTCAACTCGATGTCTGAGCAAGCAACAGACCAAACCAATTGGCGGCTAATCAAGGCATAATTCATGATGTTTTTTTGGAACTGAAGGAAAAATATCAGGAATTCGAACCCGACTAATTATGGCACCGGGCTTTGGTGCCATAATTGCCTAGTCGACAAATCCAGTAGTGAGTGTCAAAGAGACTCACCAAATCTCATGAGTCAGGATGCAAGAGTCGGCGCACGGGGAATTCGTGAATTTTCCGCTTGTGCGCGTGATGCTGATTCGAAATCTTGCGGGCATGATTGACGTCTTTTGGTGTGATAAAGTTGATTTAGCATTTCCTTGGTTCTGTGCGTCTTTGGAATTCAACCCGGCACCTTGAACATCTAACCTTAAACACTCGGCGACTGGTGACGCGCCAGCGCTAACAGCTTGATCGCTCGCAGGCATTAGGGATAAAAAGCTATAAGACAGGCAATCGCAACGACCGCCACTGGAGTACAGTTGAAACCATTGAGACAACCATGATGAATACGATAACAGACGACATCCGGGTCATGACCTCGGGCGCTTTTACCGCGGCGTATCTTGAACTCATTCCCCGGCTCGAACTCTTGACGAAGAAAAAACTCGTGACCGCCGCGACGTCCATAGGGACGGGGGAGACTTCCATCCCGAATCGACTGCGACGTGGTGAAGCCGTTGACGTTGTCATCGTCGCGGACACCGTGCTTCTTGGATTCATCAAGGACGGCCTGATCATGGCCGAAAGCTATACTCCCGTCGCACGCTCAGCGATCGGCATGGCGGTGCGGGCAGGAGCGCCGAAGCCGGACATCGGCACGGTCGATGCGCTGACGCGCACGCTATTGCAGGCCAAGTCCATCGCGTACTCGGCCAGCGTCAGCGGCGAATATCTCACCACCGAGCTCTATCAACGCTTGGGAATATCCGACCAGGTGATGAGTAAAAGCCGACTCATCGGCGGTGGCGAGCGGGTCGGCGCCGTGGTCGCGCGGGGCGAGGCGGAAATCGGCTTTCAGCAGTTGAGCGAGCTTCTTCCCGTGCCCGGCATAGATCATGTAACGCCCCTGTCAGCGGAAGTGCAGAAAGTTTCTGTGTTCTCGGCCGGCGTCGCCCAAAGTACCAGGGATGCGGACGCGGCTCAAGCGGTTGTCAAATTCCTAGCCTCGCCGGAGGCGGCCGGGGCTATCACAAAAAGCGGATTGGAGCCAATCGTAAATCGCTGACGCCGGAGACTAAGGTTGCCCTCGATGACAAAGAACAGTTCCGCTGTCTATTCTAATTTGTTACCGGTCGTAGCAAGGAGCCCAAGAAGTCTCGGCCTGGCGCACTCGCTGCGGCCGAGAAATCTTTTTTCTACAATCGGTAGAACGCCTGGGAGTTGCTCTGCAAAATCTTGTGGGCCTGAGCGTTGCTGATCCGCCCCTCGTCCACCCAGCCGCGCACTTCGTCTAGCGCGCTCAGGTTGGCGGAGATATCGGTATGGCTGTAGTCGGTGCCAATCATTAAGTGATCTTCTGTGCCGAACTTGAGAATCGACTCGATGTCGTCAATTGGGTCGATGGTCACGAACATCCGGTTAGCGCGGAACAATGCCGGCTCCAGTTCGTACAGGTTGGGCAAGCGAGTTTGTTTGCCGCGCAGCGTTTGCCGTTTCACCGCTCCCAACTGGGAGATCGTGTAGGGAATCCAGGAAGCCCCCGACTCAATAAAGCCAAAGCGAAGTTTGGGAAACTTTATCGGCACGCCGGAACTCACCAACGCGCCGAAGGAGTACATGATCGGGAAGCCTCTGTCCCATTCGTGGTCAGGTAGAGGGTGGCCGGTGTGGATGCATAGCGGCAGGTCGAGCGCGCTGGCCTCCTCATAGACTGGAAAAAAGTGTGGGTCGGTTACGTAGCGATCGAGGTCGAAGCCGCGCTTGAAGATGCCGCAGGCGCCGTGCTCTTTCGCCCATCGTAGTTCCTCAACAGCCTTGTCGGGATTCAGCAGCGGTAGCACCGCCACCCAGCGCAGCCGCCCGTTGGTTTGCCCACATTTTTCCGCGAGCCAGCGGTTGTAGGTCGTGGTCAGCGCCCATTCAGCTTCAGCGTTGCTGGTATTGTAGCGGATGAAGAAAGTCGGGAAGATGACCTGTGCGGCGACGCCCATCTTGTCCATGTGGGCTAGGCGACCCGGCACATCCTCAAGCTCGCGAAACACCCGCAGAGGATGATTGACTTCGTCTCGGATTGCACGATTCTGCAACCTCCCTTCGACCACCCAGCAGCGGCTATTTGTTGGATTGTAGCCGGCACGTTTGGCCTCATCGGGCGGTAATGTGGTCGTCACCGGTATGTACTTCGCGTAGGGAGTATTCTCCAACTTTCGCCAGGTGTCTTCGGACTCGTCGACGTGCGTATCGGCATCAATCATTGCCATGAAAACCCCCCCCAGGAATAATTTGCGCGTAAAGCGTCGTTCAAGCGTTCTAATTACGGTTACTGCTTCTTATTTTCGCTGTCAAATCATCTAAGAATAGGCCGACGACCGCTTATTTCAATCCAACTGTCACCTCATCAAACAGCTCCTCCACCTCGATCCGCTTCGGAATCAGTCGTTGCTGCGCCGAATAGTGAATAATCAAATCCAAACTGCGCCGAATGTTTGCCACGCCGAACTGAATCGGATCGAGTTCAGCTGCTGCCGGCGCAGCTCGTTTGCTTTCGCGCAGCAGAGCGAAAATTTCCTTCACCGCCGCCGGACTAGACTCCGCCAGCGACTCTTTGACGACCAGCATGTGATTGATCGGTAGCGCGCCGTTCTGCTCGCACCATGTTTTTGCCGCTTCGTTGGGATTGGCAAAAACCGGACGCAGTCTCGGATCTTTAAGATCGGCGCCCCCCACCACGCCGGCATCGATCTCGCCGTCGAGCAGCATTTGCGTGAGCTGCTTGCCGGCGGGCGCACGCAGCACCGTGGCCGGATCAGCGTATTCGGCGACATGCGGGTCTTCAAAAGTCACCCACTTGATCGAATCGAGGTCAACGCCGTGATCGTTTTGGAGAACACCGCGAATCCACGCCGCGGTGGTGACGGAATAGGCGCGGATACCGACGCGCCGGCCATTGAGCTCGGCTGGCGATAGTTGCCCGCGCTCGGCGTTGTAGACCAGAAATGGATGGGGCGGTGCGCCGACAACCACCGCTGGAAGTAGCACGAGCGGCTTGCCATGCGCCTTGGCTTGTAAATAAGTGACGATCGCCAACTCGGCGACGTCGTATTTGAAATGGCGCACGACATCTTTGAACGCCGTGTGAGGCATCTTCACATCGGCGAAGTCGAAGCCGATATTGGGCGAGCGAACATCACCACGCTTCAAAGCCAACGTGTTAGGGTAATCACCCAAAAGCGTTTTCAATGTTAGGACATTTGATTCGTTGTTCATTCCACTCTGCTCCTCTATGGTTTTTTCCTTGGCGTTTTTGCGTCATCGTGTGTCGGGGCGACGGCCAGTCGCCCTTACAGTTTGCCACACGCGCCAAGACACTGCCGCTACTGGTATCACCACAGCTCTAACCTGGCAATTCCGGATGGAATCTCCCTCGTAACGTCGTGCTCGCTTTGCTAGGATTGCTGTCCATGAAAGCCATTCGCAAAGCACTCACCATCGCCGGCTCGGACTCCGGCGCCGGCGCCGGCATCCAGGCCGATCTGAAGACTTTCGCCGCCCTCGGCATCTACGGTACCTCGGCGATCACGGCGATCACGGCGCAGAACACGGTCGGCGTAACCGAAGTCTTGGCGCTAAGTCCAAAGCTCGTCGGCGCGCAGATCGACGCGGTCATCGGCGATATCGGCGCCCACGCGGTTAAAACCGGCATGCTCGCCAATGGCGCGATTATCGACCAGGTAGTGAAGAAAATTCGCGAGCATCGCTTGAAAAATGTCGTCGTCGATCCGGTGATGGTCGCCACATCCGGTGATTTATTGATACAGAAAAGCGCCGTCCATGCCTTGCGCACCAAACTCATCCCGCTAGCGACCGTCGTAACGCCAAACATTCCCGAAGCCGAAGAGCTGACGGGCATGAAGCTTCGCAGCTCGGAGGAAACCAGAGAAGCGGCGCGGCAAATCATCGAGATGGGCGCGAGAACCGTCGTCATTAAAGGCGGCCATCTCAAGGGTCCTGCGATGGATCTCTTTTACGACGGTAAAAAATTTAGCGCGCTCAACGCACCGCGCATCCGAACTAAAAACACCCACGGCACCGGCTGCACCTTTTCGGCGGCGATTGCGGCCTATCTGGCCAAAGGCGAAGGGATCGACAACGCGGTCGCGCTGGCCAAGAAATTTATCACGAGAGCAATTGAGTTGAGTTTTTCAATCGGCGCCGGTCATAGTCCGGTGCATCACTTCCATCGATTCTGGAAAAACTAGTTCTCGTCTCGGAAACAATCGCGCGCCATTCGTCATGCCCGCGAACGCGGGCATCCAGGCGACGGACAGCGCCCGTCATACCTTTGAAAAACGGTATCCAGGTGACGATATAGCCTGGCTTTCCGCGTACGCGGAAAGCACGGAAGGGACCTATTGACTGAAAGCGGAATGGTTGATGGCCGCGGATGATTCACTTCCCGGCATGTTCCATCTCGGCAATGATCGCGCGGGCGGCGACGACGGGATCTTTCGCCTCGATGATCGGCCGGCCGACGACGATGTAGTCGACGCCGGCGCGCACGGCGTCCGATGGCGTCATCACCCGCTGCTGATCGTCCCGGTTGCTCTCCGACGGTCGAATGCCCGGCGTGACGATGACGAAGCGCCGGCCGCAGGCCGCGCGAATGTCAGCCACTTCATGGGGCGACGCCACCACACCGTCCATGCCGGCTTCCTTGGTAAGCAGGGCCAAGCGCACCACTTGATCGGCGACTTTGCGCTCGACACCGACTCGCTGTAGATCGTCTTGATTCAAACTGGTCAGCACGGTCACCGCCAACATAATCGGTCTGCGCCGCTTCTCTTGCCGGCATACCCGGCGCACTTCCTTCTCCGTCGTGCGCATCATATCCAGGCTGCCGGAGGCGTGCACGTTGAACATTTTCACGCCCAGGCGGGTCGCCTCGATGGCCGCTTTGGCGACGGTGTTGGGAATATCGTGAAATTTAAGATCGAGAAAAATCTCGCCGCCGAACTCCTGCATCAAGCGCACGGCTTGCGGACCGGCATGGGTGAAGAGCTGCTTGCCGATCTTGAACATGCCGACTTCCTTGCCCAGCAATCGGACTAAATCGGTCGCTTGCGTCAAGGTGTCGACGTCCAGTGCGACGATCAAACGCTCGCGCATGGAACCGCGTTTACGCACCAGCTCGAGCTTGGAAACCATAGCTTAGGCCTGCAGGGATTGACTAATGATACTTTTGATTTGTTTTACCGCATCGGCGAGCGGAATCTCATCGGTCTTGCCGTCGCGCCGCCGGCGCAGTTCGATTATACCTTTTTCCAACCCTTTGGCGCCGATCGTCACGCGCAAGGGAATGCCGATTAAATCGGCGTCTTTGAACTTTACGCCAGGGCGCTCGTCACGGTCGTCCAACAGGACTTCGACATGCTGGGTTTGCAAGTCGTGATAAATTTGTTCCGCCGCATCGCACAGCTTCTGCTCTTTGTAGTTGACCGGCAAAAGTAAGACGTGAAACGGCGCGATGGAAAATGGCCAGATGATTCCATTGTCATCGTGATTCTGCTCGATCGCCGCCGCCACCAATCGGCTGATGCCGATGCCGTAGCAACCCATTTCAATGGGCCGTTCGCGCCCCTCGGCGTCGAGAAAAGTCGCGCCCATCTTCTCGCTGTATTTGGTGCCAAGATAAAAAACCTGGCCGACTTCGATGCCGCGGTGAGTTTCCAACCGGCCCTCGTCGCAGCGTGGGCAAGGATCACCACCGACCGCAAGGCGTAAATCGGCGAATGCCGACGGCGTGAAATCGCGCTCTTGGTCGACCTGGACAAAATGCTGGTTGGCTTGGTTGGCGCCGGTAACCGCGCCGCGCATACCCTGGACGCTCAAATCCGCCACCAAGCGCAGTTTTAAACCGATCGGGCCCAGGTAGCCCGGTACCACGCCGGTCGCTGCCGCTACCGAGGTTTCATCGGCCAAGCTAACTTCGCGGCAGCCGAGCACCGTGCGCAGTTTGAGCTCATTGATCTCATGATCGCCGCGCACCAGCACCGCGACCAATTCGTCGCCGTCGCTCTTGTAGACCAAGGTCTTGATGAACTTGTCCGCGGATATTTTTAAAAACTCCGCGACCTCCGGCACGCTTTTCTTTCCCGGCGTCGCGACTTTTTCCAGTATCGGCGCTTCCTCGGCAAGATCCCCTCCCGCCGACCGCCCGCCTTTGACTTCGGCCTTCTCGACGTTGGCCGCGTATTCGCAACGGTTGCAGCTGACGATCGCATCTTCGCCGGACTCGGCGAGCACTTGGAATTCATGGGAGAGGCTACCGCCGATGGCGCCGGTGTCCGCTTCCACTGGCCGAAAGCGCAAATCCAATCGGCTGAAGATGCGCTTGTAGGTCTGATACATGTTGTCGTACTCGCGCCGACAGTCGTCGATGTCGGTGTGAAAGCTGTAGGCGTCCTTCATGATGAACTCACGCCCGCGCATTAGGCCGAAGCGCGGCCGGGGCTCGTCGCGAAACTTGGTCTGAATTTGATACAGGTTCAGCGGCAGCTCGCGGTACGAGCGCACCGAGCGGCGCACCAGATCAGTGACAATTTCCTCATGCGTCGGGCCCAAGCAAAAATCGCGTTCATTGCGGTCTTTGAAGCGCATTAATTCTTTGCCATAGTGATCCCAACGGCCGCTCTCCTGCCACAGCTCGGCGGGCGAGGAAATCGGCATGAGCAATTCCTGCGCGCCGGCGCGGTCCATCTCTTGGCGCACGATGGTTTCGATCTTGCGGATGACTTTCAGCGCCAGTGGAAAATAATCGTACACGCCGCGGCTGATCTGCTTGATGAAACCAGCGCGCACTAGCAGTTTATGACTGATGACTTCGGCATCCGCCGGCACTTCCTTCAAGGTCGGTATGAGTGTTTTGCTCCAACGCATAAATGATTGTCAGTGCGCCTTCGTGCAGCGGAAAGGAAAACTTACGCGTCCACTGCTGCGGGCTTTTCAGCGGCTTTTTCAGCGGCGAATTTTTCCACTTCTTCCATCAGCGCGTCGACGATTTGCGCCTCGGGAACCTTGCGGATGACTTCGCCCTTTTTGAAGATCAAACCGATGCCCTTGCCGCCGGCGACGCCGAGATCAGCGGCGCGCGCTTCGCCCGGACCGTTGACTTCACAGCCCATCACCGCGACGTGGAGATTGAGATTGCTGTAGGGCAGCATTCTTTCTTCGACCTTTTTGGCGAGACCGACGAGATCGACATCGGCCCGGCCGCAAGATGGACAGGCGACGAAGGTCAAACCTTCCTTCTTGAGTCCCAGGGCTTTGAGAATCTCACGGCCGACGCGCACTTCCTCGACCGGATCGGCCGCCAGCGAAACCCGGATCGTGTCGCCTATTCCTTCGGCGAGCAGCGTGCCCAAACCGACGGCCGATTTGATCGTACCCACCGTCGGCGTGCCGGCTTCGGTGACACCAAGATGAAATGGATAGTCAACCTTATCGGCGAGCGCCCGGTACGCTTCGATCATCATCAAGGGATCGGATGCCTTAAGCGAAATCTTGATTTCACGGTAGCCGGCATCTTCGAGAATATGAATATGACGCAGCCCGCTCTCAACCATCCCCTCGACCGTCGGGCCGTTGTATCTTTGCAGCAAATCTTTTTCCAAGGAGCCGGCATTGACGCCGATGCGAATCGGAATTTTTCGCTCCGACGCGGCTTTCACGACTTCTTCGACATATTTACGCGCGCCGATATTGCCGGGATTGAGACGCAAACCGTCGACGCCTTGCGCGATGGCGATGAGCGCCAATTTGTAATTGAAATGAATGTCGGCGACCAGTGGGATGCGGATGCGCTTTTTGATCTCGTTCAGCTGCTCGGCCGCTTCGCGCACCGGCACGGCGCAGCGCACAATATCGCAGCCGGCTGCTTCCAACGACCAAATCTGCTGCACCGTGGCACGCACGTCACGGGTATCGGTCTTGGTCATCGACTGGACGGTGATCGGCGCATCGCCGCCTATTTTGAGTTTGCCAATCTGTAACTCTCGGGTTTTTCGGCGTTGAATCATGGATTAACTATAGAGAAGCAACCAAGTGGGGTCAATCAGCAACAAAAACCATCCCCGCCGGTTCATTTGTGAGTGAAATTGCCACGGCGCCGGAACCTGCTCGGTATTCCTAACGAACACGAGCACGAGCATGAACCACGAGCAGGATTTTCTAATCAGCCTTCTTTCTTCTCCGGCGGCGGCCCAATGGGCCGCCCGCCGCGCCGCTGCGGCCGTGCCGCCGTCTCTTCTTGCCCCGCGGGTTTGGCTTCACCTTTGTACTTCCGGTCGCCTTCGGGAATGATCAGCAGCCGGCGATAGGATCCTTGACCGAGGCTTTTGGTGGTAACCCAAGGATCGTCTTGCAGCGCCGCGTGAATGATCCGGCGGTCGGCGGCGCTCAGTGCATCGACGGTCACGGTTTTTCTCTGCCGCTTGGCTTTTTCGCCGAGCCGTAGCGCCATATCTTCCAGCGACTTACGGCGCCGCTCGCGATAATCTTCGATATCGACGATAATATGCGGGCCGTCGCTTGCCTGACGCTCGCCGGCGATGCGCTCGATGAGATATTGCAACGCTTCTAAGGTCTGGCCTTTACGGCCGATCAATAGACCGCTGTCGGCCGCTTTGATCTGGAGAATAATTTCCGCGCCGTTTGCCGCCGACTTCTGTTCGACGGTCGCCGCCACGCCCATGTGCTGTAAGATCTCCCCTAATGCGGCGAGCGCCTTCTCTGTGATCGCCGCGTAGTCCACCGCCTCGATCGCTGTGCCAATCGCGTCCCCGACCGGTTGAACCTCCAGGGGCACCGCCATATTCGACCGTTCGGTGATTTTTTGCTCAAGATTCGGCTTGCGCAGCGCGGCGCGCACCTTGGCTTTCTGCGCGCCGAAACCCAAGATCCCCTTGCGCCCTTCGCTGATGATGTCAACCGTAACCTTATCGCGGGGAACACCGAGCAGTTTGAGCGCGTTGTCGATGGCGGCATCTATGGTATCGCCTTCGCTTTCAACGAAATCCATGAATCAGACCTTTCTGAAAGACGCCTATTTCTGGCCGCGGTTGATCCAGTGCTGCTGCACGATGCTGAGGACATTGTTGACCAACCAGTAAACGGTTAAGCCGGCGGGAAACGACACGAACATGAAAGTAAACATCAACGGCATCAACATCATCATTTTTCTTTGATTGGGATCCCCCGCCGACGGCGTCATCCATTGCTGCAAAAACATGCTCCCGCCCATCAGAATGGTGAGAATCGGGATGCCGAGATGCCAATCGTTAAAAGTGAAAGGCAGCGCCTGCCAGTCCGGCCGCGACAGGTCTTTGATCCACATGAACGGCGCATGGCGCAGCTCGATCGGCGTGCTGAGCGCATTATATAGACCGATGAAGACGGGAAACTGCAAGACCATCGGCAAACAACCGCCGAGCGGATTGACGCCGTTGCGCTTGTAGAGCTCCATGATTTCGCGATTGAGCTTTTCCTTATCGTCACCGAACTTCTCTTTGAGCTTCTCCATCTGCGGCCCCAGCTTGGCCATCGATTTCATCGACACCATGCTTTTGTGCGTCAGCGGCCACATCAGCAGCTTGATCAGCACGGTGAGAATAATGATGTCGATGCCGTAGCTCGACGTCAGGCGATGGAAAAAATGCAACACGTATAACAACGGCTTCGAGACGAAGCCAAAATAGCCGAAATCGATGGAGCGCTCGATGCCTTTGCCCACCGATTCCAACAGATTGATCTCTTTTGGGCCGACAAATAGCGTGTAGCGTCCGTTACCCGCCGGCCCAGCGATCGCGGACACTAAGGCCGTGCTTACTTGGCGCACGGAGATTTTGTGTTGTGCGCCGTTGTCGGGTAACAGGGCGATAAAAAAATAGGTGTGGCCGAAGCCGGCCCAGGACACCTCGCCGCTGAACTCATGGCCTTTGACCGCTTCCGCCGCCGCTTCGCGCTTGATTTTGTTGTCGACCAGCGCGATATAGCCCTCGAACGGCGCATCGTGATTGGCTGCAGTATGATCGCTTTTATCCGTGAGCAAAACTTCCGGCACGAGGGCGGCGCCATCAGCGGACTTCACGCCAACTTCGAGATCGATGGAATAACTCGCGCCGTTAAACGTCAACGCTTTGGTAATCACCGTACCGTTGGATGTTTGGCCTTGGAACACCAAGCTCCCTTTGGCATCGCCGGTTAATTTCAGATCGGCCCCTTGCACCGCGTAAGCGATCGCGCTGTCTTCGAGCGCCGCAGGCGATTGCAATCGCACCCCCAACGGCAAAGGCACGCCGGCGGCGGTCGAGACGATTTCGAAGGGCGGGCTTTTTTCGTCCGTCGAGGTGCGGAATTTTTTAAACTTGAAACTTTTCAGCCGCGCACCCTGGGTCGTAAAGGTGGCAATGTAATTGTCGGTCTCGACTTTGAGGTCCTTGGCCGATTGCCCAGAAAAGATCTCCACCGGAGCGGCTTGGGCCGGCACGACCTTAGCCGTGGACGGCGCCGGAGTTGAAGTTTTGGCCTCATCGCTTTTTACGATCGCCGGCGCAGGACTATCGGTCGGCGGCGCGCCATAGTAAAAATTGACGAACTGCTGGTAAGCGATCAGGACTAGAACCGAGAGCGTAATACCTATGAGTGCGCGTTTATCCATGGATCAAAATTATTTCACCGGATCGTATCCGCCGTCTTGCCCTGGGTGGCAGCGGGCGATACGCCAAAGACCGTAAAAGATACCTTTGAGGATGCCATGTTTCACAATCGCTTGTTCGGTGTACGCCGAACAAGTGGGGTAAAACCGGCAGGACGCTGGCAGCAATGGTGATAGCGCCTTGCGGTAACCTAGCAGCAGCAGCCGGAGCGCCGTACCAATCATCTGCATCACGATGTGCGTTGCGCGCGCCTCGGCACCATGGCTCGTTCGAGTTCGCTCGTGATGAGCCCGCCCGCCAGGGTCGCTGCACTGTTTCGGGCGATGATCAAAAAATCGGTGGCCTTGGGTAGTTCGGCGCGGTGGCGGCGAAAAAACTCCCGAACTTGCCGCTTGATCCGATTGCGCACCACCGAGTTGCCAACCTTACCGCTCACCGTGATCCCAAGCCGGCTCTCGATCGTGTCATTGGACTTGCTGATCACCACGAAGTGGGTCGATTGAAACTTGCTGCCGGTACGCGACAACGTTAAGAATTGGGATCGTTTACGCAGGCGGGCCGTTTTTGAAAACCGCTCGCTGCCGGTCGGCGCCATTGGCCGTGACTAGCTGCGAGCCCGTTTGGGCGGTACCGAAACGGTGAGTTTCTTCCGCCCCTTGGCCCGGCGCCGCCTGAGCACGTTGCGCCCACCGGGGGTTTCCATGCGGGCAAGAAAACCATGGGTGCGTTTTCTTTTTACGTTACTCGGTTGATAGGTTCGTTTCATAAAAATAATGCTCCCTCAGGCCGCCTTAACGGCCAAGTGGCTATTTGAATCATACCGGCCAGCTTAAGTCAATTTTAGCCGGCTTCGGGCTTCAAGGAGCGCTGCATCAGCTCGCGCACCGCATCCGCCGGTTTCTTGCCGCCATAGAGCACCGCAAACATTTGTTCGACGATCGGCATCTCGATGCCGAGGCGCCGCGCCAATGAAAAAAGCGAGCGGGTATTGCGCACTCCTTCGGCCACGCTCCGGGTCGAGCCGGTAATCTCCCGCAAACTCTTACCGGCGGCGATTTGCAAGCCGACGCTGCGATTGCGGCTAAGATCGCCGGCGCAAGTAAGAACTAAGTCGCCCAAACCCGGTAAGCCGGCAAGCGTCATGGCATCCGCCCCCATGCGCGTCGCCAAACGGGTCATTTCCGCCAGCCCGCGAGTAATCAACGCCGCCCGTGCGTTCTGTCCTAAGCCGAGACCATCGCTGATACCGGCGGCGATCGCGATGACGTTCTTCACCACGCCACCGATTTGTACGCCGGCTACGTCCGACGAGGTGTAAACCCGCAAGCTCGACGTGCTCAAGATCTCCTGAATCGCCTTGGCGACGGTCTCTGAACCGGCGGCCACCGTCACCGCAGTGGGCAGGCCGCGCGCCACTTCGATGGCGAAGCTTGGGCCGGACAGAAATGCCAAGCGGTTTTTATGCGCGGCGCCGAGGATGTCGGCGAACAGTTCACCCATGGTCAGGAGCTTAAATTCTTCCAAACCCTTGGTGCCGCAGAGCAGCAAAGTCTCCGGGGCGATCAGGTCGGCAGCTTCGGCGAAAACTTCTCGTACGGCGTGGGACGGTACGGCGCAGATGATCAAATACTTGTCGGCGACCGCGTGCGCCAACGACTGAGTCGCCTTGATGTTGCTGGGAAGCGCTATGCCGGCGAGATAAACTCGATTTTCACGCCACTCGGTAATGTCTTGATAGCAAGCCTCCCCGTGACACCAAAGCGTTACTCTTTCGCCTTTGTCGGCGAGCACTTTGGCCAACGCGGTACCCCAGGCGCCCGCGCCGACAACTCCGATGTCAGTAACCATACCGATCCAAACCCGCGGATTCGATACTCGATTCTATGTCAATCCCGCCGCTTGAGGCGGGCACAACTAAATGGGGTTCCTAAACGGGGCGAGCATCCCCTTCGCGATTTTTCAATTTGCGGCGGCGCTAAATCCCCCCCGCGAAGTGGCTTCGTTCAATGAATCCGAATGTTTTTGAATTTTTATTTTTGCCTTTCGAATTGTTATTGTTCGCCGCCGTTCCCGTCTTCGCTCTCCCCCTCTTCTTCCTTCTCCGCCAAGCGCGCCAGCGAAACCACCCGTTCGCCTTCTTCGAGATTGATCAAACAAACCCCCTGCGTGTTGCGGCCGATGACGCGGATGTCCTTGATGCGTAGGCGAATGATCTTGCCGTTGGTGGTGACCAGCATGAGCTGGTCCTCCTCGGTGACTTGCTGAACCCCGATCACCCGGCCGGTCTTGTCGGTGGTCTTCATCGTGATGACACCCTTACCGCCGCGCGATTGCAGCCGGTATTCGTCCGTCTCGGTGCGTTTACCGTAGCCGCCCTCGGAAACCGTCAGAACATCAAACCCAAGACTGAGTATCTCCATGCTGACAACCTTGTCGCCCGCATCGAGCCTCATTCCGACGACGCCGAAACTGCCCCGTCCGGTCGATCGAACCTGTTCTTCTTTGAAGCGAATCGACTGGCCATCCGCGGTCGACAAAATAATTTCCTGGTTGCCGTCGGTGAGGTGAACGCCGATCACTTCGTCGCGCTCTTCGAGGCCGATGGCACGGATCCCCGACGCGCGCGGATTGGCGTAGGCCATCAACTCGGTCTTTTTTATCAGACCGTTCTTCGTGGCAAAAACGATATAGCGCCCTTCCTGGAATTCTTTCACAGTCAGAAATGCCGAGACTTTTTCGCCGGGTTCGAGACTGAGCAAATTGACGATCGGCTTGCCCCGGGCCGCCCGGCTCGCCTGGGGCAGCTCGTGAACTTTAATCCAGTAGACTTTACCGATCGTGGTGAAAAAGAGAATGTAGGAATGCATCGAGGCGATGAACAGATACTCGACGAAGTCTTCTTCCTTCGTCGTCGTGCCGATCTTGCCCTTGCCGCCACGCCGCTGCGCTCGGTAAAGCGTAACCGCGTTGCGCTTGATGTAGCCGTCATGGGAGATCGTCACCGCCATGTC
>Ga0137437_1000299_pt1 | contig 14543 bp, 12 predicted proteins | sample EasRivERMGT138_2_FD_102332 | JGI IMG/M metagenome (GOLD analysis project Ga0137437, IMG submission 102332) | Soil microbial communities from meander-bound floodplain in the East River, Colorado, USA - East River MetaG ERMGT138_2 | ecosystem: Environmental > Terrestrial > Soil > Floodplain ...
CCTATGGTTTCGGGACTGACGGCATCGATCGCGGGAAGTACGTGCTCGCGATCGATGCCGTCAGTCCCGAAACCATAGGCGCCGATGATGTAGCCGACCGTGTCGGACACCGCATACGCATGCGCGCGGAGCTGCAAGTCCCCCTGCTGGTCTTTGTACTGGCTGACAATCGCGTCGCGGCCGCGCACCCAGCCGGCGGGCGACGGGACGAACCCGTCGGGCGTGAACAACACCGCGAGACCCTGCTCTTCGCCCGCGCGCCAGTTCTTCTCGTAGTCGCGCAGCACGCGATCGAGCTCGGGCGGGAGCACGATCGAAGGCAGGGGCGCGGGAGCAGCCGGGTTCTGCGCCAGTGCCTGCGAGGCGGATGTCGCGACAACCAGAAGAAGCAGAACAAGTGAGCGCATAGAATCTCCAAAGCGTGTCATGTGGGGCGGGACGCCACGCGTCCCCGCTGAAAAACGAATGCGATCCGGCGCGTATTCGTGATGTCCGCGAGCGGGTCGGCGTCGAGCAATACCATGTCCGGAATCTTGCCCGCTTCGATCGTGCCGAGCGAGTCTGACAGTCCGAGAAAATCGGCGGGGTTCAGCGTCGCGGCGCGCAGCGCTTCGGCCGGCGTGAATCCCGCGGCGACGAGCAACGCGAGCTCGTCGTGGAGACTCTCGCCGGGGATGATGCCGGTCGTGCCGAGGTCGGTGCCGGCGAGCAGGCGGATGCGTTTGGACTGTAGTAGCGGAACGAGCTGTTTGAAGCCCGCCTGAATGGCCGGGAACTGCTGCGGCGCGAAGACGCGGAAGCTGCCGATCGTGGGATCGAGCCAGGTGCCGTTGGCCGCGAGACTGCCGATCAACGCGTTCAGTCCCTCCAGTGTGCATCCGGCGGGCGACTGGCCCGCAAAGATCGGCAGGCAGCGATCGGGCACGAACTCCAGATGCTCGATACTGCGCTGGCCGGCGGCGGACGCCTCGAGCGGCGTCAGCGCCGCGGCGACATGGCCGGCGAACGGCAGGCCTTTGGCCTTCGCTTCGGCGGCAATCGCGAAGTAGGCCTCCCGCGACAGGTCCTCGTGCACCTTAACGAAATCGACACCACGCGCGGCGAGTGAGTCGACGGCGCGCTTCCCCTGCTCCGCGGTGCGAATGATCCAGGGTCCTGACTCGCTCTGGCTGCGCGGTCCGCGGAGGAAGGCCCCCGCGACGACGAGTCGCGGGCCCCCCCCCGGCAGCTCGCGCGCGGCGATGCGGCGGCGCCAGCTGAGCACCTGGTCGAGATCGCCCGCCATGTCACGCGCGCCCGTGATCCCGAAGCGCACCAGCGCCGCCAGATCGGTCGAATCGAGGTGGACGTGCATGTCCCAGAGGCCGGGAATCAGATAGCGGCCGCGCCCATCGATGACTTGCGCGCCCGCGGGGACCGGGGTCGTGCTCGCGGGCCCGACGGCGGCGATGCGTTGGCCCTGAACGACGACGTTTTGATCGGGAACCCGCATGCCGGTTCGGACGTCGATGACCGTGACGTTGGTGATGGCGCGCGGCGGTGCAGCGTTGGGTGCCTTGGCCGGATCGACGAATGTGATGCCCCACGGCCCCGTGCCGCTCACCTCGACGACGGTCGGCGCGCGCGTGCCCTCGAAGTGATTCATCCCCGCCTGGACGGCGATGTCCTGACCGGGTGCAAGCACTCGGGTCTTTGCGCTGTCGAGCACCGTCCCCATGCCTACGAGAAACGTGCCGGAGATCACGCGAATGCGGGCGTCGACGGGATGCGAATGGGGATGAATCCAGTACCCGGCCGGCATGCGGAAGCGGAAGACGAATGGTCCGGTCGCGGAGGGGTCGCCCAGCACGGCAGCGCTTTCGGTGCCCGGCCAGCTGGGCCGCCAGTGGAGCGAATCCTGTGCTTCGAGGATCAGCGGGAGAGCGGCCGCGAGAATCGCAAGCGCGCAGCAGTGTCGCAACGGCAGGCGCATGACCTATGGACAGCGAGTTGGCTTGGAGCGTTGCACGCGATTCACCGTCCTCCCAGCCAGCGCAGCAGGGCTGGGAGGTAGCCGGGCGCGCTCACGGGCCAACCACCGGGCCCGGGTGCGAGACGGAACGTATGATCGGCACCGGGCAGGATCCTGACTGTCAGATCCACATCAGTCGCGTTCCGTTGCAGTGTGGCCGAGATCCGCTCGGCGCTGGCGCGCGCGGGGACGCGCTGGTCGTCGGCGCCGTAGATCAGCAGCACCGGGACGCGGACCCTGGCCCACCAGTCGAGCGGCCGGTACTGCGCGTACTGGCGCGAGAAGGTCCAGTACGAGTTGTCGGACGCGGGCGGCGCGAAGAACCACGGGCGCTCGCGCAGCGCCATCGCGAGCGAGTCGAGCCGGGCGCGGGGACGTCCGTGATACGCAGCGGCGACCAGCTCGCCCACGTAATCGCGCGCGTCGGCCGAGTCTTGGGCGGAGCTCGCCCGCGGATAGACGGAGTTCAGAATGCTGAAGATCTCGACCGAGTCCAGCGGCAGCCCGGCACCGGCCGAGGCGATGATGAACGCAACGCCCGGCGCTTGAGTCGCGATCATGGGCGCGAGTGTGCCGCCCTGGCTGTGTCCGTGGATCCCCACTCGGCGCGGATCGATGCGCGGGTCTTGCTGGAGTCGCGCGACCGCCGCGGCCGCATCACGCGCCAGATCGTCGGGTGTGGCCTGGCGCCAATCGCCAGTCGATTGGCCGACGCCGCGCTTGTCGTAGATCAGCGCCGCGATGCCGTGGCTGGCGAGTTGGCCCGCGAGGAACCGCGACGCCCAGCGCCCCTCCGCGCCCGAGCCGTGCAGGAACACGACGGCGGGGACGGCGTTGGAGCCGGGAGGCAGGAGCAAGGAGCCGGAGAGCCGCACGGGACCATTGTTGAACGTGATCTCGCGCTCTTCGAACGCCGCAGCCGAGCTCTTGCTGCGCGCGTAGGCAAACGTGCCTTCGGGCGATCCGTCTTCTGTGAAGCGTCCCTTGATCGAGTCGCCGCGCAGTGTGCCGTGGAACGTGACGGTGGTGCGATCGCCGCGGAGCACCATCATCAGGTCGGTGCCCTGCAGACTCATTTCAGAGAATGGAATGCCGCTGACGCGCAGGCGCTCGGCGCCGAACGTAGCGGCGTAACGACCCGCCGAGTCGCGCTGGATGTGCAGCGTGACCGGCATCGTGTCGCCGGCGCGGGTCCAGTAGCCCTGCCAGGTGGCGGCAAGCCGAGTCTGGCCCGCAAGGTCGTGGGCGATGAGAGACAACAGAATGCCGATGATGGTCAAGCGCATGAGCACGGGATAGTACGGGGGGAGACAGCGAAAAGTTAGGCGGATCGTGCTGAACGAATCGGGGAAGGCCATCGCGTCATCTAGACGATCGGCGGCTGCGGCCGCGGCGCATGCCTCGTGCTCAATAGATACGTGAGGAAGAGCAGCACCTCGAGCGAGTCGACCACGAGCGCAAGGCCAATCCGCTGGCCGATGAAGTCGTGGCCCACGGTGACGAGCAGCAGCACGAAGGCGGCTTTACTGAGGGTCGCGACGGCCAGGACGAGCCGGCGCGCGGGCGGGACGAACGCGCCGTAGACCAGCATCAGGCCGACGAGACCGACGAGCACGCCCCAGTTACGCACGATCAACTGGGCGAGCGGGCCCTCGACGCCCTGGCCAAAGTCCGCGCGGAGCGCGGCGTCGGGCGCGATCGCGTAATAAAAAATGCTGGCGGTGAGAATGCCGGCGATCAACATGATCCACTTGATCGACACCACGATCCATTTCATGGGACGCTCGGAGGAGGCATTGGGTCGGCGCGCCAGCGAATCAGGACGACGCCAAGAACGATCATGAAGAGCGGCAGCAGATAGTTGTTCACTGCGGCGATCGGTGCGACCACGTCCGTGACGTTGCGGAACATGCCGATGAGACCCGCCACGGCCGTGATCACGCCGACCCACCCGATCCAGCGCGCCCGCTGCGGTGATCGCAGCCAGGCAAGCGACGTCAGCAGGAAGAACAGGCTCACCGCCATTTCACCCAGGAATTCGCCGATGAAGTTGCCGAGATACGTATTGAGGCCGTCGAAGACGGCGGCAAGAGTTGCTTGCTCCGCCGTCCCGGCCTGACCGTATGCGAGCGCGAGATGCCAATGAATGCTCGGCCACCGCATCAGTCCCAACATCATGGCGATCGCCGCGAGAACGGCAAAAAACATCGCCAGCCGCATCGCCCCACGCCGGACCGGTGACAGCGCTTCGAACGCCGCGACGCCGGCCGGGATCCAGATCAGCGGCAGGAATGCGTAGATCGTCCACACCAGGCGACCGCTCGCGCCGGTCGCGAGCAGGCTGGGCAGCACTGTGGCAGCCGGTCCATCGAGCACGTCCGGGTAATTGAAGTTCGCCGCGAGGTAGCTGAACACCACGAGGAACGCGAGCGCGCCACCGGCCAGACACAGACCGCCCGCGCGCACAACGCCGCCTTCTTTCAGCCAGTTCATATCGATTCCTTGATCATGCGCGAGAGTTGGACGGGCGGATAGCCTGGATCCGCTTCACCCAACACGCGCGGGCAGGCGCACGAACCCGACGTACAGCAGCACCAGCGCCGCCGCCTGAATCACATGATACACGGCGTTGTGGTCGAAATAGGCGGGATGCAGGGCGATGCGGTATTGCTGCGCCAGCGCCGCGAGGACCGACAGCGCGAATCCGCCGGCGACCCAGCGCCACGCGGCCGTGCCGGTGCGCAGCGCCTCGCGCGTCGCCAGCGCAATCACGAGGAGCAACACAGGGCCATAGAAGCGCACAATCGTGGCGAACGACTCGTCCACGAACAGCACGAGCGCCGCACATGCTCCCGCATAGCCGCCGACGACGATCCGCCGCAGCTGCTGGGATACGCCAAGGAGTGACAGGCTCAGCCACAGGAGTGCCGCCGCTACGACGACGATCGAAAGCGCCACCAGCATCCAGACGCCGAATCCCAGGGGCGTCGCCGTACGGGCCGGAAACAGGGCGTGGAAGACCGCGCCCCAGAACGCGGCGCTGGCGAGCGCGGCCATGACGACGGCTCCCCCTCCGATACCGCGTCGCAGCCGCACCGCGAAATAACCGCCGAGCAAGGCGAGGCCGAGGTCGGTGAAGACGACGTCGGGCTCGCGAATCCCGATCACTGGTCGCGTATCGCGCGCGCGCGCAGCGGCTGATCGGAGATGACGCCGTAGGGGCGCCGCGCGAGGGCGTGGCGAATCTCCGCGTCGTCATTCGCGGTCCAGATGAACACGGGCCACCCCTTGGCCATGAGCCGCGCGGTGACGGCGGAATCCACCTCCTGATTGATGCTGAGCAGGTCGGGCTTGATGAGCTTGCGCAGCGCCCGCCGGATCCATTCCTGGCGCACCATCCACGGCAGGTCGACGCGATCCTCCGGCTTGATCTCAGCAAGCAGCTGGGGATTCCAGTTCGTGTCCATGAAGATGAACGCCGTGCGCACGTTGGGATCGAGCTGCTTCACGCGGCGCAGCACGAACGGATTGAACGAGCTGAGCACGACGTAGTCGTAGGCGCCGTGGCGGCGGATGATGTCCACGGCGCGCGCTTCGATCCCGGTCGCGCGTAGGCCGGGGACTTTCAACTCGACCATGAGGATGCCGCGCCCGTTCGCGGCGACGACGAAGTCCTCAAAGGTGTGGACGTTCGCGCCCGTCAGTTTGGGATCGAACTTGGGGCCGAGGTCCAGGGCGAGCATCTGCGTGCGCGTCAGGTCGCGAACCCGCCCCGAGCCGGCCGTGAGCCGGTCCACGCTCAGATCATGGAAGATCACGAGCTCGCTGTCGGCGGTGAATTGGCCATCGACGTCCACGCCGTCCATCCCCGCGGCGAGCGCATGCTCGGCGGCGTACAGGCTGTTGTCGGGTCCGTGGACGCCGAACCCACGGTGCGCAAAGATGAGCGGGCGGGGGGGCGCCGGCACGGTCACGAGCCGGCCCGAGTAGCGGGGTTCGCAGCCAAAGACGTAGAAACCCGCGAGCAGCAACGCCGCGAGCAGCGCGCCGGCGATCGTGCGTCGCTTAGGGAGCCCGGCCATACGCCTCGTAGAACTGGCTGGTGAACAGCTCGTCGGGATCGTAGAAGCGCTTGCGCTCGAAGGCACGCCGGGCGTTCGGATAGGCCCGGTGCAGTTGCTCGGCCGTGGGATACAGCTGGTAGGTCAGGTAATAGGTGCCGCCGAACTCGAGCGCGGCGTCCACGAGCCGACGCGTGACATCACGCGCGCGGATCTGTGAGGCCGAGTCGAGCCCGACGTTGCTCATGTGGATGATCGCGAAGGCGGGGCGCGTCGGGGCGTACGCGAGTACCGGCGTTGCGTTCGGGGTGACGTAGCGCACCGTCGAGCTGATGACGTTCATCCGGCCGTCGCGCAGGACCGTGCGGAAGCGGTCCATGAACGGGACGAAGTGCTCGACCGGGATGTAGTACTCCTGGATGATGTCGGTATTGCGGCGGCTGTGATAGGCGAGCAGCTCGAGCGGTGCGAGGGGCGGCCGCATCGCGTTGTTGCGCGACATCACGCGCCGGTCGGCCGTGCCCAGCTCGATCTTTTTCTGGAGACTCCACCGCAGCTGCTTCGCCCAATCGAACCGGCGTGACAGACCGAGGAAGAAGCGATCGCGCAGAACGTGCTGCTCTTCGGTCAGCGTGAACGATGCCGTCGCGCCCGGGGGTGCATGGCGCCACGTGACGACCGCCATCTCGCGCAGGAACGCGGCAGAATCGGGATCGATCGACGGCCGCGCCAGCATGAACACGACGCCGCTATCGGTCTGAATATGTTGGGCGAAGTAGGCGGGAAAGTCCTGGTAGTCGACGATCGTTGCCCGCTGCTCGTACAGCTCGTCGGGGGCGACGTGCAGCGTCACGTCGAGGATGATCCCGTACAGGCCGTAGCCGCCGATCACGAGACCGAACAGCTCGCGGTTCTCGCGGCGGCTCACCTCGACCACCCGGCCGTCGGCGAGCAGCAGTCCGAAACGCTCCACGACTTCGACGACCTGGGTCAAGTCGAGGTCGCGTCCGTGCGCGTTGGCGGAGAGCGTGCCGCCGACGGTGAAGATGTTGGACGACTGCATGACCTTGATGGCCAGGCGGTGGGGCGCGAGCGCACGCTGCAGCTCATCCCAGGTGGCGCCGCTTTGGACGGTGACCGTGCGTTGGACGGTGTCGATCGCGAGGATACGGTTGAAGCCACGCATGTCGAGGCGCACGCCGCCCGCGGCGTAGGTGTGGCCGCCCTGGCTGTGGCGGCTGCCGGCGATCGAGACCTTGAGGCCGCGCGCGCGCGCGTCGCGCAGCACGGCGCGAAGCTGCTCCACGTCGCGGGCGTGCTCGAGGCGCGCGATGCGCGCTGGGGCGATGCGGGCGACGTCGCTCGCGAGCAACGGATCGGCGGAGCGGAACCAGGTGCCATAGGGGATCGCGAAGGTGCTGGCGTACGCGAGCAGCGCGAGAAGGGCGGCGGCGGTCGTGGCGGCGATCAGCCGGCCGCGACGCGGGCGCCGGGTGGGGGGGAGCATCAAGGCCCCAGAGGTAACGCGGTCTCGACTTCCACGCAACGGTCACGCCGAGTAGAATCCGAGCATGACACGCTTCTCGCTTTTGCTGCTGGCGTCCACGCTGGCCCTGGCGCCGGTCCCCGCCCCCGCGCAATCGCCCGTAGGACCCGAAGGCAAAGACTACACGCCGGCCGACGTGGCGTTCATGTCGGGCATGATCTACCACCACGCGCAGGCGCTGCTGATCGCGGGTTGGGCACCGTCGCACGGCGCGAGCGGGGATGTGCGGACGCTGTGCGAGCGCATCGTCCGGGGGCAGACAGACGAGATCGACCTGTTGTCGCAGTGGCTGGCCGAGCGCCACGAGCCGGTCCCGCACGTCGATCCAGCGCACCTGATGATGCCGGACATGAACCATGCGCACATGATGCCTGGGATGCTCACGACCGAACAGCTGACGCAGCTCGATCGCGCGCGCGGCCCGGAGTTCGACGAGCTGTTCCTGCGCTTCATGATCCAGCACCACGAAGGCGCCATCACCATGGTCAACGAGTTGTTCGCGAAGGGCGCCGGCGAAGAGAACCCGGTGTACAAGATCGCGAGCGGCGTGTTCGCAGATCAGACGACCGAAATCGAGCGCATGCAGCGGATGCTTGCCGCGAAGATGTTCGGCCCCCCTCCCGTTCCTGCAATCAACAATCCGAGATAGGGATTCACCATGACATCGTTCCGTAACCTGTTCGCCGCCGTCGCTGCGCTCGCTCTCGCCGCGTGTGCGTCCGGCGGAGGCGGTGGCAGTGCATCCAATGCCACGCCGGCTGGGGACATGTCCACCACGGCGCCGCGACCCGACCCGCGCGTCGGTCTCAAGGCGGGACTGCACAACGCGGCACAGGCGACGTGGAATATGCGGCTCGTCACCAACGTGCCGTCGCCCGCGAAGTTCGACAGCTCGACCAACTCCGACCTCGCGTTCTACAAGAATTTCGCGATCCAGGGCAACTACAACGGCTTCCAGGTGTGGGACATTTCGAACCCGGCGCATCCCACGCTGAAGATCGGCTACTACTGCCCCGCTTCGCAGAGCGACGTGTCGGTGTTCCGCAACCTGCTGTTCGTGTCGGGGGAAGGCACGGGCGGCCGGCTCGATTGCACCGGCCAGGGCGTCAGGGACTCGGTCTCGGCGGAGCGGCTACGCGGCATCCGCATTTTCGACATCACCGACATCGCGAATCCGAAGTACATCACCAACGTGCAGACGTGCCGTGGCTCGCACACGCACACGGTGGTGACGTCTCCGAACGACCAGGCGAACGTCTACATCTACGTCTCGGGCTCGGCACCGGTGCGCTCGCCCAGCGAGCTGCCTGGGTGCGTGCGGCAATCGCCCGACTCCAATCCGAACAGCTCGCTGTTCCGGATCGAAGTGATCCGGGTGCCGCTCGCCGCGCCGCAGCAGGCGGCGATCGTCGGCGGGGCGAGATTCCTCGACTCGCTCGCGCCGCCGCCGCAGCACGGTGAGGCGCCGGAGGACATCGCCGAGGCCAAGCGCGTCGCCGACAGCGCGCGCGCCCAGGGCGCGATCGTCGTCGAGCTCTTCGGCACGCAGCGAGTACTGCCGAGCCGGTTCCAGACGATGCTGCTCGACAGCGTCGCGAAGGCGCGCGGAGCCCCCGCGGGCAGCACGCCGACGGCGGCCGACACGCAAGCCTTGCGCGACAGTGCCCAGGTGATCATCAACAGGATGTTCAACGCCAACCGCCGGCGCAGCGGTCCCAACCAGTGCCACGACATCACGGTCTATCCGGCGATCGGCCTCGCGGGCGGCGCGTGCGGCGGCTACGGGATCCTGCTCGACATCAAGGATCCCGCGCATCCACGGCGGCTCGCGGCCGTGTCCGACTCGAACTTCTCCTACTGGCACTCGGCGACGTTCAACAATGACGGGACGCAGATCCTGTTCACGGACGAATGGGGCGGCGGCGGCGGGCCGAAGTGCCGCTCGTTCGATAAGCCCGAGTGGGGTGCGGACGCGCTGTTCACGCTCGACAACGGGCAGATGACGTTCCAGAGCTATTACAAGCTGTCCGCGGCGCAAACCGAGAACGAGAACTGCGTGGCGCACAACGGCTCGCTCATTCCGGTCCCGGGCCGCGACATCTTTGTGCAGTCGTGGTATCAGGGCGGCGTGTCGGTGTTCGACTGGACCGACGCCCGGCATCCCAAGGAGATCGCGTTCTTCGATCGCGGGCCGGCGGATTCGACGAAGATGGCGGCCGGTGGGACCTGGTCGGCGTACTGGTACAACGGCCACATCTACAGCTCCGAGATCGCGCGCGGGCTCGACGTGCTCGAGCTGCAGCCGAGCGGCTTGCTGTCGGCGAACGAGCTCGCGGCGGCGAAGCTCGTGCACCTCGAGTACTTCAATACGCAGGATCAGCCCAAGATCACCTGGCCAGCGAACTTCGCGGTGGCGCGGGCGTATGTCGATCAGCTCGTGCGCTCGAACGGTCTGAGCGCGGACCGGATCACGGCGGTGCGGCAGGCGCTCGATCGAGCGGAGCGGTCCAGCGGCCAGGCGCGGCACGACGCGTTGACGCAGCTCGCGGTGTCGCTCGCACAGGATGCGGCAACGTCAGGCGACCGGGCTAAGCTTCAGAAGCTCGGGGGCGTGGTGACCGACCTAGCGAATGGGACGGCGGCGGGAGCTGGTGGTCGATAAAACGGGAGTTGGGAGTTGGGAGTTGGGAGTTGGGAGATGGGGGCCGGGATCGAGAGATCCCGGCTCTTTTGTTTTAGTCCAGCACTACGGGCGAGTCTGTACCACCCCCCCCGGTTATGTCGGCGCGATGGAAGTCCACCGGCAATCGCACGAGTGCCGGAACGACGCAGGAGCCGATTTTCCCGGTCGAAACCGCGCCGTCTTGAGACCATCCACTGCGCGGCTCGCCAGGATGCTGCTGGGTGACTCGAGAACCTGTAGGGAGCCTGGCGCGACTACGCTGTCGGTACCAATGATGAATTCGAGGAGTACCCGCGCGTGGGTTGTGGTCATTCGGGCACCACCGACCTGAGGAGAAAGATCGTCCTGCGTCGGATAGTGGAGGACCGCCGGGTCGTCGTCGACCGGGACCGTGGGGATAATCAGCCGCACGAGCGCAACGCTGGGGTCCTTGGTATCGACGGTGTCGACAAAGCGGAGCGCGATTTCGCCGTTCTCGCGCCGGAGCGATTTGGATGGTGGCGGGAATGCGTATACCGAATCCGCACGCTCGACGGCGGCCACAATGCCTTCGGCGATGTCGGGCGACGCGCTGCTCGCCACGATCGCCGTGTTCGTGAGCTTGACAGTGGTGTCGAGCTGGAATCGGACGAATCCATGCAACCCATACGGGGCATACGAACCAGGTAGCTTCTTGGGATTCCGACCGACCACACGCGCGGCGAACGGCAGGCGCAGCATCGTGCGGCGATTGAACTGCTCGCGGATCGCCTCGGCGGCGCTGAGATAATCGGCGAGCAGCTCGCGCGATGCGTCGCGCTTGGCGGGCGCCAGGCCGAGGATCACCGTGTCTGGGCGGATGCGGGCGGCGGTGTCGAAGGCGCAGGGCGCCTGGCCTTGCGGCAGCGCGGTCACGGGGACCGCGAGCGAGAGTGTCAGCGGGAGCGCGGTGAGCCAGCGCATGGCTTTATGGTACACGGGTTACGTGAGGATGGTAGAGGTACGGACAGTTTGTAGTACCGTGCGCGAAAGCACTGATCGGATGGTGGTGGTTGTTGTTGTCCGTGCGCTGAAGCGCCGGCCCTTTAGGGCACGGATAACAACGATGGCTCGAGACACGTCGACAGTTCCCTCGACGGCATATAGGCAGCGGCGTAACATTAGGCCGAAAGGGAGGGACGATGCCGGACTATCCTATCGATTATCTCCATCCAGGGATTCTGGGACTCGACATCCGCGCGCATGGGAAAGTCACGATCGAACATCCCCGCGCGACGGTCAAAGTTGATGTGTTCGTTCCGACGTTTTCCACCCGCACGTTCAACCTCACGATCGACCCCAAACACCTCAAGGCGGAGGACACGCAGCACTTCATGGTGCCCGTCACGATCTCTCTGGAAGCGCAGCTGAAAAAAGGGCTGATCGTTGTCGTCGTGAGGGTCGCCGGCGCGATTGCCTACACCAATCGCTGGAGCTTCGAGAAGCCCAAGAACACGTACACGATCAGGGCATATGGCATTCCGATTTTCATCCCCGAACTCGGGAAGTACGCCGATCACACCTACGCCATCGCGACCAACAACAAGACGGGCGAGGTGATTACCTGGAAGTGCGGCGGCTCCTATCAGGAAGGCCGCTTTCTGATTGAAGGCCAGGGCGATGCCCTGCCCTGCGACTGCATCTCGGAACGTGGACAAGTCGATCCGCTGGGCCTAGGCGGGCTCGCCGGCATCCGCTACGGCATGGACGGCGTCTGCCACCAGGCCACCAACCGGATCCTGTATCCCGTCGGCCTGGAAGTCAATAAAGCCAACGCCTACAACGTCTCATTCCACCTCTACGGACGTCTGGGCACTGACGCGATCGACGGTTACGGCAAGAAGTACTGGGACGCTCTCAAAAGCCGCTGCATCCTGCCGCAGGCCCCGCTCGCCGGCGACGCCGGGAGCGAGGCGGCGCCCCCGTTGCGGCCCGCGGACATTCTCGCCGCCCAGCGCTCCACCACGCTGTACGATTGGGAGCGAGTGACCGACGCCGCCCTGACCAAAACCCAGACCGACGGCCTCATGGAGGAGCTGGGCACCGCGATCGCGGTGCGAGATCGGATGAGTGCGGCGCTGTGCGAGGGCAGTATCGGCGGGGGGGATTTGGCTGCGGGCATCAATGCGGCGGCAGCCACCTACGTGGCCACGGCGTCCCGGATCGTCCCCCAGGGAATGTTTGGGCGCGTGTTCGGTGTCGAGCCGGGCGAGAAGGTACTACTCGTCAACCCGCTTATCGCGCAGCAGGTCTATAAGGACGGCGTTCCCGAGCAGTTCAAGAGTGGGGGCTGAATTGAGGCTCATCACGTCCTTCAGGACGCGCGTAGTGGCCGAGCCGGCCCTTTAGGGCACGGATAAACGACGGCTAGACCCCATCTAGAGATGTCGTGCGGACCAATTCGGACGCGGAGAGTTGTTCCCCGTGCGCTGAAGCGCCGGCTCGGCGAAGACGCGAGCCCTGAAGGGCTCACCCGCGTCCTTCAGGACGCGCGCAGTGGCCGAGCCGGCCCTTAAGGGCACGGCACGAACCGGGACTAATCGTCTTTCTCTTCTCAAAAACGACGCGCGCATGTCATCCTGAGCGCAGCGCGCGGCACGCGCGCGAAGCGAAGGATCCCTCGCGCCTGCGGCGCTCGGGATGACAGCCGCTGGGCGCGTTAATGAGAGAAGAAAGGAAGGAAGGCGGCTCCTTACGGGCGAGTGACTTCGCCAGCCGGTAGTTTCTGCGCCGCGAAGTCCCGCAGCAGGCTGTAGGTGAAGCCCGTGACCTCGCCGTGGGCGTCACGCCTGACGTGCACCATAGCCCAGTTCGTTCGATCCACGAAATCGTCCCCGCCCGTCGGATAGATAACGCTCGCATCGCCACTCGGCCACGCCAATTCCAGGTAGGCGCCGCGATCGCGAATCGTCACAATCGCATTGGGTTGGTAGTACTCCGCGGGAAACTGGAAGCGTCCTGCGAGCACCGCGAGCTGGCCGGCGGCGGGAGCGGGGCGCGCATAGGCGATGCGCGGCGGCGTGGCGCTCTGGCCGATCGCGATCGCACTGACGTCCGGAGCGATCACCTGCCCGACCGAGGAATAGCTGTTCGTGAGGATCGCGACACACGTCCCGTCGTCCAGGAAATACTCGACGTTGACGATGAAACCGGGGCTGCGGCCACCCACGGCCTTGACCTTGCGGCCGGAGCGCTCGCGGTCGTCCCAGCCGTACGGAAAGGAAGGCCCGGCTTGCATGATCTTCGCGAGCGACGCCGGCCGCAGCCACCTGCCGCTGAACACGGCACGCGCGAAGCGGCAGAGATCGGCAGCGCTCGAGACGAGCGAGCCGGAGCCCGTCTTGGTGGACCAATCGAGGTACGGGACGAAGCTCACACCGCGCAGCCCGTCCGGCCCCGTTCCCGACGCGAGATTGCCGATCACCCGCCGTGCGTCGCCGTCGTGCATCGTGGAGCGGAGGCTGAGGGGATCGAAGACGTTCGCCTGCATGAATTCGCCGAACGGCTGTTTCGAGACGACCTCGATGATGCGGGCGAGGACGTTGTAGTCGCTGTTGGTGTAGCGGAACCGAGCGCCGGGCTCGAAGTCGAGGGGATTCTTGGCGATCTCGGCCACGAGGTCGGTCGCTGTGAAAGGCGCGTACGTCCCGGGACTCTTCGGCGCGAAGTTGCTGACGTTGCGAATGCCCGAGCTGTGGGTGAGCAGCTGCGCCAGCCGGATCTTCTCTCCCTGAGGGAAATCGGGCAGGAACTTCGCGACCGAATCGTTGGTCGAGAGCTGCCCACGCTCTTCCAGCAGCAAGATCGCGGCGGCGGTGAACGCTTTGGAGATCGAGGCGATATGAAACCGCGTCGACGGCGTGTTGGGAATCTCGAACGTGGGATTGGCCAGCCCGTAGCCGCGCTCGAACAGCACGTGCTCACCACGATCGATATAGATGACGCCGGAGAAATTGTTCGTCTCAACGAAGGGGCGCAGATAGGTATCGATACGGGTGGCGAGGTCACGCTGAGGGACCACAGCGGGGATGATCAGCGCCAGGGCGCCGATTCCCACGGCCAGTCTCGTCTTCACGGAAAAGCCTCCGAGGAGGGAATCCTTCGGAGGCTTGGATAGGAGAGAGGGACCAATGGTCCGGATCCGGACCCTGAAATTCTCTGTTTCTCTGTTCCTCCTTGTTAAACAGATTCGGTCTAGACCTCTTCGAGGGCGGCGGGCCGGTA
>Ga0137437_1000301_pt1 | contig 14489 bp, 10 predicted proteins | sample EasRivERMGT138_2_FD_102332 | JGI IMG/M metagenome (GOLD analysis project Ga0137437, IMG submission 102332) | Soil microbial communities from meander-bound floodplain in the East River, Colorado, USA - East River MetaG ERMGT138_2 | ecosystem: Environmental > Terrestrial > Soil > Floodplain ...
CGGCGACCTAGTTACAATAATCCGTCAGTTGACTAGGCTTTTTAGCACCGGCTCCATAAACTTCCATACGTTGGCAGCGACTCTTTCGTGGCCTTTCGCGGTAGGGTGAATGCCGTCGGCAAGATTCAATTCGCGCACACCGCCGACGCCGTCCAGGATAAATGGGATCAGCCCGGCTTGATTCTTTTTCGCCAACTCCGGGAAGATGGCGTTGAACTGCTTGGCATAGTCGGCGCCCATGTTGGGCGGGACTTTCATGCCGGCGAGGATGATTTTCGCTTCGGGATATTTCTTTTTGGTGCTATCGATGATCGCTTGGAGGTTTTTTTTGCTGGTCTCGGCGGGTAGCCCGCGCAGGCCGTCGTTGCCGCCGAGTTCGAGGAGCAAAACATCGACCCGGTTTTTCAATAGCCAGTTGAGCCGGTTCAAACCGCCCGCCGTGGTGTCGCCGCTCTGGCCGGCATTGATCGCTTTGAAATTCCAGCCCTTGGCGTCGATTTTGGCTTGAATCAACGCGGGATAAGCCTGGGAAGGTTCGAGGCCGTAGCCGGCGGTGATACTGTCGCCAAGGAACAAGATGTTCCTTGGCGGCACGGCGGCCCCTGTTAGGCAAATGAGCGCGAGTGGGGTAATTAGCAATTGGACTGCTTTATGGATGCTAAAAACGAGTTGTTTCTGTAACATAAACAATTTAAACTACTTCAATCAAAATGCGTCTAATATAAGGAAATCTTGCGTAAATAGCTGATTTCACGGCGCTTGGACTCTAATGGATACTAACATAATTCTTAATGTAGAGCATTTGAGCAAGGAATTTACCAGCGGCGACGATACCGTTCACGTGCTCAATGACGTGTCCTTTGGGATCGAGGAGGGCAGCACCTGTGCCATCGTTGGTCCGTCCGGTAGCGGCAAGACGACCTTAATAGCGATCTGCGCCGGCCTAGAACGCCCCACCGAAGGTTCGGTGCGGTTCGACGACATAGCTTTACATGAGGCAAGCGAGGAAAAACTCGCGCGCATTCGCAATCAGTCGATCGGTTTCATCTTCCAGAGCTTTCAATTGCTGCCGTCGTTGACCGCCTTGGAAAACGTCATGGTGCCGGCTGAAATCAGCGGTGAAAGGTGGGTGCGCGGGGCGGGCCTGGAGTTGTTGGGCCGTGTCGGTTTGAACAATCGCTTGTATCATTATCCCGCCCAGCTCTCGGGCGGTGAGCAGCAGCGCGTGGCGATCGCCCGGGCATTCATCAATCGACCGAAGATCCTTTTCGCCGATGAACCCACCGGCAACCTGGATGCCGAAACGGCGCAAGGCATCGTCAAACTGATTTTCGACCTCAACGCTGACCACGGCACGACGTTGATCCTGGTCACCCATGACCGCGATCTCACCCAGCAAGCCGGACGAGTCATTCGGCTGCGCGGCGGCAAGCTCGTCGCCGATAACCGGAGCTTCATTACTGCCGCCACCGGGTCTTAGCAACCTAACCTATGTTCGCATTCGCCAAACTTTGGGTCTGGCGCATGGCCCTGCGCGATGGCCGGCGCGGTTTGCGCACCTTGCTGTTTTCCATGTCTTGCGTGGTCTTGGCTGTGGCATCGGTGGTGTTGGCTTTTTCTTTTCGGGAAAATTTGTTGTCGAGCATTCAGGCGCAGTCGAAGAGCCTCCTCGGCGCCGACCTGGCGCTGGAGAGCCGCGAAGCTTTTTCCGCCGATGATGAAAAGCTGTTCGCTTCTGTCGGCGGTGATCAATCGCGCCAGGTCGGCTTTACCTCGATGGCATATTTTTCCGCCAGCGGCGATTCTCGGCTCGTCCAAGTACGCGCCATCAGCGGCAAGTTTCCCTACTATGGCGCCCTCGAAACCGAACCCGCGTTCTCATCGTCAGTCTTCGCCAAGGGCCCCAACGCACTGGTCGACGAAAACGTCATGCTGCAATTCAACGCCAAGGTCGGCGACCGCATCAAGGTCGGCAACTTCGAATTCACCATCGCCGGCAGTCTGCGTAAGATTCCCGGCGAGACTTTAGCCTTCTCGCTGATCAGTCCGCGGGTCTATATCCCGATGGAATATCTCGACCGTACCCAGCTCGTGCAGAAAGGCAGCTTGGTGCGTTACCGGGTCTTTTTTAAGCTCGACGGCAACACCGATGTCGACAAGCTGGTGGCGGTATTGACACCTACGCTGCAGCGCTTGCGCTTGGAAGCGGACACGGTCAGCAAGCGCGCCGCGTCGATCGCCGGGGCGATGGAAAATCTGTCGCGCTACCTGCGCTTGGCGGTGTTTGTCGCGGTGCTGCTCGCCGGTGTCGGCGTCGCCAGCGTCATGCATGTTTACGCGAAGGAAAAAGCGCGGGGCATCGCGTTGCTCCGTTGCATCGGCGCGACGCCGCGCGAAACGCTGACGGTTTACCTGTTACAAATACTTTTACTGACGCTGCTCAGTTCCGGGGTCGGCGCGGCCTTGGCAATCGCGGCGCAGGATTGGTTGCCCTACATACTCAAAGATTTCTTGCCGGTGGCGACCGTGATCAGCATCACGCCGAACAGCATCGTCGCCGGCGTCTGCATTGGTATGGCGACCGCCATGTCGTTCGCATTGCTGCCGTTGCTGCCCTTGCGCCGGGTTACCCCACTGCTCGCCTTGCGCAGCTCGGCATTGCCGGAGCGCCAGCCAAAAGACCCGCTGGTAATAGCGACGATTGTGTTGATTATTGGCCTGATCGTCGCCTTCGCCGTGGCGACCACCGGGAATTGGCTCCACGGCACTATTTTCACAGCGGCCGTCTTCGGCGTCTTCGTGCTGTTGGTCCTGTGTGCCCGCGGCGCCATCGCGCTGATGAGCCAATTCGCGCCGAAGGTTTTGACTTTTGCTTGGCGCCAAGGACTAGCGAATCTCTACCGTCCGAACAATCAGACGCTGGCCGTGACCTTATCCATCGGTCTCGGGGCGTTCTTGCTGGTGACGCTTTACAGCGTGCAGGACATGTTAGTCCAACAGGTGCAGCGGCGCAGTGGCGAGGGCGATGCCAATTTGGTGCTCTTCGACGTCCAGAACGATCAGCTCAAGGGCATCGCCGAGCTGCTCCGCGCCAACGATATTCCACTGCACGCCGAGGTGCCGATCGTCACCATGCGTTTAACTTCGGTTAAGGGGCGAAAAGTCGACGAGCTGCGCGGCGACGCGGCGGCAAAGATTCCCGATTGGGCTTTGCGCCGGGAATACCGCTCGACCTATCGCGGCGAGCTCACGGGTACTGAGGCGATCGTGAAGGGCAAATGGCAAGGCAAGGTCGGCGGGCAGGTCCAGCCGATCCCCGTGTCGGTGGAAAAGGGGCTCGCCGAAACCTTGAAGGTCGACGTCGGGGATGAACTGCAATTCGAGGTGCAAGGCGTTTCATTGGCGACCAAAATTGCCAGCTTGCGCGAAGTCGAATGGCAGCGCGTGCAGCCGAATTTCTTCGTGGTCTTTCCCGAGGGTGTCTTGGAAAGCGCGCCGCAGTTCTACGCGGTAGTGGCCCGGGCTGGGTCCAAGCAAGCTTCGGCAAAGCTCCAGCGCGCCGTCGTGGAAAAATTCGCCAATGTCTCGGTGATCGATCTGAGCCTGGTACTGAGCACGCTGAACTCCATTCTCAGCCGCGTGTCTTACGCGATGCGCTTCGTGGCGCTATTTACGATTCTCACCGGCCTGGCGGTGCTGATCAGCGCCGTGCTCGGTAGCCGCATGCAGCGCTTGAAAGAAAGCATTCTGCTGCGCACTCTCGGCGCGGCGCGCACGCAGATCTTCAGCACGGTGGTGGCGGAATACCTGTTCCTCGGCGGCATTGCCAGCATTGCCGGCGCTCTTCTGGGTAGCGTCGCGAGTTGGGTATTGAGCTTTTACTTTTTTGGCGCGGCGCTGTCGATCTCGCTCACGCCAACTCTGGTGATCGTCCTTGCAGTCACCAGCGCGACCGTAGTCGCGGGTGGCCTGGGATGTTTGGGCATGCTGCGCGGCCCGGTTCTCGACTCACTGCGGGCTGAAGCGTGAGCCTGCCGAGTCCTTCAATTCAAATTCACCTGCATTGTACTCGATCCCCGAACTTCATCATTCTAAAAATTGATCACCGCCTTGACCACGGAGTAATTGGCCATCGCTTCCATCGCTTGGTTGATTTGATCGAGCGAATAGCTCTTGCTGATCATCTCTTCAAAGGGGAAAGTTTTCCTTCGTGAGGCGAGAAAATCGATGGCCTGGAGCCAGTGGCGCGGTTCCCCCGAACGAATCGTGATGAACAACATCTCTTGGGGGATTTTTTCCACGGCGATATTGGCTTTGCCGCCGGCGCCGATGTTCAAGTAACGGCCGCCGTCGCGCAGGAGCGTCAGCCCTTCAGGCACCGCCATGTTGTTGGCGACCTGGACCACGACATCGGCGCCGCGTCCGTCGGTGTGATCCTTGACCCATTCGCGGCGCTGCTTCTCTTCGGGAACCTCTTCGAGATTCAACACGGCGTCGGCGCCCATTTTTTTGGTGACTTCCAAACGATTGGCCGGCGCGCCGATGACTAGAACCTTTTTCGCGCCATGATCTTTGGCCACCGCGGTGGCGAAATTGCCGAGCGGGCCACTGCCTTGGATCACCACGGTCTCATGACTCTTGATTGCGCCAAGGCGGTCATAGCCGTGCATGACCGTGCGATAAGCGCAGGCCGAAGCGGCTGCCGACGCCGAGGTCACTTCGTCGGGAACCTTGATGATCAAGCATTCCTTGGGTACGTACATATATTCGGCGCAGCTGCCGAGTAGATAGGGATGTTGATCGCTGCGGTTGTGTCCCCACGACGCGCGGCCGCGGCAGATGCAGGGCTGGCAGGCGACGGCGCAATAATAGCAAGAACCGCAAGCGACGTAGCTCCACACCACGCGATCGCCGCGTTTGACTGGGTTGCCCAAAATATCGGTGCGCTCTCCGGCGATGTCTTGGACCGTGCCGCAAGGCTCGTGGCCGGTGATGATTGGCAGGGTGTCCTTGTCGCCCAGCGGCCCATGCCAGCGATGCACGTCGGTGCCGCACAGCGTCGAGGCGGTGATCCTGACCAACAGCGATCCAGGATCCAGGTCGGGGATCTTCACCTGTTGAATCGTCAGCGGTTTATTGTGTTCGGTGATAACAGCGGCATTGCAAGTTTCCATGTTTGTTCCTTCTCGTCGGTTGAAGCGAATTATGGTCGCTCCTTTTACAGCGGCAGCTTGTAAAACGTTTCGGCATTGCGCCAGAGCATCCCGGCTTTGTCGTCCGCCGTGATCTCGTCGCTTTCCATCAGCTCGCCGAGGTCGTGCTTGCAGCTTTCGTGGGTGACTTCGTGCGGGAAGTCCGACGAATAGAGAAACGGCTTGTTGCCGACGAACTTGATGGCGAACGGCAGGGTCAACTCTTCGGTTTCGATGCCGAGATAAAAACGGTCGTCGTTGATCAGTTTTTTGACATAGTCACTCGGTTCGTCTTCCTCACGAATGCCAAATTCGCTGGGCGGGATATGTTGAAAATGGGTTTCATGCGATGCGTGCAGTCTTTCGAGCAACAGCAGTAACCAGGCGACGCCGCCTTCCAAGAATGCGATGCGGACTTTCGGAAAGCGATCGAAGATACCGTTATAAAGGATATCAGCGCAGTTAATCGTCAAACCCCAGGGATGACCCAATGCATGCACCGGCACATACATATTCATATGATCCATGCCGAAGCGATCATGGGCTCCGCCATGGACGGCGAGACAGCATCCGAGCCGGTTGGCTTCTTCATAAACTGGCCAGTACATTTTCGATCCGAGCGGATGAGCCAGACCGTTCGACGGCATCATGGCGCCGAGCATGCCAAGTTCGGTGACGGCACGGCGCAGCTCCTTGGCCGCTTCCTGCGGGTCCTGCATGGGCAAAATGGCCATGCCTTTGAAGCGCGGGTTATATTTCACGTAAGTCTCGCTGAGCCAATCGTTGTACGCCTTGGACGACGCCACCGCATAATCCAAACTGACGATCTTGCCGTAGGCGAGCGCGACGGTTGGGTAAAGCACGGTCCAGTCGATGCCGACATCGTTGAGAAATTCGAGCCAGCCTTTGGGTCCGACCGGGGCGCGCTGGTCGCGCTGCGGCGGGGTTTCAACCGCACGACCGGAATGTAAATGATCCAACGGCGGAAAGACCACACCTTTGCGCGTCGCGATCTCGCGGTAAGGCGATTCCATGTGATCGATGATCCCCTTGTTGTCTTCTAAGATGTGACCGTCGCCGTCGATTATTCTAGTGCCTAGATTCGTGCTCATATCCAAAGCCTCCTGAGCTATTAAAGCTTCTCTTGGCTGGTTCCCTCAGTCTCGACTCTTCTCTTATAATCCGACTTGAGTTCGCGGTTCAAGCTATCTTGGCAGCATGAGCTCCGCCTGCGTCGCGAATCGTATTCAATTGCATCTCGCCATCGCAGCGGCTTTCAGATAAGAGTACAATAAAACGGTTAATGAGCCTGGCGGCGATGACTCAAACTCAAAAGTTGGCGATGGCAAATACTACGGAGGATTTATGACGGAAGAAACCATGGAGCAGAGATTGGCGCGTCTCGAAGCTGAAAACAAAGCACTCAAAGATCAAGTGGAACGAAAACCCGGCCAGCTACGCTTGAAGGTCGGCGAAAAAGGCGGTCTGTCGCTCTACGGTCTCGGGCGATTCCCGGTGACGCTTTACAAAGAGCAGTGGATGCGTTTACTCGATCACGCCGATGAGATTAAAACTTTTCTCAAAGAAAACGATCAGCAACTCAAAGCAAAGCAGTAAGCAGAGTCGCGACCGAAACCGCCGTCACTGTGTCGCGGATTTCTTGTTCGTCATGGTGCGCCTAATCGCAAGCAGTTGTGATGCGGACCATTCCAGTTGCAATTGTCGATGGCGATCATGCTAAGAATTTTTGTTCAGCCGCGCAATCATGAGTTGCCGATAAGACTCGCACGAGCGCATTAGCACTTCGCAGTGGCGTCAAAATTTTATCAGCAAATCGGATGCGCAGATCATTGCGCGGCTCGGAAAGCTACCTGTGGTATGGCTTGTTTTGGGATCGCTGCGAGAGGGCTAATTACACCATTGTGCGGTCAATTCATCAGTTTTCTGACGGTGCGGAAATTTTTTCCTGAAAGGCTACGCTTTAGCCAAGGCGAATCTGGTAAGTTTTGGAAATCTCTGGCTATTTTAGCTGACAATTGAAAGTGCCGCGATCCTTGACGCGGCAAAAAAAGCTCCACAATTCCTTTGGCAAACTCCTTACGAAGGCGTAGTATGACTTCGTCACCAAACCCTATAGAAAGTTCTTCGAATCGAGGCTGAAGGCGCCATGCGAACAGGACATAAGATACTCTTGATACTGATTGCCCTATCTTTGGTGTTAGGAGCAATTATCTTCTTCAACATGAGGGGCAACAACGTCGAGGCTGGTTATATGCGTTGGGCAATTGCCAACAACGTTAGCCTGTTCTTGGCTTCGCCGATGAAATTTCTCACCGGTGATTCAGGTTCGGCCGGCGGCTCGAGCCCGCTCATGTACATCGGTATCGGCGGCATCGGGCTCGTCTTCATGCTCATCATGTTGAAGTTCACCGGTGATAGCGAGACCGTGTCGCTGCGCAAACGTCTTAAAGAATTGGATACCGCTAAGAATGAAGCGGAGCGCGCGCTGCAAGAACAGGTGTGGAAAGGCAAGACCGATCGTCAGGCCAAAGAAAGCGCCATGAAAGATCTCGAATCGAGCATCGATAAAATCGAGATTCTGCTCAACGAGTTGGGAGAAAAGGAAAGGCTATTAAAGATTCGTGAATCGGAAGTGGTATCACTCAAAACTGATCCTGGCGCGAGGGCGGGGATGGTACCCGGCCGGGGACCAGCCAACGAGCGGATGCTTGGCGAAGAGCTGCGCAAGAAGACCGAGGCTCTGCAGACGCGGGATGCTACCATTAAAGATCTCGAACAGCGGCTTAGCGCAAAGACGTCGCAGTGGGAAAATCAGTTACGCGAGAAGGAACGGCAGATTAAGGGACGTGAGGGCGAGCTTGAGGGGTTGCGTTATCAAATTAATGATCTCACCGAACAGTTGACTGATATAGAAGCCGCCCGCAAGCGCACCGAAGAGCGCTTTCAGGAAGAGGCTCGCAGACGGCGAGAACTGATTGAAGCCAGCGAGCTCTCCAGCAAGGCCGAAGAGCAGCGGCTGGGCGAGCAAATCCGCCTTCTCGAGGGGCATGTGAACGAGAGGGAGAAACTGCTCAAGAGCCGTGACAGCGAAATCAATAATTTCCGGCGGCAGCTCGACGAACTGGCCGCGGCCAAGGCGCAGGCAGAAAGCTTGCTCCAAGAACAAGCCGGGCAGTCCGGTAAATGGCAGCAAGCTAAAGACGCGGCCATCAAAGAGCTGGAACAACGCTATAGTGCGACAGTTCAAGGCCTGAAGACCGAAGTCGGCGAGAAAGATTTGATGCTGGAAGTGCGCGATGGCGAAATCAACGCGCTTAAGTCGGAAGTCAAAGCGGTGGCCGGCCGATTCAGCGAGCTAGCTGCGGCCAAGGAGCGCGTCGAAGCATCGTTGCAGGAGGCGCTGCGCAAAGAGGAAATGCGTGGCCCCACGGATCTTGCTAGCCGCGAACTGGAAGAGCGTTATAGTGCGGAGCTGACCAACGTAGCGAATCAACTGCGTGAGCGGGAGGAACTACTCCAGGCACGCAGCGCTGAATTGGCGGAATTAATATCGGAAATGCAGACCGTCAATGAAAGATTGACGGCGATGGGCGCCGCCAAAGAGCGTTCCGAAGCGACGCTACAGGAAGAACTACGCAGAGAACGGCAGCAGCGTGAGGCGCGGGAAGCGACCAACCGTGAATTGGAAGAGCGTTACGCCAAGGAATTGGATGCAGTGGCCAATCAACTGCGCGAGAGAGAAGAGTTCCTCCATGGCCGCGATGGCGAGTTGACGGCGCTAAGATCGGAAGTCAAGGCGATCACCGGACGATTGAACGACGTGACCGCTGCTAAGGAACGCGCCGATGCCTCTTGGCAAGAGGAGTTGCGCAAGGAGCGCCAAAAGCGCGAGTCGCGCGAAACCACCAATCGCGAGCTGGAAGAGCGCTACAGTAGCGAACTCACCAAACTTGCGAACGAACTGCGTGAAAGAGACGATTCCCTCGCAGCTCGTGACGGCGAGTTGACGGCGCTAAGATCGGAAGTCAAGGCGATCACCGGGCGACTGAACGATATGGCGGCTGCCAAAGAGCGCGCCGAAGCGTCTTGGCAGGAGGAGCTGCGCAAAGAGCATCAACAACGCGAGTCACGTGAGGTAGCGAACCGCGAATTGGAAGATCGTCACGCCGGCGAACTTCAAAATCTCGCCAACCAGCTGGGCGAGAAAGACGAAGCGCTCAAGGGGCGGGACGGCGAACTGCTGGCCCTCAAAACACAGCTGGCCTCGCTGGCCGAGCAGCTTGGCAAGCTGGAGTCCGCCAAGGAGCGCGGCGCGGCGTTGCTGCAAGAAAAAATTAGAAATGAAAAGCAGCTGCGCGAGGCCAACGATTCGGCGCTCAAAGAACTGGAGGAAAACTTCAAAGGTAAGGTCGCCGTTCTCGAAGAGCAGCTCAGCGAGAAGCTACAAACCATGGGCAGCCGCGATTCACAGCTACAGGCGCTCACTTCAGAATTGTCCCTATTAAACAGGCGCTTGAGCGAAATCGAAACCGCCAAGGAGAAGGCCGAGAGCCTGTTTAGCGAGGCGGTCAGAGAAAAAGAAGAACTGGTGGCCGCTAAGAATGCTTCGATCCGGGAGTTGGAGGACGATCTCAGCAACAAGGTCCGTGCTTTCGAAGCGCGGTTGAATGACCGGGAGGAGTTGTTGAATGGGCGCGATGCCGAATTAACGGGAATCAAGAAACAGCTGACGGAGCTCGGCGCGGCCAAAGAACAGACGTCCCGTTTGCTGCAAGACGAGCTCAGAAAGAAATCGGAGGAACTGGAGGAGAAGGAGTCGGCCAGGAAGGTCCTGGAGGAACAGCTCATAGGGCAGCTGCGGACGATGGAGAGTCAGTTAAGCGAACAGCGCGATCAACTCAATGGCCGCGATGCGGAATTAGCCGCGTTGACGGCGAAAGCGGGGAATTTGGCGACTCAGCTGACGGATGCCAACGCATCGAAGGATCAGACGACGCGCTCGCTGCACGATGAGATTAGAAAGAAAACCGAGGAATTGGAACAGCGTGAAGCGCACGCGAAAGCGTTGGAGGAACGTTTCGCCGAACGGGTGCAGTCGTTGGAGAGCCAGTTGACTGAGCAGCGCGACCAGCTCAATAACCGCGACGCTGAGTTGGCCGGTCTTACGACGACGCTGGGAAGCTTGACCAACAAGCTGAGCGATGCCACGGCATCGAAGGATCACACGACTCGCTCACTGCAGGACGAGATTCGCAAGAAAAGCGAGGAATTGGCACAGTACGAAGCGCAGGCGAAAGCGTTGGAGGAACGTTTCGCCGAGCGGGTGCGGGCATTGGAGAGCGAGCTCAGCGAGCAACGAGAACGGTTAACCGGGCGCGAAGTGGACCTGGCCGGGTTGACGGCAAAGTTGGGGAGTCTCACGAACCAGTTGGCCGATGCCGGAAACTCCAAGGAGGAAACCGCGCGCCTGCTGCAGGAAGAAGTCAGAAAGCGAACCACGGAGTTAGAGGAACGGGAAGCGCACGCCCGAGCGTTGGAAGAACGCTTGACGGAACGGGCGCGATCGCTGGAAGGCGATCTAAGTGAGCAACGTCAAGAGCTAGCTAAGCGCGAAACCGAGGTGGCCGGATTGACCGCGAAGGTGGCGAGTTTGACCAGCCAACTGAGCAACGTCGGCACCTCTCAGGATAAAGCGGCACGATTGCTCCAAGAAGAAGCCAGAGAAAAAGCCGAGCTGTTGGTGGCCAAGGAAGCTGCATTGAAGGGGCTGGAAGAACGCTTGAGCAGTTCGCTTCGGGCCTTGGAGACACAGCTCGGTGAAAAGCAAGAAATGCTGGATATGCGGAACTCCGAGGTTGAGACGCTGATCGCAAAGGTCAGCAGTCTTGCCGGTCAGGTGGCGGATTTGGAGGCGGCGCGTGGGCGCACCGAGCGCCAGCTGCAGGACGAGCTGAGCGACAAGGATGCCCTGCTGCAGAGCAAGGACTCCGACCTGAATGATTTGGAAGAGCGCCTTGGCAGTCGACTCAAGACACTGGAACGGCAGGTGAACGATAAGCAAAAGCTTCTGGAAGCGACAAGCGTCGAGATGAGCGATATGCGGGCGCAGATGAGCGTGTTGGAAGAACAGCTGAAGGAGTCGGAAAACGCCAAAACTTGGTTAGAAAATGCGCTGCATGAAGAGCGCAACAAGGAGAGTCAGGCGTTGATCGTGGCCGATAACCACCAGCCCGCTGTACTCGGCGATGGCGCTGAAGCGGCTGAAAACGGTGAGTCCGACGGGCTGGATAATATTAGATCTGAAAGGGAAGCACTGCTCAAGGCGCGCGATAAATTGATCAACGACCTGATGGGTGAGCTCAAGGAAAAGAAATCGCAGTTGGCCAAGCATGAAATCGAGGTCTGGCAGGGGATCGAGCGGCGCGGCGTGTGGAAGCACCGGTTGTCGAAGATCGGTATTCGGCTCAAGGATTAGTGGCGCGGCTCAATCACGCTCGACGATTTCGCCACGAAGGCACCAGGGACAGCTAAGTCAAAACTCTCGAATCCTTAGTGCCTTCGTGGTGCATCATCAACGACGCCCCAGTTTTCACATTATTTCAACCCGCTATTATTTTCGGCCATAGAGATTGTCGATATAGCCGCTCTTGTCGAATTCTTCGACGAAACGCGCGTCGATGAAGTCAATGGGCTTCGCCGCTCTGGCCTTGGGATCTTTGAGCCCGAGCTCGTCGAGTATGGTTTTGATCCCCGCTACGCTAGGGTATTGTTTGGCGGGCAGTTTCTTTTCGTCGATGGAGCTTTCGTAGGTTCGCTGTAAGAGTTCTTTGTTTTCTAGTCGCAAATATTTCGCTGCGATCTTGAGTCCCAAGCCGCGATCGGTTTTGAGCCGGTGTACCGCTTCGATATAGGACTTCACGAAATTACGCACGACGATTGGATTTTCGCGCATAAACTTCTTGGTCGTGACGCCGCCTTGATGCTGATACGCTAAACCCAACGCGGCGACATCGGCGAGCAGATGAAAGCCTTTTTTCTGCGCCGCGAACATCGCCGGTGGCACCAACGTGCTGGCGGAAACCCGGCGCGCTTCAAGGGCGGCCAAGCGCTCCGGTGTGCTGCCGGTTTGGACGATGGTGACATCTTTTCCAGGCGTGAGCCCCAAGCGTGGCAAGGCGTAGCGGGCGACGAAGTCCGCGGCGCCGCCAAAACGTGCGATCGCGACCGTGCCGCCTTTGAGCTGCTCCGGAGTCTTTATCTCCGGCTGCGTCATCAGCCAATAATCTAGAGTCGTAATGCCGCCGACAACGTAAACCGGTTCCGCGCCGGCCAGTCCCGCGCTCACGATGCCTGGGCCCGACGCCTGAATGATCGGCGTGTCGCCGGCGATCATCGCAGTGACCGAGATCGTCCCGCCGGAAAAATAGACCGCTTGGACGTCAATATTATTTTTGGCAAAAATGCCGGCGTCGCGGGCGACCCAGATCACTAATTGATCGGCGCTGATGCCGCTGTAGCCGATGGCGACTCGGGTGATTTGAGCTGCGGCTAAGTATGGCCAACAAAACAAACCGGCGCTGACCGAAAAAATCGCGAAGCTATTTTTCATGGCTCTATCCAAAATAGTTTGCTTGCGAAATGGGTTTCGAGATAGTAGCGAAAAGTGCTCAAGCAAGGCGCGCTAACTTTGGTGGGGGAATGAGCTAGTTACTTGAGCAGGTAGCTTGCCGATTGCGCTATGCGCAGGATGCTCACACCTTCGCTGTCTTCGACGTAGCGAATGAAGTGATATTTATTCTCCAGCTCGTCGTATTTGAGCGGCGGCGCTTCGGCGCGGCCGGCTTCGATGTTGGCGCAGATGAAGTGCGGGCCGTCGTTGTGTAAGGCGTGTGCCACGGCGTCTTTCAATTCATCAACCGTGGCCGCCGTGCGCGAGCTTTTGATGCCGGCATTCAGCGCAATGCCCGCGAAATCGATCTTGCCGGCGGTCGCTACCGTTGGCTCGCCGCCGGAAGACTCGTACTGCTTGTTGTTCCAGCAGATGTGAATTAGATTTCTCGGCTGATGCAGACCGATGGTCGCCAACGAGCTCAAATTCATCCACAGCGCGCCGTCGCCGTCGAAGACGAATACTCTGCGCTTCGGCAAGGCGATCGCCAGGCCGAGGCCGATGGAAGAGCAGAGGCCGAGTGTTTTGACCTGAATGTTGCCATCGCTCGGTCTGACCGCGTTCCACTCGTTGGTCGCGCCGCCGGCGGTGGTGACGAACAGTTCGTCTTTGATCAGCGGCGCGATCGCTTGCAGGCATTCGAATCGTTTCATGTTGGTTCCTGATCACAACACGGCGCGGCTGAGCAAGAGCGCCACCGGCCGCTTCGAAGAACTCGCCAAGGTAACGGCGCCGGCAATATCTTGCTTTACTTTGGCTGGGTCGCGCATGACGATGGTTTTGATGCCGAGGGCGTCCAGCACCGGCTCGGTCACCAGACCGACCATGTGGAAAGCATTATCGCCGATGTCACCGGCATAATAGATTAGTAGCAGTACCGGAATGCCGAATTGCAGCGCGGTTGTGGTGAGACCGTTACAGCTGTTTAACAGGCCGCCGTTCTGCATCAGCATCGCCGGCCGTTTCCCGCCCAAGTGCGCGCCGGTGCATACGCCAATGCCTTCCTCTTCGCGGCCGACCGGCACGTGGGTGATTTCTTTGTCTTGGTAAAGCAGATTGATTAGCTCGAGCATGTTGATGTCGGGGACGCTCGATACCAGATCGATGCCCGCGGCTTTAAGCCCGGCCAGTATGTTTTGCGCTCCCGCGATGGTGCCCATGAACGTCAAACCTCGGTTACCTTCTAAAGAACCGCGCCGACTGTGTCAAGGTTTGGCTTGGAAAAGTTGGCTTGGAAAAGATTGACACTCCAGGGGCGATTCTGTTAGCAGAGAGAGCGTCCAAAGAGCGAAAGCTTAGCGAAGTAAGATTTTTGTGAGCGAGGGGACATGGGAAAACAGAGCTTTAGAAATTTGGCTTTCATGGTTGCGTTTGCGCTGTTCACACCGGCATTGAACGGCGCGGAGTATCCCAACAAGACGATTCAGATTATCAATCCTTTTCCGCCCGGAGCGGTGACCGATATCGTGGCACGACTGCTGGCGCCGAAAATGTCGGCGGCGCTCGGACAGCAGGTGGTGATCATCAACAAAGCCGGCGGCGGTGGCGCGGTGGGTATTCAAGCGGCCAAAGATGCCGTACCGGACGGCTATACGATTCTCGTAACG
>Ga0137437_1000302_pt1 | contig 14469 bp, 14 predicted proteins | sample EasRivERMGT138_2_FD_102332 | JGI IMG/M metagenome (GOLD analysis project Ga0137437, IMG submission 102332) | Soil microbial communities from meander-bound floodplain in the East River, Colorado, USA - East River MetaG ERMGT138_2 | ecosystem: Environmental > Terrestrial > Soil > Floodplain ...
CGCCGCGGCGATCCCGCGTCCGTCGGCCATGCCGCCGGCGGCGATCACGGGCACCCGCACCGTGTCGACCACCTGTGGAACCAGCGACAACGTGCCGGCGAGGCAGTCTTCGGGCTCGCGCAGAAACGATACGCGGTGACCGCCGGCCTCGAAGCCGGTGGCGACGATCATATCGACGCCGGCGTCCGCCAGTAGTTTGGCCTCGGCCGGCGTGGTTGCCGCGCCGAGGGTGGCGATGCCGGCGGAGCGGCAGCGTTCGAGCACATCGGCCGACGGCACACCGAACACGAAGCTGAACACGGGCGGCTTCAATTCCAGGACTGTCTCGATCTGCTCCTGGTAGCGCGGGCCGAAGCGCGCCGGCCGCGCGGGCAACGGCACTCCGAGCTCGCGGTAGTAAGGCGCCAGCAAGTCGAGCGCCTGCCGCCATTGCGCATCGGACATCCGCGGCTCATCGCTGTCGCCGAGCGGAATCCACAGGTTCAGCGCGAACGTGCGTGCGGTGCGCGCGCGGATTTGCGCTGCAATGCCGCGAATGCCCGCGCCGTCGAGATGATGCACGCCGAACGAGCCGAGCCCGCCGCTCTCGCTCACCGCGACGACCAGGTCCACCGCCGACAAGCCGCTGCCGAACGGACCTTGCACGATCGGCGCATCGAGTTTCAGGCGGCGTGTCGCCGCGGTGTCTTTCCACATGCGGCGTACCTTAAGCTCACGGACTCTTTCTGATAAGTACGCACCTATTGGTACCCAAGGCCATGGCCAAAGCAAACGTCTACAACCGCGATTGCCCTTCACAGAACATCCTCGCGCTCATCGGCGCCAAGTGGTCGATGCTGGTCCTGTGCGCGCTGCGCGCGGGCCCCAGGCGCACTCATGAACTCAAGCGCCGGCTCGCAGGAGTGTCATCGAAGATGCTGACGCAGACCCTGCGTGAGCTCGAGCGGCACGGGATCATCCTGCGCCGCGACTTCGGCGAAGTGCCGCCGCGCGTCGAATATCAACTCACGCCGCTCGGGCGTTCGCTCGGCGCGCTCGTGAACGATATTGAGGAATGGGTGACGGCCAACTACCCGCGCATGTCGCGCGAGGCACGCAGCTACGACGCAACGTCCGGCGCGGACTAAAAAAGGAATCGCGCCGTGGTCTTGGCGCGCACCTCGTCCGAGGTGACGCCGGGCGCGAGTTCGATAAGCCGAAACGGTGCGTGGCGATCCGGTCGCTCGAACACCGCGAGATCGGTGATGAGCATGTCGACGCAGTTCGCGCCGGTGAGCGGCAGATCGCAGCGCGGCTTGAACTTCGCCGCGCCATCCTTCGCGTTGTGCTCCATCACCACGACGACGCGACGCACTCCCGCAACGAGATCCATCGCGCCGCCCATTCCCTTGACCATCTTGCCCGGCACCATCCAGTTGGCGAGGTCGCCGTTTTCCGCGACCTCGAGCGCGCCGAGCACGGACAGGTTGATGTGCCCGCCGCGGATCATTCCGAAGCTGTCGGCCGACGAGAAGAAAGACGACATCGGCAACTGCGTGATGGTCTGCTTGCCGGCGTTGATGAGGTCGGCGTCTTCCTCGCCTTCGAATGGAAACGGGCCCATGCCGAGCATGCCGTTCTCCGACTGCAGCACCACGTCCATTCCCGGCGGAATGTAGTTAGCGACCAGCGTCGGAATGCCGATGCCGAGATTCACGTAGAACCCGTCGCGCAGTTCGCGCGCCGCGCGCCGGGCGAGATCCTCACGGGTCCACGCCATCACGCCACCCCTTTCTTGCGTACGGTACGTTGCTCGATGCGCTTCTCGTAGCCTTTGCCCAGGATGATCCGTTGCACGAAAATTCCCGGCGTATGGATCTGGTCCGGGTCGAGCGTGCCCGGCTCGACCAGCTCCTCCACTTCGGCCACGGTGACCTGACCCGCGGTCGCCATCATCGGGTTGAAGTTGCGCGCGGTTTTGCGATACACGAGGTTGCCCTCGGTATCGCCCTTCCACGCCTTCACGATGGAAAGATCTGCGGTGAGGCCGGTCTCGAGCACGAAGCGCTCGCCGTTCACATCACGCTGCTCCTTGCCCTCGGCCACGACCGTTCCCGCGCCGGTGCGCGTGTAGAAGCCGTAAATGCCGGCGCCACCCGCGCGAATACGCTCCGCCAGCGTGCCCTGCGGATTGAACTCGAGCTCGAGCTCCTTCGCGAGGTACTGGCGCTCGAACTCCTTGTTCTCGCCGACGTAGGACGAGACCATCTTGCGGATCTGCCGCGTCTCGAGCAGCAGTCCCAACCCAAAACCGTCGACGCCGGCATTGTTGGATATCACCGTGAGATTGCGCGCGCCCGAATCGCGCAGTGCAACGATCAGGTTTTCCGGAATGCCGCACAGCCCGAATCCGCCGGACATGACGGTCATGCCGTCGCGTGTGAGGCCCGAGAGCGCCGACGCGGCATCCGCCCAAACTTTTTTGGACACCTTTTTTCCGCCCTTGCTACTTGGCATCGGGCTGCTTTGACGGATGCGCGTGCTGGAATGCGGACATGCGGCTGCAGTTTTCCGCGATCAGCGCGAGGCGCGGATAGCGGGTGGTCTCGACGCCGAAGCGTTCCGCCGCGAACAACTGCGGCATGAGACAGCAGTCCGCCATCGTCGGTGTGTCGCCGTGGCTGAACTTGCCGCTCAGGTGATCGCGCTCGAGATGCGCGTTGAACGCGTCGAGCCCGCGCGTGATCCATTCGCGCAGCCAGGCCGCTATGGCGGCATCGTCGAGCTTGAGCACTTCCTTGAGATAGCGCGTGGTGCTGGTGTTCTGCAGCGGCTGAATGTCGCAGGCAATGATTTGCGACAGCATGCGCACGCGCGCGCGATCGACCGGGTCGCGCGGAATCAGGCGGTGATCGGGAAAGGTTTCGTCGAGGTACTCGATGATCGCGAGCGACTGCGTGAAACGCTGGCCGTCGTGCACCAGCGTCGGCACGCGGCTCTGCGGATTCACCGCCTTGTACGCCACCGACCACTGGTCGCCGCCATCCTTCATGAGGTTCACCGCGTGCGTCACGTACGGCAGCGACTTGATGTTGAGCGCGATGCGCACGCGGTAAGCCGCGGAACTGCGCCAGTAGGTGTAGAGCTCGAGGGTCAAATCACACCCCGCCGTATCTGGTCGAGTTCGATGGATTCGAACAATGCCTTGAAATTGCCTTCACCGAAACCCTCGTTGCCCTTGCGCTGGATGATTTCGAAAAAGATCGGGCCGATGACGTTGGCGGTAAAGATCTGCAGCAGCACGCCCTCGTCATTCGCACCATTCCCGTCGATCAGGATGCGGCGGCGCCGCAGTTCCTCGATATTTTCGCCGTGGGCCGGCACGCGCGCGTCGATCCCCTCGTAATACGTCTCGGGCGTGTCCTGGAACGCCACGTCACGCGCCCGCAGTACGTCGACGGTGCGGTAGATGTCATCCGTGGCGAGCGCGATGTGCTGGATGCCCTCGCCCTTGTACTCGCGCAGGTATTCCTCGATCTGCGACTTGTCGTCCTGCGATTCGTTGATAGGAATGCGGATTTTCCCGCAGGGACTGGTCAGCGCGCGCGAGAACAGTCCGGTCTTCTTGCCCTCGATGTCGAAGTAGCGGATCTCGCGAAAGTTGAACAGCTTCTCGTAGAACCCCGTCCACGTGTCCATGTGGCCGCGATGCACGTTGTGCGTCAGGTGATCGACGAACATGAGGCCGGCGCGCTCGAGCGGCTGCGGGGTCACGGGCTTGAAGTCGACGTCATAGATGGAGCGGTCGCCGTAACGATCGACGAAGTAGATCAGCGAGCCGCCGATGCCGACGATGGCCGGGATATTGAGCTCCATGGGGCCGACGCTGCCGCGATGCGGCTCGGCGCCGAGCGCCACGGCGCGCTCGAACGCGGCGGCCGCATCCGCGACGCGAAATCCCATGGCGCATACCGAGGGCCCATGTGCCTGCGCAAACGTCTGCCCGAAGGAGCCCGGTTCCGCATTGATGACGAAATTGATGTCGCCCTGCGAATGCAGCGTGACGTTCTTGCTGCGGTGGCGCGCCACCACCGGGAACCCCAGGCGCTCGAACAGGTTGCGCAGCAGCTGCGGATCGGGGGCGGTGTATTCGACGAACTCGAACCCGTCGGTCCCCATCGGATTGGTTGCAGAAACGGCCGCCATGGCTGGCCTCCGGAAGGAAATTGATTTAGTTTCAATTGTAACCATTCCGCCGGGATGCGAAAGGCGCAAGCCCCTACATGACGCGACGCGAGAAGCTGCACCTCGACCGATTCCTGCCCTACCGGCTGTCGGTGCTTTCGAATACCGTGAGCTCGGCCATTGCCGCGGCCTATTTCGTCAATTTCGGGCTGTCGATCCCCGAATGGCGGGTGATGGCCATTCTCGCGGCGAATCCCGGCCTGTCGGCGGCGGAAGTCACCGCCCGCACCGCCATGGACAAGGTCGCCGTCAGCCGCGCCGTGGCCGCCCTGCTCGCCGTCGGCCGATTGCGGCGCACCACGGCCGCGGCCGACCGCCGCCGGACGCATCTCGAGCTCACCCGCGCGGGCGCTCGCGTGTATTCGCAGGTGGTGCCGATGGCGCTCGAATACGAACGCGGGCTGCTCGCCCCGCTTTCGAAGCGCGAGCGCGCCACGCTCGACCGAACCTTGCGCGTATTGCTAGGCCGCGCCGTCGAACTCGGACCCGCGCACGCTGAGTAACACAACCGCGCATGTATAATCCCGCGCGCCTTCGAGGAAACTGAATGCTCGGCAAGATTCCCGCTACGCGTCTCGCGCTCATCGAAAAGATAGTCGCGCACGCCTCCCGAGATCTCCCCAAGACACGCCGCAAGCTTGCCGGTGAATTCCTGCGCGCGTTCTTCCGCGGCGTCGCCGAGGAAGATCTGCGTGCGCACCGGCCCGCCGACCTGGCGCGCGCGGCGCTCGCGCACCTGGAATTTGGACGCACGCGCGCGGGCAGCCGGGTGCTCGTCGACATCGCGCCACCGCTCGACACCGCGGCCACCACCGCGGCGCATCGCGCACTGGTGCGCGTGGTCGCGTCCGACATGCCATTCCTGGTCGATTCCATCGGTATCGTGTTCACCCAGATGAACATCGGCGTGCACCTCATCGTGCACCCGGTACTGTCCGTGCGGCGCGATGCGCGCGGCGGGCTGCGTGCGGTGGGCAGTGACCCGGGCGGAGCAAAGCTCGAGTCCTGGCAGATGATGGAGATCGACCAGCCGCGCGACGCGGCGCAGACGCGCGAGCTGTTGCAGCGGCTGCACGGCGCGCTCGAAGACGTCCGCAAGGCCGTGCAGGATTTTCCGCGCATGCGCGAACGCGTGCGCGCGGTGGCCAATGAACTCGAGCGCGCCGAACTACCGGTGCCGAAGTCGCACTCGAGCGAAGCGCGCGCACTCCTCGCATGGATGCATGACGGGCATTTCGTGTTCCTGGGATACCGCTACTACCGCCTGAAGCGCGGCCGCGCGCGCGACGCGCTGGTGCGCGACGGCGACAGCGGACTCGGCATCCTGCGCACGGGCGCGAGCCGCAAGGGCCCCGCGCCGATCGTGCTCACGGGTCACTTGCGGCGCCAGGCGCGCACACCCGATCTGCTGGTGCTCACGAAGGCGAACTCCGCCTCCACGGTGCATCGCGCCAGTTATCTGGATTACGTTGGCGTGAAAACTTTCGATGGCGCCGGCCAGGTAACCGGCGAGCATCGCTTTCTTGGCCTGTGGACTTCGAGCGCGTACCACATGCCGCCCGGGGAAATTCCGCTGTTGCGCCGCAAGCTCGATGCCGTGATCGAACATTTCGGCTTGCCCGAACAGAGCCACGACGCCAAGTCCGTGGTCAACGTCATCGAAACGTTTCCGCGCGATGAGCTGTTCCAGATGCCGGCCGCCGAGCTCGTTCCGATCGTGCGCGGCATCGTCAATCTCTATGAGCGGCGCCGCGTGCGCCTGTTCGCGCGGCGCGACAGCTATGAACGCTTCTACTCATGCCTCGTCTACGTACCGCGCGACCGCTACAACACCGAAGTGCGCGAACGCATCGAGCGCATCGTGCGAGCCCGCTTCGGCGGCACTCACGTGGAAACGCAGGTGCAGATTTCCGATTCCATGCTGGCGCGCCTGCACATGCTGGTGCGCACACCGCAGGGCGCACCGCCGGTCGATGACATCGCGGGCATCGAGGCGGAAATTTCCGCCGCCACCGCCACCTGGGAAGACCGCTTGCAGCAGGCGCTGATCGCGCGCGGGGTCGAGCGCGGCGCCGTCGATCTCGCCGCGCGTTATGCGAAGACGTTCCCGCCCGCCTATCGCGCCGACGTAGAGCCGGCGCAGGCACTCGAGGACATCGCCGACCTCGAAGCGCTGGCCGCGAATCCGGCCGTGCCGCAGATCAATCTGCGTGGCGTAGGACGCGCGCACCGCCTGCACCTGCGCATCCTGCAGGCCGGCGATCCGATCTCGATCTCGGACATCCTGCCGATGCTCGAGAACTTTGGCCTGCGCGTGGTCGCCGAGCGACCTTATGAAATCGCGAGTGGCCCCTCGAGCACCAGCATGGTCGGCGCCTGGATCCAGGACTTCGAACTCGAAGCACGGGATCTCAAGCGCGCGGATATCGCCGCGCTCGAACCGCTCTTCAAGGAAGCATTCCTCGCCGCGTGGCGCGGCGACATCGAAAACGACGGGTTCAACCGCCTGCTGCTAGGCGCCGGCCTGAGCGCGCGCGAAATCGTCGTCGTGCGCGCCTACTGCCGCTATCTGCTGCAGACGGGGATCCCATTCAGCCAGGCCTACATGGAGCGCGTGCTGGTCGCGCAGGCGCCGATCGCGCGCGCACTGGTGCGGCTGTTCCAGACGCAGTTCGCGCTCAACAACAAGGCGCGGGAAAGCGCCGCGGAGCGCATCCGCCAGGGAATTCTGCGCGCGCTCGACAAGGTGGCGAGCCTCGACGAAGACCGCATCCTGCGCAGCTACCTCAACGTGATCCGCGCCACGCTGCGGACCAACTATTATCAAACGATAGACGGCCAGACCGCGGCCGACGGCGCGGTGAAGAGCTGGGTGTCGTTCAAACTCGATCCGCAGGCGATCCCCGATCTGCCGCTGCCGCGCCCCAAGTTCGAAATCTTCGTCTACAGCCCGCGCGTCGAGGGCGTGCACCTGCGCATGGGCTACGTCGCGCGCGGCGGGATTCGCTGGTCGGACCGGCGCGAGGATTTCCGCACCGAGGTTCTCGGCCTGATGAAGGCGCAGAACGTAAAGAACACCGTGATCGTGCCCGTCGGCGCGAAGGGCGGCTTCTATCCGAAACGCCTGCCGGTGAACGGCTCGCGCGAAGACGTGCAGAAGGAAGGCATCGCCAGCTACCAGACCTTCATCCGTGGCCTGCTCGATCTCACCGACAACATCGTGGGCGGCAAAACCGTGGTCCGTTCCGGGCTCGTGCGCCGTGACGGTGACGATCCTTATCTCGTGGTCGCCGCCGACAAGGGCACGGCCACGTTCTCAGACATCGCCAACGCCATTTCGATCGAGTACGGCCACTGGTTAGGCGACGCCTTCGCCTCGGGCGGCTCCGCCGGCTACGACCACAAGGGCATGGGCATCACGGCGCGCGGCGCCTGGGAGTGCGTGAAGCGCCACTTCCGCGAGTTGAACGTCGACATCCAGTCGCAGAATTTCACCTGCGCCGGCATCGGCGACATGTCCGGCGACGTGTTCGGAAACGGCATGCTGCTGTCGAAACACACGCAACTCGTCGCCGCGTTCGACCATCGGCACATCTTCCTCGACCCGAACCCCAACGCCGCGGCGAGCTTCCGGGAGCGGGAGCGGCTGTTCAAGCTGCCGCGCTCGAGCTGGGAAGACTACAAACGCGCATTGATCTCGCGCGGCGGCGGCGTGTGGCCGCGCAATCTCAAGTCCATCCCGTTGAGCGCCGAAGCACAGAAGCTGCTCGATCTCGCCGTGCCGGCCGCAACGCCGGTCGAGGTGATGCGCGCCATCCTGCGCATGCGCGTCGACCTGTTGTGGAACGGTGGCATTGGTACGTACGTGAAGGCGAAGGATGAGTCGCACGGTGAAGTGCGCGATCGCGCCAATGACGCGATCCGCGCCGACGGCCGCGAACTGCGCGCGCGGGTGTTCGGCGAAGGCGGCAATCTGGGCGCAACCCAGCGCGGGCGCGTCGAGTACGCCCAATCCGGAGGATCAGACAGGGCCGGTGGCCGCGTGAACACCGATTTCATCGACAACTCCGCGGGAGTGAACACGTCCGACGTCGAGGTGAATATCAAGATCCTGCTCGCCGACGTGGCGCGCAAGGGCCGTCTCACCCGCGCGGCGCGCGACAAACTACTGGCGAGCATGACGAACGAAGTCGGCGAGATCGTCCTGCACAACAACTACCTGCAAAGCCAGGCGCTCTCGGTGCTGGAGCAACGCGCACCGGAACGGCTCACCGAGTACCAAAGCCTGATCCGCGCGCTCGAGCGCAGCGGTCACCTGAACCGCGCCATAGAGTTCCTGCCGGGCGACGATGAATTCCTCGAGCGGCGCAAGCAGCGCCTGGGATTGACACGGCCCGAACTCGCGGTGGTCCTGGCGTACAGCAAGATCTGGCTCAGCAATCATCTGCTCGATTCCGACCTGCCCGACGATCCGTATTTCGCGACCGAGGTGCAGCGCTATTTCCCGAAGCCGATGCGCAAACGGTTCGCGCGCCAGATCCCACAGCACCGGCTGCGCCGCGAGATCGTGACGACGCAGACCACCAACAGCCTCGTGAATCGCATGGGACCGGTGTTCGTCACGCGGGCGCAGCAGGAAACCGCGGCCGATCCGGCCGCCATTGCGCGCGCCTACGCCATCGCGCGCGAGATCTTCGGGATGCGCCCGCTGTGGTTTGAAATCGAGGAGCTGGATAACAAGGTATCCGCCGCCGTCCAGTACGGCATGTTCTATCGCGCTTCGCGCCTGTTGCGTCATACCAGCTACTGGCTGCTGCGCGAACGCGCGCGCAACCTGCACATCGATAACTCCGTGCGCGAGCTCAAGCCCGGCGTCGAGGAACTCGCCGACTGCGTCGGCGCGGTCATCAGCGGCGCCGCACGCGAACAGCACGATTCGGTATTCGCGGAGCTTTCCGGCAGTGGCGTGCCCGAGAAACTCGCGCGGCGCATCGCGCAGCTGACGCTGCTCGAGCCGGCGCTCGACATCGTGGCGCTCGCGGTGAGCGAACGCGCGCCGGTGGCCGAAGTGGCGCGCGTGTACTTCGAGCTCGGCGTGCTCATCGGTCTCGACTGGCTGCACGCGGAAATCGACCGCCTCTCGGTGGACGGAACCTGGCAGGCGACGGCGCGTACGGGTCTGCGCGATGCGGCGATGCGTGCGCACCGCGAGCTCGCGCAGCAGATCCTGCGGATACGCGGCGCGCGCAGCGATGAACGCGTCGCGCGCTGGAGCGCGCAGCGCGGTGAGTCGCTCGCGAGCTGGAAGCGCACGCTCGCGGAGATGCGCGCCGTGGGTACCACGGACTTTGCGACGCTGACCGTCGGCGTCAACGCCGTGCGCAATCTTTCCAGCGGTTAGCTTGCCCGCGTGCGCATCGCGCTCGTCATCACCACGCATGAGCGCCCGGATGCCCTCGCCGCCGTGCTCGACAGCGTTTCGCGCCAGTCGCTGGCGCCGGCCGAAATCGTCATCGCCGACGACGGCTCCGGCCCCGCCACGCGCGCGCTGATCTCGGGATTTACCAACCTCTCGACCGTGCCGGTGCGCGCGGTCTTCCAGCCGCATCTGGGATTCCGCCTGACGCGACTGCGCAATATCGCGATCACCGCCACACCCGCCGACTATCTGGTCCTTATCGACGGTGACATGCTGCTGCACCCGGAATTCATCGCTGATCACGCGCGCTGCGCGCGCCGCGGCTGCTTCACGCAGGGCGTGCGCGTTCGCGCCGACGAGGAGCTGACGCGCCGGCTGATCGCCGCACCCGCCACGCCGCTGCGTCCGTGGTCACGGGGTCTCGGCGGCCTGCGCCGCGCCTATCTACTTCACTCGCCGGCGCTCGCTCGTGGCGCGCGCCACCTGGCCAACGGGATCATCGCGATCAAGGGCTGCAACCAGGCGTTCTGGCGCGACGACCTGGTGCGCGCCAACGGATTCAACGAAGCGATCGAGGGGTGGGGACCGGAAGACAAAGAACTCTGCGAGAGACTGCGCAACGGCGGTGTCCACCGGCAGACGCTGCTGTTTGGCGGCATCGCGGTTCACCTGCACCACCCCGAAGCGTCGCGTGCCGCCTTGCCCGCGAATCTCGCCGTATTCGAAGCGACGCGCCGGGAACACAAGGCCCGCTGCGAACTTGGTCTCGACGCGCATTTCCGGCGGCGCGCCGAAGACGCGCAATGCGAATGATCCTTCGTTAACATGTCGACCCCCATTTGGAGGTCGCGCATGTCAGGCAAGTCCGGTCCTGGAAAGTTGATTCTCGTTCGACACGGCCAGAGCACCTGGAACGTCGAAAACCTTTTCACCGGTTGGCATGACGTCGACCTGTCGGATCTGGGCCGCATCGAGGCGAAATCCGCGGGTGTCGAAATCAAGAAAGCGGGCCTCGTGCCCGACATCGTGTTCACCTCGGTGCTCAAACGCGCCATCCGGACCATGTGGATCGGGCTCGATGAAATGGATCTCATGTGGCTGCCCGTGGAGCGCAGCTGGCGACTGAACGAGCGCCACTATGGCGCGCTGCAGGGACTCGACAAGGCGCAGACGGTGGAAAAGCACGGCGAAGCGCAGGTCAAGATCTGGCGCCGCAGCTACGACATCCCGCCCCCGCCCCTGGCGCTGGATGATCCGCGCCATCCGCGCTTCGACCGTCGCTACGCGAACGTCGATCCGAAACTGCTGCCCGCATCCGAATCGCTCAAGGACACGCTGGCGCGCGTGCTGCCGTTCTGGAACGAGCGCATCGCCGCTGAACTCAAAGCCGGCAAGAACGTGCTGGTCGTCGCGCACGGCAATTCACTGCGCGCCGTGGTGAAGATGCTCGACAACGTGAGCGAAGCAGAGATCACCGAGCTCAACATTCCCACCGGCGTGCCGCTGGTGTACGAGCTCGATGCGAATCTGCAGCCCGTGAAGAGCGGCTATCTCGGTGATGCCGAAGCCATCAAGGCCGCGGCGGAAGCCGTGAAGAAGCAGACCGAGAAGAAAAAGTAGCTCCTATCCGATCGGGACCTGTTTCGCGGACCAGCCGTCGTACCGCCCGCCCTTTTCGGTGGCCGCGTCGGTGAGGCGCCGGCTGAGCTCCTGCATGTCGGGCACGGTGAGCTTCATGGACTTGTGTGCATGCAGGCTGAAGCGCAGGTCACCGTTCTCGGGCGCATCCTTCACGTCGGCATCGAAGCCCTCGGCGCGCAGACGCGCCGCGATGTGCTCGGCGCTTTCCTGGCTCGGAAACGCCATGAAGAAATCCACGTCATGCGGCTTGAAAGGATCCGAGCCGCGCTTGCGCAGCTGGTCGATCAATTGCGCGTCCCATGAATCGTTCTGGCGTTGCCGCAGCTTCTGCAGGTTCTGCCAGATACGATAGACGGCGATCAGTCCGCCGACGATCGCGAAGGCATACATCCAGGTGGTGGATTCGAACATCGTGCGCTACTCGTCCTTCGTCCTATTCATCTTCGGCAATGGTCACCTTGAGACCCGACAACGCCGGCGTGATTTCGACCTGGCACGACAGGCGTGAATTTTCACGATAGTGGGACAGCTCGGTGAGCAGGTCGCGCTCATCGGACATCGGCGGCGGAAGTTTGCCGAGCCACTCGGGGTCAACGTAGATGTGGCAGGTGGCGCAAGAGCACATGCCACCACAGATGGCCGCGACGCCGTAATCCAGCTCGCGCAACACTTCCATCACTTTCAGACCCGGCTTGCACTCCACATCGTGAGAAACACCGTCCCGATCGATCACCTGCAACGTCGCCATTCCGCTTAACCGTACCCGATAAGTCGCGCCAATTCGCGGCGGCTAGTGTGCCGAGATCAGGCGTCTGGCGCCAGCACCAGCAGGCGGCGCAACGCGGCGGTTTCGAGCTGCAGATCAGTCGCCGGGACCAGGCGCGCCACGCGGCGGGCGCGATACCAGAGATATGTCAGCAGGTTGAACACACGGGTGAGCTCGACGAGCATCGCTTCGGTCGTGCCGCGCTCATCGAGCCCGGCGGCATTGAGCAACAATCCGCCGTGCGCAGCGGAGCGCGGGTAGTACGCCATGATGCAGGCGAGGTCGAGCAGCGGATCGCCGACCTGTGCGTATTCCCAGTCGATGAAGTAGACACGATCGGCGGTGAGCACGTTGCCGTGGTGCAGATCGCTGTGCACGATGCAGGGCTGCCGCGATTCGGACTGCGAACGCGCGAGCGCTTCGGTGCCGCGGTCTAACAAGGATTGCAGCCGCAGCGCTTCCGGCGGATCGTGCCGCACGATCAGATCCACGTAGCGGCGCGCGGCAACGATTGGATCGAACCGCGTGACCGCCGGCGGCACCAGTGAGTGCAAGGTGCGCAGGCGTCCGCCGAGGGAACGCAGATCGCGCATGCGCGAGAAATAGTGCGGCGTCCACAGCCGGCCATCGAGATAGTCCGTGATCAGGCACGAGCGATCGGGCGCGGCGAAGACCACCTGCGGCGCGAGTCCCGCGTTTGCCGCCGCGCCGTGCAGCAGCAGTTCGCGTTCGCGATCGAGGCCGGGATCCGCCTCGGTATTTTCGTTGAGTCGCACGACGAAGCGGCCGCGGCGGGTGCGCACCAGGAAGCTGCGATTCACCTTGCCGCCGCCGATGAGCTCCTGCGAAAACGGCGGATCGCCATTTTCACAGCCCGGCACGTGTTGCAGCAGCGCGCCGGCGATCATGCGGCCACCGTCTGTAGTTTGAAGCGCCGGCGCCAGCCGATGAAACCGGCGATCGCGATCACAATGAAGAACAGGTAGAGGTACGGGGTATAGCGCATTTGCTGTGCGAAGAAGACAAACACGAGTACTCCGTCGATGACGATCCAGTAGAGCCAGCTCTCGAGCTTGGCGCGCGCGGTGAGCCAGAATGCGAGCAGGCTAAACCAGGTTGTGAGGGAATCGAGCAACGGCCAGGCGGCGTGAGTCTGCGCCGCGAGCCAATGCGCCGTCAGAAACGACAGTGCCGTGAGTGCGAGCGCCGCAACCAGGTGCCGCGAGAGCGGCCACCGCCCCACGGGCAGTTCGCCGGCGGACGCCGCGCGCGTCCAGCTCCACCAACCGTACGCCGACATGACGACGTAGAAGACCTGAAGCCCGGCCTGCATGGGCAACGCATCCAGCGCGAACAGCAGCACGAACAACAGCGAGCTCACGCCGCCAGCGATCCAGCACAGGCGATTGCGGCGCGCGGCGAGAATCACGTATCCGACCCCGGCGATGGCCGCAAGGATCTCGAAGGTCTTGAGCACTCCGCCAGACAACGTCACGATTCTCGGGACCCCGAAGCAACTAACCGAGAGGCCCGAGCACCTTCATGACGAAAATGGATTTCCCGTCACGCTCAAACGTCGGTCGCAGCTCCCGCGTAAGCGCGTCCATGACTTCTTCGTAGCGACCGAAGACCTGCGTGCTCATGTCGTTGGTCAGGACCTTGAAACGGCCATCGGCGTTCAGGCGATCGATGAAGCTTCGGATCGGGGGAATGAATTCGTCGCGCAGTGGATAGAGACTGATCTCGACGCCAATGTTCATCGGTGCTCCGTCAGCGAAATGTGTACGCGACCGTTACGCCCGCATGACGCGGATCACCCGCCTGCACGTAACGCTTCGTGGGGAAATCCGGCGGCTCGAGCGCGAAGCTGAATCCCCGCTGCGAATAGTACCGGTCAAACAGGTTTCGCACCCAAACTTCCGCGCGCCAGTGTTTCCCTGATACGCCTGCCTTGAGATGCGTCAGCATTCGCGCCGGTGCACGCTCATCGTGCGAAGCATCGAAATAGAAGTCATCGAGGCCGGCAAAGTCGACGCGCGCGAAGAAGCCGGCGGGATTCCGGTACTCGATGCCGAGATCGTATTGGTACTCCGGCGCATGCGCCTGCTCGCGCCCATCTAGATTGCGGTCACCGAACTCATAGCCGATGTAACGCGTCTGCAGCAGCGCACCGCGCAGGTCTAGCAACCAGGATGACGCCGGATACCAGCGCAGCGTGCCTTCGACGCCGTAGTTCTCGCCGCGCGCGGCGTTGTCCGTGTACAGGACGAACGATAGGGGATTCCCTGGTTCGAGCTGCTCGCCGGTGGGCACCTGTTGATCGATCCGGCGCATATAGAAGAGTGCGACGTCGCCCGCGAGGGAGCTCGTCGCGTTGGACGCGCGCAATCCGAGCTCGAGACTGTGCAGCGTTTCCGCA
>Ga0137437_1000303_pt1 | contig 14432 bp, 10 predicted proteins | sample EasRivERMGT138_2_FD_102332 | JGI IMG/M metagenome (GOLD analysis project Ga0137437, IMG submission 102332) | Soil microbial communities from meander-bound floodplain in the East River, Colorado, USA - East River MetaG ERMGT138_2 | ecosystem: Environmental > Terrestrial > Soil > Floodplain ...
CGTGTCCGCCCGAACCCGGCGTCCACACTTTCGTGGCGATGAAGGCCTTCGCCTGCTGCTCGGCCGTCAAAAGATCACCCAGCACCGCTTCGGCGGTTGAGTACATCGGCGAGGTGTCGATGAGCGTTGCGCCGTTCGCAAAGAATTCCTGCAGCACTTCCTGGAGCGGAGCGCGCGCGCTTTCTTCGGCGCCTACTTCGAACGGGCCGGAAGTCCCGAGGCCGACGGCCGGGATGGTTTCGCCGCTCGAGGGAATGCGGCGCATGAGCAGCTGCCCCTCGGGATGCTGGTGTGGATAGCCGGTGACATGTGCCCGGGTTACCGCAGCACCGGTCACCGCGACCACTCCACCCATCGCCAGGAAATTTCTTCGGTCCATCGCATTCTCCCGAGTGAGAGATATGGATCAGATCAGGGTGGCGTCGGTTCCCGTCACGGCATCGCCGCCGTGGGCCACGATCTGCTCCAGAGTCAGCACCTGCGGCAACACCTGCAACGCATAGAAATGCGCACTGGCGAGTTTTCCGTCGAGGAATTCACGATCGCTCGCGCCGGAGGCGAGTTGACGCGCGGCGATATCCGCGGCGCGCGCCATGAGCCAGCCGCCGAAAACGAGGCCGCATAGTTTGAGGAACGGCACGGAGACGGCCATGGCGCGATCCGGCGCCGTGGCGAGCGCCGCGAGCAACGCATCCGAAGCGCGCCGCAGTCGCATGACCGCATCGACCGCGGCGTCGCGCACGGTGAGTACGATGGGGTGCTGCGGCGCGAGCGCCGCCAGTGACTGCTGCATCTCCACGATGAACGCGCCGAGCGCGGCGCCGCGATCGCGCCCCACCTTGCGGCCGATCAGATCGTTCGACTGGATGCCGGTGGTGCCTTCGTAAATCGCGGTGATGCGCGCGTCGCGGAAGACCTGCGCTGCGCCCGTTTCCTCGATGTAGCCCATGCCGCCGTGCACCTGGATCCCGACGGAGGCGACCTCGATGCCGTTTTCGGTACAGCAGCCCTTCACCACTGGAATGAGCAGGTCGCCGCGCGCCTGATGCAAGGCGCGGACCGCGGCATCCGGATGCGAAGAACCGAGATCGAGCTGGTACGCGGCGTACAACGCCAGCGCGCGCGAGGCCTCGATGGTCGACTTCATTCCTAACAACATGCGCTTGACGTCGGGGTGCCCGATGATCGGTGCCGGCGACGAACTGGTGCCGAGTGAGGCGGAACCCGCGACCTTCGCGAGCGGCACCGGCGGCTTGCCCTGCACGCGGGTGCGCGCCCATTCCGCCGCCTGCTGGAACGCGCGCTCGCCCTGCGCATAGCCTTCGAGTCCGACCGACAGGCGGGCGGCGTTCATCATGACGAACATGTATTCGAGCCCGCGATTCGCCTCGCCCACCAGCAGGCCGAGCGCGCCTTCGTTCTCGCCGAACATCATCACGCAGGTGGGGCTCGCGTGGATGCCGAGCTTGTGCTCGATCGACGCGCAGTTGAGATCGTTGCGCGCGCCGGGCGTTCCATCCTCGTTGACCCAGAATTTGGGCACGACGAACAGCGAGATGCCGCGCACCCCGGGCGGCGCGCCTTCGATACGCGCGAGCACCATGTGCACGATGTTCGCGACCATGTCGTGCTCGCCGTAGGTGATGAAGATCTTCTGCCCGTAGATGCGGTAGTGGGAACCGGCGGGCACGGCGCGCGTGCGGATCTGGGCGAGGTCCGAGCCGGCCTGCGGCTCCGTCAGGTTCATGGTGCCGGTCCATTCGCCGCTGACCATCTTCGGCAGAAACAGCCGCTTCACATCCGGCGCGCCGAAGTGCTGCAGGGCTTCGATCGCGCCCTGCGTGAGCATCGGGCACAGCTTGAAGGCGAGATTGGACGCGGCCCACAACTCCTCGACCGCGGTGCCCAGCATGTTCGGCACGTTTTGCCCGCCGAATTCCGCCTTGGAACGCAGGCTCGGCCAGCCGCTGTCGCAGAACTGCTGGTAGGCCTCCTTGAAGCCCGCCGGCATGGTCACACCGTTCGGCGACCAGCGCGCACCTTCCCGATCGCCGCTCTGCCACAGTGGCGCCAACACCGTTTCGGCAAACTTTGCGGCTTCGTCGAGAACGGCTTCGGCAGTTTCGCTCGAGTAATCCACGTACTCGGCGCAGGCGCGCAACGCTTCTCCGCCAATAAGCTCGTCCAGCACGAACCGGATGTCCTTGACCGGTGCTCGATACGCCATCGGAAAATCTCTTGGTGTTAGTTAGTGGGCCAGCGCAGGCACGATGTTGGCGGCGGCGAATTCCACGAAACTGCGCACGCGATGATCATCCTCGAGACCGGCGGGAAACACCGCATACAGTGGCGCGGCGGAGGGCGCCTGCCAATCGGCAAGTACCTTACGCAGCTTGGCCGTGGCCACGCCCTGGCGGCACAGGAATTCCGGCAGCAAGCCGATGCCGAGTCCGGCCACCGTCGCGCTGTGCAGGACGGCCGGATCATCGACCGCGAGCTTGGGCCGCACGCGCACCTCGGCGCGCGCCGAAGCCTTGGTCATCTGGAAACGGTACTCGGCGCCGACCCCGGCCGGTGTCAGCAACGCGTGATCGCGCAGGCCTTCCGGCCGGTCCGGCGCCGGATGCTTTTGCAGATAGGCGGGGGTCGCGCACAACACCGAGGGCGGCGCCCCCAGCAGCCGGGCGCCGAGCTTGGGGTCTGCATTGACGCCGGCGCGAATGGCCACGTCCCATTCGCCGCTCTCGCCGGAATCCAGCACCACGTCGAGCGCGATATCCGGAAAGCTGTCGAGAAACCGCGGCACGAGCGGCGCGAGCAGTACCCGGCCGTAAGTTGGATCGGCGATGACGCGCAGGGGACCGGTACGCTTGGTCGAGAACGTCTGCGTCAGCTCGCGTACTTTTTCGATCTCGATGCCGATCGCGCGCGCGTGCGGCAGGATGGCCTCGCCGGCGGCGGTGAGGAAAATCCGCCGGGTGGTACGCTTCATGAGCTGAACGCCGATGGATTTTTCGAGGTCGGCGATGGCGCGGCTGATCGCGACCTTGGGCACTCGATACGCGCGCGCGGCGGCGGAAAAACCATTGAGCTCAACGACGCGCGCGAAAACGGCGAGCTGAGCGGCGGACCATAATTCACTCATAGGTGCACCAAAGAGAACGATGGTGCCCGTATTGTTTCACCAAAGAATCTAAGAAGGAAGCCCTTATGAAGATTTCGATGTACGCGATGAGCCATGACGTGTTCAAGCGGGCGCTCACGCAGCTGCTGCTCATCATGGAAAAAGGGGTCGCCAACGCGAAGGTGCGCAGCTTCGACACGAGCGTGCTGGTCACCGCGCGCCTGGCGCCGGACATGTTGCCCTTCTCCAAGCAGGTGCAGCTCACGAGCGACTTCGCAAAGAATTCCATGGCGCGCCTCGCTGGCGTCGATCCGCCGAAATTCGAGGACAACGAAACCACGATGGAAGAACTCGTGGCACGCGTGAAGAAGACGCTCGACTACATTGCCACCGTGCCGGCGTCCGCGCTCGAAGGCAGCGAAACACGCGACATCAAGATCCCGCTGCGCGACCGCACCATGGAGTTCCAGGGCCTGCCGTTCCTGCAGCACTGGGCCCTGCCGAACTTCTTTTTCCACCATGTCACCGCCTACAACCTGCTGCGCCACAATGGCGTCGACGTCGGCAAGCGTGACTTTCTAGGGGGATAGAAGAGGCTCGGCGGATAGCGATACCAGTCACGCGGGTTTTGCGGCCGGTTTTCCGGCAGCGCTGCCGATGTGAACCACTGCGCGAAGCGCCTGCGGATTCAACATAACGGCGACAAATCGACGAAGCGCCTTGCCCGGGAACGGGAGCTATGTCACGGCGAGTCATTCGCTGATTTGCGACTCTTGTTCCTTGAGCGCGCTTCATTTTTCCGTGGCTTCACGGGGGCGCGCCGGGGAATTGCACGAATGCAGGCGAGCGCGAGTGTCACAGCTTCCGGCGATTCGAAGGCCGCTATCGGCGAAGCGCTGAAGCAGGCGATCTCCGGCAATCGACTGCAATCCATTTCCCTGCACGACGAACGCGGTGACGTGTTGTGGCTCGACGAAGGCGCGCTCGGGCCCGACGAACACAATCTCGTCCTCGAAGCGGTCACGGCGTTGTCCGCCGGCGCCGATCGCGCTTACGTTTTCCAGAGCATCGGCGACGGTCGCGCCGCCGCATTCCTGCCGGCACGCTCTCCGCTCAACGATCTCGTCGGCATCGCGATGATCATCGCGGACGCGAAATTCCTCGACAGCAAGGGCGCGGCGAAATTCGTCACTCCGACCACCACGAATCTCATGCGCCGGCTCGCGTTCCTGCGCAAGCCGCCCGCTCCCGCCCCGGCGGCGCCCCCGCCGGCACCGGCCGCACCGCCTGCCGCCGCGCGGGTAGTTAGTTCACCGGCGCCTGCGGCGCCCAAGCCCGCGGCGCAGGCTGCACGCCCGGCAACCGCACCACCGCGCCCCGCGGCGCCGGCCGCACCGCGTCCGGCCGCTCCTGCCCAGAAAGCCGCGGCGCCCGCGGCTCCGGCACGCCCGGCTGCGCCGGCAAAGCCGCCCGCCGCGCCCGCTGCGCGCGCACCGCAACCAGCCAGACCCGCCGCGCCGGCTGCGCCCGCCGCGCGCGCCGCCACTCCCGCGAAGCCGGCGGCGCATCAGCAGCGCCCAGCGTCCAGCGCGGATTCCGATTCGATTGCGTTCGAGATTTCCGACATCGATCCGAAATCGCTGTTGAAAGGCAGCGGCGGACGGCAGCCCGCAGTGGAGCCGAAGCGCCCCGAATTGCGGGTGGTGCAGACCGATCGCATACCCAAGCTCGAGTTGTCGCTGGAACCCGATGCCATTCCTGAGTTGATCCAGGACGAAGAGCCTGCAACGGTTTCCGACGCGGACGCTGCCGGCGAAGAGGAAACCACGGAAGTCGAAGCGCTCGCCGCGCCCGAGGTTGCCGTCGAGGTCGCGCCCGACATGGGCGTCGCGCCGGAATTCGTCGAAGAGGCGCCCGCGATGGGCCCCGGCCAGTTCGAGTTCTACGGCCAGGTTTTCGAGCTGCACGTTCAGCAACTCGTGAAGCTCAAGGGCAATGGCGGCACGCGGCGCTTCGAAGTGCTGGTGCGCGATGCGCACGCCGACAATGAATTCGGTGTCGCTCCGGATCGCGTCCTGCAGGACGTGCACGATCCGAGCGCAAATTCGGATCTCGACCGCATCGTGGTCGAGCAGCTCGTCACCTGGCTCGGCGAAAACCGCGGCACCTGGGAGGCGGAGCCTTCCAGTTTCTCCGTGAACGTGGGCATGGGAACGATCGCCGATCCCAAGTTCGCCGGCTTCGTCGCGGTCACGCTGAAGAATCACAAGGTGCCCGCGAAAGCGCTGGGCTTCGAGATCGCCGAGAAGTCCTGCGTCGAGCAGGTTCGTGACGTGGACGCCTTCGTCGTGGCCTGCGAGAAGATCGGCTGCCACGTGGTGCTCGACGACTTCACGATGCATCACAACTCGATGCGCTGGTTAGGCTCCGCGGCCCTCAAATTCCTGAAACTCGATTCGAAAGTTACCGCCGTCGCCATGAAAGAGCGGGTGCCCCAGGCGCTGGTGGTGGCAATCGCGCAGGCGTCGAAAGTGCTGGGACTTTCCTGCGTGGCGAAACGCGTCGACACACCGGCGGTGCGCGAATGGCTGTCCGCCGTGGGAATCGACTACGCGCAGGGATTCCTGCTCGATCAGCCGCGTGCGCTCACCTCCCTGACCGCGCAACCCGCCAAGAAGCCCTCCGGAAAATAGCGCCGAGCCGACCGCGGGCCGCGCCAGGCCGTTTGTGAGGCGCCGCCCGGCGTCGTACCTTTGTCGGATGTCCGGGCTCGATCCCCTTCGCTACAACCGCAATGCACTCTTCTGGGTGTTGCACGCCGGCGGCTGGGCGGGCTACGCCATCTCGCAGCTCGTCGGCGCGATGGTCTACGAGAAGATGGTCGGCTACCCGAAGGTCATCCTCGTCGCCACTGTCTCCGGCTTCTTCCTGAGCCTCACGCTGCGCTACATCTGTCGCTGGCTGTGGCGCCAGCCACCGAAGGTCATGATCGGCCTGTCCTTCGTCGCGTGCTACGTGCTCGCGTTGTGTTGGCGCGTATTCATCAATCTCGCCTACCAGAACTTCGTCGAGCCCGAATGGAAGATGAAGACGACGTTCGAGATCTTCGGTGGCGCAGTCACGTCCACCTACATGTACCTGTGCTGGGTGGGCATCTACTTCGGCATCAAGTATTACGAATCGCTGCAGCAGCAGCGCGAGGCGACCATGCGTGCCGCCACGCTCGCGCAGGAAGCACAGCTCAAGATGCTGCGCTACCAGCTCAATCCGCACTTTCTCTTCAATACGCTGAACGCGATCTCGACGCTGATCCTCGACAACCAGAACCGCACCGCCAACCAGACCGTCATGCGTCTCTCGGAATTCCTGCGCTACACGCTCGACCAGGATCCAATGAAAAAGGTCACGCTGCGCCAGGAAATCGAAGCGATGAATCTCTACCTGACCACCGAGAAACTGCGCTTCGGCGAGCGACTGAAGCTCGAATACGCCATTGAAGACACCGCGCTCGAAGCGTTGGTGCCGAGCCTGCTGTTGCAGCCGCTGATCGAAAACGCCGTGAAATACGCGGTGTCGCCGTCCGAGCTGGGCGGCACGATTCGCGTCGAAGGTCGCGCGCGCGGCAGCATGCTCGAGCTCGCCGTCGCGGATGACGGTCCCGGCCTCAATCACGCCCTGACACCGCGCGCCGGTCGCGGCGTGGGTCTGCGCAATACGCGCGAACGCCTGTCCGTGTTGTACGAGGACCAGCATCGCTTCGCGACGATCGACAACAAGCCGGGCCTGCGGATCGAGCTCGGACTGCCACTCGAAATGGCGGCGGCATAAGACATGAACGGCATGCGCAGGCTGCGAACCTTGCTGGTCGATGACGAAGCGTTGTCGCGGCGCGGACTCGAGCTGCGCCTGCGCGTAGCTTCCGACATCGAGATCGTCGGCCAGTGCAGCAACGGCCGCGAGGCCCTCACCGCGATTCGCGAGGAGAAGCCGGACCTCGTGTTCCTCGACATCCAGATGCCGGGCCTTTCCGGGTTCGACGTGTTGGCGGAGCTTCAGCCGCACGAATTGCCGATGATCGTATTCGTCACCGCCTACGACCGCTTTGCGGTGCAGGCATTCGAGGCGCGCGCCATCGACTACGTGCTGAAGCCGGTCGACGACGCACGGCTCGCCGCCACGCTCACGCACGTACGCGAGCTGGTCGAGCAGCGCACCGCTGTGACAGAGCGTGACCAGCTCGTAAATCTCGTGGCGGATTTGCGCGGCAGCGGCGAGATCGGAGACGGCGAAGCGGCGGCAACGGCGACGTCGGCAGCGCCCAACTGGCTGCCGATCCGCAATGGGCGCGAAACCACGCGCGTGCCCGTCGAGGCCATCGAATGGGTGGACGCGGCCGGCGACTATCTATGCATCCACGCCAACGGTCACACGCACATCCTGCGCGCCACGATGCGCGAGATGGAGAACCTGCTGGATCCGCGGCTGTTCCAGCGGGTGCATCGCTCGACGATCGTGAACCTCACGCGCGTCAAGAGCCTGCGCGCGCACATGAACGGCGAGTATTTCCTGCGGCTGGAAGGCGGGCAGGAGCTGAAGTTGTCCCGCACCTATCGCGACAAGGTGGAGTACTTCCTCAAGCGCCCGCGGGCGCATTGAATCCGCGGTAGCTAGATAAAGCGGACGGTCCAGCCGTCGTGCTGCGCCGCCCGACAGGCATCGCAGTGGCAGCAGTTGTCGCGCACGGGCCGCGCCGGTTCATCAATGATCGTCACGCACACCGGACCGTCGTGCACCCAGATCACCACCGGTGTGCAGGGGGTGCACGCCGCCGCCAGCTCCTGGCGCACATCGTCTACATCGTCGCCCGGACGCGTTTGGCGTTGTGACATGGCGTGCATGGCCCTACAGCAACTGCGCTTTCACGGTCTGGCCCGGCTCGAGGCGTTCGCCGCCACGGATGATCACGCGATCCCCGGCTTGCAGGCTGCCGTCGATCTGCACCTGGTTCGCATGGCCGGGGCCGAGATTCACGGCCACGCGCTCCGCGGTGTTGTCCGGGCGCACTCGCATCACGTAGCTCGCGCCCTGGCGCAGGATCACGGCGTCGCGCGGTACGGTCACCACAGTCTTCACGTTTTGCGGCGCGATTTCGACGCGCACGGGAGTGCCGACGCGCCAGGCGCCATCGGCGATTGCGATGCGCAATTCGACCATGCGCGAGCGCTCATCGCCCACGGGGATTACCGCGCGCACGGTGCCGGAAGTCTTGCGATTGCCTTCGATGAGCCGGGCCGCGGCGCCCGCCACCACGGTGTCCGCACTGCCAAGCGGCGCGCGTGCGACCACTTCGAGCTCGCGATCGTTCACGAGCCGCAGCAGCGGCGTGCCGAAGCCGACGAATTCGCCGGACTGTTGCAGGCGCTCGGCGACGATCCCCGCGAACGGCGCGCGCACCGTCGCGCGATTGAGATCGAGCCGCGCGCGGTCGCGCGCCACGCGCGCCTGTTCCACGTCCTGCTCGGCCATGCGCTCGCGCGACTGCGCTTCTTCGAGCTGGCTTTGCGAGACCACATTGCCGAGTGACTGCAGACGCGCGCGTTGCGTGGCGAGCAGCATCAATTGCGCCTCGAGGCGCTTCACCACCGCTTCGTTGTCACGCAGCGTGAGCGCCAGCCGCTCGGAGTCAATTCGCGCCAGCGTGTCGCCGCGCATTACCCGCGCGCCCGGTTCGGCGATCCACGCGAGTGTGCCGCCGACTTCACCGGAGATTCGCGCGTCGTTGCGGCTCACCACCGTGCCGGTGGCCGATAGACTGGCGCCGAAATTCTCCGAGCGCGCAGTGGTGACGACGACCGGTACGGGTTGCGCGTCAGCGGCGCGGGCCGACACGACGCCAGTCAATGGAATAGCTACGGCAGCGAACACACGCGCGAGCTTCATACGGCCCCCATGGGTTGTCTTTCGGGAGCGCCTGACAGTGCGGCTTCAGGCTTTTCGATGAGGCGCAGCATGGTCGGCAACAGCACCAGCGTGAACACCGAGTTCACCGCCATGCCGCCGACCAGCACGGTGCCGAGGCCGCGATACAACACGCTGCCGGGACCGGGGACCAGCACCAGCGGCAACATGCCAAACAGGGTAGTGAGGGTGGTGAGCATGATCGGCCGCGTGCGCGTGGCGAGCGCCGACTCGACGGCGGCGCGCACCGTGGCGCCGCCGCGGATCTCACTGCGCGCCTGGTCGACGAGCAGGATGGCGTTGTTGACCACCAGTCCCATGAGCACCACGAAGCCGACCATCGTCAGCAGATCGAGCGTCTGCGCCGTGAACAGCCGCAGTACCACCAGCGCCAGGACGCCACCGAAACTCGCCAGGGGAATAGTGAGGATCACGTACAGGCTGTCCTTGACCGAGCGGAACAGCGCCGCCAGCAGCAGGAACAGGGCGATCAGTGCGATGGCCAGGTTTTCGGCCATGTTAGCCAGGGCTTCTCGCAGGCTGCCGGCGTTGCCTTCGTAGTGCACCGAGCCGTCGGCCGGCAGGTCCGCACGGACCCGTGGCTCGACGTCGCGCTTCAGGATGTCGATGGCCTGGCCCAAGGAGAGCTCTTTGGGCGGGCTGACGTTCAGGCCGATGGTTCGGTGGCCGTCGACTCGCCGCAGGCCGCCAGCGCCCACCGTGGACTCCACACGCACGAGCTCGCCCAAGGGCAGCACGCTGCCTCCGGGCGTGGCGATGGGCGTATCCGCGAGGGCCTCGGGAGAGTCCCATTTGCTGGCGCGGAGGATCATGTCGAGACGCCGATCGCCGTCGAAGTACTCGCCCACGAACACGCCGTCGCCGAGCGCCCGTACGACCGTCCCGATGTCGCCGCGCGACCAGCCAACCTCGCTGAGCCGGCGATCATCGGGCTCGAGCCGCAGCTCTGGCTCCGCCAGCTCGAGGCCCTGGAAGGCCTGCACCTGCGCGCCCGGCATCTTCTCCTGGATGAGCTTTTCCGCATTGCGGGCGGCCGCCAGCAGCGCGGGGAAGTCGGCGGACTGCAGCTGAAAATCGATATTGCGGCCGTCGCCGAAGCCGCCGAAGAGATTGCCCTGGGTGGCGTAAATCTCCGTGTCCGGAAAGCCCACCATGATCTCTTCGTTGATGAGCTTGCCGAGCGCGCCGATGTCGTCGGGATCGAGCGGGCGCACGCCGAAGTTCGTGCCGAATGGGCCGCCCAGGATGTAGTAGTTCTTGAGCGCGGGCTGTTTCTCGCCGCTCATGTAGGGCGCGAGACGCTTCGCCACCGGCTGCACGAACTCGCGCTCGACCGTGTCGATGTTCGTTCCCGGCGGTGTCTGCACGAAGCCATCGATCGCATCGCGTTTGACCGGCGGCAGATAGTCGAGAGGTGGCAGCAGCGCCCAGGTGAGCACCACCGGCGCGAAGAACAGGATGCCGACGGTGAGATAGCGCCGCTGCGCGGTGTCGGTCCAGCGCACGATCCAGCTCGCGATGGCGGCGTATCGGTCACCCGAACCCGCGTGCACCTTGCCGGTGTCCAGCCAACGCGAAGCCGCCAGCGGCAGCGCCGTAACCGACACGATGAGCGAGGCGATGACGGCGATGGAAATCGTGAGCGCCAGGTCGGCGAACAACTGCGACACCGCATCGCGCATGAAGACGATGGGGAGAAAGACGATGACCGCGGTCACGGTGCTCGCGAGCAACGCCGGCCACACCTGTTTGGCGCCCGCGAGCGTGGCTTCGACACGGTCCAGGCCGCGCTCGCGCTGCTGCGCGATCGCCTCAAGCATGACGATGGCGGTGTCGAGGGCCTGGCCGACGCCGAAAGCGAGTCCGGCGAGCGAGATCACGTTGAGTGTGCGGCCGGCGACATGCAGCGCGACCAGCGTCACCGTGAGACAGATGGGAATGGACAGGCCGACCAGCAAGGTGGCGCGCCGGTCGCGCACGAAATACCAGAGGACCGCGACGGCGAGCAGCACGCCCGCCAGCAGGTTGCCCGTGACCATGTCGATGGCCTGATCGATGAACACCGACGGATCGAACGACTGTGCGATCGACAGGCCCATCTGCTTGAGTTCGTTGTCGCGCAGCGCGTTGATTTCGGTTTTGACGGCCGTCAGCGTTTCGAGAACGTTCGCGTCGTTCTCTTTCATGATCTGGATGCCGATCGCCGGATTGCCGTTCTGCAAAGCGAGCTCGCTGCGATCACCGCGCCGTATCTGCACGGTGGCCACGTCGCCCAAGTGCACCGGACGGCCCTCGCGCCATTCGATGACGAGATCCGAGAATTGCTCGACCGAATACTTGCCGGCGAAACGCACGGTGTACTGCCGGCGGCCAATGTCGACGAAGCCGCCTGAGACATCGGACGCGGCGCCTGCCGCCTGCGCGATGCGCGGAATCTGGATGCCGAGTTCCGCCGCGCGCGCCGGGTCGAACACGATCTGCAGCTCTTCGTCGGCGCCGAAGTTGATGCGCACGTTGGCGACGCCGGGGATCGATTCGATGCGGCTGCGGAACAGCTCTTCGATCTGACGCCGGTAGTTGTCGATGGGTCCGGGCGTGCCGGGCAGCAGCTGCACAAAGAACCATGACAGCGTGTTGTTCGGCCCATTGCCGCCGTCCTCACCGAGCGAGATCTGCGGCGCCTGCGCGTCGCGCGGCAGCGGCGGCAGCTGGTTCATGCGGCTGATGACTTCGAGCATCGTCGCCTGCATGTCGGTGCCGACCGCGAACTGCAGGTTGATGAACGCACTGCCCTGGTTCGCGAACGCGTTCAGCGACTGCATGCCGCGCAGACCCTGCAACGCGCGCTCCTGCGGCTCGAGGATCTCGGATTCGATTTCGGTCGGTGCGGCGGCGCGCCAACTCGTGAAGATCGAGATGACGGGCTCTTCGATGTTGGGAAACAGCTGGATCGGTAGTTTGACCAGGGCGAAAACGCCGAGCAGCGCGACCATGAGAATGGCCACGAGCACGCCCGCCGGATTGCGAAGCGAAGTCTCCGTGAGGTTCATGCTGCCCTGCCGCGCCGAAAGTGGCGCCACGATAAGGGCTTGGATGGTTTAGATGCGCCCGGGTTTACACGCTTCGGCGCGGCCGCAAGGCAGTTGGGCGATCAGTCGGGCGGTGTCAGGCGGGGATTGTCGGGATTACTGGGGACATGCACGTCAGCGCCACCGCGGATCGCCCTCAGTAATCCCGACAATCCCCGCCTGACACCACCCGCTTCACTCGCGCATCACCACGTGTAGCGGACTCGATATCGCACGATCGTTTCGCCGTCCTTCGCGACCTTCACGGGGAAGTTGATGGTGCGCGCGTCTTCCTTCTCGAAGTTGTGGGTCTTCGTGAGGATCTTCCAGTTGCTCCAGCGGTAGAGGTTCTCCTTGACCACGACCTCAACCGGCTGCGACTTGTGGTTGCGCAATTTCACTTCGATCTCTTCTTCCATCCACTTGGCGCTCGAGTCCACCGCGAAACTCACCTGGCGGCGCTCACCAACCACGTCGAACGCGGAGCCGAGCTTCACGCGCACCAGTTCGTCCTTCGGCGTGTGATCGATCTTGTCCTCGCCGATGAACTCGAGGCTGCCGTCGGCGCTGTCGAGCTTCGAGACGCGCAGGCGCCCGGCGGGCAGCGGCACGCCGAGCCCGAACTGCTTGTCGTTCTTGAACTCGAGGTACACATCGACCTTCTTGTTCATTGCCACGCCCATGTCGCGGTCCTGGTAGGGGCTCGGATAGAAGTACGGCTGTGGCGCGCCGTAGTACAGCAGGATCTTTTTTGCGGGAATCTGGCGCGCCTGGTCGAACAGTTCGATCTGCTTGGTGGAGTTGTTAGGCAACGTGGTCTTGCGGCCGAGCGTATACAGGTGGAACTCGAAGAAGTCCTTCTGCGCGAAGCCGCCGACGTCCTCCATCGACGATTTGGCCATCGCCATGGCCTCGCGGCGCGCAAGCATCGGATTGTCCGGCTGCACGCGCTGCACGTCGCCGGCGATCAGCTTGAGCTTCGCATCGGAATACGTGGCGCCCGACTGGTTGATGATGCTCACCCACGCGGACAGGTCGAGCACGCCGCTGTTTGCGTCCGCGCCCTCGTTGAAGATCAGGTTGTAGTCAGCCCACCAGGTGATGCCGCCGGTCTGGTAGGTCACGCGCGATTTCTGTGTGCCCCCAGAAGGCGACTGGATGTCCCATACCAGTGTCGGGCGGGTGTTGAGTCCGCCGGGCAGATCCGGGAAGCGCACCGATGAATAGCCAGGCAGTGAGTAGATAGAGCCGTCGTTGCCGCGCAGCACGATGCCGTCGGTGGCGGACAACAGCGTGCCGGTGATCTGCGTGACGCTATTTCCGTTGGGCTTGTCGACCGTTATCTGCCGGTCGATGAACTTGAGCAGCAGCTTCTGCGTGCTCACGAGATCGAACTGGAAGTTCTGCTCGAGCACGCGCGTGCCGGGATCGGTGAGCGAGGTGAACGTCACCGTGGTTGGATCGATGAGCGCCGCGACGTCCGTGAACGACAGCTGCGAGCGTCCCTGCTTGATCTTCACGTCGCGATCGTCGCGCACCAGCGCGTAACCCGGCACCGACATCGCGTTCGGCACGCCCTGGCCCGGAATCGGCCGGTAGAACTCGGGAGAAATCGCGCCAGGTTGCGCGGAGCTGTAGATCGTAATGGCGGTTTCTGCATCCGCGGCCACGGCCGGTGCGGACTGCAGGGCGCCGCTGAGAATTGCGCAGGAAACGGCGGCGGCGAGTGAATTGCGGGACGACTTCATGGGGTGCGGAACCTCGATGACAAACACGTGAAAACTAACGTGCCGGACGCGGCCGGCGGTCTAATCCCGTTACTTGCAGGAAACTGCGAACTGCGTCGCAGGATTACCGGGAACCGGTTTACGGAATGTGAAGCGGCGCAGCGGCTTACGGACATAAGAATCGCAGCATAAGCGCGTGCGATCCTGTAGGACCAACGGCCGATATCAGCCCGAATGGCGCCTGGCGTTTTTACGCCGTGTGCGCACTGGCGGAGACGGCCGTGACGTCCGCTCGACCCTGAACGTGCGGAATATTGAATACCGATGGAAGCTGCGAGTCGTATCGAATCCTCTGGCGTGAACCAGGCTCCGGGCAACGGAACGCCTGCTCTCCAACCTGCGCCGGCGATGGACCGCGAGTTCATCATCAAGAATCAGATCGTCGAGCGATATCTCGCCGGCCGTCTGCCGCCCAAGGGTGTCACCGATTTTGAAAGACTGATCCGCTCGCGTCCGGAGCTCATCGATGAGCTC
>Ga0137437_1000304_pt1 | contig 14430 bp, 10 predicted proteins | sample EasRivERMGT138_2_FD_102332 | JGI IMG/M metagenome (GOLD analysis project Ga0137437, IMG submission 102332) | Soil microbial communities from meander-bound floodplain in the East River, Colorado, USA - East River MetaG ERMGT138_2 | ecosystem: Environmental > Terrestrial > Soil > Floodplain ...
ACCCCGAGATCTTGCTGGTGCTTGGCCGCTGCGGGCTCGTGCTCGGCGACACCGCGATGGCGATCAAGCTCGGCGTGCGCTACCTCGCCGGCGCGCAGCCCGACAAGGCCTCCGGCCACGCGTTGGTCGGCGAGGCGTACGTCGCGCTCGGCCGGCCCGGCGATGCGACGCGCGAGCTCGAGACCGCGCGCGACCTCGAGCCGGCAGAGCGGCGGTGGACGCTCCGGCTCGCCTTCGTGCTCCGGACCGCGGGCGATGCCAGCGGCGCGCTTGCTGCGCTCGACAAGCTCGGGCCACCGGCGCAGGCGGCTGGCGACCCCGACTGGTGGATCGAGCGCGGCGACGCCTTGCTCGCGAACGGCGATGGGCAGGCGGTGATCACGCAGCTGACGCCGATCGCCGCCGAGCTGCCGGCCAGCGCGGCGATCCGCGCGGTGCTCGGCACGGCGCAGCTGGCAGCGGGGCAGCTCGAGGCTGCGGTGAAGACGTTCGAAGAAGCCGACGCGATCGCGGGCACGCCGCGGTCCAAGCAGCAGCTTGCCGGTGCGCTGGCGACCCTGGCGGTGGCCAGGTTGTCGGGCGGTGCGCCCGCGGCGGCCGAGCCGCTGCTCGTGCGCGCCAGCGAGCTCGCGGAGTCCGCGGCGATCCTGCGCGACCTCGGGATCGCGCGGCTCGCGATCAACCATCCTGATGAGGCGATCGCTGCCCTCGATCGCGCGGTCGCGCTCGACCCCGCGCCGATCGCCTTGATGCTCGATGCGCGAGCCTACGCGCTCGCGGGCGATGTGGCCGGTGCGCGCGCGCGCTACCAGCGTGCGTTCGACCATGCCGGCGGCGACGCGGTGGAGATCGCGATCGACTGGGCGGCGAGCGAGCTGGCGGGCGGCGATCCCGCCATCGCGGTGACCGCGCTCGAGCGCGCCGCCGCGCGCGTGGTGCCGGGGCCGCTCGCGGAGCGTCACCGTGCCGCGCTGGCGGCGGCCCGACACGCGGCAGGCCTCGCGGCGCTGCGCGCGGGCAACGGCGTGAAGGCCGTCGAGCTCCTCAGGGCGTCGCTGGCGGGCGAGCCGGCGGTCGCCACCCAGTGCGATCTCGCGCTTGCGGAGGTCGTGTCGGGCGATGCGACGGCGGCCCTCCACGCGCTCAAGCTCGCGAGCGGAAAGCGCTGTCCGTTCCCTCCGCCGGCGGATCTGCAAGCCGTGCCGATCCTGATCGCGCTGACCGAGGGCATGAACCCGCGGCGCGCGGGCAAGTCGCTCGAGGGCCTGACCGCGCTCGCCAGCAAGTCGAGCGGGCCTGCGGCGGCGCTGCTCGGCATGGCGACGCGCGTCGTGGCGCTCGAAGCCGCCGGCGATGCGTACCACAACGGCAGCGTCGCGCAGGCGCGCAGGTTGGTGACCACCGCCAAGGACGCGCGTGCCCAGATCGGCGGCGACGAGGTCGCGCACGATCTCGCGCTGCTCGATCTCGCGGACGGCAAGGTCGACGCCGCGATCGCCCAGCTCGAGCGGCTCGCACCGAAGCTGCCCGACGCGCTCGTCACGCTCGGCATCGCCTACGAGCGCAAGGGCGATCCGCAGCAGGCGCTCGACGCCTGGCAGCGGGCGCGCAAGGCCGGCTCGCGGTTCGCGCTGCTCCCCGCATGGATCGAGGCGAAGGAACGGTTCTACGGAGAGCTGCCATGACGCGCGCCTGGGGCATGGCTTGGGTCGTGTGGCTCGCCGGTGCCCTCGGATCGGCCGCGCACGCCGCGCCGATCACGGTCGGCCTGTTCGCACCCTCGGCGCCGTTTCCGTCGACCGCCGCGCGCGTCGAGCTCGCCAACCAGCTCGGCGTCGAGCTCGGCAAGGCGCTGAAGGTCCGCGGAGCGGGCCGGGTCTACGCACGCGCCGCAGACTTCGCGGCGGCGGTCAAGAAGGGCGAGATCACGCTCGCGCTGGTCGACCCGGCGTACCTCGCGAGCGCCAGCGGCAAGTTCACGGTGATCGCGGCCTCGCTCAACGCGGACGCCAAGGTCGACCATGCGTGGCAGCTCGTTGCGCGCACCGGCACGAAGCTCGCCGATCTGCACGGCAAGCGCGTGCTCGTGCCGAGCCTCGGGGGCCGCGAGGCCGACTTCGTGTTCGACGTGCTGTTCGGGGGCGACGTCGGCCGCGACTTCTTCGCGAAGATCGAAGCGGCTCCCGACACGGCCTCGGCGCTCGCCGCGCTGGGGCTCGGCAAGGCGGACGCGGCCTTTGTGCCGGCGACCGGCGAGCTTCCGGCGCAGACCGTGGAGCTCGTGCGGTTGCCCACGTCCCTCGCGTCGCTCGTGTCGCCCGCGCCGCCCGCGCTGCCGAATCCGGTGCTCGTCGCCTACGGCGGGACGCTGACCCCGGACGAGCGCCAGGCGGTGCTCGAGGCCGCGAAGGGCTTCCAGGGTGACGCCACGATCACCGGGTTCGCCGACGCCGATCCCGAGGTCGTGGCGGGCGTCGTGCGCCGGTTCAGCCCGCCGGTCAAGCACGGACCGTTCCTGGTCCCGGCGGCGCGGCTCGTCGTGGGCGACCTCCTCGAGGGCCGCACGTTCGCGATCGAGCGGACACCCGCGGCGGCGTTCGCGATCGCCGCGCCGACGCGGTAGGTTCGGGCGTGCCCCTCGCAGCCATCTACCCGGCCCACCTCGAGTACCTGCAACGCGGCTACGAAGCGGCGCTTGCCGCACACGGCTTCGACGCGGTGGTGCTCTGCAGCGGCACCCCGGCGTCGCGCAACCGGTTCGACGATCAGGCGTGGCCGCTCTTGCCGACGCCCGCGTTCGCGCACTGGTGCCCGCTCGTCGAGGCCGACGCGTTCATCGTGGTCGCGCCCGGCAAGCGGCCCACGCTCGTGCGCACGGTCGTCGACGATTTCTGGGAGGCGACGTCGCCGCCGGAGAGCCACCACTTCTGGCCGTGCTTCGCGGTCGTCGAGGTCAAGCCGGGGCTCGCGGGTGACGTGTTGCCGGGCGGCAAGGTCGCGGTGATCACGCGCGACGCGGGCACGTCGCCGCCGGGTACGGTGAACCCGCCGGGCCTGCTCGCCGCGCTCGATCTCTTGCGCACGAAGAAGACGGCCTACGAGATCGAGTGCCTCGCCGAGGCCAGCCGGCGCGCCGCCCGGGGCCACAAGAAGACCGCCGAGCTGTTCAAGACCGGGGCGCCATCGGAGCTCGAGGTTCACCTCGCGTACCTCGCCGCGTCGGAGCAAGACGAGCTGTGGACGCCGTACAAGGGCATCGTCGCCCTCGGCCACCATGCGGCGGTGCTGCACTACGTCGCGTACACCCGCGAGCGCATCGCCGGCGACACCTCGCTCCTGGTCGACGCCGGCGCGAAGTACCTCGGCTACGGCAGCGACATCACGCGCACGTACGTCCGGGGCGACGGCGCGGCGGCGCGGCGGTTCGGCGAGCTGGTCGACCACATCGAGGCGCTGCAGCAGGAGATCATCCGGCGGATCACGCCGGGCCTGCCCTACGAGGAGCTGCACGACGACTCGCACCGCTTGCTGGCGGTCGCGCTGCGCGAGTGCGGCATCGGCCGGGGCAGCCCCGACGAGCTCGTCGAGCGGGGCGTCACCCGGGCGCTGTTCCCGCACGGCCTGGGGCACTCGCTCGGGGTGACCGTCCACGACGTCGGCATGAAGCCGCGCGCGCCGCGCGCCGACAACAAGTTCCTGCGCAACACGTCGGTGATCGAGGCCGGTCAGGTGTTCACGATCGAGCCCGGGATCTACGTGATCGACGCGTTGCTCGCGCCGCTCGAGACCGGCGATCGCCGGGGGCTCGTCGACTGGGCGGCGATCGCCGAGCTGCGTCCGTTCGGGGGCATCCGGATCGAGGACAACGTCGTCGTCGAGCCGCGCGGGGTCCGCAACCTGACGCGCGAGGCGTTTGCCTGAGCCTTCACGGCGCGTTGACTGGTCAAGCCGGGCGCGGTGCCGTATGTTCGGGCCGAAATGCGCGGTTTCACTACCTTGTTCCTGTTGTTGGGCCTGGTTGCGTGCCAACGCTCGCGTGACGATAAACAGCCGGCCACGACGAGCTCGAGCGTCGGCGCAGGCGTGGCGCGGTCTCGGACCGAACAGGTCACCCCACCGTTCGATGTCAAGACGCCGCCCGCCGATGCGACGAAGACCGCGTCCGGCTTGATCTACAAGAAGCTCGTCGCGAACGCCACCGGTGCGCAGCCCAGGCGCAACGACACCGTGCTCATCAACTACACCGGTTGGCGCCAGAGCACCGGCGACACGTTCTTCACCAACCACAAGACCGGTCAGCCGATGCCGCTCAACCTCATGCAGGCGGCGCCCGGCTTCACCGAGGCCCTGCAGCTGTTGCACAAGGGCGAGAAGGCGGTGCTGTGGGTGCCGGCGGCGATCGGCTACAAGACGCCGCCGACCCAGGGCACACCCGAGGCGCTGGTCTACGAGGTCGAGGTCGTCGACATCACGCCGGCGCCCGCGATCCCGGACAACGTCGGCAAGCCGCCCGACAACGCCGTCGCGCTACCGTCGGGGACGAAGTACGTCGTCGTCCGGCCGGGCACCGGCAAGGACAAGTCGCGGCAGTTCGACACCGTCACGTTCGACTACACCGCGTGGGACGGCGAGGGCCGGATGATCGACACGACGGAGCAGCGCAAGAAGACGGTGACCGCACCGCCGTACAAGCAATCGCCTGCCATGGCCGAGATGCTGACCGCGCTGACCACCGGCGAGCGCGCGCGGTTCTGGGTCGACTCCGAGAAGATGACGAACGGCGGCAAGCCGCTGCCGGGCGTGCAAAAGGGCCTCCTGTGTTACGAGGTCGACGTCCAGAAGATCGTGAAGGCGGAGCACGAGCCGCCGCTGTCGCCGCCCGACGTCGCGAAGCCGCCCGCCGGTGTGAAGCGCAGCCCCAAGGGCGTGTTCTATCGCGTGCTCCAGGCCGGCCCGGGGACGGACCCGCGGCACCCGGCGCCGAATGACTCCGTCAAGGTCCACTACACGGGCTGGACGACCGACGGCCGGATGTTCGACTCGTCGGTCCTGCGGGGCGAGCCGGCCACGTTCAACCTCCAGGGTGTGGTCGCGGGCTGGACCGACGGCATTCCGATGATGACCGTCGGCGATCGCGTGCGGTTCTGGATCCCGGAAGATCTCGCCTACAAGGGTGCGCCGGGCAAGCCGCAGGGCATGCTGGTGTTCGACGTCGAGCTGCTCGAGATCCTGGCGCCGACCTCGCACTGATGGTTCCCGACGACGTCCTCGGGGCGTGGGGGTGGCAAGCCGCGGAGGTCTCCGAGCTGCCCGGCGGCCTCATCAACGCCACCTGCGCGGTGCGGTTCGGCGGCGAGCCGATCGCCGTGCTCCAGCGCCTGCATCCGGTGTTTGGCGCCGAGGTCAACCTCGACATCGACGCGGTCACGGCGCACCTGGCGGCGCGCGGCCTGACCACGCCGCGGCTCGTGCGCACCCGGGATGGCCGCGCCTGGCACGACCACGCCGGTGGCGTGTGGCGCGCGCTCAGCTGGATCGAGGGCACGACGGTGCACGCGGTTCCGGATCCGGACTGGGCGGAGGCGGGCGGCGTGCTGGTCGGACAGTTCCACCGCGCCGTGGCAGACCTCGCGCACGACTACGCGTTCGCGCGTGCCGGCGTGCACGATACCGCGGCGCACCTCGCGCGGCTCGCCGACCACGTCGCCGCCGGCGGCGAGGCCGAGGCGATCGCGCTCGGTCGCGAGATCCTCGAGGCGGCGCGCCGCGTTCCGGAGCTGCCCGCCGTACCGCGCCGGCATTGCCACGGCGATCTCAAGATCTCCAACCTGATCTTCGCCGCACCACCGGTTCGCGGCGTCTGCCTGGTCGATCTCGACACGCTCGGCCTGTCGACGATGGCGTTCGAGCTCGGCGATGCGCTGCGGTCGTGGTGCAACCCGCACAAGGAAGACGCCGGCTGCGTGATCTTCGATCTCGCGACCTTCGCCGCCGCGATCCGCGGGTTCCGCGCGGTCGCCGATGCGATCGTCACCGCGGACGAAAAGACGGCGATCGTCGTCGGGCTCGAGACCGTGTGCCTCGAGCTCGCCGCGCGGTTCACGATCGACCTGTTTCGCGATGACTACTTCGGATGGGATCCGGCGCGGTTCGCGTCGCGTCGCGCCCACAACCTGGTGCGCGCGCAGGGCCAGCTCGCGCTCGGGCTCGCCGTGCGCGCGGCGCGGCAGGACGCTCTCGATATCGTACGGAGCTGAGTGCTCGATCGCTCGTGAGGGTGGCGTGAAACTCGTCACGATCATCGATTTGTTGCAATCGAGAGTGGCTTTGCGGATCCCGCTTCGCGACGGACCGCGGATGCGCTCTACTACCTGTATGCGACGTTGCAGGTCGGCTGTGTTGGTCGGCAGCTTGCTATTCCTGACCAGCCCGGCGGGCGCCGTGGTGCCGCGGGCCGGTCGTCGCGTCGCCGCGGACACGCTGACCGCGATGCCATCGGCGAACCTCAAGCAGCCGTTGCGCGTGGAGCGCCAGATGACGTGGTCGCATCCACCGACCGCCGCGTGGCAGCAGCTGGCGGCGACCGGGACGTGGCAGGCCGCGTGGGATCGCGCGACCGGCGTGCCGAGCCGGATCTGGGGCGCGGGCCTGGCGGCGCCGGGCTCGATCGCGTCGGCCGATCTCGCCGCGGCGTTCGCGCGCGCCGTGCTCGCCGCGCACATCGCGCTCCTCGCGCCCGGTGCGTCGCCGGCCGACTTCGAGCTGGTGTCGAACACCCTCGACGGCGATCTGCGCTCGGTCGGCTTCGTGCAGAAGCGTGGTGGCCGGCTCGTCGTCAGCGGCCAGGTCAGCTTTCGGTTCAAGCACGATCGCCTGTTCGTGATCGGCTCGGAGGCGCTGCCCCATGTCACGCTGCCCGCCCAGCCGCGCGCGAGGCTTGCGCGCGCCGTGCTCCAGGATCGGGCGGCGACGATCCTGCGCCGCGATCTCGTGCTGCCGGACGCGCCGGTGACCGCGCCGGGCGAGGAGGTCGTGCTGCCGCTCATCGGGGACGACGCGATCCTCGGCTACCGGATCGCCGTTCCGATCACGGTCGACGGCGGCGCCGAGGGCCGCTACCTCGCGTACAGCGATCCCGCGACCGGCGAGACGCTCGCCGTCCGCCAGCTGAACCTGTTCGAGCTCGGCACCATGCTGTATCGCGGCGTCGACCGCTATCCGGGGCGGCCGCGGATCGATCGGCCCGCGGCCTACGCGCACGTCACCGTCAACGGCGCACCGCAGACGACGTCAGCGGCCGGCCAGGTCTCGTGGAGCGACAGCGCGCCCCGGACCGTGGCGACCGCGGTCGTCGGCGATCTCGTCGCGATCGTGAACAAGGCGAGCGGCGGCGTGCTCGCGACGGTGCAGCTGCCGCTCGCCGCCGGGGGCCTGGCCGTGTGGGACGCGTCGGCGGCCACCGAGGACGACGCCCAGGTTCAGACCTACCTCAACGTCAACACGGCCAAGGACTTCGCCCGCGACCTCGATCCGAACATGCCCAAGCTCGGCGAGCAGATCACCGCGAACGTCAACATCGCGCAGGACTGCAACGCGTTCTTCGATGGCAAGTCGATCAACTTCTTTCACGCATCGACGAACTGCCAGAATACCGGCCTCATCCAGGACGTCGTGTTCCACGAGTTCGGGCACGCCGTGCACCAGGCGGAGATCATCGATGGCGTCGGTGCGTTCGACGGTGCGATGAGCGAGGGCGCCGCGGACTTCTTCGCGGCCCAGATCACCGGCGATCCCAGGATGGGACGCGGGTTCTTCTACACCGACGCGCCGCTACGCGATCTCGACCCCGAGACCTCGGAGAACCGCTGGCCCGAGGACATCGGCGAGATCCACAAGACCGGCGTCATCTTCGGCGGCACGTTCTGGGATCTCCGCAAGGCGTTGATCGCCGAGCTCGGCGACGCCGAGGGCATCCGGGTCACCAAGCAGCTGTACATCGGCGCGCTGCGGCGCTCGGTCAGTATTCCGACCAGCCTGGTCGAGGTGCTCGCGGCCGACGACGACGATGGCGACCTCAGCAACGGCACGGCCCACGAGTGCACGATCCGCAACGCGTACGGCCGCCACGGGCTGCGGACCACCTTCGGGATCGTGGCCGCGCCGGATCACCTCGAACAGCCCACCGCCTCGACCACCGTCCAGGTCGAGCTCGACGGGCTGGCCGAGCGCTGCGTCGGCGACGAGATCGACCACGCAGAGCTTGTCTGGAAGCCATTTGGCGCGAACGGTCCCGTGGCCGGCACGGCGATGGCGGTGCAGACCGCGCCGACCAAGTTCTTCGCCGAGCTGCCGCTCGCGATCGATGACAAGGTCCTCTATCAGGTCAAGGTCGTGTTCAAGGACACGTCGGTGCTGACCTTGCCCGACAACCTCGCCGATCCGTACTACGAGCTCTACGAGGGCCACACCGTGCCGCTGTACTGCACCGGCTTCGAGGACGGCGATCCGATGATGGCCGGCTGGAAGACCGGGACCAAGGACGGCACGGCGTCGCCGTGGGCGTGGGGCGTGCCGACCATGGGCGCGACCGATCCGCACGCCGCGTTCAGCGCCTCGCACGCGCTCGTGCAGGTGCTCAACGGCGACTATGCGCCGATGACCTCGTCCTACGTCAAGATGCCGGCGATCTCGATCGGCCGGTGGACCGATGTCCACCTGCAATATCGCCGGTGGCTCGCCGTCGAGGACAGCCACTTCGATCAAGCGCGCGTCACGGTCGGAGACCAGCAGGCGTGGGTCAACTTCACGCAGAACACCGGCGACTCCAGCTCGGCCCAGCACATCGATCGCGAGTGGCGGTTTCAAGATGTCGCGGTGTCGGGCTATCAGCCGGGACACACGCTCGAGATCGGCTGGGATCTCACGTCGGACGAGGGCCTGGAGCTCGGTGGCTGGGCGATCGATGACGTCTGCGTGGTCGCGAACGTGAGCGGCGTGTGCGGCGATGGCGTGGTCACGGTGCACGAGGCCTGCGACGACGGTGCCGACAACGCCGATCGCCCGAACGCGTGTCGCACGTGGTGCCAGGCGCCGGCCTGCGGTGACGGCATCGTCGATGACGGCGAAGAATGTGACGTCGGCTTCGCGGGCAACAGCGAGTGCACAGCGAGCTGCGACGTCGTCGAGTCCCCCGGGCTCGGCGGCTGCTGCTCGGCGGAGCGCGGCGCCGGCGGATCGTTCGGCCTGGGCGCGCTCGTGCTCGGGCTCGTGTTGCGACGCCGGCGCCGGCCGCTGCTATGATCGCCGCCCTGAGAACCTCGCGTCGCGCCGTGATCGCATGGTTGGTTGCGCTGGCGAGCCACGCCGATGCCGCGCCCCCGACGCTCGACGTCGTGGCGACCGTGCCGGTCGTGGAGGTGCTCGATCCGAGCGGGACGATCGACGCCGCGGCGGTGCAGGACGCGTTCGGCAAGATCGCGCGCGAGCTCGCAGCGTGCGGCAGCGACGCGAGCTGGACCGGCGACGCGCTCGTGTGGATCGTCGTCGACTGGCACGGCAAGGTCGGCAAGCTCGAGCTCGCGGTCGGTAAACCTGCCGTCGAGACCTGCTTTGCCACCTGGCTGCGCAAGCTCGTCATCGCCAAGGCGCAAGGCCGGGCGACGATCTTTGCCCGGGTTCGCGTGGCGCCGGCGCTCGTCAGCGCCAAGCGCGCCGGGGACAACCCGCCCGAGGCGCCGGTGCTCAAGCTCGGTGAGGTCCGCGCGACCCGGATCGCGCCGGGCGCACAGTTCCCCGACCAGGAGCGAGTTCGCGACGCGTTTCGCCAGCAGCTACAAGACGTCACCGTGTGCTACGAGCAGGCGCTCGAGAGCAAGCCGCGGCTCGCCGGCGCCGCGGCGATCGAGCTGACCGTGGCGACCACCGGCGCGATCGACAGCGCGGCCGTGGGGAGCGCGCCCGGTAACATGGCCGATTGCGTCAAACGCGCGATGCTCCGGATCCGGCTGCCGGCCCCCACCGTGGCAGACAAGGTCCGCGTCGAGCTCCAGCTCGGTCCGACCAAGTAGCGGCTCGACAAGATCTGCGTCGAGCTCCGGCTCGGCCCGGCCAAGTCGTCGCCCCGACAAGGTCCGCGCCGGTCGGCAGCGTGCAGGCGGACGGGCCGTCAAGCCACCTCCGCTGTAGCTGGTTATTGCTGATCGCGATCGTCGAGCCATCCGTCACGGTTCTGGTCGAGCGGGCGGAGCTTGCGGGCGAGGCCGGGCGGCATCTCCTCGGGGCCAACGACCCCATCGCCGTTGGTGTCGAACCGGCGGATCAGGCCGCGTCCGCGCGCGCCCCGGGCCTCCCCGCGCTGCTCTTGCATCGCCATCCTGCGGGCGAGCTTGCGAAGCGCCCGGATCGCCCGCTTGCGCTCTTTGGGCTCGAGGCGGCCGTCGTGGTTGCGATCGAAGCGTTCGAGCAGGAGCTGGTGGAGCTGACCGCGAGGGTGCGCCGGCTCTGCATAGGCGGCGCCAGCGAGGCCCAGGGTCGTCACGAGTGCGAGGGCTGCGAGCTTCATGCCCGACTGACTCGCGGCTCGGCGAAACGTTAAGTCAGGCGCCGTCCGGGCGATCAGCCCGAGATCGTCGTGCGGGGCCGGCGGCGGCGCGGTGGCTCGGCGGCAGCGCTGCGCACGCGATCGAGCACCGCCGAGCCGAGCTGGGTGTCGTCGGGGAGGCACGGCACGGCGGCGTCGGAGAACAGGACGCGATCGCGCTCGGTCGTCTCGCCGACCAGGACCAGCTGCGTGCCATGCTCGGCCTCGAGGCCACGCGCGTACATGCACAGCTCGTAGGCGTTCATCACCCCGCGCAACGTGGCGTCGACGAACACGAGATCGGGCAGGTCGCGATTGAGCTTGTGCGCGGCGTCGGTGCCCTCGCTGGCGATCTCGACCTGCGCGGCGGGGTGGGCGCGGCGCGCGAGGCTCCACAGCCACCGGCCGCGCGCGGCGTCGTCATCGACGACGAGCACGCGCAGCGATCGGGTCGCCGTCCCGAGTCGATCCATGATCGCGTCCAGCTGCGCGAGCACGTCCTTCGCCGATCGGGGCCGAGCGACCGAGCGCTTCTCGAGCAACCACTCGACGAGATCCGACAGCTCGGCCGGGAGATCGGGGCGCAGATCCGCGAGCCGCGACGCCGGCACGGTAGCGTGGCCGCGCAGCTCGTCCTCGCGATCGGATCCGGAGAATGGCGGCTCGCCGCTCGCCATCTCGATCGCGATGCAGCCCAGGCCATACAGGTCGATGGCCTCGGCCGCCGAGGGATCCGAGGCCTCGACCTCGCCGCGCACCACCTCCGGCGCGAGGATCTGGCCGAGCGGCCCGAACGCCGGGACCTGCGACAGCGACAGCCGGCCGAGCACCATGCGGCCGTCGTCGTCGATCGAAACCGTCGCCCCGGAGATGTCGCCGATCGCGATGCCGGCCTCGTGCGCGCGCGCGACCGCGGCGACCAGCGTGCGAAACATCGTCAGGTGCTCGGTGGCTGACGGTGGTCGGGTGAGCACGTCGCCGAGCAGGCGCCCGATCACGCGCTCACCGACCACGTACTCGATGCCCTGGTGGTTGCCCATGCCATGGATCGCCACCGAGCACGGATCGCGCACCGCTGCGCAGCGCCGCGCCTCCAGGATCAGCGGGGGCATGCCGGGGTCGCGCCACGCCAGCTTCAGTGCGACGAGCCGGTCGAGCATCATGTCGCGCGCCTCGAAGACGATGCCGGTGTCGGTCCGCGCCACCTCGTCCCGGATCGCGTACGTCGACGCGACCACGTCGCCCTGATTCAGGGCGCGTATCAGGCTGTCCCGAAACCCCGGCGGTGCCTGGAAGCTCCCGGACCGACCCATCGGCAGCACTATCTCATGTTTCGAGAAGCCGCCACATGTACCAGGCTGCGACGCTCCGGTACGGCCGCCACGGCGCGGCCAGCTTGCTCATCTTATCGGCCTCGGGGAGCTTGCGCAGCCCGAAGTGACGCTGCATGCCCTTGCGAATTCCGAGATCTCCAACGGGCAGCACATCGGGGCGCGCGAGCGCGAACATGAGGAACATGTCCACCGACCACCGGCCGATGCCGCGGACCGGCAAAAGCATCGCGGCGACCTCCTCGTCCGTTGCCGCCGGCAGTCGCGCCGGCACCAGCTTCTTCTCGACCACATGGCGCGCGAGATCCTTCAGCGCCGCCGCCTTGGCGCCCGATAGGCCAGCACCGCGCAGCACGGCGTCTGGCGTCGCGAGGATCGTGGCCGGCCTGGGAAACCGGGTCCCCGGATACAGCGCCACGAAGCGGCCCCAGATCGTGTCGGCGGCCTTGCCCGACAGCTGCTGCCAGACGATCGCGCGCGCGAGCGAGTGGACCGCGTTGGCCGTCGGCGTGATCGCCGGATCGCCGTGGCGATCGATCACCGGAGCGAGCTTCTTGTCGACGGTGCGCAGGTGGCGCAGCGCGGGTGCCCAGTCGATCGCAGGTGCGGCCATCGCGCCGCAGCTTGCCACGCCGCGCGCCCGCGCGCCTGTACGCCGTTACCAGGCCATCACCAGGCCATCAGCGCGGCCCCGGCGGCGACCAGCGTGGCCCCGGCGAGCTCGACCCGCGCGGGGCGCTCGCCGATCAGCCACGCCATCCCGGCCGCAAACAGGACCGACGTGTTGCGCAGCGTCAGCACGTAGCCCGAGCCGCCGATCGCCAGCGACTCCATCAGGATCAAGAACGAGCCGCCACACACCAGGCCCATCAGGAGGAGCCGCGGCCACCTCCCGCGCACCAGGCCCCCCAGCTCGCGACGGCCGCCCCGGCCCAGCCGGCTGACATTGATCACCGCGGAGACCCCGAGCGACAGCGCAAAGCACGCCGACGGGTTCACCGCCTCTCGCAGCGCGGCCTTGTACGCGAGGTGATACCCGGCGATCGACACGGCGCACGCGATCGCCCAGCTGACGGCACCCCTCCGGTTGCCCCGGCCGGCTCCTCCGGCGCCCAGCCCGCTGAGCGCAAGGCCGGCGAGCACGAGCAAGCTGCCCGCCACCGCAGGCGCCGTCGCGAGCTCGGCGAACAGCACGATCGACAGCGGCCACACGGCCAGCACCGCACCTCCCCGCGAGATCGTGTAGACCAAGCCGAGCTTGCCGCGGTCCATCGCGCGGGCCAGCGTCGCGAAGTAGATCGCCTCGAACATGCCGGCGAGCAGCGTGAAGCCGACCCCGCTCAATGAGGCGAACGGCACCGCACCAAGGCTCCACCGCACCGCCGCGATCGTCGCCGCGAACAGCGTTGCCACCATCATCGCCGCGATCAGCGACCGATCCTTGTCCTTCTCGAGGCGAAGCAGCGCATTCCACGTCGCGTGGAGGAACGCCGACAGCAAGACAAGCGCGATGATCACGTCGAACCGGCGACGACATCATAAGCGGCGGCCGGGTCGTCGTACGTACGTCCTCCCTAACGATGAAATGACGGGTGTTTGCCACGACATCCGCGATTTCTAGCGATTTCCTGGCAACCTGCAGGACCAGCGACCGAAACCACACGCAATGGAGCCTATGAACTACGGAAGGATCGCCGTCATCGCGATCGTCGCGGTCACCGCCGCACGCACCGGCGCGCACGCGCAGTCATCGACCGCCCAGGCCGAGACGCTGTTTCGCCAGGGCAAGGACCTCATCGCTCACGGCAAGATCGCCGACGCGTGCGCCGCGTTCGACGCCAGCCAGAAGCTCGATCCGACGCTTGCGACGCTGCTCAACCAGGCGAGCTGCCGCGAGAAGAATGGCCAGCTCGCCACCGCATGGGGGCTGTTCCTCGACGCCGAGCGCCAGTCGCGAGCGGCGACCGACGACGCCACCCGGCAATTGCACCAGGTCGCCACCGACCACGCGGCCAAGCTCGAGCCGCGGCTCTCGACCCTCACGATCACCGTCCCCGCCGAGAACCGGGTCGGCGGCCTCGAGATCCTGCGCAACAACGAGCTGGTCGATCCGGGTGCGTGGAACAAGGCGCTGCCGGTCGACGGCGGCACCTACCAGATCACCGCCCGCGCCCCGGCCAACGCGGACTGGTCCAGCACGATCACGGTCGGCGTCGAGAACGATGCCAAGACGATCGAGACGCCCAAGCTCAAGGCGGCGGCGCTCCAGCCGTCGCACGCGACCGGGCCAGGCTCGCCGCCGCACCCCGCGGCCGCCGAGCACCAGCGCTCGAAGCTCCTCCCACGCGTGCTGGGTGGTGCAGCGCTCGGCCTCGTCGGCGGCGCGGTGGGCTTCGAGCTGTGGGCCAGCTCCACGTACAACCAGTCGAAGCGCGAGCCCGACAACGCGAGGCAGGACTCGCTGTGGCACTCCGCCAGCACCCGGCGCTATGTCGCCGAGGGCCTTGGCGTCGCCGGCAT
>Ga0137437_1000305_pt1 | contig 14397 bp, 13 predicted proteins | sample EasRivERMGT138_2_FD_102332 | JGI IMG/M metagenome (GOLD analysis project Ga0137437, IMG submission 102332) | Soil microbial communities from meander-bound floodplain in the East River, Colorado, USA - East River MetaG ERMGT138_2 | ecosystem: Environmental > Terrestrial > Soil > Floodplain ...
AAGGCGAAGGAATCTGAGATCCTGTTCGTCTTGCTCGAGCGGGACGAAGCGATGGCGGAGACCATCCGCTTTTGGGCAGCCAAGCGGATCGAAAAAGGCCTCAACGCCGATGGCGATCCGCAGATCGTGGAGGCTCTCGTGACCGCAAACCTGTTGGAAGGGAAACCGACCTTTGAAGGCATCAAATGGGGGGCAAAATGCCAAGGCACGTCGCTAACTTGAAGGGCAACAAAGTCATCCGGGGTTATGACAAGTTCACAACCTCGGACGACTACATCACTCCCAAGCGCATCATCAAGGCCCTTGGGCCGTTCGAACTGGACCCCTGCGCGTGCAAGGAACAGCCATGGCGAACGGCCCATCGGATGTGGACGGAAGGGGGGTTGGACCGCGGATGGGCCAATAGCTTCGTCTTCCTCAATCCACCCTACGGCCAAAAAATGTGGGCCTGGATTGAACGGCTGTCGAATCATCCCGCCGGCGGGATCGCGCTAATCCATGCACGCACCTGCACCCGGGGCTTTCACGAGTTCGTGTTCAAGAGGGCACTCTCCATCTTGTTCCTTGAGGGCCGCGTCTTTTTCCACACTCCGGACGGCGAGCGAACGAAGAGTTCGTCCGGGGCCCCATCGGTGGCGATCGCCTACGGGCAAAAGGCGGGGCGTCACTTGTGGCAGGCAATAACAGGCCGAACGGCCGGCGGCTTCCCCACTCTCAGCGAGGGAAAGCGGCTCAAGGGCACGATCGTCAAACTTCAAACCTGAAAGGAACGTGAAATGAAGAATACCAAGATCGCATGGGCCCATCACACGTTCAACGCGTGGCGGGGATGCGACCAAGTGTCGCCCGCGTGCGATAACTGCTACGCCATGACAATGGCGAAACGCAATCCCGCTGTCCTCGGCGTCTGGGGGGCGCACGGCACGCGAATCATCGCCGAGCCCAACCAATGGCTCGAAGTGATGCGCTGGAACGCGGCCGCGGCGTGGAGGGGGGTTCGCGAGCGTGTGTTCGTGAATTCAATGTCCGACACGTTCGAGGAGTGGCACGGCATACCGACCTTCACCAACGGTGCGCACGCGAGGCCTCTCGGGGGAGCGACATGGGGAACAGACGGCGTTCTGCCCTTCGTAAAAGCGCCGCTAGGCAGCATTGAGAAAGGCGCTACGCTGGGCGACGTCAGGGATTGGCTCATGTGGCTTGTGTTCGTCTGCCAAAACCTCGACTTCTTGTTCCTCACCAAGCGCGTCTCGCACATGAGCACGTTCATGGCCCACTTTTATACTGGCGACGTCGACATTATGCCGGGCACAAACTGCCTCCCCAACCTCTGGCTGGGGGCCACGGTTGAAGACAACGCAGCAAAAGCCCGCATCGCGGTCCTACGCGATATTCCCGCCGCGGTGCATTACGTGAGCGCTGAGCCCATGATCCAAAGCTTGTGGCGGCTTAACCTCAAGGGGATCGATTGGGTCATCTGCGGCGGCGAGTCGGCCAAGGGGAGCCACGAAGACGGCAGTCGGAAGCTGAGGCCCATGAAAGCGGTCTGGGCGAAAGACCTACGTGACGATTGCAAGCTCCAAGACGTGGCGTTCTTCTTTAAGCAATGGGGCAACGCTTTGCCGGTCGACCAAAGGGCCTCGTTGTCGCCGCAGATCGCTTGGCGGACGCTCGAACCGGTCTGTATCGATAAGTCGGAATACTTTGTGCTGCCGAACAAGGATGACACCGGTCGTTTGCTCGACGGCGTCGAACATCTTGCGATCCCCCATTACGACGAGGTGCCAGCATGAAAGAAAAACTGCTCGGTTGGGCCAAATACCCTCGGGAGTTCACGACGGCCAGGGAGCCGAATGTGTCGGGCATGCTCGCGGAGATGAAACTCCCTGCGGTGTACGCCGAGGCGTTCGAAAAGAACGGCGCCGAAATGGCCGAGGCGTGGATTCAACTCATCGACGAGGATGAAGGGCTTTGTTGCATCATCGCCGGCGAGCCGCTCGATGAAGCAACGAGGTTTCACTTGAAACGGTCGCCGGCGGGTCAGAAGCATTGGCATCTGACGCTTGCCGTGAAGGACAGCAAAAGGAATTACCTGCGTTACCCGGCGCCCGCGGAAGTCCAGGCCATGCTCAACACCTTCTTCGTGCCCGGCATGATCTTCGAAATGGTCGGAGTGATGAAGAAGGGCGAGGCGACGGTCCACCTTTGGTCGAAGCGCCTCTTCAACCGATACGACCGAGCAGGCGTGGCCGAATCGGAGGGGTAAGCCCTACAATGGAAAAGCCTTCGGTCCCCCAACCGAGGCCAGAGCGGGCGCTTCGCGCGTCGGCCCTTCAGGTTCCCCTGGCACCGCGTCCTTGCCCGACGTGTGCCAGGGGTCTTTTTTTGCGCGCAAAAAACAAGCGGCCCGGCTGTGAAGCCGAGCCGCTTGAGCCGCTGCTCGCTAATCGGACGCGTTACCGCGTCTGGGTTTGCGCGTGCCTCCTTTCACGAGCCCCACGGGGATCCATTGGACCCCGCGAAGGATTGGAGCATCCCCATGCCGCCGTTGTCCCAGGCATTGAGGACGCCTTCGCTCCATGCGTTTTTGACGCCGAGCGTCTCGTTGAGCGTCCTCGGCGTGAAGCCGTGCCGCTTGTTGAGCATCACGCACAGACACGCGGTCGACTCGATCGGCGTCGGTGCGTTTTGGTAGCGAGACTGCAACTTGCCGTAGTCGCCCTCGCTGATGCGGTTGGGTTGCGTGCCGGTTTGTTGGGCCGTCGCCGCCCCGCCCGCCCCGGCCGGTTGGTCGTTCTGGTTTTGCCCGCCGGCCTGAGAGGGGTTGCTGCCCTGTTGTTCGCCTGCCATGGTCGTCGTCCTTTCAAATGGGGAAACGGAAAACCTCACACAAAGCGGAGCATCGAAACCGATACCTGCCAAACGTGATCGCGAGACAGTCTCGCGATCTCGTGTATGCGGTAATGGGCCCCGAAAAGGTCGGGTTCGACCTCAGCCAGATTCCTCTCGAAAGCGTACCACCAAGCATCGACGCCGGCGGCATTGCGCGCTAGGAGGACATCGCGATCGGACACGGTGATGCTGAAGGTGGGGGACCAATAGACGTCGGGCGTCGCCTTTGGCCGAACTGCGAGGGCTGTGCAACTGGACGTGATGGCTAAGGTGCCGAGTGCCCGAGCTAAGAACTGTCGCCGCGTCATGCTGGTCGTCATGGCCCACTCCGTGAGGTTGCGTTCACGGTTTTACGCGTGGGGGCGAAAGCGGTCAAGGCTTATCGTGGGATCGGGAAATTCATGGTCTGCCCCATCCGCCCCTGTTGGGCCCGCTGACGGGCCTCCTGTTCGAGCGTTTGGTACAGCCGCATGAGCGTCAATTCTTGGGGCGTCAAATTCGTGGCCGCTTCCGGCCGAATCTGCAACCGATCGAAGATGCGAAAGTTCGGGTTCGATTGCAACGTCTGCTCAATGACTTCGCGCGCCGCCACGTTGCGGGCACGGTCCATCTGCACATCGCTGATGCGTCCCGGCCCAAGCAAGTTGGTGGCGATGCCGGAAGCGCCCTTGCGCACGTCCGTCAGTGTTCCCAGCGTCGTCAAGAGCCGGCTCGCCGGCGAGTTCATGATGATCTGATCGGCCGTGCTGCTCCCGGTGCGAGCGTACAAATCTTCCAACTCGCGGCCCGAGTGCATCTGCCGGCCGGCCGCCACTTCGATGGGCCCTTTAATCAAGGGGTTCAGCATCGAGATCGCCTTTTGCAGCGAGCGCTGCAGGGGATTGGTGCCGGCCCCCAGCAAATCGAAGGCGTCCTCAAAGGGAAGCCCCAAGTTGGTGATGAACCGACGTCGGCCGGTCTCGTCCTCGCTACCGACCGGGATGGCGAGGCCCTCGCCGATCTGCGGCGGCATGAAGCCCTCGGCGTCGATGTTGCGCGCGTCCCCGGTCGCGCGGATCGCCGCTGCCAGCTTGCCCCCGGGCTCGGTCGCGAGCTGATTGACCATCGCGGGGATGTTCTGGCGAATCCACGAATAGAAGGGGATCGCCCGCCGCATGACCTGACGCTCGAACGGCGTCAGCCGCGTGTAGTCGTAATGGATGGCCTTCGCCCTCGCCGCGGCCATCTCCGGCTCGAACCCTTGGCGGCGGTAAGCAAGGTACGCCGAGATGCGATTCTGGTCGTCGACCAGCTCGGCAAGCTTGCGGCCCGCGGCGACAGGGGCGAACGTGTCTTCGAGGCGCCCGCCGACGCCCCGCAAGTTCAGGGGGTTGGCTTGGGCCACGGTCGACGGCATGCCCTGTTTCAAGATGCCGACAAGCGTTTCCCCAGGTTCCCCAGGGAGCTTGAGCTTGCCCGCGTCGCCTGCCGCGTGATCGCTGATGGACGCTATTTCGTTGACCAGGCTGCCGATGCCAGGCCGGACCGCGTGGTTGTGCATCTCGTCGAGCAAGAGCCGCGTCGCCTCTTGCTCCGTCTTGCCCGTCAAGCCGCGAATCTGATTGGACCCTGGGATCAACTTGCCGCTGCGCGCGGCGATCGAATCGGCGAACGGCGTGAACCACGATCGCGGATCGAGTGCCCCGAAGCGAGCGTCGCGGGCCCCGCCGATCCAGTTCATGAAAGCGCCCGTCAGAGCGTTGCGCGAGTGGAACGCCGGTCCCAACAAGCTGCCCGCCAAATGGCCCTTGAGTAGATTCGTGTAGCTGTCCCAGCCTTCGAGCACGGGCTGCATGACGCTGGGGAAATTGAAGCCGTCCGCGTAGCGGATGACGTCGTCGATGATCTCGCCCGGCACATGGAAACGGGACAAGTCTTGGACCGTGGATCCTGGCGCCAGTTTGAAATTGCCGAGCAGCCGCTTGAGCAGGGTCGTTTGCGCGCCGCCGGCGCCGTGGAGTTGCTCTTTGAGACCGGCTCGCTCGAGGACTTCGAGCAGGGGTTTGCTGTTGGGCGACACCATGTCGGAAACCGTGGCCGCGAGCATGTCATGCACGGCGTTCGTGGCCGCCTGGGCACGCTCATGCTTGAGCGCATACGCCGAGAGGTCGCTAACGGGATGGTTCGCGAACAGCTTCAATTGATCGGTGACGCGTTCCGCCGGCTGCGCGCCGGCGAAGCTCGCCAGCTGGTGACTTTGATCGTGAATCCTGTTGAGTTCGGTGAGGCGAACGAAGTCGGGGTTGGGAACCATCTTGCCGGCGACGGGACCGGGAATCTCCGGGGGCGGGTTCTTGATTTGCAGCGCGGCCCGCTGGGCGTCGTCGGCGTAACTGCCGCCCAGGTAGGTATGGCGGACGTGGGCCGCGGCCTTCACGCTATTGCCGGGTTGGGGACGCGCGGCGGCGTCCATCACGATTTGATTGATGGCCTCCGTGCCGCGCGGCAGATCGCGAAGCTCGTCCATCCGGCGCAATTGGTTGGGGCTTTGCGTCTCGAAGATCTTCCCTTGCTTCGCGGCTTTGCGCGCGGCCGCGGTCTTGGGTTCGAGCGGCGTCTTTTGCCGGGGGAAGTAGTCAATGAAGCGGTCGACCAGATCGCCGGTGTCGCGGCCGATCCCGCGAGCGGCGTCCTTCCACGCATCCAACTGGCTCCGCATCTCTGCGACCATCGGCGCGAATTCAGGGCGGACGGCTGCGGTTCCTTCGAGCGCACTGCGAAGCTCCGTCCCGTAATCGAGCAGGCCCATGTCGTCGAGTTGATGGCCGTATTTTGTGACCAGCGCGCGGGCGCCCGTCTCGGCCTTGCGCAAGTTGCCTTGTTGGGCGCGCGCGGCACGTTGCCCCGCCTCGGACATCGGCGCCTTGCCGGCTATGTTCACGTTCGGATCGAAGAGAGCGCTAGTGACGCGGCCGGGGCGAGAGTAAACGGCTTTGTCCCAGATGGAACCCAGCGCATCGGCGACGCTTCGTGCCGTCGGTCCGGTGCCGACGGCGGTCGAGGCCTCGGTGAAGGGGAGCCGCAGGCCGGCGAGCCCGCCGAGCGACCGGCCGACGACGTCGGCTTCGGGGACCGCCAGGTGCGATGCGAGGGCAGCCGCCTCCGGAGTTCCAGCGGCGAGCCCGCGAATACGGCCGCTCATCGTGCCTGGCAGGGCGCCCGCCTTCTTCGCCGCCAAGCCCAGCTTGCTGAGCGCCGAGCCGCCGAACGTGAGGTACGTCGCCGGATCAAGGGCGAGTTCGGCGCCAATGCCCAGCGCGTGCTGCCCGAGGCCCGCGTCTTCGGGATTTACCCCGAATAGCTCCATGCCGCTGACGCTCTCCGTTGGGTCGGTGAGGCCAAGGGCGTCGGAGAAAGGGAGGATCGACAGGGCTTCGCGGCTGCGTCCGCCGAGCAGGCCGCGGATGGCGCGGCCTCCAAACGCTTTGTCGAGGGAGCCGCCGACGTAGCTGAGGCCCCCGACGACGCGTTGGCCAAGCGTCTGCAGCGCGGACGTGGTTTCCGCCTCATTGAGCGGCCGAATGCGCGGGGCATGCGGAGCCATAACTTGAGGCAGGGCAGTGGAAAACGGATCGTTGAAGGAATCGAACCACATTTGGCACGCAAAATTATTCTGGGAATCATTCCCCAAAGGGGCCGTTTTCGCCGTAAGACCGCCCGGGCACATTCCTCGCGAGCTGCGCACCGGGGTGCGGTGCGCAGGAAGTTGGATTTTCCACGCCAGGGCACGAAATGCCTGGCGAACCACCTTTCAAACGGCAAAAACCGACCAGATTATGCGTGGGCTTAGCACATCGGCGGCATGCCGCCGCCCATCCCGCCGCCGAGCCCCATCCCGCCGCCCCCGCCGCCGCCCATAAGCTGGGCAAGCAAGGCAAGGAGGGGGTTGTCGTCACCGCCCCCAGGCGCCGGCGCGCCCATCCCCGGCGGGAGCCCCATCATTCCAGGGGCCCCCGCCCCGCCAAGGCCCGGCGATGTTCCGCCGCCGAGCATGGCCAAAAGCTGCATAATCTGCTGATCGCCCCCGCCGGCCATCGGGTCAGAGGGGGGTTGCATCATCGGATTCATGGGTAACCTCAGCCTGAAAAGCCCAGCAAGGCCCCTAAATGCCCCGCCAGTGAGTTCGTGGGTTCCTCCGCCGCCACGTGCGGAGCGAATGGTTTCGAAGCCTTACTCGAGGCTACGAGCGCCAACCCGGCCCGCTGGCCAAGTCATCTGCATCAGCCGTTCTAAAAGGCGCGAGCTTGAGCTTGGGTCTGGGTCAAACGGCATGGGGCCGGGATTGAAACTCGGTGTCAGCGATGGCTCGAACGTTAGCGGTTGTGCCAATCCTGGCTCCCGTATAAGTCGACTCTGAACAGGGACCGGCGACGTTGCTCCCGGTGCGAGCATTCGCTCCAACCTGGACGTTAGGGCGTTCGGTTCCGCCGCGGGCGAAGTGAAAGCGCCGGATTTGTCGACCCTCGTCCACCGGGCGCGGTCACCGGGCAGGCCAGACATGAGCGTTTGGTTCGGTGGTGGGACGCCACCCAGGAACCGCTCCGTGGCCAGTCCTTCTAGGAGCGGAGCCTCGCCGGCCACCTGCGAAAACTGCGGCGTGCCGAGGTTGAACACGGGCATGTCCGGACGGAAGAACGGGGAGTTCAGTTGGTGGCTCCGCAGCGACGACTCGCCGAAAGCGAAATTGCCGGGATGATCGTAAAGCGGCTTCGCCATCGCCTTCTGCAAACCCGAGCCAGCGAACTGGTCGACCCGTTGTGCCGCCGGCGCCGCTCGCTCGGCGAGGTTGCCGGCCCTTCCTAAAGCTCGTCCGCCAAGCCTGCCGAGCGCTCCGCCCAAGTAGGTGAGAGGGTCGGTGAGCATGTCGTAACCGAACCCCACGGCCGACGTCGCCAGGCTGTCGGGGTCGAGGCCCATGCCCTCAGTGAAATGCGTCCCCGTCTCCGGCATCCCCAAAAGCGTGCGCAGGCCGCGCGCGGGCGCAGACATCACGTCGCTGAGCCCGCCCAGCGCGTTGCCCAGCATTCCACCTAAGCCGGAGCCGAAAGTCGAAGCCAGCATTTTATTACCACCGCCCTTGTCGCATGGACTGCATCAGCGCCCGGCCTTCAAGATCGGGCGTCATGTTGTCGCCGCCGTCCGAAAGATAGCCGGCGGCGCGCCCAATGGCAGGCATGAAGCCGAAGAGTCCGTTCAGGTCGCTTCGCGGGACGGCGCCGAGCGGCGACATATGTGTTCCTTGAGCCGCGCGCGCCACGTCTTGCGGGTTGAACCGCGAATTCAAGTAGGGGAAAATCGCCGCCCGATTGCGCAGCCCCTCGGGCGTGTTGGTGAAGAGTTGCGGGAACGCTTGCTGCAACCTCATCACCAGCGCGCCTGGCGTCGTGTCCGCCTGCCCGGTTTGCGGACGCGGGAATTGTGCCTCGATCTGACGGCCCAAGGCCTCATAGACAGGCCCCGGAGGCGCCGGCAACCGCGGCACGGGCGGCCTGGTGAGCAGTGATCCGGGTTGGGCAGCCGCGGGGGCGGCGGCTGCCGGCGCGATCGGAGGTTGCGCCCCGCCGACTGCCGGCGGCGTCGCGGCGGCCGGCGGCAACGGCGAGGTCCCCGTAGGCGAACGGGGCACGTAGCCGGGCAGGCCTGGAATCTGCGTCATGTCGATGTCTTGGCCATCGAACTTACCCTGCCGTTCCATTTCGTCGACGCGGCGAGCAGCATCCGCCGGCGGCATGCCGTTGCGAATCATGTCGCCTTCGAGCTGCGCACGCCGGCCCCACGAAGACGCACGCAGTTGCGCCTGGGCTGCGGTGAGCGCCAGTTCGCCTTGGCGTAGGTTAAGTTCCTGTTGACCCAGGCCGTTCGGTCCCCAGCGTGTGTTCGCTTCGAGCGTGTGGTTGCCGAGCGTGCCGCGCGTGTTCTCGATGCCCGACGCTTGGCCCTGCATCTGGAGGTAGCGCTGAATCAGCGCCGGCGTGTTGGCGCCGATGCCGCTGTTCATGTTTTGCGCGCGGAATTGGTCGAAGCTCGGCAGGGGCATTCCGGACAGGGACGGCTGGCCGGTCGCCGGCATCGGGTTCGCCCCCGCGTCGACGAAGAAGCGGGCCCCGCCCTGGGTCGTCATGGGGTTGGCGCCCGCCGGCACGGCCTGGCCGGGAGCGGCGGCGACGGCCATCGTTGGCGGCATGTAGCCGCCGGTGCCTTGCAAATACTGTTCGAACGCGGCAACGTCGCGCTCGGGGTACAACGTGCCGGCGGGATCCACTGGAGGCACGCCGCGCGGAGCGGGCGCCGCCGGAACGGGTTGACCGCCGGCCGCTCCGTTGGCAGGAGGCCGATTGCCTGTCCCCACCGTGACGGTCGGGACGTTCGACGGCAACTCAGGCGCGGCAGCCGGCACATTCGTGCCCGGCTGGGTGCCGTCGTCGTTCAGGCCCATCGACCGAAAGAACGCGGCGTCGGGATTGCGCCCGGCGAGCTGGCCCATGTTCCCATAATTAGTCCAGGGCATAGCGACCTCGAATTACAGCATGCCGGCGAGGGCGCCGAGCAGAGCATTTTGACTGGACTGGAACGTCTTGCGACGCTCGATGTCTTCGCCCATCCGATTGGCGTATTGCTGCTCTCGGGCCGTCTGCCCTTGCAGCCGCTGCTTAGCGTTGCCCTCGGCCGCGTTCCAGCGAATGTCGCGATCGGCGTTTTGATTGGCGATCAAGTTCTGGAAACCGAATTGGGAGGCCATGGCCTTGCTGATGGCGCTATTGCCACCGAAGCCGCGGCCGGCGACGTCCGCATTCATGGCCTTCGTGCGCGAGGCCATCGTCTGATCGTTCGTCGCGTGCGACGCGTTGACCTGTTGTTGAATTTGGTGGGGGTTCCAGATCGGGGCCGCGCTGATCGTGGGGCCCGTGCCCGACGCGCCGCCGACGTTGTAGTTCGCGGCGCCGGCGCCGAACTGGCTTTGCAGCCACGGGAAGAGCGTGTTGAAGCGGCTTTGCTGATACTCCAGCGGCATCTTCGCCATTTCCATTTGATTGGCTTGCGCCTCGCGCGCCTGGCCTTGGGCGAAAAGATCGTGCTGCGACAAGCCTGAGCCGCGGTTGTTCGGGTCTCCGAACATGTACTTCGTTTGCTGCGTTTGGTTGCGCGCGGCTTGGGCTTGGTTGACCTCTTCCGGATCGTAAACGCCGTACGACATCGCCGGGGCGTTGCCCGATCCAGAGTAAGAGTTCCAATTGTGAATAGCCATGGCCGCATCTCGCCCCGAAACCTGTCCAGGTTGAACCTGGCCCATTTTGTGGGAACGGCTGCGATTCGTGTCATTCAAAGAGGCCGCTTATGTGGCGGGCTTTTGCCGGAAGCTCACGCCAAGGGCTGCATACTGCGAAAGTGGCGTGGTCTGTTCCTGAGTGGTCAAGGCCGTGAGATTGTGCGCATCGTGGCCGCTAAACGGAGTGAATCCGAAGCCGCTGGCCAGGATGAATTGGGCGTCGACGTAGGCCGCTGTCCCCATGAACAAATCGAATTCGCCGGGGTTGGCAGAACTGGCGATCAGGCCCGTTTCAAGCGTCTCGGGTGTGTCGTCGATGAAGTCCGAATGCGTCGCGGTGCCGTCCAGGGGAGCGGTCTTCGCGTTCGCGACAAGGTCCGCGACGAACGTGGCGGTGCCATCGCTAGGAGTCACAGTGATTGTCGGGATCGCGCCAACGGGCGTGCTGAGCTGGGCGTACCAGATCGACACCGTGTGTTTCTTCGAACGACCGGGGAAGATGCCCACCGGCGGCACGCCTGCCCAAACGCTTTGGTAGCTGCCCGCCTGCGCGTAGGGGTTGCCGGCCGCATCGCTCACAGTAACGGTCGAGTTGGCAGGCTCGGCTTCGGTGAGTTCGTTCGCAGTTACGACGGCGACTTTGACGACGATGAGATTGCCGCTCGCGAAATCGCCGGAAGAGACGCGGATCGTGTCGACGTTGACCGAAATTTCCGATGTCGCGTCGCTTCGGAACGTGACCGTGTCGGTCGGAGTGAACGTGCAGGTAAAAATCACGTTCGTTTGCGCTGTGAGGAGCGTGCCGGCGGGAGGGCTGTATAGAAACGTCCCAGGAACAACCGTGGGAAAGGGATTGTCGAGGGTGCGAGGATCGAGAGCAAACGCGTTCAAGATTCGGCCGTCCACGATCTGACCGCCCAGCGGAAACTCCGCTGGCCCTACCCAGACGATCGCCGGCAAGAAGGGGCCTCGCTCCGGACACCGGCACTTTTGGGCCTTGCGCGCTTGTCCGGTGAGCACCATCGTGCCGTTGTCGAGGGTAAAGCCGCCGATCTCCACGCCCTGACTGTTCACGAACCGCAGGGCCGGCGTGCCGCCGCCAAAGGTCCGGATAGTGAGTGGGGCCTGGGACGATTCCTCCCTTTGCTTGAGCGTCATCGGGCCGGAGTGCGTGAGGGGGATGTCGCTTTGCAGAATGGCGTAGATTTCTTGCGCGAGCGCCATCGGCGATTTCCACTTCTCGCGCATCAGGCGCATGACTTGGGCCCCGAACATTCGCCACTCCTTTTACGACGACGACCTGCATTTTTCTTTTGTCGTGGTCGCCACCCCGGTAAACACCAGCGAGCCCCCGACGATCGACACCGAGCCCACCGAGGCGCCCGTGCGGGCGTCCACGAACTGAATGGCCGGCGTGTCGCCGAACGAGCGGATTGTCAGCGGGGACGCGCTGTCTTCGGTTTTTTGGGCCAGCGTCATCGGGCCAGAGTGCGTGAGGGGGATATCGTCTTGCAAGATGGCGTAGAGTTCTTGCGCGAGCGCCATCGGCGATTTCCACTTCTCCCTCAGCAAACGCATGACTTGGGCGCCGAACATTTATTGGGCTCCAACAACTCCATCGACATCCATCGCGCTGATCTCGACGCCGTCTTCCCCGGCCGTGCCGCTGAGCTGGAAACGGAGCGAACGCGGGCCGTCGATATTGGGGTCTTTTTGACCGTCGAACCGTTGCTGCGCATGACCATTGGTCCGCGTCAGGTTTGCTTGGAGCGTGTCCTTGCCGGCCGTCGCCGCGAAGCCCTCGGCCACTTGCCCTTCCTGGGACTTCTGCCACACAGTCGGCGAAGCCGCGTCGTCGAGGAAGAGTTGCAGGTCGAGTAGCGTCTCGGCCTTCGTCGGCCGAAAGAAAATGGCGAAGCGGCGGTTCGTCAATTTCTCGCCGCGGCCGAATTGCCAACGGCGCGTGTGGAACCGCCAGGTGATGCCGGCGATCTGGTATTTGCTCGTGTCGTCGGGCGTGATGTGCCATGGCGTGGTGATGACGAGCCGTTGGCCGTCGACGGTGCGAATCTTCCGCCGCTGGTCGCGCCCTCTCCCCCCGACGATCGCCAGGGACAGACCAGCGACGTTCGCGGAGAACGACGCGTAGGCATCGGTGATGCCCAGGCGGTCCGCGGACGTGACGTCGCCGTGGAGCGTGCCGTCGCCGGCGGCGATGCCATCGAACCGGCCGACGCCCAGCATCGAGACCCGCCGCCCCTCTCCCCCCAGGAAAACGCGACGTTGGCCCGCCATGGCGCCGACGCAGGAAGCCGTGATGGGCGCGGCGAATTCCTCGAGCCACCAACTTTTGGAGCGGTGATGATAGGCCAGCGCGTGCCGCGGAGCGTTGAAGCCCGACAGGCACACGAACCAACGCACCACTTCCTCGGCCGGGTAAATCGCCGCGTGAAACGTCTCGGCCGCTTTCCAATTGATCCACTTAATGCCGCCGGCTTGCGACTGGAACAAGCGCTGGATCGGCATGGACGACGGCTCGCTCTCGTCGCCGCCCGTGAAGGCATGGACTCCGGCCTGGTCGAGCATGTAGGCCGTGCCCTCCGCCTCGGCATAAAGCCGCTGATTGACGCACCCGCGTTGGGCCCCCTGAAACACATAGCCATCGATGCCGGGGTTCGATTGGAACGTGAGCTTGTAGATGTGACGCGCTTCAAGGAAGTAGATGAAGCTGCCGTTGACGAGCAAGCCGGTGATGTCGTCGCCGTCCTCTTGCAGCTCGATCGTCGACGTCGCCGCCACGCTCTCGGGCTCGTTCGCCTCGGCGTAATACGACAAGCGCCGCTCGGCGGGCGCCGGGCGAATCTTGTAGGTGGCGTAGGCCTGGGTCGCGTCGGTGTACGCCTCGGTGAGAGTCAGCGTCTGCGCGGCCGCGTCGACCGACAAGATTTCGCATGACGCCGTGGCCCCATCGACATAAAGGAAGAACCCTTTGAGCCACTTGACCCACTTCGTGTTGATGCCCCGCACGGTCACACTGGCGTTTGTGACAGCCACCGCCCCGCGCTTGTATTCGCCGTCGACCGCGAAGAACATCCGCCCGAGATGATGGGCCAGGCAGCGCTTGTGCCGGGGCGGCACGCCGTGGGCGTTGGCGAACACGCCGCCGTTCTCGTCCAACAGGGGGACCGCCTCGTTCGTCGAAAGCACGCTGTCACGTTGGTCCGACGAAAACGATGTGCTGACGAGATCCTCGGTGTCGATGTCGATATAGAACGTGGTCGCCTGGCCTGCCGTGTTGCGCAGGATCTGCCGGCGCACGACCTTGCTGGCCCATTCCTCCGCCTCGGCGGGGAGCGGCACATCCGTGTAATTGATCTCGTCGACGCCGGTGCGGACGGTGCCTCCGGAGGCGTAGTCGTTCACCGCCGACGAGTCGATCAGGTAGAAGCTCGTCGCATCGATGACGCTGACTTCCCAGGTGCCGTTGGCTTCATCGTTGCCGAGCACCTCGTCAATGACGACGGTATCACCAGTGGTGAGGGCGTGGGGAGCGCTGGTCGTCACCGCGATCGGCGTTGTGTTGGTGGCGTCGGTCACCGTCAGAGTCGCCGATTGCGCCACCAGCTGGGCGCTGATGGGCCCGAAGTCGCTCTCGTTGCCGCGTCGATCGATGAAGCGGGAAAAGGCGAAGTAATTGCCGACGATGTTGCCGGCGCCGCTGCCGTTGGCCATCGTGACGGCCGACGTCGGCGGCATCAGGCCGGCGAGTTCGGGCTCCGCCGTCTGGCCGTCCCAGATGCGGACGGGGTTGATGCCGTCCGCGATCATCAAGCGGCCATCGGGCGTCTGTGCATAGCAGTCGGCAGACATGGGAATATCACCCTTTCACCCTTAGACTCAATTTCACGTTGCGCCTGGGATTTTGAACGGTTCGCCGGGGTGGAGTTGAGCGTGTTGGGCCATCGCCAGCGCCATGAGCCGGGCGTTTTGCTTCTGCACAAGCTCGAACTCGAAACTCAACATCGCGAGCCAATGCCGCAGTCGATCGATCCGCCTTTGCTTGGGGTCAGGATGGATCGAACGGGTCACCGACGAGCCGCCTGGCCAAAAACTCCGAACGGGCGCGGGCCGATTGTTGCAGCATGATCCCGATCCACCATGGCGTCGAATACGGTCTGCTCATTTATCCCCCGAAGAAC
>Ga0137437_1000306_pt1 | contig 14392 bp, 13 predicted proteins | sample EasRivERMGT138_2_FD_102332 | JGI IMG/M metagenome (GOLD analysis project Ga0137437, IMG submission 102332) | Soil microbial communities from meander-bound floodplain in the East River, Colorado, USA - East River MetaG ERMGT138_2 | ecosystem: Environmental > Terrestrial > Soil > Floodplain ...
CGCGGTCTCGGACACGCCGCCAGCAACACACAGGCGCCAATGTAGGAAAGGGAGCGACGCCGGGTCAATAGTTGTAGCCAAAGAAGAAGTCCACGAAGCGGCGATTGCGCGCGGAAGCGGGCAGGCCGTAGAACCCGAGTTCGGTCGTTCCGAGTCGATACCCGAGGTCGAGGCGCAACACGAGCGGCGGCCCGATCGGCATGCGCAGTCCGAGACCGCTCGAGCCGAGCACGCCGCGGCGCACGGTCTGGTCCGACCAGGCGCGTCCGTAATCGAGGAACAGCGCGGCCTGCACCCCCGGAAACCGCGCCGCGCCGAACGGGAAGCCGATCGTCAGGAAATCGGTGAGCGGGAATCGGAACTCGGCGTTCGCCAGCCAGGCGTAGGTGCCGGAGACGTACCCATTGGGTGGATAGCCGCGCAGCCCCCAGGGGCCGCCGATGCCGACGTGCCGCGGCCGCTCGCCGCCCGACGCGTATCCCTCGACGCGCAACGCGAGCGCGCTGTGCAGCGAGGTGCGCAGGTACTTCCGCACGTCCACCGACACCAGCCACGAATCGAACCGGCCGTTGGTGAGGTCATTGACCAACCCGCCGGTGAGGTTGTAGCGCTCGCCGTCGATCGGCCCGGTCGAAAGCCAGAGGGTGTTGTCCTTGACGTACGTGAGGTAATTCGACGCCAGCCATCCAACCCGGCGCGGCTCGGTGACGTCCGGCGAAAAGAGATCGAAGCGATCGGACCGCTCGATGCGATACTCGCCGACGATGCGCCGGAAGCGCGTGAAGGGATACCGGATCTGCGCGAACGCGCCGTACGAACGCTCCTCGTACAGCGTCTGGAAATCGCCCTCGTAAAAGAGCCCGCGCTGGCGGAACCCGCCCACCCCCCAGTTGATGCGGTGCGCTTGATTCAGATAGAACACCGTGCCGTTGATGTTGTCGAGCAGGCTGCCGAAGCCCGACGTTTGGAACGACGAGAGCGTGAAGAACACGAGGTGATCCGACAGCAGATCGCTGAACAGGAACACCGCCCCCTGCGCGGAGCCCAGGCCCGGCGCGACCACCGCATCGGCGGCGGCGAAATCGAGACTGAACTTGCGCTCGTACGGCGCCCCGTCCGTGCGAGCATATTGGGGATGGGACAGCTCGTCCCAAACCCAGAACGCCATCGGCAGGCTGTCGGTGCTGACCAGGGCAAACATGCTGCTTGGGTCGTCGACCGGGTCCGCGAGGTAGATGTTGAAGCTGAGATCGGCGTAGGCGCCGAACAGTAACCCCCCGTACGGTCCGGAGACCCATTGGGGATCGAACGCGCCGTTCAAGGTGCTGGTCTCACGCCGCCCGGTTCCGCCCGCGTCGATCGAGTACACCTGGAACGTCCCGTCGCGATCGCTCGTGAAGTAGATCCGGTCACCCGCTTCCCCACCCCAGCGCGGCGTTTCATCGCGCCAATTGCCGTACGTGAGATAGCGGATCGCGCCGGACGCCAGATCGAGCGCGAAGAGATTATGGGCGCCTTCCGGCCCGAAGGGAGTGCGGTCGGACGCGAAGACCACCGTCCGCCCGTCCGGGCTGATCGTGGGATCGACGTCTTCGTAGCGGTCGGAGGTGAGGCGTTCCAGCCGTCCGGCGCCGGCGGAGTCGCCCGCAGCGGCGAGCCACAGCCGGTAGAGATCCGAATAGCCCGAGATCGAAAGGCCGCTGAAGATCACGCTCTTGCCGTCCGGCGCCCACGCGGGCGACAGGATCGACACGAGCTCGGGGAACTGATAGCGCGCCACGACCTTGTTGCGCGTCAGGTCCCAGAAGAACAGCGCGTCGCGCTCGGCGTACTTGCTGCTGAACGCGGCGACCCCGTTCGGGTGCACATCCATCCGGGATTCGAAGAAATGGAACGATTCGAACTGCTCGTTGCTCTCCCCCTCGACGATAGCGCGCTTGTTCCGTCCCGCGAGGTTTTCCGCGTAGATCGTCGTGTACCCGCTGGCCGGGGAGAAGAAGAGAAACGACGGGATCGTATCACCCGGGAGCTGATACGCGGTCGGCTTGATCGCCAGCTCGGTCAGCTTGCGCGCGGTGATCGACAACGGCGGCTGGGTCGCCACCGCCGGATAGTACTGGTGGCGCATCCAGTACTGCCATTCGTCGGACAGCTCTTCGATCGTGCGACCGTAGATCCCGAGCAGCGCGGCATCGAAGGTGGGGAACTTCCAGATGTCCGCGTACAGCTCGAGGATCCGCCATTCGCCGTACCGCTCGGCGAGAAAGCGGTGGATGCTGCCGCCGACGGGATAGACCAGGCCGCCATAGGCGTAGGTGAGCTGCGGGAGCGTCGGCAGTTGCCCGGCGATCGTCATCTCACGCAGCATCATCTGGTCACGGCTGTCTTCGCCCGCGGAGAAGAACTCCGCGAGCCCCTCGGTCCACCACAGCGGGAGGCCCGTTTGTCGGAACCGCGGGTAACGGCTGAAGGTCTGGGACGCGAGGCTCAGCTGAAAGACGTGCACCAGCTCGTGCCGGACCGTGTGCCTGAATTCCGCGTAACTGCCGCGAAACGGGATGGCGACGCGGCGCCGGAGGAACTCGGTGACGCCGAGCAAGCCCTCCGGCGGAATGAACGGCAGGATGTTGGTCTGCTCGAAATCGGTGTGCGACGCGTACACGATCAGCGGGATGCGCTGGGTCACGGCATGCGTGAAGCGCCGCTCGAGCGCGTCGTAACTCTCCTCGGCGTACGCCAACGCGAGGCGGCCCAGCTCTTCTTCCTCGGGATAGTAGTAGAGATCGACATGTTCGCCGCGCAGCACCCGCCAGTCGAAGTGCCGGTACTGGATCTTGTTCTGCCCGAAGTACCCGAACTGCGCCGGCAGCGCAGTGGTGGCGCCGAGCGCAAGCGCGAGTACACAGGCATGCAGACGAACCGCGCGCATCATCTATGAATGCTCCGAATGCGATCGCCCTGGCCGATCGCGTTCAACACCACCACTCCGGATACCACGCGCCCAAAAATCGTATAGATGCCGTCCAGGTGCGGCTGTGCGGAATGCGTGATGAAGTACTGACTGCCGCCGGTGTCCGGCCCCGACAACGCCATTCCTACACGGCCGGCGTCGTAACGGACCGGATTGATCTCGTCGCGCAGCACGAAGCCCGGCCCCCCCCACCCGTCCCCTCGGGGATCCCCGTCCTGCACGACGAAATTGGGAACCACCCGATGCCAGCGCGTTCCATCGAAGAAGCGCCGCTCCACGAGGTCGAGGAACACCGCGACCGTGAGGGGCGCGTCCGCCGGCAGCAACTCGATATCGAGCGTGCCACGATCGGTCTCGAGGATCACGTGCGGATTGCTGCCGGCCATGCCCGGCCAGAGCCAGCGACGCGCGATATCGCGATAATCGGCGATGGTCCGGCCGGTCGCAATCGGCAGCACGGGCCCCCACGCGTCGCGCGTGTCGGGCAGCGTGTCCGCCGCGAGGCGTCGCACGAGATAGTCGTCGGGGCGCGACACCACCGAGATGAACTTCGTCGCAACACGCAGCCGGCCGCTCGAGGAACCGGCCGCGATCGCTCCGAGCGCCGAGACCGCCGACAGCCGCGCGTCGTTGAATGCATCCCCTTCAGCCCGGGTGTAGGCGGCGACCAGGAGATCGACGTCGTCGATGCTCGGATGCCGGCCGACGAGATCAGCCGCGACGCTGCGCACGGCGGGATCGGCGTGCGTCAGCAGCGCGCGCGCCCGGGCCAGGAGTGCGGTGTCGGGGGCGGCCACGATGCGCTGCAGCGCTTGCAGCGCCTGGGCGACGACGCGCCCGTCCGGATCGGCGAGCTGCGCCTCCAGCCGGTCGCGCGCGCCCGCCGCGCCGAACGCTTCCGTCGCAACGCCGCGCCAGCGCCAATCCGCATCGCCGACCAGGGCCGCGGCCGCCGGGATCCCCCCGGCGCTGTCCGCTTGCGCCAGCGCGATCACGGCTTGCCGCCGGATCGCGAAGACGCTGTTGGTCAGCCGGGCCCGTAGCGCCTCGAGCGCGGCCGCGCCGCGGATCACGCCCAAGGTCGTCTCCGCCTGCACCGCGACCCCGACGTCCCGGTCGGCGACGAGCGGCGCGACGGCGCCCGCGACGCTCGAATCACGCATCGACGCGAGGGCGCGCAGCACATTGATCCGGATCTGCGCATCCGGGTCGTCGAGCAGCGGGCGCAGCGCGTCGACGGCGCCGCGCGGATTGACCCGGGCACTATCCAGCAGCGCCCTCGTGATGCCGCGCGCGGCGACGGCACGTGTCTGGGGGTCCTGATCGGAGAGCGCGCGAATCAACAGCGGCGCCGCGGCGGCCGCCCGCAGGCGCGCGAGCGAGTACAACGCCCGCCAGCGCGTCCCGGGCGCGCCGGCCTCGGCAAAGCGGGTGAGCTGGGAGACCGGGGCGCGAGCGCCCAGGCGCCATGCCTCAAGCAGCGCTTGATCGACGACCGGGGTCGACGCGTCGGGAGAACCGCTCGCGATGATCTCGCTCAAGGCGCGAGCACCTTCGTCCCCGCCGGTCTTTGCGATCGCCGTCACGGCCTCGATTTGTCCGGCCCGCACGCTCAGCAGCAGCGACGGGATCGCGCGCGGATCCTTGAGCAGCCCCAGGGCGAACGCCGCCCCGGCCTGCACGAACTGCGAGGAATCGTTGAGCGCGGGGAGCAGCAGATCGACGGCGGCGGCATCGCCGATACGGCCGGCGGCGAGCGCCCCCTGGCGCCGCACCGCGAGGTTGGGATGGCTCAGCGCCTCCCGCAGCGCCGCGACGTCGAAGCGCCGCGCGTCCGAGGCGGCGAGCAGCGCCGCGAGCACGCCGATGCTGGTCTCGTCGGCGGGCACCTGGGCGGCAGCAGGCGTCCCCGCTGCCAGAAGAAGGAAAGCAGCGACGCTAGAGACGAATCGGGTCTGCCGTGGGTTTGAGCAGCTCACTCACGTGCTCCGGAATGCGCGAAAGAATCTGTTGTGGGTTCAGCGCGATCAGCGATGTTTCCGCCGTGGCGAGCCGCTCATCCGTCTCGGCCCGCTCGACCGCATACCCGAATATTACGCGGCGCGAGGCCAAATCCCGAATCCAGCAGCGTATGCGAATCATGTCATCGTACCGGGCGGGCTGGCGGTATCGAATGTGAACATCGGTGACGGTGAGGTAGGTCCCTTCATCTTCGAGCTGCTTGTAGGACATGCCCCGCTCGCGCAGATGCTCCGTGCGGGCCATGTCCATCCAGATGAGATAGTTCGCGTGATAAACGAACCCCATCTGGTCGGTTTCCGAGTAATTCACGCGGTGTAGGACCGCGCTGATCAGCGGCGAGTTGGCGGGATTATTCGCCGTACGGAATCCAGATGTTCTTCACTTCCGACGCGCGCCGCAGAAACTCGCGCCCCTCGCCCTGACGCGAGTCGAGCCAGTCGCGGCGCTGCGCCGTCGCCCACGTCCGCTTCATGTTCGCGGCCGACGCCAACTCGACCGCTTTCACCCCGGCGGCGTTCCCGAAGTACCAGACGCCCTCCACGTCGTCATGCTCGGCCAGGACCTTTGCGAGCGCATCCTTGGCGCCGGTGATCACGTTGATCACGCCGTCCGGCACGTCGGACGTCTCGAGCACCGAATAGAACTCGGTCGCCGCAATCGGTTGCGGCTCGGACGGCACAACGATCACGGTGTTGCCGACGGCGATCGCCGGGGCGACCAGCGATACGAAGCCGAGCAACGGGAATTCGTCCGGCGCCGCAATGCCGAGCACGCCGACCGGCTCGTTCATGGCGAGCGTGACACCGCGAATGGGGGTATGGTGGACCGCGCCGTCCCACTTGTCGGCCCAGGCGGCATAGGTGAACAGGCGCGCGACGCTGGCGTCGAGCTCGGCCCTCCCCACGCGCGCCGCAAACTCGTCCGCGCGGGTCGCGAGATTCTCGGCGATATAGTAGAGGATCTGCGCGCGCAGGTGACCGCTGCCCCCCCCCGGTCCCCAGCCGCTGGCGGCATGCGCGGCCTCGACGGCGTTGCGGACATCCTTGCGATTCCCTTCGGCAACCTCGCCGAGCGTGCGGCCGTCGGGACCCACGATCTTGCGTGAGTAGCCCTGGTCGGGACGGACCTGTTTCCCCCCGATGAAGAGCTTGTAGGTGCGATCTATAGGCGGGAGTGAGGATCTTGGAGTTGGGAGTTGGGGCTCAGCTTGGGTCGCCGCCCCAGGCTCCCGGCTCCCAACTCCTAACTCCCATGCTGGCTTCAAATACTCATACATCCCTTCCCTTCCACCTTCTCGTCCAAAGCCCGATTCGCGATAGCCGCCGAACCCCGCCGCCGCATCGAACAGATTCGTGCAATTGATCCAGACGACGCCCGCTTTGAGTTTGGGCGCGACGTCGAGCGCGAGATTGATGTTCTCCGACCACACGCTGGCCGCGAGGCCGTAGGGCGTGTTGTTCGCGAGCTGAACGGCTTCCGCCGGCGTCCGGAACGTCATGGAGACGAGCACCGGGCCGAAGATTTCCACCTGGGCGATGGTCGCGGCCGGGGACACGTCCGTGAACAAGGTGGGTGGATAGAAATAGCCCTCCGTCGGGCAGGCCCACGACGGCTGCCACATCTTCGCCCCTTCCTGCACGCCCTGATCGACGAGGCCGCGGATCCGCTCGAGCTGCACCGGCGCCACGATGGCCCCCATGTCCACCGCTTTATCGAGCGGCGAGCCGACGCGCAGCTTCTCCATGCGCGCGCGCAGCTTCTGGGTCAGTCGATCGGCGACGCCTTCCTGCACGAGCAGCCGAGATCCGGCGCAGCACACCTGCCCCTGGTTGAACCAGATCGCGTCCACGACGCCTTCGACCACACTATCCAGGTCTGCGTCCTCGAACACGATGAACGGGCTCTTGCCGCCCAGCTCGAGGGTCAGCTTCTTGCCGCTGCCCGCCGTCGCCTTGCGGATGATGCGTCCGACTTCGGTCGATCCCGTAAAGGCGATCTTGTGCACGTCGGGGTGCTCGACGAGATGCTTCCCGGTGCTGCCGTCGCCCGTGATCACGTTGAGCACGCCGGGGGGCAGATTGGCGGCCTGCGCGATCTCGGCAAAGCAGAGCGCGGTGAGCGGCGTGAACTCGGCCGGCTTCAGGATCACGGTGTTGCCGGCGGCCAGCGCCGGCGCGACTTTCCACGCCACCATCAAGAGCGGGAAGTTCCACGGAATGATCTGGCCGACGACGCCGACCGGCACCGAGCCGGGGAATTCGGTGTCGCGCAGCTGGGCCCAGCCGGCGTGGTGGTAGAAGTGGCGCACCACGAGCGGAATATCGAGATCGCGCGTCTCGCGAATCGGCTTGCCGTTGTCGAGGCTCTCCAACACCGCGAGCAGGCGGGCGTGGCGCTGCACCTCGCGCGCGAGCGCGTACAGGTAGCGGGCGCGCGCGTGCGCGGGCAATCCCGCCCAGCCGGGTCCCGCAGCTGTGGCCGCAGCAACGGCCGCGTCGACGTCGGCCTTACTCCCCTGCGCGACGCGCGCCAACACCGCCTTCGTCGCCGGATTGATCGTCTCGAAGTACTGACCGTCGCTCGGCGCGACCCACCGGCCCCCGATGTAATGTCCGAACCGTCCGTTGTCGTGTTGTTTGAGCCACTCGAGCGCGGGCGCGGCGCTCTCGGGCGCCGGTCCGTACTCCATCGTTTCGAAGATCTTGGCGACGGTCGTCATCACACCATCGGCTGGCGGTGCGCCGCCGCGTAGCGGCCCGTCACGAAGTGCTCGAGCTGGCGCTCGATGTCGGTGAGCAGGGCGCTCGCACCCAGGCGGAACAGCGCGGGTTTCAGCCAGCGATCCCCGAGCTCTTCCTTCATCAGGATCAGCCAGTCGAGCGCCTGTTTGGCCGTGCGAATGCCGCCCGCCGGCTTGAACCCGATCGCATACCCGGTGCGCAGCTCATACTCGCGGATCATCCGCGCCATCACGACGCCCACCGGCAGCACCGCATTCACCGGCTCCTTGCCCGTCGACGTCTTGATGAAGTCGGCGCCCGCCATCATCGCGACCATGCTGGCGCGGGCCACGTTGGTCAGCGTCGCAAGCTCGCCGGTCCCGAGGATCGCCTTCATGTGCGCCCGGCCGCATGCGTCGCGGAACGCGCGGACCTCGGCATAGAGCGCCGGCCAGTCGCCGGTGAGCACGTGGGCGCGGGTGATGACGATGTCGATTTCCTGAGCACCCACGGCGACCGAGGACTGCACCTCCGCGAGCCGCTGCGCGAACGGACTGAGCCCCGCCGGGAACCCGGCCGAGACCGCGGCCACGGGAATGCCCGATCCGTCGAGCGCCGCGACGGCGGTGGGCACCAGCGCGTGATAGACGCAGACCGCGCCGACCTTGATGTCGAGGTGGCTCACGCCGAGTGCCTCGATCAGATCCGGGCGGAGCGGCCGGCGGGCCTTGGCACAGAGGCGCAGCACGTTGCCGGGCGTGTCGTCGCCCTGGAGCGTCGTGAGGTCCATGCAGGTGATGGCGCGGAGCAGCCACGCGGCCTGCCATTCCTTCTTTACCGTACGGCGTGTGGGGATGGTCGCGGCACGACGCTCCACCGCGCTGCGATTGACGCGCAGCGCGCGGACCACGTCCAGGTCCAGCGGCATGCCCGGATTGCGATCGTCCTGTGGCGCCGGGCGCGCCGGGACGGACCGCAGCCGGTCAGACAGAGCCTTCATGATGGCGGAGAATGCGGATCGCTGCTGGAAAAGTCAACGCGATGCGGGAATGGCCGCACCGTGGCGGCAGGCGGCGATCGCCCACTCCTCCTTCGCTCGCAGGCACTGTTGCTCGCGCTCCGCCGTGGACGCGAGCAGCGTGGCGATTTCCTCGCCCAGGGCCTGATAGCAGGTCGGCCCGCCGGCCTCGTTCGCGACGATGCCGCAGAACGCGAACGCCGCGTCGGTCGTGGCAGTCCAGTCGACGAGCGCCTTCGCCGCCCCGAAATAACAGCCGGGGCGATACGGCTCGCGCGCCTTGTGACACAGATCCACCGTCTTCTGCGGATCGCGCAAGGTGTACGACGTCGCGTCGCGCCCCAGGCTCTGGAAACAGACCGCGCGGACGTGCACCGGCGCACGCTCGCACGAGCGGGCAGCGTCACCGATATCGCCGTTGTTCAGATTCAGCATGACCGACGTCTGCATCTGATAGCAGGCGTGCAGGTAGCGGTCCGCCATGATCGAACAGGGATACAGCGGATCCTTCGGCTCGATCGCCTTGAAGGTGACGGCGGTCTCGTGATGATGCCCCTGGGCGGCGAGCGCCGACGCGGGATGGTGGGGCGTCGTCGCGTTGATGATGCTTTCCATGAATGCACCGCCATAACAGGACTCGCGATCCCACCCGTCGACCAGCAGGTCGCAGTCGGTCAGCGCGCGCGGCAGGTTGTGCCCGTGGAACATCGTCAGTCCGTGCCCCATGCCGTGCACGCACTGGAAGAGCACCCAGCGACTTTGCGACGAACCCTTGAAGGGCTGGCACAGTCCCTCGACCTCGGGCTGCGTCACCTGATGGCGCGATTCGAAGTACGCCTGAATCACCCCGTGGCGGCACCCGGACGAGTAGCCGTCGCCGCAGGCCGCGAAGGTGCCCACAATATCCGCCGACTTCCCAAACGCCTCGATGCCGATGCCGTGCGCGTACTCGTGCGCATGCTCGGCGACGTCCGGATTGGCGGTGGCCAGCCGGTCGAGCGTGGCGACGGCGTCCGTCAGGCCGCGCTTGTTCAGGCGCTCGGAGAGCAGCTGCATGTAGCAGCTCTGGCGCGCGGCGCCATCGCGATCGTCGCATCCTCCAGCGGCCGAGCCCGGACGGGCGACCATCTTCGTGACGGCGAAACCTCCGGCCGCCAGCACCAGCGCGGTGACGCTGAACGCGACGTAGCGAAGCCTCATCATGGGGGAACTCTAATGTGCTTGCGTGCCCGCTTCCAGGTTCCTAAGCTTGGGCCGTGTCGTCACCTGCCAGCACGGCGCGAGTGATTGTCGTGGCGGACGCGCACCTCGGTCAGGTGCCTGCCGCCGTGAGCTCCGCCTTCCACGCATTTCTGGACGAAATCCCCCGGCCCGGGGACCATCTCGTCCTGATGGGCGACCTCTTCGACTTCTGGTTCGAGTATCCGAGTGTGATCCCCCGCAAACACTTTGCCACGGTCGCCAAGCTGCGGGACGTCCGTGCCCGCGGCATTCCGATCACGTTCGTGGGCGGCAATCATGACCGCTGGGGCGGCACGTTCTTCACGCGCGACCTCGGCATCGCCTTCTTCGGCGGCGAAGCAGAGATCGACCTGGGCGGGCAGCACGCCTTCCTGGCGCACGGGGACGGACTCACCGAGCAGCATTGGAGCGGCAAGGTGATGCATGGCTTCACCCGGCACCCCATCACCGTCGCGGTGTTCCGGATCCTGCATCCCACCATCGGCTTCTGGATCGCCGACCTGTTCTCCCGCCACCTGGCCGACAACACGAAAGACTACGCCGTTCTGGATCGCGCCGCGGCCGCGCAGCGCGGCTGGGCCGCAGATTTCCTGAGACGCCATCCGGACATCGGGCTCGTCATCATGGCGCATACGCACCGGCCGGTCGTCGATCGCCAGGCCGATGGCCGGACCTACGTGAACCCCGGGGCGTTTCTCGACGGCGGGCGCTACGCGGTCATCACTAAGGAAGGCGGCGCCGAGCTGAAGCAATTCACAGCGGGACGACTTCAACCTGCTTGAGCTTCTCGCCCAGAAAGAGCGCGCCCACTTTCCGGAAGTGCGCCTCGTCGTCCGACACGACAAACCGATGGTCGTGATCCGTCCCATTGGATTGGAGATCGAGGCGCTCGAGCTCGCGCGCGACCGCGGTTGCGGTCTCTTCCGCTGAATCCACCAGCTTCACGTCCGACCCCATCACGCGCGCCAGCAGCGGCTTGAGCAGGGGGTAGTGCGTGCATCCCAGCACCAGGACGTCCACCTTGGCCCGCTTGAGCGGTTCGAGGTACTCGCGCGCGATCAACTCGGCGGCGGGATGCTCGAACCAGCCCTCCTCGACGAGCGGCACGAACAACGGGCAGGGCTGTCCGTGCACGCGCGCGTCCGGGCGCAGCGCCTTGATCGCGCGCTCGTACGCGCCGCTCGCAATCGTCCCGGCGGTGCCGATCACGCCGATGACACCGGTCTTCGTCGCGGCCACCGCGGCGCGCGCGCCGGGCTCGATCACGCCCACGACCGGCACCGACGAGCGCTCCTGGAGGTAGCCGAGCGCGTGCGCGGTGCTGGTGTTGCACGCTACCACGACCGCCTTCACGCCGCGCTCGAGCAGGAACGCGAGGATCTCGGCGCTGTAGCGCCGCACCGTGTCGGGCGACTTGGGTCCATAGGGCACCCGGGCGGTGTCACCGAAATAGATGACGGCCTCGCGCGGCAACCGCTCGAACAGCGCGCGTGCCACCGTGAGCCCGCCGATCCCAGAATCGAACACGCCGAGCGGGGCCTTATTCATGAATCGGGATGCTGACGCCGATGCCGCCCGGGTACGCCGTGACCTTCAGGTCCGGCGGAAAGTCGCGCAAATGCGCCGATACGTACGCTTCCGCGCCCGCGAACAGGTGATTGAAGATCCACAGGACGAGCCAGTCCTGCACCTCCTGGCGCTTCAACTCGACATTGGACGAGTGAATCGACTTGAAATAGTTCGCTTCCTGCTGCGCCTTCAGCGTCATCATCGCCGTGACCCCTTCCCACGCCACGAACACCGCGCCCGTGGTGTGGCGGTCCGTGACGGCCTGGCCCCAGCCAGGGATAAGGAAGGAGCGCCAGAACGCTCCCATCGGGCGCACGCCTTTGGGCAGGGTGTCGGGCGGAAGCACGAGGCGCGTGGTGTCGGTGCGGGTGGTATCCTGGGCGGTTAGGCGGTTCGGCGGTTTGGCGGTTAGCAGAACAATCACCGCCACCCCGACCCGCCAAACCGCCCAACCGCTCAACCGCCTCAACGAGCCACCAACACGTTCAATCGGCCGCGCTCCAATTCCACCGTGCATTCATTCGTCCCTGGTTCTCGCAGCTCGCCGTCCACGTGCACGACCAGCCGCTGCTCCGGCGAGCGCACGACCAGCTTCGCCGTCTTGATCATGGCGACTTCACGCATCGTCGTATGCGTCCCCCGGATCACCCGTGGAATCGCCATGAGGAATCTCGGCAGCGAGACGCGCCGAATCAGGCAGACATCCATTTTCCCGTCGGTCGGATCCGCGTCGGGCGCGAACCGGTAGCTCCCGCCCGCCGTGGTCCCGTTGCATACCTCGACCATCATCATGTACCCCCGCTCCCGGAAACCGGGCGCGGCCACCTCGAACAGCGGGGGCTCGAACGTGAAGAAGGTCTTCACGACCGGCACAAGATAGGAAAGAAAGCCGCGCAGGTGGGCCATCCTGTTCCGCGTCTGCACCACGGCCGGCCCAAATCCAAACCCCACACTGTTGACAAACCACTCGCCCAACACCCGCCCGGCGTCGAAGCGCCGGGACTTGGCCGTGACCAGCCGAGCAATGGCGCGGATCGGGTCGTATCCATACACGCCGACGATCTTGGCAAAATCGTTTCCGGAGCCGACCGGCACCACGCCGAGGGCGGCATCGCTATCGCTGCGGAGCAGCCCGTTCGCCACCTCGTGCACGGTGCCGTCGCCGCCGACCGCGACGACATGGCGCGCGCCCTGGCTCACCGCCTGGGCCGCCAGCTCCTGGCCATGTCCCGGACCCTCGGTTCGGACGAGATCGACGGCCCAGCCTTGCGCGCGAAACGCACGCGCCACGACGGACTCGGCACGTCGGGCAGCGCCGCGGCCCGCGGCGGGATTGACGATGACGTGGGCATGAAGCACGACGGCAGACAAGATACCATCTCGTCTGCCGTGGAGCGTGTGCTATCGGTGCGACTGCGTGGGAGGTCTAGGCGGGCAAGAGATAATGCTCGTCCCAGTCGACGGCGAATTCTACGCTACAGCGCCCGCACAGCAGGCGGCCCGGTTTGCCGCGCAGCGGCACGCGGTCGCGGCACGACGGGCAGACGGCATAAAAGTCGCCCATCTGCACGGACAGCGGCACGTTGCGTGGCCGCGTCACGACTGTCCATTTGCGGGGTGGAGTGGCCGACATCTGCAGGAAGGCACGGACCACCGGCACGGGGGTCCCTTTCACATCAACCACCGCGGCGAGGCCTTGTGCCTTGATGAGGCGGTACCATGCGCCGCGGCGGAGTTTGCAGTTCACGTCGGCTTGCAGACGAGCCCACACCATCGGTGACCCTCAGGCGTCGAAGGGACGGCAATACTAACCCGACGCAAGCTATTTGGTCGTGACGGCAGTCACTTCCGCCCAATCGATTTCGAAATCGTGGCGGCACCGCGCGCATTCGAGCGTCTGCACCGCTTTCTTGGGCAGCGGCGCACGGGCGCGGCAGTTGGGGCACACGCCGTAAATTCCCCGAAGATGCGGCGGGGCTTTCCGGTTGTCCTTGGATCCCTCTACCACCCCCCAGCGCAGCGGCGGCCGCTGTTGGATCTCGAGCCAAGCGCGCAACACGCCCATCGGGCGGCGATTCACTTCGATCGTCGCTTGCAGATCATCGAGTTTGAGCACGCGATACCAGGCACCACGGCGGAGCTTCACCGGAACGTCGGCTTGAATGCGGGCGAAGAGAATGGCCATCCTACGCTCCTGGGCGGAACGTGAAATTAGGGAGGGCGCGGGGCCACAATATACAGATCGCCGCCCGCCACAACAGTCAGGAGTTGTCCCAGCCGATCTCGAAGTGGCCGTTGCACTTCGGACAGCGCAGGCTCGTGGCGTGCTCATCGAGGGGTGCGCGTTCGCGGCAATTCGGACAGACGCCGTAGCGCGCACCCCAGGTCATCGGCAGACGTGGAGAGCGCAGCGGCCGCGGCACCACGGCCCACTGCTTCGGTCGTTCCGCCGCAAGCTCGAGTGACTGACGCGGGAAGGGAGTCGGCTTGCCGTGGACATCGAGCACGGCCTCTGTCGCGGTCAGTTTCACGACGCGGTACCAGGCTCCGCGCCGGATCTGGCCTGCTTCCGTCGGACGCAGGCGCGCCCATTGTGCCGTACTCATCGATCCACCGATTGTGATGCAGATTACGAAACTTGCTACGCCGCGGCGAAAGTCAAGCCGAAAACCGGGGTGGCGGGAGCGTGTAGGAATCGAACCTACCGAGCCCCTTGCGGGGCCCAAGCAGTTTTGAAGACTGGTCAGGCCACCAGGCCCAATCCGCTCCCTCATCCCGTTACGGCAATGACGTCGATCTCGACGCGGGCGTTCTTGGGCAGACCCGCGGCCTGCACCGTCGAACGCGCCG
>Ga0137437_1000307_pt1 | contig 14387 bp, 20 predicted proteins | sample EasRivERMGT138_2_FD_102332 | JGI IMG/M metagenome (GOLD analysis project Ga0137437, IMG submission 102332) | Soil microbial communities from meander-bound floodplain in the East River, Colorado, USA - East River MetaG ERMGT138_2 | ecosystem: Environmental > Terrestrial > Soil > Floodplain ...
CGGCGTCTTGATACGCAAGCCCGCTGTGCTTGTAGAAGCGGTCGCGCGCCTCGGTGCGCGTCAAGTAAGAGGCGGCCGCGGTCCAGGTGACCTCGCGCCAGTTGCGGCTGATGCTATGCAGGAAGTCACGCCGGCCCTTGAAGTCGACGCAGACGCGCTCGCTGTCGTAATACGCCTCTTTGTTTTTACCGCTCTCGTAGCGGCACCACGCCACGCCGCGGCTCGACATCGAGAGGTCGTCGCGCACCAGCAGCATCAGGTCGTTGATGCGGGTGAGATCGAACGCGACGTTGCAGCATCGCTCCATCACCTCGCTGGCTTGCTGATAGACCGGCCTGCGGTCCTTGAATTTTGGCGTCACCACCGGGATCGGCGGCTTGGCGTAGATGCTAGGTTTCAAGACCTCACAGTTGGCCCAAAACATCTGGAACTCACGATCGCGAAACGCGCGGCCGGGCGCGCCGCCTGGCGAGGACAGCTGCTCCAGATTGGCGTAGAGCCGGTCGACGTTGTCGCAGTGGTCGTTCCAGCCCTCGAAGGCGTCCTCGCTTTCGAGCAGCAGGTTCAGCCAGGCTTTCGCGCTCTTGGGCTCGATGCCGGGATTGTATTCGGCGTCCTCCGAGCGGAGATCGTCATCGTCTGGCTTGTCAAATTCAGCCATCGTCATGCTCCGCGGTTGCGTTGCGCCACACCGCGCTCGGCGAGCGATCGACATCGCGACGTGCCTTCGCTGTCTCCAGCGCCTCTTGCGCCTTGGCAAGCTCGGCCTCGTCGATCATCAGGGTGAGCAGCGATGCGGCGTTGCGCATGCAGGCCGCAATGCGATCGTTACCGTACTGGTCGATCGCCTTGGCGTATTGGCCTAGCTCGCCGACGAGCCGGTGCGCGAGGTCGAGGTGCGCGTCGTTCATAGCCTGATCCCCCGCGATCGCGCCATCTCGTCGGGCGGCGGGATACGCCAGCCGCTCAGTATTGGCTGCTTGGCCTTGTGCATCTGCGCCGGCCGCCAGCTCATCGCCAAATAGCGGAAGGCATCGGCCGGATGGCTCGTCCAGTCATGCACCGCGGAGGCGCGGAAGGCCTTCTTGTCGTCGTCCCATTCCCTTCGATATTGCTCAAGCGCGCTGATGCCACCCTCCTCGCAGCGAGGGTGGAATACGCATAACGGTAATGTGCGGCGAACCGCATTGATGCCGTCATCGAGCCTGTGATCAGGCACCAGCATCGGGTTGAGGCCCATCGTGCGCATCGTCTCGACGCGCGTGCGGCCGCTCGTAAACTCGCGCACCTTGGCGTCATGCGGCACCCAGTCGCTGCCGTGTCGCCAGCCGTGCTCGCTGGCGCGCTGCTCGATGACGCCGACGTAGTGGTCGAGGCCGACACCGGACGCAGCGTAATGGTCGAGAATGTACAGCTGCGTACCGCGGCTCTGTGCCCACCATATGGAAGTGTCATCGTGGACACCGAGATCCCAATAGCGATCGACCGGGAGAGCGGGATCTGCCATGACCTGTTCATCGATGCGACCCTCCTCGCGGACCTTGCGCATCTCGATCGCGTAGAAGCTGCCGAGCACGCTGGCAGTAAAGCTGCACATGAGTTCGCTCTCGTACATCGCGCGGCCGGCGTCCTCGCCGTATAGCGCGACGTATTCGTTCAGGGCTTCGGCAAGAGCCGCTGATGAGAGAGCAGACGTATCGTGGGCGGTGAGGAGTTCGGCGAACCAGCCATCGGTCCTAGCGGCATGCTGAAACATCGTGAGTAGATGATTGCGTCCTCGGGGAGTAGAGATCCAGCACGCCCAACCATTGTTCTCCTCGATGATCGGCCGGTAGTAGCCCCAGGCGCTCGGGTTTGCGAGTGCCCACTCTGAGAACACGATGCCTGCGGTGCTTGATCCGATGCCGCCGCCACTGGTGACGCTGTCACTGCCGACACAGGCCCAGGTGCTTCCATTACGGAAACGGATGTGCATGTCGTGTTCTCTAGTGCTTTCACGTAGCTCGAACGGAAAAGCTTCATCGATCCTTCGCCTTCCTGTGTGCGGGTTGACGCTGTCCCAGATTGCTTTGCGCGCCTGGGAATACTCCGGCAACATATGCCAATAATTTCCGGGCCGGCGCATCGCGCTAACCGCAGCGTGATGCAGGCAGACCTCGTCCTTGCCAGCTCTGCGATGCCACACCGCCACCGCGCGCTTGCCACCATGCTGCAGATAATTCCACAGCGCCTCCTGGTGCGGCCGCGTCTGCCATCCAGCACTTGGCACGCTGATGTTGACACGCTCGCTCATTTGTTTTTGGCCTTCTCAGCCATCAGATCGCGGATGGTGACGTTGATGTCGCCGCTGATCTTGGCCTCGGCCGGCTGGTTTGGTCGACCCCAGCCGCGGTCGAGCAGCATGCCGATCGCGCGCAAGCGCAGCTCGGGGTCGACCTCAAGATCCTCGTTGAGCGCATAATGGCCGAGCTTGGCGATCATCGGCTGCGTATAGGCGCGCGCCAGTGATCCCAAATCGATGTCGCGCGGTAAACGCTTTTTAGGACGTGGATCAGGCACTTACTGGCAATCCTTCCTCTAGTTTCTTAACGCGCTGGCGTAATTCGTCGAGCTGCTGCTCGATCGGCATCAGCATATCGTCCAGAGCGTTAATCAGCGCAGCGATGTCGGAATTGAATACGGCCTTCAGCTCGGCGCTCTGCACCCGGTTGGCGGCCGCAATGATTGGTATGATCTTGCCACCGGACATGGCTGCGTCCCCCGAACGCAAAAGGGCGCGCAAGTTATGCGCGCCCTCTAGGGGTGGGGTCAAGGGACTACAGTCCTACCAATGCTTGTTTCGATCGGCCCGCCAGGAGGGAACCTTGGGCGTGATACGTTTGGCGATGAACGTCCGCAGCAGCAAGGCATGGGCCTCGGGGATCTCGGCCTCGTCGTTCAGGTAGCGATGGCTGGTGCGGGTGGAGACGCCGAGGAAGCGGCCGGCGGAGGCGGTATTCAGCCCGAGCTGCTCCAACGCCTCGGCATACTCCGAGGCGTTCATGGTGCGGAAATCCTGCCAGGAAACCTTGGGGACGGCCATCACTCGGCATCCCGGATCTGCTGCGCGAGGTCGGCGATCGCCTCCAGCTCGGTCTTGCCGAGGCCCCAGACCATGGGCTGGCCGTCCTGCGGCTGGTCGGGGTCGACCGCCGAGAAGCGGCCGCCCGGCATCACGTTGACGATCGCGTGGTTGTCACTGTCGGGGAAGTAGTAGGTCTTGGGGTAGGCCATGCGGCGCTCCTGTTATGTGAACCAGCATTTTATGCCTGAAAACTTTTTCGATGTAAATAGCATTTGAGCTATTTTTGTTGTTGACTTACTGTCTGGCAGTCAGTAAGACACATGCATTGTTCATCACACCAAAAAGGAACTGACCGATGTCCCACCCCTTCCAGATCACCCTCGAAGCCTTCATCTCCACCCCCTCGCTGGCTAACGCCAAGAAGGTCGTGGCCCACGCCCGCAAGCGCCCCTTCGTGCTCTGCATGCTGACCGAGGACCACGCTGGCATGGTCCGCAACGCCGAGCGGATCGTCGATGACGCCAAGAACCCAGCCAAGATCAAGCAGTCCATGCAGGCCGAGCTGCGCGCTCGTTTCCCGGGCATGAAGATCGAGGTGATCTAAAAAACGCACAGGCGGGCCGCGCTGGCCCGCCTGACCCCCTCCCAACCGTTCATCACAGGAGCTACCCCATGAAACACCAAGCCTTGAAAGACCTCGAAAAGATCGAGCGCCGCACCTGGGCCGCCAAAATGAAAGGCTCGGCCGTCGACAGCTGCACCCTCTACGGCCAGGTCGGAAAGCTGGAGCAGGCCTGGCGCGATGCCGCCGACGCCTGTGCGACGTATCGCCGGGAGCACGGGCTGCTGGGGATGAGCTGGAAACAGATCAGCCGGGGGAACTGACCATGTCAGGGGAACCCCAAGTCATCGCCGATCGCGGCGGTCAGTGGACCGGCAACGCCTGTCGGTTCGCCACCCGCGCCGAAGCCGACGCCTACGTCCACGACCTCATGATGCGCTGGACCGCGGTCACCGGCTGGCGCTCGATCGAGAGCGCCGACCGCGTCAACTACGCCTGGGTCGACGGCCGCGCCAAGGCGCGGCCGGAGGCCTGACTGGTTACCGAGTTACCCTAGTGGGGGCTGTTTCCAAGACCCTAGCCGTTTCTGCTGCCACCTGCTGCCATTTCTACGACGGTCTGTAGGCGCTGCCATCAGGCTTCTGTTTCTCTATCTCTATATTAAAACAAGGGTAACTACGGTAACTACTGTTACTACTTAGAAGTCATTAAACTTTTTAGTTACCGCAGTTACCGCCAGTTACCGCTACGGCTTCCGCTTCGACTTCACTGCAGCGGGCCTAACATATCCTGATACCGTCAACCCTTCGACCTTGAATTTCTTGTTTGCCCACCCGAGACGCTGCATTATCTCCGAAAGTGTCTTGGAATGCCCAATATGCATCTGGGCACCGGTAACCGACAGCACCTGCTCGAAGATGTCTTTTGTCCTCACCCGGTGCTCGCCATCGACGTGTAGCAGCACCATCGGGCCGCGTATCCCAGACGCTCCCAGCGGCCCGTCCGCAGGCACCTCAACCATGCCGTCCAGCAGCGCCTCCCAGGGGTGCTCGGTGCGCCGCCCTTCCTGCTCGACCCCGACCACCGGCCACAGTCGTTGCTCCAGCACCAGGCTCTCGCCGGCGGTCTGGGCGCGTGCCGCCTCGCCCCAGATCTGGAGCCGGGCGTTGCGCAGCTTGCCGATGTCGATCGGCCGCACAACGCGCACCGGCCAGAACCGCCGGTTGCCGGTCGGCGACTGCAGGTAGGTCTTGGCGTTAGTCGTCCCGACCTCGATCGAGTGCCGCGGCTGCTCCTTCAGGAACCGGCCGTAGGCCGGCCTGGCGCGGTCCACCTGGCGCGAGGCAAACGCCTTTACCGTCTCCACCTCCCGCTTCGCCATGCCGGCCAGGTCGGCGTTCTCATGGATCCAGACCCCGGCCAGCTGCTCCTGAACCTCTTTCGCGGCGTGGCCGATGATCCGCTCGTCAGAGAAGTTGCCCTCGCCGGCCATCACCGACCACACCGTCGACTTGTTCCAGCCCTCCGGGCTTTCCATCACCAGGATGGTATCGAACTTGATGCCGGGCTGCCGCACCCTGGCAACGGCCGCCACCAGCACCTTGCGGACGCAGGCCGCGTTCAGATCGGTGTCCTCGCAGTTAAAGTAATCCGCGGCGACGCGATCGAGGCGCTTGACGCCATCCCATGACGCCTCGGCCTCGGCCAGCATGTCGGCCACCGGGTTGAACTGCCCCTCATGTGCCAGCGCCATTACCGCGTCGCGGACGTGGCTTTCGGTCAGGTCGAAGCCGTGCCGATCGGACAACCACTTGCGCAAGGAACGTATACTGGCGTCGGTGACCTCGCCGCGGAACGGCAGCACCTGCTCGATGCCGAGCCACATCTTGTTGTGGAAAACGTCCTCGGTGCAGCGGATCCCGGCGGCCTGGATTGCCAGGATGGCGTTCTGCAGTGATGGCTTGGGCGTGCCGCCCTTGTACCGCTCGCGCCAATCAGGCTCGGCCGGCACGCCGGCCGCCGCGGCCGCCTCGGCCACGATCGGCGCGATCGCGGCGTACAGCCCCTCGCGCTCGTCCGGGTCCATCTTGCCCCACTTCTCGCGCGCCGAGGTGATCATTACCTCGATTTCGGGGTCGCCCCAGCCACCATCGCAACAATGCGCGACGCGGTCGTATATTTCCGAGGTTGTCTTGCCCTGCAGCACCAGTGACGATGTCACCGATAACATCGAGTTGTACCAGTGGCCGGGGATCTGGCTCTTTTGTAGCAGCGCCTTGATGTCCTCGTCGCTGTAGCCTGGGGCCTCGCCGGAAGGCGGCGCGTGCCCGTTGCCCTGCTTGCCCTCCCTCGGAGGACGCCCGATCGCGCCGGCCGCCAGATCCGGCCGCAGGTCGATATAATCGCCCTCGACCAGCTCGACGCGGTGCTCCGGGTTGTCGTCGACGCTGCCGTAATAGAACGACTGCGACAGCGTGAAGCTCTTGGGATCGATACCGCCGCCAATCACGCCGTTGAGATTGGCAACCAGATCATATCGCGCTGTCGGCGGCAGCTCGATCGAGGTCGGGCACAGCACTCGCCACTTTTCCGTGACGCCCTTCTTGTAGCTCGGCGAGGTGTAGACCAGCGCCCGCAGGCCCGCGGCTATGACCCGCTGAACCCCCTCGTCAAAAGTCAGATCCCCCGCGTCGTAATCGATTTCGACGCCGGTGATCGCCAGCAGGTTTTTATCATTGCGCAGGCAATTCTTCTTGCTCGGCCGATCGCCAAACACCGCCATTTTAAGCCATGGCAGCCGTTCCTTGCTGCGCGCCGTGCGCACCTGTATCTCGTAAGCAATATCCGGCAGCGTCCAATCTTCCTGCTCTTTGCTGGTGGCGCGCTGATCCTCGAAAAAGGTGAACGGCACCGCATGAGTGTTGATGGCGTTCATCGCGTGGCCCTCCGCCATTCCACGCCTTGGGCACTGAAGCGCACGCGTATCGGCATGCGGGTACACTCATCGCAGTTAAACAACAGCGTGATGTTACTGTGGTCGGTGTTGATGGCAACAAGGCCGCGGTAGGACAGGCGGCCTTCGTCGCATCGCGGGCAGCATAGTTTGGACATGGTAGCCTCCGTTGGTTGGAGGCCGGCGCGCAGGACTTTACCTAAGGGGGTTGAGCGTATACATAGGTCCAGAGGCTGGTCTTAGCGGGCGGCCTTTTTGAGAAGCAGGGGCCGCGGCGTGCTACCGCCCGGCCCCTTACTTCTGTCCGAATGACAGAAGGCGGTCAATATCCGCCGAATTGCGGATTACGCAAGCCTCAACGCCTAGGGTCTTAAAGATCTTGTGGTACCGCATCTGGTGGGGCGAGATCCGCCCACCCACCGGCCGCTTCACCTCGCAGAATATGACGCGCCCGCCCGGCAGCACGATCAGCCGGTCGAAGAAGCCGCGCACGCCGATCGCCCGCACCTTGGTGCAGATGCCGCCCATCAGCTGCACCCGCTGGCGCAGCGCCTTCTCGACTTCGCTCTCCTTGACAGGCATCAGATAGCTCGTTTACTATTGCGGCTTGATTTTGGATGACAGGAAAACGGATAGCATGGCTCACAGCGCGATTGTCGGCGGCTCGACCGCAGCCCGCCTTTTGAATTGTAACGGATCATACCAAGCGCAGCTCAGTCTGCCAGTGTCCGTAGACGTCCCCAGCCAATATGCCGAGGAAGGCACCTTCGCCCACAAGGTGATGGACCGCATCATGCTGCTGCGGCAGCACGCAGGACGGCCGTTCAATCCCTTCCTTGAGGTTCGCACCCTGGTCGGCCTCGACTTCCACGATCGCGCGTTGACGCAGGCCCACCTCGACGAGCTGATCGAACCGGCGCTGGTGCATCTGGCCGTTCTGGAAAAAGGATACGGCGGCGGCTTCGAGGTGCTCGCGGTCGAAAAGAGCGTCGACTTCCCTGGCGTGCCCGGCGCGCACGGCACCGTCGATCTGATCCTCGGCAACGCCGACACCATCCTGCTGGTCGACTGGAAGTTCGGCGGCGGCGTGCCGGTCGGGGCGGTCTACAAGGATGAGCAAGGCGAGCTGATCAATCCCCAACTGATGTTTTATGCCACCGCGGCCAAGCACTCCGCGCGGCATTTCTTCAAGGGCCGCACCGTCTGCGCCATCGCCATCGTCCAACCCCGCACCGACCCCGGCCTGACCCACACCACCATCAGCAACCGCGACATGAAATGGTTCGGCGAGGATCTGCGCACCGCCGTCACCAAAGCGATCGGCCGCGACCCTGAACGTCAGAAGGGCGAGTGGTGCCGCTGGGCACCCTGCAAAGTCTCTTGTCCACTTTGGACGGGGCCGCTGCTCGACCTCGCCTCGCTGCAGCTGGTGCCGCGCACCGAGATGGTCGCCAAGGAAGTCACGCCCTACGCGGAGTACCTCGCGAGGGCCAAGGCGCTGGTCGACCAGCTGGCGCTGTTCAGCAAAGAAGTGAACGATCAGCTGCACGCCTACCTGGAAGATGGCGGCACCGTGCCGGGTTGGAAGCTGAAGCTGAAGGCCAAGCAGCGCCAGTGGATCAACGAGGAGATCGTCAACAAGGAGCTGGAGCAGCTCGGCTTCGACTGGGACGAGATCTGGGACACAAAGCTGGCGACCTTCGGCAAGGTCGACGCCGCCGCGCGCCGCCACGGGGTCAAGATCCCCGAGCACCTGCGCGTGGCCCCGCCGACCAACGAAACCACGGTCACCACTTCGGATGACCCCGCGCCCGCGGTCGAGCGCCACACCGCGATCGAGCAATTTGCAGCTTCGCTGGCGGATCTCCGCAAGCAGGCCTGACGACGGCGATCGGTGCCCGGCCGCGACAGGGCATCTTTGATGACAGGATCTATGACCATGAATGACATGACCAAGCAGAACGACCAGCTGCCCGCCGACTTCGGCGACAGCCTGATGAAGGGCATCGACAATACCCGCGCCGGCCTGCGCGTCGGCGGCGGCGGTAAGCCGTTCTTCCGGCTGCTCAAGAGCGGCAATTTCTTCTACGGCCAGCAGGACGCCCCGATGGAGGAGGGGTCGCGCTGGGCGGTTAACCTGTCCACGCTCGCGCGCGGCTGGGTCTGCTGGGGCAAGGGTGCCCAGTCGGGCAAGCTGCTCGGCCAGGTCATGGCATCGATCCAGGCCCCGAAGCTGCCGCAGCCGGCCCCGGTCGACGGCCACCCCTTCGCCGAGCAGTTCGGCATGGAGATGGTCTGCCTCGACGGCGAGGACGCCGGTCAGGAGGTGTTGTACAAGAACCACAGTTATGGGTTTACCAAGGCCTGGGACGCCCTGCTGGCCGACATCCGCGCCCGCCATGAGATCGACAAGGAATACTTCTGGCCGATCATCGTGCTGACGTCGGAAGGCTACAAGCACCCGCAGCACGGCCTGACCTTCAACCCGATCTTTACCGTGGTGGACTGGGCCAACGCTGACGGCGATATCGCTGCCAAGGCGGCCGCGCCTAAGAAGGCCGCCCCCAAGCCGGCCCTGAAGGCCGTGGAGCCGGCTGAGGAGGCCGAGGAGGCCGTCGAACCCACCTCGACGGTACGCGCCCACGTCGGCCAGCGCCGCCGCCCAGCGGGCCGCTAAAGCGATCTGAGGGGGCGCAAAAACGACCGGGACATTTGCGCCTCCACTTTGTCCCGCCTGTATGAAACCGGAACGGGGGTTCCTTAGTGACCGACACTATTGACGATCAGCTATTTTCGTCGGCCGACATCGGCTGGCTGGACTTTGAAAGCCGCTCCGATACCGACATCAAGGCTGGCACCTACCGCTACGCGACCGAAGCCGACGCGATCGTAATGGCTTACGCCATCGGCGACGGGCCGGAAAAGACGGTCAGCGTGTCCGCGTTTCCCGGTGGCTTAAATTACTACGATTTGCCCCACGATATTCACCTGTTCCATGAGCGGGTGATGGCCGGCACGGCGGTCTGGGCGGCCTGGAACGCCGGCTTCGACCGCGCCATCTGGAACTACGCCCTGGCCGACAGCCCCGAGCTGCGGCCGCACCACATCATCGACGTGATGGCGCAGGCGGTCGCCTCCGGCCTGCCGCCCGACCTCGCCAAGGCGTCCAAGGCGGCCAAGGCGACCAGCAAGGTCGATGTCGGCAAGCAGCTGATCGCGCTGTTCTGCTCGCACAAGGGCCTGCGCGGCGTCCGCGGCACGCCCGAGAGCCACCCGGTCGAATGGCGGCTGTTCGTCGACGTCTATGCCAGGGGCGACATCAGCGCCATGCGCAGCGTGTTCCACGGCACCCGGCAGCTGCCCTTAAGGGAGTGGCGTGAGTACTGGGCGATGGAGGCGATCAACAGCCGCGGCGTCGGCATCGACCTCGGCATGGCACGGCATGCAGCCCGCCTGGCGGCCGAGGACAAGGTTCGATCGAAGGCCGACCTGGCCGTGCTGACCGACGGTTACGTCCACTCGGTCGACCAGGTGGCGCGGATCTCCGAATGGCTGCGCGAGCGGCTGCCGAAGGAGGGGGTCAAGATCCTGACCGAGAGCGAAGAGGAGGTCGACGAGGAAACCGGCCAGGTGACGAAGGCAGCCAAGTATGCGCTGACGCGCAAGCGGATCGAGCGCCTGATCGCGTACTGCGAGACGCGGAGGGGTTACCCGCAAGTCGAGCCAATCCTGCAGGTGCTGCAGATCCGGCTCTATGGCGGCTCCAAGACCCCCGCCAAGTTTGCCAAGATGCTGACCCAGCACGTCGACGGTACACTCTACGGGCAATACGTGTTCAACGGCGCGGCGCAGACCGGCCGCGCCTCCAGCAAGGGCGTGCAGATCCACAATTTGGCGCGCGACACCCTGAAAGATGAGCCAGATCTGATAGATGCGCTGTCCAGGGGCGTCAATTACGACGAATTTGACGATCTCGGCGAACAGACCCCGGTCGCCCGCAAGCTGTCGCTGCTGATCCGACCCGCCTTCGTCCCCAAGGCGGATAACGTGTTCGTCTGGTCAGACTGGAGCCAGATCGAGGCGCGGATCGTGCCCTGGCTGTGCGACCACTACCTCGGCGCAAAGGCGCGGCTGCAGATCTTCCGCGACGTCGACGCCGACCCGAGCCTGCCCGACCTCTACACAAGGACGGCCGCGACGCTGAGCCATGTCGCGATCGAGAAGGTCACCAAGCCAATGAGGCAGCGCGGCAAGGTGGCGGAACTGGCGCTCGGCTTCTGCGGCGGCGTCGGCGCGCTGCAGTCGATGGCTGCGAATTACGGCATGCACATCGATGATTTAGAGGCAAAGCTGGTCGTCGAACGCTGGCGCGAGGCCAACCCCTGGGCGATCGACTACTCCAGGGAGATCTGGACCGCGATGGAGATGGCGCTGGCCGCGCCCGGCAAGGCGTTCCGCGCGGGGCGGATCTGGCTGCGCTTCTATCCCGAGTACCTCGGTGGCAGCCTCCAATGTCGCCTGCCCTCGGGCCGCCGGCTGACCTACCGCGCGCTGCGCCGGGAGTATGTCGACGTGCTCGACCGCGACGGGAGGCCGACCGGCGAGAAGCGGGACGAGATGACGTTCGCCCGCGGTTACGGCCGCATCAAGATCTGGCCGGGGCTGTTCGTCGAGAACTTCACGCAAGGTACCGCGGCGGACTTCCTGCGCGGCACGCTGGTGATCCTGGAGAACGAGGCGCGCGACTGGATGCCGACGCGGCTGCACACCCATGACGAGATCCTCGTCGAGACTACGGCAGGCCAAGCCAATGAAGCCGCGTGGCTGCTCGGCAAGATCCTGCGCCGCGGCTTCGACTGGTCCGAGGGCCTGCCGCTGATGAGCGAGGAGACGATCGGTTATTACTATACCAAGCACGAAGGGAGCCACGGGCTATGAACCGCCATGTCAGATTGAATTACGGCAGCAATATCCCGCTGGCGCGGGCCTGTATACTGTTCGCTCTCGCCGAATGTGACATGGGCCGCGAGGCCCGCGCCTATTGCAACAAGGCGCTCAGGTGGATGCATCGGCGCAAGGCGGTGCGCCGATCGCCTGCCAAGGGTCGGCGTATCACCGCGGACCAGAAGCGTCGGGTCAAGGCAATGGTACACAGCGATCTGTCCTATCACGAAATAGCCAACACAGTTGGGATCACCAACAGCGGTCGGGTTTCCGAAATCATGAATGGCCTGCGATGAGAGCGAAAAAAGAGCTGCGAAAATATCAGAACCGCATCGCCACCGCGCTTTACGAGAACGACGAAAAGCTGTGCGTGCTCCGTCCTGGGGGAGGAAAAACGATTGCGGCGTTGACCGCGATCGAGGAGCTGCTGGCCGATAAAGTGATCCGCCACGCGCTCGTCATCGCGCCGAAGCGCGTCGCCCGCGTGGTCTGGCCCGACGAGATCGAGCAATGGAAGCACGTCAAGCGGCTGCGCTACACCGTGCTCGACGGCGGGCCGGCTGACCGCGAGCTGACGCTCTCCGGCATCCCGCTCGGCCTGCGCGACGTCACCATCGTCGGCCTCGACATCGCGCAGTGGCTCTGCGAGCAGCTCGAAAAGAAGCCCGACAGCAGCAAGCTGTTCGACCTGCTGGTCATCGACGAGGCTTCCCGGCTGCGTAACCCGAAGGGCAAGCGCGCCAAGGCGCTGGCGAAGCTCGCCTCCCGCTTCAAAATGATCTGGGGGTTATCAGGCACCCTTCGCCCATCAGGCCCGCAGGATCTGTTCATGCCGGCGCGGGTGGTGACCCGCGGCAGACTGTGGGGCAAGTCGTTCTGGAAGTGGCGCGAGACGAACTTCTATCCGGCCGATCGCGAAGGCTACGACTGGCGGCCGTTTCCCGGCGTCGAGGACCGGCTCAACGCCGAGCTGGTGCCCTACGTTACCACGGTCGAGGAGGGCGAGCTGATCCAGCCAGAGCCTACCATCGTGCTCGACAAGGTCGAGCTGCCGCCAGGTGCTAAGGCGCAATACGACCGCATGCAGAAGCAGCTGATCGCCGACATCGGCGAGGATCGGGTGCATGCCGGCTCGGCCGCGATCGCCACCGGCAAGATGGCGCAGATGGCGAACGGCTTCATCTATGACACCGAAGCCGGTTCGGTGCTGCAGGTCCACGGCGCAAAGCGCGAATGGCTGGAGGACATCGTGTCCGACGCGGTCGGTCCTACGTTATTGATCTACGAGTTTCAGGAGGATCTGCGGCTGCTCAAGGAGGTGCTCGGCGCGAACCTGCTCTACCTTGGGTCGGGGGTGAACGATCGCCAGGCGGCCGACAACATCAAGGCCTGGAACGCCGGCGAGCTGCCGTTCATGGGCCTGCACCCGGCCAGCGGCGGCCACGGTCTGAACCTGCAGCACGGCGGATCCGACATGGCCTGGATCTCGCCAACCTGGTCACCCGAGTATTGGGAGCAGACGATCGCCAGGATAAATAGATCAGGGCAGAAGCGACAAGTCATGGTGCGGGTCTGCGTCGCCGCCAATACTGTCGATGAGCTGAAGCTCAACCGGGTACACCACAAGATGACGGCGCAGGAGGCGTTTGAAGCCTACCTGCGCCGCTGGCAGACGCGTAACAAGGCTGCCTAGACGTGCATCTTGTTGTGGCTGTACCCGGAGGCTTTCTCGGTGTGCTTCTTGCAGTACGATCGCCCGAGCAGCGATGGCTTGCCGCAATACATGAACGGCGGGTAGGCGTAGGTTTCGCCGAGCGGCCAGTGGCAGGTGCCATCCCGCAGCTGGTAAATCGTCAGCCCCTCCGGCGGCAGCACCTCCGGCGCGATCGCCTCGACGGGGGCGATCGGGGCCTCGACCGCGGCGATCTTGCGTGGCTTTAGCGCCGCACGCTCGATCGGCACCCGCGGCGTGCCGAACTTGCGCATCGGTAGCCCCAGCCGGCGCGCCTTGCCGATGCAGGCGTTGCGCGTCATCGTGATATTAAACTTGACCTCCATCTCCTTGGCGATCGCGACGAACGAGAGCTGCTTGGGATCGCGGTGCAGCCTGGCGAAGTAGCGGTTCATGGTATCGGTCCAGATGTTGCCGGTCACGCCACCGCCCCCGACATCAGGTACCAGTGCGGGCCGTAAACCTTGCGCTCGCCGCAAGCCTCGCACTTGTAGCGTTCGGCATCCGGCTCGCAGCCGTGCTGCTCGTTGCCGCAGGCCGTGCATAGGCCTGCCATGTCCTCGTCGAGCTGCACATACTGCTCCAGCGAGATCCTACGGAGACGGGTTTTCATGCTTGCCTCCGTTGAGCAGCTTCTTGTGCGCCTCGATGACGTCCTTTCCGAATGAACGTATGCGCGCGTCCATCTCGTTGAGCAGCGCGGCGTGCTCGTCCATCTGGGCCGCGACGCCTTCGGCCAGTACTTCGACGCTGGCCTGCAGGTTGGCGGCCTCGGTGACGATGTCAGCCGCAGCCTTGCGCAGCGAGGTGATGATCTGCTGGCCGATCGCGGTGAAGTCGTGCTTTGGCATTTGGTCGAGCGCGCTCATTTGCACCTCCAGGAGCGGCCGCCGTGGGTAGCAACGCGCCGCTTGCCGTGGCGCTGGCAGATGTCGGCGACCTGCGCCACCTTGACCGCGGGCTTCTCGACCGCCGGCATCTGCTTAAGTACTTCTACAGGAGGGATGCGGACGGCTTCCACCGGGATCGGCCGCGTCAGGTCGATCATGACGTTGTTGCCGACCATCGAGTTGCCGTTGATCTTGTAGGCCAGCAACAGGGCAGCCTTCTTCTGCTCCTCACTGGGGATAAC